>ERZ1026792.1502-NODE-1502-length-14447-cov-3.125489_pt1 | contig 14447 bp, 13 predicted proteins | sample MGYA00520884_ERZ1026792 | MGnify/ENA primary metagenome ERZ1026792 (study PRJEB33270, sample SAMEA104284473) | anaerobic digester metagenome | biome: Anaerobic digester microbiome; feature: mesophilic sludge digester; material: Anaerobic digester biomass... | reverse complement strand
AATCAGCACGCAGCCTTTTGACATCGCCGGATAACAGTTTGTTCTTTAGCGCGGCAAGTATCTGGGAAATTGTTATTAAGCTGGGACTTGGACGAAAAGATTTCAAGGCGGATCCGTATCGTTTGAGAAAACTGCTGGTGTCAAATGGTTATGCGGAGATTTCTGTCACTGCTGAGCATGCCTTGAAAGTTGATTCGTTGCCGCCTCTTCATAAAGATCCATTTGATCGTCTGCTTCTTGCCCAGGCCCGTGCGGAAGGGATGCTGCTGCTCGCCGAAGGCGATGCTGCCGGCGCCGTGGCGGCGCTGGCCGCCGTGCTCGACGAACCAGACCCGGCGCTCTACCTGCCCAGCATCGCCTCGCTCCGCACGGTGCAGGCCAGCGCCATGTTGGCGGCAGGCGATCGCTCCGGCGCGCTGCTGGTGGCTCGCCAGGCGGTCGCCGACCTGAAGGGCTGGCCGGGCTGGCGCCGCGATCGGGCGGAGGCACTCGTGCGCCGGCTGGAGGGCAGTGGTGCGCGCGCGGATGGCGAGCTGACCGCCCGCGAACGCGAGGTGGCGGCGCTGATCGCCGAAGGTCTCACCAACAGCCTGCTGGCCGAGCGGCTGTTCATCTCGCCGAAGACGGCGGCGGTGCACGTCTCCAACATCTTGATGAAGCTGGGCCTCTCCAGCCGTGCAGAGGTTGCCGCGTGGGCCGTGCGGCACGGCGTGGTGCTGCAACCCGGCTGAGCCCGCGGTACCGCACGTGTCGCGGCTACAGCCAGTCGCGGCGCTTGAAGATGCGGTAGAGCACGAAGCTCATCACCGCCATGCTGCCCAGCGCGAACGGGTAGCCCCAGAACCAACCGAGCTCGGGCATGTGCTGGAAGTTCATGCCGTAGATGCCGGCGATGAGGGTGGCGCCGAACACGATGGAGCCCCAGGCGGTGAGCTTCTTCATCACCAGGTTCATCTGGTTGCTCATCACCGCCAGGTGGGCATCGACCGCGTTGCCCACGAGCTCGCGCAGTTCGTCGACGAGGTCGACCGCTCGCAGCAGCTTGTCGAAGGTGTCGCGCAGCACCACCAACGCCTCACCGTCGACCCATTGCACTTCCTTGCGCAGCAGTGCCGACAGCACCTCGCGCAGCGGCACGACTGCACGTCGCAGCTCCAAGAGCTTCCGCCGCACCCCGAACAGATCCTGCTGCACTTGCCGCTCTGCCTGCAGCGGCTCGCCGAAGATGCGGTCCTCGATGCCTTCGAGGTGGTCCTCCAGGATGTCGGTGGAGTCGAAGTAGCCGTCGACCAGTTCCTCGATCACCGTGGCCAGCATCATCCCCGCGCTCACATCGGGGGCCAAGCGTTGGATGCGGGCCAGCGCCACGGTGGGGTCCCACTCGCGACCCTTGTCGTCGTGGAGGCGAACGGTGATGAACCACCCATCGCCCACGTACATGTCGACCTCGCCCAAGCTGCCGCTGAACGCGACCACGTACGCATGGTCCGCGAAGCGTTGCATCGTGGGTCGTGCGGCGCGGCGGCGGGCTTCGTCGAACGTGCGGTCACCGAGACCGAACTGCTGGTCGAGCGACTCGAGTTCTTCGCTCGTGGGGTCGAAGACATCCATCCACGTCGTGGTGCCGAACTCGTGTTGTGTGATCACACCGGCGATCGTACGAGGGCCGGGCTTCGTCGGCGGTGTTGTCGGCACTACGCTGGCACAACTATGGGTCAGCAGATCGGTGTCATCGAAAAGTCCAGCTCGAACCCCGGTGTGGTTCGCTTCGAGGCCAACCGCAACCTGACGGGCATGGGGCACGAGGTGTTCCACTCCGTCGCCGAGGCCATCGGCTCGCGACCGGCGGCCGCTCTGGCTCGCAACCTGCTCTCCACCGGCCAGGTGGCCACGGTGCACGTGTTCGGCAACATGATCACCGTCGATCTGGCGAAGGGCTGCGACAGCGCAGGCCTCGGCGACGTCGTGCGCGATCTCTACCAGTACTGGAAGCCGGGCATGGAGATGCCCACGTTCGACGACGTCGCGCCCGATGCCGGTGCGGCTCCGGCTGCCGCCACCGCTGCCGAGGGTGTCAGCGGCCCCGAGGCCGCGTACCTGTCACTGGTGCCGTCCACCTTGGTCGATCGCAGCCGAGCAGCACTGGCCAAGTGGAAGGCCGGTCACTGAGAATCCGGGCGGCTGCGTTACGCAGTGCCGGGTCTCCGGCCGTACGGTTGCGTCGGTGATCGCCGCAACTCTCACCTTGAACGAGGCAGCCGAGCTGCTCGGCGTGCACTACATGACCGCCTATCGCTACGTGCGGCTGGGCCTGTTGCCGGCGAACAAGGTGGGCGGCACGTGGCAGGTGGCCCGTGCCGATCTGGAGACGTTCCGCTCCGATGCCGCACCTGCCGCCGGTGGTGGGCGGCGGCGGGCACCGTGGGCCACGCGGCTGGAGTCGCGACTGGTCGCCGGCGATGCTCGCGGTGCGTGGGGTGTGGTGGAGGCGGCGTTGGCGGCCGGGGCCGAGCTCGACGAGATCTACCTCGACCTCATCAGCCCGGCCATGCAGTCGATCGGCACGCGGTGGGCCGCCGGCGAGTTGGAAGTATCGATCGAACATCGGGCAACCGGCATCGCCTTTCGGCTGATCGGCCGGCTGGGTCCTCGCTTCGCTCGCCGCGGACGCACACGAGGGGTGGTGCTGTTGGGCTCACCCGAAGGTGAGCGACATTCGCTGCCGATTGCACTGCTGGCCGATCTGCTGCGCGGCGAAGGTTGGGAGGTGTCCGACATCGGCGGCGACATGCCACTGGATTCGTTCGTGAAGGCGGCGCAACAGATGCCCGATCTGGTGGCGGTGGGCGTGTCGGTGACCTCGATGAGCTGTCTCGACGCCGCGACATCGTTGCTGGCAGCGTTGCGCGATGGCCTCGACGCCACCGTGTACCTGGCGGTGGGTGGGCTCGCCGTGCACGACTTCGACCACGCTCGCGTGCTCGGGGCGGATGGCTGGGCACGATCGGCTCGCGACTTTGCCGAGCAGCTGTCGCAGCGCGGTTCGGGCGCGACGCCGGCGGGACTTCCCGCCTGAGCCCCGCTGCCGCGCCGCCGTTGGCAGGTCGTACGTATGTTCGATAGTGTGGCCGGATGGGTTCTCGCATCACCAACCTCGCCGAGCTCGCCGGCAGCGGGCTGTTGTCGGGCGCAGCGGCGCTGCAGCGCACCATGCCGCTGCTGGCGGCCTTCGATGAGCTGCTGCCGCAGGCGGCGGTGCAGCGAGGCAGCGTCGTCGAGTGCGACGGGGCGGCTGCCGTCTCGCTGGCACTTGCGCTGGCCGCGGGGCCGTCGCAAGCCGGCGCCTGGGTGGGGGTCGCCGGCCTGGCGGAAGTCAGTGTGGCCGCGGCGGTCGAGCTGGGTCTGGCTCCCGAGCGGCTGGTGATGGTGGCCGAGCCGGCGCAGCGGTTCGATGATGCCCAATGGGCCGATGTGCTGGCCGCGATGATCGACGGGTTCGACGTGCTGCTGCTGGGCCCTGGTGTGCACGGGGTGCGGGCCGGTACCGCCCGTCGGCTGTCGGCCCGCCTGCAGCAGCGAGGTGCGGTGATGTTCACGGTGGCGGGGGTCGGTGGTGCCCCCGGGCCGTTCGGCGCCGACCTGCGGTTCGTGGCGACCGACACCGCGTGGCAGGGGTTGGGTGAGGGTCATGGCGTGGCTCGTGGCCGGCGCGTCAGCGTGCAGCTCGACGGTCGGCGGGTGCCGCGCGCGCGTCGGGCCGAGCTGTGGTTGCCCACCGCCGACGGTGCGGTGGAGGCGGTCTCGTTCACCGTCGCTCCCTTGCCCGTTCCGTTGCCCGCTCCGTTGTCCGTTCCGTTGTCCGTTCCGTTGTCCGCCACGGGGTGAGCCGGTGAGGTCGTCGTCCGTCACCCGAACGCCGGTACCGCGCCTCGGGGTGCTGTGGTGCCCGCACTGGCCGGTGGTGGTGGCCAGCGCGTCGTCGGCTCAGTCGGCCTCGGAGCCCGTGGTCGTGCTGCATGCCAACCAGGTGGTGGCTCATTCGGCAGCAGCCGGAGCCGAAGGCGTCGCCGTTGGTCAGCGGCGGCGCGACGCTCAGGCTCGCTGCCCGTCGGTGCGCGTCGAGCAGCACGATCCGGCCCGCGATGCCCGTGCGTTCGAGCAGGTGGTGCGCGCCGTGGGGGCGATGGTGCCGCGAGTCGAGGTCACCGAGCCGGGCATGCTCACGTTCATGTCGCGCGGTCCGTCGCGCTACTTCGGGGGCGATGCGGCGATGGCTGCCACCGTCGCGCGTGTCGCCACCGAGGCCGTCACCACTACGGCCGGGTTGTCGCTTGCCGGCGTCGGCGGCTTCGGCGTGGGTGTGGCCGATGGCCGCTTCGCCGCCGGCATCGCTGCTCGCCGTGCGGCCCGCCGTGCCCAGCCGGTGGTCATCGAGCCCGGGCAGCAGGCAACGGCAACGTTCCTCGCGCCGCTGCCGGTACGGCTGCTGTCGGTGGTGGCCGGGGTGTCGCCCGAGTTCGTGCACCTGCTCAACCGGTTGGGCCTGCATCACCTCGGCTCACTGGCCGCGCTGCCCGAGGCCGATGTGCTGGCCCGTTTCGGCCCGCAGGGTGCGTTCGCCCACCGCCTCGCCGGTGGTGGCGACGATCGCCTGCCCGGCACGCACGACCCGCCCGCCGGCATGCAGGTGCAGCGTGTGTTCGAGCAGCCGGTGCACCACAGCGATGCGCTGGTGTTCGTGGCCCGCCAACTGGCGGAAGAGCTGGTTGGCGGGCTCGCCGCCGAAGGTCGAGTGTGCACTCGCCTGGTGGTTGCCGCGCACACCGAGCACGGCGAGCACAGCGAGCGACTGTGGTATCGCAGCAGCGGGCTCGGCGCGGCAGCGATGGTCGAGCGTGTGCGTTGGCAGCTCGATGCGTGGGCGCAGCATGGTTCCATCACCGCCGGGGTGGTGCTGCTGCGCCTCGACCCGGTGGAGCTACGCAGCGACGATGGCGTGCAGCTGGGCCTGTGGGGTGGCCGCACCCAGGCCGACGAGTGGGCGGTGCGTGCCGTTGCACGCCTGGTGGCCGTGGCGGGCGAGCAGCTGGTGCTGGTGCCGGCGGCGCAGGGTGGCCGCCAGCCGCACGATGCCTACACGTGGGTGCCGGCGGTGACTGCCGATCTGCTCGAACCCGCAGAGCGGCTGGCGGTGGCCGACCGGCCATGGCCCGGCCGCCTGCCGTCGCCATCGCCGTCGGTGGTGCACCATCCGGCCCGGCCGATCGACGTGTTCGACATCACGGGGGCACCCGTGACGGTCACCGGCCGAGGGGCTGTCAGCGCACCGCCGTACGCCGTGCAACTGAGCTCGTCGTCGGCCGGGTCGTCGGGTCACGGGTCGTCGGGTCACGGGTCGTCGGGTCACGGCGCGCTCGAACCGGTGGAGTCGTGGGCGGGCCCATGGCCGGTGGAGGAGCGCTGGTGGGACACCGCTCGCCACCGTCGCATGGCCCGGTTCCAGGTGCTCACCCGCTCGGGCCGGCTGTTGCTGCTCACCCTCGAGCGCGGCCGGTGGTGGCTCGCCGCCGAGTACTGCTAGCGCGAGTGCTCTGATTGCATTGGTTGGTCGGTCACCGGCGTCACGCCCGATCGCTCTCGACAGGGATGTGTGGGGTACTTGCTCGACGGCGACGACAGCTGTGGTTGCGGGGGGTGCCAACCGGCGTTTCCGTGCCACGAGATGAACACCCCGGCACTGCTGCGAACGTTCGTGGTCGGATCACCGGCTGAGCGCCTGCGGGCGGCGACGGAACGCCTCCACCACGGCGGCGATCGCCGGCGACTCGCGCATGCTGCGACGGTGCAGCACGGCGATCTCGCGAGTGGGCACCGGGTTGTGAGCGGCAACAGCCACCACGCTGTGGGGGAGCGCCGCTCGCCCCAGGCGCGGCACCAGTGCGATGCCGAGGCCCGCTGCGACCAGCGCGATGTGTGACTCGAACTCGATCGATTGATGGGCGATCCGTGGCAGCCGCGTCGTGCCGTCGTACATCCGGTGGAGCCACTCACGACAGATCGTGCCTTCGGGAGTGGCGATCCAGTGCTCGTCGACGAGGTCCTTGGGTGACACGCGGGTGCGCCCGGCCAATCGGTGGCCGGCCGGCACCAGCACATCGGCGACATCGTGAGCGACCACGACGGCCTGCACGTGTTCGGGGATGGCAAGTGACGCGTTGCCCCAACTGTGCACCACGCCGACCTCGCACTGCCCGGTGGCGACGAGCTCGATCGTGTCCCACGGTTCGTGCTCGATGACGCTCACCTGCAGTTCAGGATGGTCGGCGAGCAGCGCCGGGAGTGCCGGCGCGACGAGGCCACGCATCGCAGTGGAGAACGCAGCCAGCCGGATGCGACCCGCCACCGTGCTCGTGCTGCGGTGCAGACCGGCTTCGATCTCCTCGAGATCGGTCAGCAGGCGAGCGCCGTGATCCACCAGCTGCCGCCCCTGTTCGGTGAGCATCACCCCGCGACCGACACGCTCCAGCAGCGCAACGCCTGCCTGTCGCTCGAGGCGCTTCACCTGTTGCGAGATGGCGCTGGGCGTGAAGCCCAAGGCTGCCGCCGCGGCGACGACCGAACCATGCGCATCGACTGCGCGGAGCGAGACCAGCGCGTCCAGATCAATCATGAAGCAACACTACATGAAACAGTTCACAACCATTTGCTAGTGCTTCATCGACAGTTCAGGCAGGCTATCGAGGATGAACTCACGCGATTCCATGCTCGCCGCGCTGGTTGCCACCATCTGGGGCTTCAACTTCGTGGTCATCAGCTGGGGGATGGCGGGTGTGCCGCCGTTGCTGTTCGCGTCCATTCGCTTCACGATCGTGGTCGTTCCGGCCGTGTTCTTCGTACGTCGCCCGATCGCACCGTGGCGCACGGTCGCCACCGTTGGCGTGTTCATGTCACTCGGTCAGTTCGGGTTCCTGTACACCTCCATGCACGCGGGCATGCCCCCCGGTCTCGCGGCGCTGGTGTTGCAGTCGCAGGTGATCTTCACGATCGTCATCGCCGCCGTGCGACTTGGTGAGCTGCCGACCCGGCGACAGATCGTCGGGGTCGCACTGGGGGCACTCGGGCTGGTCGTCGTTGCCGTCGGGCGCGGTGGGCACGTGCCCGCACTGGCACTGTGCCTGTGCCTGCTCGGCGGCCTGTCGTGGGGCATCGGCAACGTGGTGTCGCGCGCCTCGGGCATTCGCGGAGGGCTGTCGCTGACGGTGTGGTCGGCAGTGATCGTGCCGCTGCCGCTGCTGGCGTTGGCACTGGCGCTCGACGGGCCGCAGGCGGTGGGGCAGGCACTCGTCGGCTTCTCGTGGAAGGCCGCCGCTTCCAGTCTGTACACCGCCGGCCTGGCTTCGCTGGTGGGGTACGCGGTGTTCAACTCGCTGTTGTCGCGCTACTCGGCCTCGGCCGTCGTGCCCTGGGTGCTGTTGGCTCCCGTCGTCGCGATGGCCTCGGCGTGGCTGCTGCTGCACCATGCCCCCAACGCTGCCGAGGTCGGCGGTGGTGTGCTGCTGCTCATCGGCGTGCTCACCGCGCTGATGCCGGCGGCGACACCGGGTCTGCGAGAACCGCCGGGCGACGTGGGTGCCGCCGAGCCGTTGCACGGATCAGTACCGGCTGAGGGCACCGCCTAGCCTGCGTGTGAATGAGCGAGCCGGCGCAGCCACCGATTCCTGTCACCGTCATCGGTGGCTACTTGGGCGCCGGCAAGACCACGTTGGTGAACCACCTCCTGCGCAACGCCAACGGGCTCCGCATTGCGGTGCTGGTCAACGACTTCGGCGCACTGCAGATCGATGCCGACCTGATCGAAGCTGCCGATGGCGACACGATCAGTCTTGCCAACGGATGCATCTGCTGCTCGCTGGCAGGTGGCTTGGTGGAGGCGATGCTGGGCATCCTCGATCGCCCGCAACCACCGGAGTGGGTGGTCATCGAAACCAGTGGCGTGTCGGATCCTGTGGCCGCCGCACAGTACGCGCACCTGCCGGGCTTCCGGCTCGATGGCGTGATCGTCGTTGCCGACGCCGAGACGGTGCGCCGGCGCAGCATCGATCGTCACGTGGGTCGCCACGTGCTGCAGCAACTGCGCGGCGCGGACCTGCTGCTGCTGAACAAGACGGACCTGATCACCACCGACCAACGCAACGACCTTCGGCAGTGGCTGGCCGACATCGCCCCCGACAGTCGCGTGGTCGAGACCGTGGGTGCCCGGCTGCCGGTCGCCGCACTGCTCGGCGGGTCGCATGTAGCGTTCGACCGGCAGAGCCACGACGAGCACTTCGACGCTCATCGCACCTGGTCGTTCAGCGACGCGCACGCGATCGACGGCGGTCGGTTTCGCGCGACCGTCGCCGCGTTGCCGGCGAGCATCGTTCGTGGCAAGGGCGTGCTGCACCTGGTCGAGCAGCCCGAGGTGGCCCACGTCTTCCAACTGGTCGGGGCGCGTTGGTCGATCGTTCGCGGCTCGCCGTGGGTGCCTGCCGATCGTGTGACGCGGCTGGTGCTCATCGGGCTACCCGGCCACTCCGACGTCGAGGCGGTCGACCGAATGCTGCAAGAGTTGCATGTCGACCGCCAGCGGTCCGATCCACCCGACGAGGAGCTTGCGTGACGCATCCGATCACCGTGTTCGTGGCCCGCAAGATCGTCACCATGAACCCTTCGAATCCTGAAGGCACGCACGTGGCCGTGCGCGACGGCAAGGTGCTCGGTGTCGGCACGTTGCAGGAGGTGGCCGGGTGGGGGGAGTACACGCTCGACGCCACGTTCGCCGACAAGGTGCTGGTGCCAGGGATGATCGAGGTGCACGCGCACGCGATGGAGGGCCTCACCGGGCTGTTCAATTACCAGGGCTACTTCGACCGCATGGCCCCCGACGGCCGCCGCCTGCCGGGCCTGCGGTCGATCGATGCAGTGCTCGCCGACTTGCGGCGCATCGATGCCACCATGGTCGACCCCACCGAGCCGTTGCTCACGGTGGGCTTCGACCCCATCTACTTCCCCGGCGAGCGGCTGCACAAAGGTCACCTCGACTCGGTCTCCACCACTCGGCCGATCTTCCTGCTGCACGCCAGCTCGCACCTCGGTACCGTCAACTCGGCGATGCTGGCCAGGCACGAGATCACTCGCGACAGCCTCACCATCGGCGTGGCCAAGGGCGACGACGGCGAGCCGACCGGCGAACTGCAGGAGATGTCGGCGATGGCACTGGCGCAGAGCGCACTCGTGCCGTTCATGAAGGCGGCCACCGGTGAGGAGTGCCTGTGGGGCTTCGGTCGGATGGCACGCCAGGTGGGCGTCACGTGCGTCACCGATCTTGCCAGCCAGGTGTTGCTCAACCCGGCAGCACTCGGTCGGTGGCAGCGGATCGTCAACGATCCCGAATTCCCATCACGTGTGGCGTTGTACAGCCTGCCCGCGATGCCGGGCGCATCCGCCGACTTCGGTTCCGTCGCCGCCGCCATCAAGCGAATGCAGGCCGAAGAGGCCACCGAGAAGCTGCGCTTCCCCGGCGTGAAGTTCGTGCTCGACGGGTCGATCCAGGGATGGACCGCAGCAATGAACTGGCCGGGCTACTACACCGGCACCGACCACGGCCAGTTGCTCACCATCCCCGAGCAACTCGTCGACTGGCTGCGTCCGTTCCACGATGCCGGCATCAACGTGCACATGCACTGCAACGGTGAAGCCACCATCGACGTTGCCATCGACGCGGTCGAGGCCGTGCTGAAGGACGTCGCCTGGCTCGACCACCGGCACACGGTGCAGCACTCGCAGCTCACCAACCAGGCTCACTTCCGCCGCATGAAGGCACTGGGCATGTGCGCCAACATCTTCGCCAACCACATCTGGTACTGGGGCGACCAGCACTATGAGCTCACCGTCGGCCCCGAACGCGCCAACCGGATGGAGCCGTGCGCCACCGCCAAGCGAGTGGGCGTACCGTTCTCGTTGCACAGCGACGCCAACGTCACGCCGCTGGGCCCGTTGCACCTGATGTGGTGTGCGGTCAATCGAACCACACCATCGGGTCGGGTGCTCGGCGAGCAGGAGAAGATCACTGCCTATGACGCGTTGTGGGCCGTCACGCAGGACGCGGCCTACCAGATGCATCTCGATGGTGAGCTGGGCAGCATCGAATGCGGCAAGTACGCCGACTTCGCTGTGCTCGACGCCTCACCGCTCGACGTGGCGCCGATGGCCATCAAGGACATCGCCGTGTGGGGCACGGTCGTGGGTGGCGTCGCGTACGAGGCTGCCGTCACTCGCTGACCCGGTGCCTCGAATCAGGCGGAGATCAACTCGCGGTCGGTCTCGGTCTCGTCGTTGTGGCCCGGGGCGTCAGTCACGACGGCAGTGCTCTGCGGCGAGCCCGCCTGGCTGGTGACGATGGGTTCATCGATCGAGCGCAGCAGATCGTTGCTCAAGCGGAAGCCCACGCCACGCACGGTGTGGATGAAACGCAGCTCGGGTGCCCGTTGCTGCAGCTTGCGGCGCAGGTTGCTGAGGTGCACGTCGACGACATGCGTGTCGCCCACCCAGTTCGGGCCCCACACCTCTTCCAGCAGTTCAGTGCGCGAGCACACCTCGGCGGGCCGGCGGCACAGCTGCTCGAACAGCGCGAACTCGATGCGGGTGACGGGCACATCGGCGTCGTGCACGCGGATCTCCTTGCGGCCCACGTCGACTGTCAATGCGCCCAGGGCGATCACCGATGCCTGCATCGGGTCCCAGCGAGCGTGCAGCTGGCGTGGCCGGCGCAACAGCGCTTGGCAGCGCGCTGCCAACTCGTCGGGGTTCAGCGTGGCTGCAACGACATCGTCGGCGCCCGCTCGGAGAGCACGGATGCGGGCCATGTCGGCATCGGGGGGAGCAATGCCGACGATGTACGCATCCGTGAGGGCTCGCATGGTGTCGAACAGGTAGCCGCCTTCTGGGCTGGGCAAGTCGAGGTCGACCATGACCACGTCGGGAGAGAACGAGCGGGCCAAGGTGAGCGCCGCCTCTTCTTCGGTGGTGGCACTCACCGAGTAGCCGCGCGCTCGCAGGGCCGATGAGGCCACCCGCCGCAACAGCGGGTCGGCCACTGCCAGCAGCACTCGTGGTGCGAGTTGTGCGTCGGGTTCCATGATGATGTGTTCTTCCCGCCTCGTCGTGGTTGCGGTTCCGGGCGGTTGGTTTGCCCCCCGCCACCGTTCGGAGTGACTATCGGCGCGTTCGGGCCCTTCCTGAAGTGGCGATTTTGACGAAGTCGTGCAGCACCGAACACTCCTCGACCGCCTACCGTGGTCGGGTGCCTGATCTCCAACAGCTGATTCGCTCTGCAGTGGTCGCCCGTCGCCCGGTCGACGCCCGCGAACGCGACTCGGTTGCGTCGTTCCTCCGCCTCTACGACGCCCTCGAGCAACCGTTCTCCGAGCAGGCCAACAAGGTGCACGTGACGGCCTCCGCCATCGTGGTCACCGACGATCGCCGGCGGGTCCTGCTGCACCTGCACAAGCGGATGAACATGTGGCTGCAGCCCGGCGGCCACATCGACGCCGGTGAGCTGCCCTGGTCGGCAGCGTTGCGTGAGGCGTGCGAGGAGACCGGCCTGCCGGCGCAACTGGTCGGCCCGGCGGGGGAGGACGGCCCGCAGCTGCTGCACGTCGACGTGCATGGTGGTCCGAAGGGTCACACGCACCTCGACCTGCGCTACCTCATCGAGTCGCCGCAGGTGCCGCCCACCCCGCCGCAGGGTGAGAGTCAGGACGTGAAGTGGTTCCTGTGGCACAACGCGGTCGACACCGCCGAAGCCGGGTTGGAAGGCATCCTGCGTGCGGTGCAACCCGGCGACGCCCGTATTCGCATCGCTCGCCACACCGACGCGGTCGAGTGCGCCCAGGTGTACCTGCGATCGCGGGCCTTCGCGCTGCCGACGGTGCCGCTGGTGCACGCCGACCGCGAGGTGCGCCGCTGGATGGCCGACGAAGTGGTGGGTCGCACCGACATGTGGGTGGCCGAGGTCGACGGCACCATCGTCGCGCTGATGGTGCTCGATCCCGGTCGCGACCAGCAGGGCTGGATCGAACACCTCTACCTCGACCCTGCGTGGATGGGCCGCGGCCTCGGCGACAAGCTGGTGCAGCTGGCGAAGGAGCGCTCCCCACATGGCCTGCAGCTGTGGACGTTCCAGGTGAACGAGCCGGCCCGCCGCTTCTACGAACGCCACGGCTTCGTCGCCGAAGAGCTCACCGAGGGCGCCGCCAACGAAGAGCGCGCTCCCGACGTGCGGTACCGCTGGCAGCCATGAGCTCGCCGCTCGCCGCGGCGCTCGCGCTCGGCGCGGCACACGGCCTGCCGGTGGCGGAGCCAGTGGTGCTGAAGGACGGCAGCAACCTGCTGGTGCACCTCCATCCGGCCCCGGTGGTGGTTCGTGTGGCCACGTTCACGGCGTTCATCCGTGGCGAGCCGGCGCCGTTCCTCGAGCGCGAGGTCGCGCTCGGCTCGTACCTGGCCGAGGTGGGCGCAGCGGTGGTGCCGTGCTCCGGTGAGCTGCCGCCGGGCCCGCATCATGTGAGCGGGTGGTGGATGACTGCGTGGCAGCACCTGCCGCACCGTGTGGGCGTGCGACCGCCGGCCGACCAGTTGTTGCAGTCGCTCGTCGAGCTGCACGGCGCGCTTGCCGGCTATGCCGGTGAGTTGCCGCTGCTGGGCCCGGTCACCACCGACCTCGACCTCGCCCTCGCGTGTTGCGAGCAGCACGGGTTGTTGCCGGCAGCGCAGGTGGAGCACATGCTCGGGGAACGCGACGCGCTGCTCGCATCGGTGCGCAGTTTGCCGGCGACGGCGCAGCACGGCGACGCCCACCCCGGCAACGTGCTGCTCACCGAACAGGGTGTGGTGTGGAACGACTTCGAGGACTGCTGCCTCGGTTCGCCGCTGTGGGATCTGGCGACGCTGGCCCGGCACGACCAGACGGGTGCCGTGTGGGCCGTTGCCCGCGACCGGTTCGGTGGCGATCTCGTCGACGCCATGCTCGGATTGCGGCTGTTGCAGGTCGCGGCCTGGACCGCGCTGCACGGTGCCCGCGCCGCCGGCCGTCTCTGACGAGCTCATCGCACCCGCGTGTGACAACGGTCATTGATCCGGGGAGTTGTGTGAGGGACTATCGCGATATATCGTGATCGCACACAACAGGTCGAGTCGAAGGAGACACATCATGCGACCCAGATTCAAGAACGGCCCGTCCGGCCACTCACACGAACACGAACATCAACACGAACATCAACACGGCCGCGACCGGGGCGAGTTCGGCTTCGGCCGTCATGGCGGGCCGCCTCATCGCGGGCCTCGCCGTACCCGTCGAGGCGACATCCGCCTTGCACTGCTCAGCGGGCTCAGCGACGGCCCGGCTCACGGGTACGAGCTCATCCAGCGTCTGTCGGATCGCAGCGGCGGTCGCTGGAAGCCGAGCCCCGGCTCGGTCTACCCCACGCTGCAGTTGCTGGAGGAGGCCGGTTTCGCCTCGTCCAGCCAGCACGACGGCAAGCGGGTCTACGCCATCACCGAGGCCGGCCAGGCCGAACTGCTGGCCAAGATGGCGCAAGCCGATGGGCCACCGCCGTGGATGGATGCCGAGTCGGCGAGCGGCCACGACGACCTGCGCAAGGCCGTCGGGCAACTGGTGATGGCCGCCAAGCAGGTGGGCATGACCGACAACCAGACCCACATCGAGACTGCCGCCGGCGTGATCAACGAGGCGCGGCGCAAGCTGTACCAGCTGCTCGCCGAAGCCTGAGCGTCGGCCGCGACACGGTGCCGTGGCCCTCGTCGGCCGCGGCGCCGGCGCGAGCGGCACCGATCACGTGCTGCAGGCGGTCTCGTCGCGCAGGAGGTTGACCACCTGGCCGGCGAAGAAGTCGCCCGTCTGCACCGGGCCCAGCCCGGGAAGGTTCTGGACGGTCTGCGTCTCGGTCAGCGCGATCGTGGGTGCGTCCGGGTTGCTGCGATCGACCGTGTACAGACCCGACCACTCCAGGTACACCTCCGGCGCGCCGCCTTCGTACGACCCGGCATCGGGCGATGAGGGCACGAAGTTGAGCGCGCCGTTGATCATGCCCGACACACCCAGCGAGAACGGTTGCTCCAACGAGCACACGACACCCTGCACCGTCAGCTGGCCCATCGGTTGGTCGACGCGGAACGAATCGGCCTGCCAGTCGGTGAACGGGAAGGTCTGCTCGCCCAGGTCGTAGCGAACGGTCTTGGCGACGTTGATGGCCGAGCCGATCGCACCGGCGCCGCTGAGCGTGAGACCACCGATGAACGTGTCGATGATGCTCTGCAGGCTCTCGCCCTCGACCTGGGCGGCGATCCTGATGCCGAACGTGTCGTCGATCTTGGTGGCCGTGTCGGGC
>ERZ1026792.1501-NODE-1501-length-14458-cov-8.554811_pt1 | contig 14458 bp, 11 predicted proteins | sample MGYA00520884_ERZ1026792 | MGnify/ENA primary metagenome ERZ1026792 (study PRJEB33270, sample SAMEA104284473) | anaerobic digester metagenome | biome: Anaerobic digester microbiome; feature: mesophilic sludge digester; material: Anaerobic digester biomass... | reverse complement strand
CGGCGGCGGCGGCGCCCGCGACGCGCACATCCGTCGCCGTGATCTTCGTCGTGTCGAAAGCCACCGACAGCACAAAGCCCTCGATGGGCTCGTCGGAGGTCATCGTGACCGGCACGGTCACCGCCGACCCTTCCACCGAGCCGATCGCAAGGCTCTTTCCCTGCGCGCACAAACTGCCTGCCAAAAGCAATGCAGCGATGCACACGCTTGTTATGAACTTAATTTGTGTCATCCTCTTCCTCCTTGGCTGCAAGAAGCCCAGACCCTGAAACCGAAAACATATAACCGCCACGCAACACGAACTTCGTTCAACTGTGTTGACCCACTCAACGCCCCCTCCGTACCTCCTTTCCTTCCTTAGGAATGCGCCCAGAGCTTGCCACGGCGTAAGTCAAAAGACCACGCCACGCCTCACCTTCCATACAATTGTCTATCCTACACCACGCGCGGGTTGAAAATCAATCCCCTGCAAGAGCGCGTGACAGTATTTTCTCCACATGCACCGCCCACGCCCCCCATAACCGTCTGCGGCTCAATTATTTGCGCACGGGCGGGGGGTGTCGCGCACACGCTCATTTCTGAGAGCCGCCCCCCGCCGGCGGCGCTGTCCGCTGCGCCCTCCACGCGTGCGCGAGCATCACCGCGCCGAACCCGAGGAGCACGATGCCCCAGCGCAGATTGATGTTCAAGCCGAGCGAACGCGCGTACAGCTCCGCGTCCCAGTTCGTGACGATGCCGTAGACGACGAGCAGCGCGCCGATCAAGGCGAACATGATGCCGATCGGCCAGCGTATGTCCAGGCCCATGGGCTTCCTCTCTCTACCAGAAGATGTAGTTCAGGATCACGCAGCCGGCCAACAGGATCGCGCCGAGCACGGCCGGCCGCAGATACCAGGCCTGTTCCTCATCCCTGATGCGCGGAGTCAGCGAGTAGACAAGCCCCCCGAGCTCCGCGTCGCTCTTCGTCCGCCGCGTCGCCAGCGAGATGCCCAGCGTCAGCAGCAGGCAGGCCGTGAAAGCGAAGCTGGCCAGCCAGAAGTTCTGCGCCATCTCGCTCGGGAACGACCAGACGACCCCCGCGTAGCCGCCCTTGATGCCGGCGGTGTTGCCCGCCGCCAGGGTCAGCGCGTGGAACAGCGCCGACGTCAGCGTGCCGCCGAGCAGCCCGTAGAACGCGCCGTGCGCCGTCGTCCGCGCCCAGAACATGCCCAGGAGGAAGGTGGCGAAAAGCGGCGCGTTGACGAAGCCGAAAACGAGCTGGACGATGTCCATGGCGTTGTTGTAGTTGCTCGCGAAATAGGCGCAGGCGATGCTGAGGAGCACGCCGACCACCGTAATGACGCGTCCCATCCACATATAATGGGCGTCGCTTTTGTGCCGCGCGATGTACGCCTGGTAGATGTCGTACGTCCAGACCGTGTTGAACGCCGTGACGTTGCCCGCCATGCCCGACATGAACGAAGCCAGCAGCGCCGTGAGCGCCAGGCCCAAGAGCCCCGGCGGGCAGTACTTCTTGACGAGGGAGAGGATCACGCCGTCGTAGTCGTTCTCGACGACGGCGTCCTGCAGGCGACCCCGCAGCGTCTCGTCTTCCAGCGGGCTCGCCGCGTGCTCCGCCACGAGCGCCGCCACCTTGATCTTGTTCAGCTTCAAACCCACGGCCTTGCCGACGGCCTCGAAGGCCGCTTCCGGCGCCTGCGCCGCCGCCTTCGTCACGGCCTCGATCGCCGGCGCGTAGGCGCTCGACGCGATCAATCGCGGCGGCAGCCGGTAGCCGTCCTTGGCGGTCCACGCCAGCGTGACGGCCAGCATGCCCGGCAGGATGACGAGGGCCGGAAACAGCATCTTCGGAACGGCGGCGATGAGCGGCGTCCTGCGCGCCGCGCTCATGTTGCGCGCCGCCATGGCCCGCTGGACGACGAGGAAGTTGGTGCACCAGTAACCGAAGGAGAGCACGAAGCCCAGGCCGAACACCATCGCGAAGATGTCCACGCCCATCGGGTTCGCCGAGGGCCCGCCGAGGAGCGGCTGCCACGCGCTCGACCAAGCCTCGGGGGCGAACGTCTTTTCGGAGAGCTCCAACGTCCCCGGATCTTGGGCCACCGAAGCCAAAGTCTTCTTCATCGCGTCCCAGCCGCCCACGTCCTTCAGGCCCAAGTAGACCACCGGCGTGAAGCCGAGCACGATCATGAAAAACTGGAGGACCTCGGTGTAGATCGCCGACGTGAGGCCGCCCTTGAAAACGTAGAGCAGCACGACGGCCGAGCAGATCCAGAGGCTGAGGTTGTAGTTCCAGCCCAGAAGCTGGTTGAGCAGTTTGGCCAGGGCGTTCATCGAGATGCCCGACGCGAACACGGTCATCACCGCGAACGTGATCGAGTTGAGGCAGCGCGTGCGTTCGTCGAACCTGAGCTTGAGGTACTCGGGCACCGAGCGCGCCTTGGACCCGTAATAGAACGGCATCATGAACACCGCGAGGAACACCATCGCGGGGATCGCCCCCACCCAGTAGAAATGGCTGGTGGCGATGCCGTACTTGGCGCCGCTCGCGGCCATGCCGACGAGTTCCAGCGCGCCCAGGTTGGCCGAGATGAACGCGAGCCCCGTCACCCAGGCCGGGATGCTGCGTCCCGACAGGAAGAAGTCCTCGGACGTCTTCATGTAGCGCCTGAGCGCGAACCCGATCCCAATGACGAACGCCGTGTAGGCGAGCAAAATGATGTAGTCGACGGCAGCGAGTGCAACGGGTTGCATGGTGGGTTAATGGTATCGCGCCGCAAAAACCGCTGTCAAGGGCGGGGCGGGCGCAAAGGGAGGCACCGCGCGGCCCGGCCGCCGCATCCGAGAGCGCGGTCCGCGCCGGCCGCAGCCGGCCGCGCGGGTTATTTGGTCTTCTGCCTTTGCTTCTTGCCCTTCGGCTTGGGCGCCGCCGCGGCCTGCCGGGCCGGAGCCTCCTCGAAGCTCCCTGCGGGCGCGGTCTCGGCCAAGGGGGCGGCCGCGTCCTCGCCGCCCGCCCCGCGAATCGGCTCGAAATCCTCCTCGGGCGGCACCGCGAAGTCGCCATCGATCTCGGGAACGCCGGCGCCGCCCCCCGCCGCGTCCCGAAAGGTCTTGACGGCGCGCTCGAACGTCGCGGCGCGTGCCTCGCGCTCGGCTTGCAGCGCATCGAACAGCTCGGCGGTCGCCGTCTGGATCGCCTTGGCGCGCAGGTCGCCCTCGGACCGGAGCGCTTCCTCGATGGCGTCCTCGCGCTCGCGCTTCTCGGCGCGCAGAGTATCGTCCAACTCGCTCGTCTTGGCCAGCACGTCGGCGATGCGGTTCTTGGCATCCTCGAGGGTCGCCCGCACCGTGTCCAGGCGGATTTCCTTGACCAGCCCCTGCACCTCCGCGAGCCCTTGCTCGAGGGTTTCGATTCGTCCCGCCGTCTCGCTCGAGAGGGCGTCCTCGATCGCCGCGCTCCGCGCCTCGCGCTCCGCCGCCAAGGCCTCGTTGAACGCGGTCTCGATGCGCGTCACGTCCGAGCTCAGCGACTCCAGCAGCTTGAAGCGCTTCTCCCAGTCGCCGCGCACCGCAGCGACGTGCGCCTCGAGCCCATCGAGCCGCTGCCGCAGCGACGTCGAGGCGCGGGCGTACTCCTCGACGGCGGCGTCGCGCGCCTCGGCCTGGGCGCGCTTGAACACCCGGATGATCGTGACCGAGAGGACCGCAATGCCGAGCGCGGCGGCGTAGGGCGCGGCCCACCATCCCTTCAGGTACCACAAGACAAGCAGCGCCGCGGCGGCGACGCCCGCGTAGTGCCACGGAAGCTTCACGCGGCTCATGTCGTTGCTGGGCGGCATGGTCAGGCCTCCTTCCACTCCCTGCTTGGACGCGCGCGCCGGACGGGCGGAACCGCCCCGCGCCGCCGGCGCCGGAAAGGAACCCGCGCGACTCCCTTCCGAGCGGGTGTATATTGTGCTCAGGGGCCGCGGGAAATGCAAGCGCCTCTCCGCCGCCAAAGCCCCTGCCGGCGGCCCGAACCCGGCGCCGCCGCTTGCGCCCGCGCCCCGCGGTGGATTAGCATAACCTTACGGCGCAGCCGCGCCGCGCCTGATGCGCGGGCGCCGCCGCGCGCAAGGAGGTTCGCATGGGCACGATCGGATTGAGCGTCAACATGGAGTTCGTCAGGCACGCGGACAAGTCCTTCGAGTGGGGCGTCCGGAAGGCGGCCGAGCTGGGCTACCGCTACGTCGAGCCCATGGTGCACCTCGGACGCGAGCTTCTGAGCGAGGCAGGGTACTTCCACAGCGTGTCCATGCTGGATGACCCCTACCGCATCCGCCGCGCCTGCGAGGACGCGGGCATCGGCATCTGCAGCCTCTCGGCGCACTCGCCCCTGGTCAGGCCCGAGATCGGCACCGAGTACCTGAAGCAGGCGATCCGCTTCGCCGCCGAGTGCGGCGCCCCCATCGTCAACACCGACGAAGGCCCGAAGAAGGATTGGACCACCGTGGAGGAGGACCACGTCCTCATGCGCTACGTGCTCATGGAGGCCGCGAAAGTCGCCGAGCCCCGCGGCATCCTGATCGGACTGGAGCCGCACCAGCAGTACAGCAAGACGCCCGAGGGGCTGGACCGCATCTTGAACTTGGTCGCATCGCCCGCCATCGGCATCAACTTCGACACCGGCAACTCGTATCTCGCGGGCCAGGACCCCATCGCCTGGCTCGCCCGCGTCGCCGACCGCGTCATCCACATTCACGCCAAGGACATCTCGATCCGGCAGTCCGAAGCCGAGCGCGGCAAGGTCACCGGCACGCCCGTGGGCTGCGCCTGCGGCGAAGGCGTCGTCGACTGGCGCGCGGTCATCGAGATCTGCCGGAAGCTGCCCCGCGACATCGTCCTGTCGGTGGAGTGCGGCACGGTGGAGCAGGCGGCGCGGAGCATCGCGTTCCTGCGCCCGCTCATCGGCAACTGAAGGCGAAAGGAGAAGCCATGCCCACACGCATCAGTTCCGCGGTCGTGGCCCTGGCCTGGGCCGGGGCCGCCTTCACGGCGCAAGACCCCGCCAAGGGAATGACGCTCACGCAAGACAAAACGCAGCTCCTCGCGGCGCTGAACGGCAAGCCCGTCCTGCGCTACAAATTCGCCGAGGTGCCTTTCAAGCCTTACGTGCAGGAGTTGTACTCGCCGGGCGGCGTCAACATCCTGCGCGACGCGCCGGCCGACCATCTTCACCACCACGCCCTCATGTATGCCATGAGCGTCAACGGCATCGACTTCTGGGCCGAGACGCCTAACGCCGGAACACAGGTCCACCAGGCCTTCGCCGCCACATGGACGGACGGCGGCACGCGGGCGCGCTTCCGGGAGACGCTGGCCTGGATCGATCCGGCGGCCAAGAAGAGGGTGCTGGACGAGGCCCGCACCATCGCCGTCGTCAAGCCCGCGGCGCTGGACGCCGTGATTCTCTCCTGGGTTTCCGAGTTCAGCGTTCCCGAGGGGCTGGCAGAGGCGACGCTCTCCGGCTCCCACTACCACGGCCTCGGCCTGCGGTTTCCGGTCTCGATGGACGCGGGCGGGGAGTTCCGCAACTCCGCCGGAATCAAGGGGGAGGTTTTCCGGGGCGAGGAGCGCCTAGTCCCGGCGGACTGGTGCGCCTACACGGCCAAAGCGGAGGGCAAGGAGGTCACGGTCGCCATGTTCGGGCTCCCCGCCAACGTGCGCGCCCCCACCTTGTGGTTCGCCATGTCGGGGCCCTTTGCGTATCTCTCCGCCACCATCGGCCTGTACAAGGAGCCTCTCAAAATCCAGCGCGGCAAACCCCTCGTCCTCGCCTACGGCGTGGCCGTCTGGGACGGCCGCCCCGACGATGCGACCATCGCGATGACCTGCGCGCGGTGGGTCGCGCGCATGCAGCGCCCCAGCGCCGCCGAGGCCGCGAAGTAGCGCTGGACCCCGGTCTTACGGTTAGAATGCGAAGTGGCGCCGCCCCGGTCTTCCGGTTAGAATGTCCACCCATTCGCCGGCGGAAGGAGGCCATGATGCGCACGCGATGGCTCGTGTTCCTGCTCGCGGCCCTGGGCGCGGCCGCGGGCTGCAGGCGCCAGGAAGTTATCAAGGACTACGCGCGGCCCCTGCCCCCGGGCGCGCTCGGCCTGCGCAAGATCACCGATCCGGCCGAACTGCCCGACCTGAAAACGGCCTACGCCTCCATCGACGGCTCCCTCGATGAGGCGCTCGCCCGCTCGCTGGCGTGGATGGCGAAGCCCTCGGCCGCGCGGTATTTCCCCGCCGCCGGGGTCACCTTCGAGCACGCCGCCCGCAGCCTCGCGGCCTTCCGGAAGCTGCTGGACACCTGCGCCTCGGCGGCGGACTTCGAGCAACGGGTCCTCGAGGATTTCGACGTGTACACCAGCATCGGCTGGGACGGAAACGGCACGGTGCTCTTCACCGGCTACTACGCGCCGGTCTTCAACGCTTCCAAGGAACAAACCGTCGAATACCGCTATCCGCTCTACACGCGCCCGCCGGACCTGGAAGTCGACCCCGCGACGGGCGAGACCCGCGGCAGGCGGGCGGGCGGCGCACTGGTACCCTACGCCACCCGGGCGGAAATCGAGAATTCCCGGATGCTCGCCGGCCGAGAACTCGTCTGGCTCAAGGACAAGTTCGCGGCCTACGTCATCCATGTGAACGGCTCGGCCAAGCTCGTCCTGCCCGACGGCTCGGTGATGTACGTCGGCTACGCGGGCAACAACGGCCACCCCTACACGAGCGTGGGCGACATTCTCGTCCAGGAGAAGAAGCTCGATCCCGACAAGAAGGGGTTGGCGGCCATGCGCGACTTCTTCGCCGGGAACCCCGCTCAGGCCGACCGCTACCTTCACAGGAACGACCGCTTCGTCTTCTTCCAGGAGTACGCCAGCGCGAACTGGCCGGCCGGCTCGCTCGGCTTCAAGGTGACGCCGGAGCGCACGCTGGCGACGGACAAGAGCGTCTTCCCCCGCGCGGGCGTGACGCTCGTCCAGACCAAGATCGGCGGCCAGGACGGCGGGAAGCGGCCCTTCCTGCGCTTCATGCTGGACCAGGACACCGGCGGGGCCATCCGCGCGCCCGGCCGCGGCGACATTTACATGGGCATCGGCCCGAAGGCCGAGTTCCTGGCGGGCCGCCAGGCCGAGGAGGGGCGCCTTTACTACTTCTTCCTGAAGCCGAAAAGAATGTAAGGCGCGCCGCATGAAGGCCGGCCGTCCGGGAGACGCCGTCATGATCACGGAGCAGATCGCGCGGTGGGCGCGCGAACGCCCCGGCGTCGTCGCGCTCCAGACCTTCGGCGGGGGCGATCCTATTCGCCTGGACTACGCTCGGCTTCGGGAGCGGATCGCAGCCGCCGCGGCGCTTCTCAGGGCCGCGGGAACGGGACCCGGCGACCGTGTGGCGCTCTTCGCCGGAGACGGCCCCGAATGGGCGCTCGCGTACCTGGCGATTCACGCCACGGGCGCCGCCGTCATCCCGCTCGACGCGCAGTACGGCGTCCCCGAACTCAAGGTGCTCCTCGACTTCGCGGCGCCGAAGGCCGTCATCGCCGATGCGGCGCGGCGCGCCAAGATCGAGGCGGCCTGCGCCGCGCCGCTCTGGGAATTGGGCAGCCTGCGCGGCGCCGGCGCGCCCGGGCTCGTCGCGGCGCCGCCGGCGCCGGAGTTCGTTCCCCACGCGCATGCGCCCGAGGACTTGATGGCCCTCCTCTTCACCTCCGGAACCACGGGGGACCCCAAGGCCGTGCAGCTCACGTGCGCCAACATTCACGCCAACATCGAGGGAATTCTGCGCGGCATCCGCGTCACGGACAAGGACAACCTGCTCCACGTCCTGCCGCTTCACCACGCCTATGCGGCCACGGTCGGGCTGCTCGTGCCGCTGGCGGCCGGCGCCACGGTGACCTTCTGCGCCTCCCTCAAGGGGCCCGATCTCGTCGCGGCGATGCAGACAACCGCCGTGACCGTGCTGCCGGGAGTGCCTCAGCTCTTCGTCCTCTTCGACCGCGCGATCTTCCAGCAAATCGATGCTCTGCCGCTCCCGCCGCGCGCGCTCTTCTGGACGCTTTACGCCCTCGCGCGCGCCCTGCGCCGGGCGACGGGCCTGCGGGTCGGCCGTTTCTTCTTCCGCGCCATTCATCGCCGTTTCGGCCCCCGCTTCCGGCTGTGCGCCAGCGGCGGCGCGAAGCTCGACCCCGCCGTGGCGGAGCGCTTCCTTAACCTGGGAATTCTGATGCTCGAGGGCTACGGCCTCACCGAAACGTCGCCGGTCATCTCCTTCACGCCGTACCGCCGGCCGCGTCCCGGCTCGGTGGGCCGGCCGCTCCACAACGTCGAGGTCAGGATCGATGCGCCCGAGGGCGCCGGCGAGATCTGCGTCCGCGGGCCGGCGGTCACGCCGGGGTACTACCTGCGCGACGATGCCACGGCCGAGGTCATCAAGGACGGCTGGTTCCACACCGGCGACCTGGGCTTTCTCGATGCCGACGGCATGATTCATATCACGGGCCGGGCGAAGGAAGTGATCGTGCTCGCCTCGGGCAAGAACATCTACCCTGATGATGTGGAAAAACACTACGAGAACACTCTCTTCGTCAAGGAAATCTGCATCGCCCCCCACGCGGACGAGGGCGGCGCCGCCGGCGGTCTGCGCGCCATCGTCGTTCCCGACGAGGCGGCCCTCGCGGAGCGCAAGGTCGCCAACCCGCGCGAGCGCATCCGCGCCGAGTTGGCCAAGACCGCCGCGGCGCTGCCCAGCTACATGCGTTGCGCCGACGTCGTCCTCTACGCGGGCGAGTTCCCGCGCACGCGGCTCGGCAAACTCAAGCGCGCCGAAATCGCCGCGCGCCTCGCGGGACGGAGCCGCGAGGGCGCCGCCGGCCAACCCGCCGAGCCCGCGCCGGAAGCCCGCGCCCTCCTGGAGCACCCCTCGGCGGCGCGCTTCCTCGCGCGCCTGGCCGAGACCATCGCCGCCAAGCAGCCGCTCCACCCGGCGCAGGACCTGGAGTTCGACCTCGGCGTCGATTCGCTCACTCAGATCCAGATCACGGCCGTGCTCGAGGACGAATTCGGCGTCGTCATTCCCGACGAGGAGCGCGCCGCCGTCAGGACCGTGGGCGATTTCCTCGCGCGCATCGCCGCCGCCGGCGGCGCGGGTGCCGCGGGCGCCGGCGCCGCCCGCGACGACGGCCTAGGCCGGTACTCATGGGCGGCGCGCCTGGCGGGCCCCGTCGACCCGCCGCTTGAGGCGCGCTTCAATCTCGCGCGCGGCGCGGCGAAGCGCCTTCTCGTCCGCGGCGTCAAGACGCTCGCCATGCTCCTCCTGCGCCCGGCCTTCCGGACGCGCCTGGAGGGCGCCGCGAAGCTCCCGCGCGAGGGCCCCTTCATCATCTGCCCGAACCACGTGAGCTACCTCGACCCGATCCTCGTCTACGTCCTGTTTCCGATGCGCGTCGTCCACCGCCTCCTCTTCGTCGCCTTCGGCGAGATTTTCAGGCGGGCGCCGCTTTCCTGGATCGTCCGGTTCGCGCGGCTCATCCCGACGGGCGGCGCCGATACCACTGAAACCTCCCTCCGCCTGGCGTACCAGGGGCTCCGGCGCGGCCTGCACGTCTGCATCTTCCCGGAGGGCGGCCGCGCGACGACGCCGGGCGAAATCCAAGCGCCCAGGCCGGGCGCGGCCATCCTCGCCATCGAGACCGGCGCGCCCATCGTCCCCGTGAGGATCGACGGCGCCGAAAAGACGCTCTCGACTTTCCACCCGGGATTCCGGCTCTGCCGGGTCGCCGTCGCCATCGGCGATCCGATTGCGCCGCCCGCCAAGGACTGCGGCGACCCGCAGGCCGCGCACCAGGAGCTCATGCGCGCGTGGCGCGAGGCCATCGCCCGCCTGGCGCCCGCCGAGGAAGCCCGCCATGTCTGAGCCCGGCGCGCCCCCGCGCAGCCCGAGCGTCCTGTGCGCCGGTTTCCAGGCGCTCCTCGCGGTGCAGTTCTTCTGCGCCTGTGAGGGCAATCTGCTCAAGACCGTGATCTCCCAGGAAGTCTCCTTCGGCGGCTGTTGGGCGGGCTACCTGGGCAGCGGCGGAACGGGCCTCGTGGCGGCGCTCTTCACCCTGCCTTTCATTCTGTTCTCAGGCTGGGCCGGCCAGCTCGCCGACCGCTACAGCAAGCGGAAGGTCGCCCGGGCGATGGTGCTCATCGAGGTGCCCATCGCCGCCGCCGCGCTCTTCGCCCTGTGGGCGGAAAGCTTCTATGTCATGCTCGTGCTGCTCTTTCTGATCGGCGCGCAGAACGCCTTTTTCGGCCCCGCGAAGTACGGCATGATCGCCGAGCTGGTGACGGACGAGACCCTCGGCCGCGCCAACGGCCTCATCAACATGCTCACCAACATCGCGATCATCGCCGGCGTGATCCTCGGAGGGATTCTCAGCGACGGCTACCCCGCCGACCGCCTGTCGCCGGGCGCCGCCGCCGTCGCCATCGCCCTGCTGGCCCTCGCGGCGGCGCGCTTTCTGACGCCGCTCACGGCCCAAGACCCCGCCGTGCGCTGCTCCCGTCAACCCTTCGCGCCCTACGCTTTCACCATCCGTCTGATGCGCCGGGACGGCTACCTCTTCCTCCTCGCTTTGGGCGGCAGTTTCTTTTACTTCATCGCCATGATGGGGATCACCGCGCTGCCCGAATTCAAGGACCCCTCGGTGCTCGCCATCGGCGACAGCGAGGCCGCGGTGCTCCTGATCCCGCTGACGGTGGGCATTGGCATCGGCTCGGCGCTGGCGGGATTCCTGATGCGCCGGCAGGGAGTGCGCCTGACCCTCGCCGCGCCGGGAACGGCGGGCATGCTCATCTTCCTGGCGCTGCTCGGATTCCTGCCCCTCGCGCCGGCGGATTCGGGGCGCGGCCTGGCCGCCGCCTCTTACGCCGCCACCGAGGCGTGCCTCGTCGGCCTCGGGCTTTCGGGCGGCCTGTACATCGTTCCCTTCCTGGCCGCGATTCAGGAGCGCGCGCCGGCGGAATCCCGAGGACGGGTTCTCGGCTTCGCCAATTTCTTCAACTTCGTGTTCATGTGCCTGGGGGCGCTTCTTTACTACGCGCTGCGGCAGGCCGTCGCCATCCAGACGACGTTCATCGTCTGCGCGGCGCTGCTGCTCCTGTTCGCGCTGTACATGTGGCGCGCGGTGCCGCGGGCCCGCGCGCGGGCCGCCGCCGCGGGGGCGCGTTGAGGCACGCGCGCGTTCGGCCTTCCGGCGCCCGCCGGCCGGCCGCGGCGGCTACACGAACTCCGCCATGGTCACGACTCGCGTGTCCTGCTTGGGGAGCGCGCCCTCATCGAGCGCAGCGCCGGCCTTGTGCTGGTAGCCCTTGCCGGGCTCGATGTCCCAGATGAGCGGCGCCAGGAAGAGCACGGTCGCCTTGAAACCTTGGACGATGGCGCCGAGGTCGCCGGTTTGCTTCGAGTCGCAGGCCTCGTTCTCCATGACGAACGGCGCCTTGAAGCCGCGCTCCTTGAGGGTTTCCATGAAGTCCGTCCAAGGGATGCTGTCGGCGCCGCCGAAGCCCGGCATCTTGGCGGCGTAGTGGTGGCGATCCCAGTCGTGGGCGGGCTGCGGCACGCCGGCCTTGGCCGCGAGGGCGGCATCGACCTTCTGCATGGGATACATGCCGCCCCAGTAAACGCGGCCCTTCGTCGCCAGGTTGCGCGTGCCTTTCACGTGGACGCGGTGCAGGCGCGCCATGTCGGTCTCGCGGATGACGGCGCAGGGGTCCGTGCCCTGCCAAGCGTCGTGGCTCGGATCGTAGGTCTCGCCGTGGGCGGGGCTGTCGATCAGGGCGTACATGAGCTTGCGGGCCGCCAGCGTGCCGGGCAGGTTGTTGTACGTCACGGGCGCCGTGGCGGGGCGCCAGCCCTCCATGGGGCAGTTCTCGTAGATGATCGTGACGCCGAGGCTTTCGGCGTACTTGATGATGGGCCGGAAGACCTTGGCGTATTCATCCAGGTTTTTCTGGAAGCCGCCGGCCTCGTTCCCGAGCTCGTGGTTGTAGCCGACGAAGGTGCCGACCTTGACATCGTTGCGGTCTCCGCCCATGAGGTGCGCCATGCGGATGAGCTTCAGGAGGTGGTCCTGGTTCGCGCGCCGGGCGTCGGGATCTCCGCCGATGAGGTTCTCGTAGGCGCCGAGGGAAAAGCGCAGCCCCATGCGGTTGAATTCGCCCACGGCGCGCTTGGCCGCCTCGAGAGTGAAGCCCTCGTACTCCATGTGGGTCGCGATGTGGTCCTGGCGCGTTCCGCCCTGTCTGAAGACGCAAACCTCGACGCCCTGGGCGCCGATCTCCTTGGCCAGCCGCATCACTTCGGCCAGGGGCCGGCCGGGAAACGCCGAACTCATCACCCAGATAGGATTGTTGGTCGCGGCCATGACGATGTCCTCCTCAGATTTCGCCGACTGGAGCGCCGGCCGCGCGCGGCCGCGCGCGGCGCCGAGGACTTAATTGGAACCCGAAGCGGGGCTGGAAGCAAGGCGGCGGCGCGCTACGGGCTCTCGAACCCGATCGAAAACATCCGGTCCAGGTCGTGGCGCGAGTAGGCCCGGAAGGCGACCATGGTTTCGGTGGCCGCGATGCCCGGCACGGTGCTCAAGTGCTTCGTGACGAAATCGGCAAGTTCCTCGTTCTCCTTGGCGCGCACGATCGCCACCAAGTCGAACCGGCCGCCCACCGAGTAGACCTCGGAGATCGCGCGCATGTCGGCGAGCGCCTCGGCCGCTTCGTTCACCTTGCCGCGTTCCACCTTGATGAGCACTACCGCGTTGACCATGGCTCGGCTCCTTTCCCGCCGGGCGGCGCTCCGCCGCCCGGCGTGTCAGTATACCACAGGCCGCCGCCCCAGCGCTGAAGAATGAGGATTCTTCGCGTTGAGGTGAAGACGGCCCGGGGAAGGCTGCAATCGTCGTAACCCATCCCCCAGATGAGAGTTACGAGCCGTGGGGTTCTTTGCCGGTTGACCTAGGGCGATCAGGGTACGAGATTTTTTCTTCGCACTGCAATTTTTTTGCGGTTTTTCGATGGACAAAATGATGCTTTAGGGTATAGTGCCGCATCATTAGAGGCGCGTGCCGGGTGTTCCGGCACGCTCTACGGCAGCAAAAAGGCTTCTCGGAGAGGACGGAGTGGATTGATCTCGAGGGCAGGGAGGGGAGTCATGGAAGACGTGCGAGAGAAGGTCATCCGGTTGCGTCGGCAATTCCACAGCTTGGCGGAGTCGCGTACGGCCGTGGAGCGGCGCATGCTGTGCTCTCGGGAGTACTTCGAGGGCAGCATCGCCACCATAGAGCACAGGAACAAGGACGGGACGAGCACGCCCTATTACTACATCTCATGCGCCGGTCAGAAGAGGCGTACGACGGCGCTTTACGTCCGGCGCAAGGACCTCGCGCGCGCCCGGAAGCTCGTCGGGAATTGGCAGACTTTCAAGCGCGACGTGAAGCGTCTTGAGGAGCTCAACCAGGCAATGGCCGGGATTGCACGACGGATCGTGGAGCTTCAGACGGTGGAGGACGTGGCGGATGACGCATGAGGCGGGAAACGAAAAAGGCGCCAGACGCGGACGACGGCCGAAAACAACACCGGAGTTGCCGAATCTGGCGCACAAGCTGCGCGCTGTGGTCCGTCACGCACTTCCGGACTTTAGCAAGTGGCTCGGAAACATGCCGGATACGCGCAACGCGCTCAGGATATGTTACCCCGTGGGGACGGTTTTGTGGACAGGAATTCTGGCGCTGCTCTGCGGGGCGCGTTCACGGCGGGATTTTGGAGCAGCGAGCGCGACGCCGGCGTATCTTGCCAACCTTAACCGGCTGACAGGATCGGTCCAGGAAGCGGTTCCTCACCCGGATACGCTGGTGTACCTCATGGAGAGGCTGTCTTCCGAGGCATTGGCGACCCTGTCGACCAAGTGTGTGCATACCTTAATGCGAAACCGCGTATTGGATAAGGGACGGGTCCGGGGCCACTATCTCATAGCCATCGACGGCACCGGGGTCCTGTCCTTCGGCGACCGGCACTGCGCCACGTGCCTGACGCAGAAGCACGAGAATGGCAGGGTGACGTACTATCACACCGTGCTCGAGGCGAAGCTGGTGACGCCGGACGGGCTGGCCTTCTCCGTGGGGTCCGAATTCGTCGAGAACGCCGATCCGAACGCCTCGAAGCAAGACTGCGAGCTCAAGGCGCTGTACCGGCTGCTCCCGCGCCTGAAGGCGCAATTCCCTCGCACGCGAATCTGCGTGCTCCTGGACAGCCTCTACGTGAACGATCAGGTCCTGAAGCTCTGCGAGAAGCATGGCTGGCGGTACATGATTACGTTCAAAGAAGGTGCGGCCCCCGCGGCATACGCAGATTTCCAGACGCTGTTGCGGCTTCAGAAGGAGAATCGCCTGACGGTC
>ERZ1026792.1497-NODE-1497-length-14477-cov-3.167317_pt1 | contig 14477 bp, 12 predicted proteins | sample MGYA00520884_ERZ1026792 | MGnify/ENA primary metagenome ERZ1026792 (study PRJEB33270, sample SAMEA104284473) | anaerobic digester metagenome | biome: Anaerobic digester microbiome; feature: mesophilic sludge digester; material: Anaerobic digester biomass... | reverse complement strand
GCGCCCGGATGCCGTACTCCGCGATGAGCCGTTCGGCGTGCGCTTCGACCGCGCCGTCGTCGAGGGAGAGCCAGCGGGCGAACGGCGGGAGATGATACCGCTCGAGGACGAGGTTGTGCTTCAGGGGGAGATCGAGCACGGCGCCGGACTCCATCCGGTCCTCAGGTATCCTCCCCACGCCGCGCGAGGCGAGCGCCCGCGGTTTCTTCCCGGTCATCCGGACACCGTTCACCGAGAACCAGCCCGCCGATGCGCGTCGCACGCCGGAGAGCACCTCGGCGAGCTCGCGCTGGCCGTTCCCGGACACCCCGGCGATGCCGAATATCTCGCCGCGCCCGACGGCGAACGACACCCCCTTGAGCGTCTCTGCCCCGTGCCCTCCCCGGGCCCGCAGCCCGCGCACTTCGAGGACAACGCCCCCAGTCGGCCGCGCGGCGCGCCGCGCGGGCGCCGGGGCCCATCCCCCAATCATCGCCGCCGTGAGGGCGCGCGCGTCCGTGCGCCCCGTCTCGCCGTCGAAAACGACTTTTCCGCCGCGGAGCACCGTGACGCGGTCCGAGGCGGCCATCACCTCATCGAGCTTGTGGGTGATGAGTATGATCCCGGCCCCCTCCCGCTTCAGCGCCGCGATGACCCTGAAGAGCTCCCCCGCCTCGCCCGGGGTGAGAACGGCCGTCGGCTCGTCGAGCACTAGGATCTCCGACCCGCGCGAGAGGACCTTCAGTATCTCCACGCGCTGGCGCTCGCCGACGGAGAGGTCGCGGACCTTCTTCGACGGATCGACGACGATCCCGTACCGGGAGGATAAGCCGCGGATCCGCTCCTCCTCCCCCTCGAGGTCGAGAAAGATGCCGCGGCGCATGTCGCGCACGGCGAGGGCGATATTCTCCGCGGCGGTGAGATCTGGGACGAGCGTGAAGTGCTGGTGGACCATGCCGATCCCGAGAGACATGGCGCGCCGGGGAGAGCCGATGGAGACGGGCTGTCCCTTTATGAGGATCCTCCCCGCATCGGGTGTGTAGAGCCCGTAGAGGATCTTGACGAGCGTGGATTTCCCCGCCCCGTTCTCGCCGAGGAGAGCCAGCACTTCCCCGCGGCGCAGGGTAAGATCGACACAGTCGTTCACCGCCCTGCCATAAAATCGCTTGACAATCCCCCGCATCTCCACAAGGTGCTGGTGCTGGGGGTCGGACCACGATATCTTTTTGTCTTGCAACATAATAAGTATTTTTTGGGGGGTTAATGAAGGCTTTAGAAACGATTTTGGGGCCCGTTTTTAGCGTCTAAGGCCTGGATCCGGCTCATTCTTTTAGGTTTACATCTCCTCATTAATGCATTTTCGAGGTCAAAAATCGCTTTTAAGGCCCTTTTTCAGGCCTGTTTTTAAACTAACATGTTGTCCTGCAACAAGATATCGTGGTCCGACCCCAAAGAAAGACCAAAGATTTCAATTTGATACGGGGACCTTCTCGTTGACTGGGACGGTGAAGCGCCCATCGAGGATCTCGCGCTGCTTCTCCGCGACCATGCGGAGGACCTTGGGGGGGAGCTTCTTCTCGAAGTCGTGGTACGGGGCGAGAGACGCCCCGCCTTTCCTCATCATCGACCACTCCCGGTAATCCTCGGCGGCGTACGTGCCCGCCTTCACGCGCGAGATCACCTCCCGCACGGTCGGCCACATCTCCCAGACCGGACCCGTCACGACATTATCGGGGGCGAGTTGCCACTGCGGCTGCATGTTGCTGAAGGCGAACAGGTTCTTTTCCCGGCACGCTTCGATCACGCCGTATCGCTCGCCGAAGAACACGTCGGCGCCGAGGGCCGCCGCGGCGAAGACCGCCTCCTTCGCCTTCGGCGGGTCGAACCAGGAGTTGATGAAAATGATCTTCCCCTTCACCGCCGGGTTCACCGCCCTCGCCCCGTCAAAGAACGCGTTCACCAGGCGGTTTACCTCCGGCACCGAATACCCCCCCACGGCGCCGACGATATTGCTCTTCGTCAGCTTGCCGGCTATCATCCCCGACAGGTAGGCGGGCTCATGGATCCAGTTGTCGAACACAGAGAAGTTCGGCGGCTGGGGCCCCAGCCCCGAACCGAAACAGAAGGCGACATGCGGGAAGTCCCGCGCCGCGCGCCGGACCGCCTCCTCGGAGCCGAAGGCGTCCCCCATGACGACGGAAAAACCCCGCCCCGCGAACTCCCGCACCACGCGCTCGAAGTCGGGATTCGCGACCGACTCGGCCCATTCGTATCCCACGCCGAGTTCTTCCCTCGCGCGGAGGAGCGCCTTGTGGATGCAGCCGTCCCACGGCTCCTCGATCGGCGTCGCAAAAACCGCGGCGACCCGAAGCCCCGTCGCCGCGGCGGCCTTATCCCCGCGCCCCCCTTCCCCGCATCCGGCGAGCGCCGCGCACGCTGCGGCAAGCGCCGTCCGAGAGATCCATCCGCTTCCCATCGCCCCCCCCACTCGCCCCCGGCGCCGCCCCGGCCGTGGCGCCGAAGAATATATCACAAATCGCCAGCCGCCCATCGCGCGTATGGATGAAATACAGCGCACGGTAGGATACAATGTCGCCGATGAAGCCGAGGCCCGCCGCCGCGCACCTGATGCTGGCCGCCGCAGTCGCCGTCTGGGGAACCTCCTACCCGGTGACCCGCTACGCACTTCGCTTCGTACCGCCGTACACTCTCGCGTTTCTCCGCTACGCGCTCGCGGCGCTCTTCTTCGCCGTGTTCATGCGCGGGAGGCTCCGGATCCCGGCCAGGGAGGCGGGGACCGTCTTTCTGCTCGGCCTCACCGGGGGCTTGGGATTCGCCGCGCTCATGAACCTCGGGATGGGGCGAACTACCGGCGTCTCTGGCTCGCTTCTTTCGGGGGCCCCGCCGCTCATCACGGCCCTGCTCGCCGCGGCAATCCTGAAGGAACCCCTCCGCGCCTGGAAGCTGGCGGGCCTTTCCGCCGGGATAGCCGGCATAATCTGCATAACCGCCTCGTCGTTCTTCGCCGGGGGCGACGGCACCGGCGCGTTCAAGGGTGATCTCCTCGTCTTCGCCTCCCAGGTCTGCTGGGCCGTCTACACTGTGGCGGGGAAACGGGCGGCGGGCCGGATGGGCGGCGCCGTCGCCGGCGCATGGGGGGTGATCGCGGCGGCGGGCCTGCTCTTCCCTCCGGCCCTCGCCGAGGCGGCCCTGGGCCGTCCGTGCGCCGCCGGGGCCGGGGCGGCCGGATCGCTTCTTTACCTGTCGATCTTCAACACCGCCCTCGCCTATATCCTGTGGAACAAGGCGCTCGACACCGTGGACGCGTCTACGGCGGCTGGGTTCCAGTTCATACAGCCGCTATCCGGGGCGATCGCATCCATGGCGATGCTCGGCGAGGGGCTGACGCCGGCCATCGCCGCCGGCGCAGCGCTGGTCATCGCCGGCGTGTCCATGATGGCGCGCGCCGGGGGGCGGCCTCCCATAAACGCCCCGCCGCCCGCCTGACGGCCAACCCGCCCCGGCCCTCTTTTCCCTTGTTCCCGCCCCGCCTCATCTCCTATACTCCAACCGTTCCGCCGGCAAGAGGGCGGCCGCCGTCCGGAGTCCCCCGGGGGGGATATCATGCTTCTGAACATCGTCATCAGAAACCGGTACGTAGATTCGGTCATGCTGATGTCCATCGCCGCCGAGGCGAAAGCGAGGGGGGGCGTCGAGGAGGTCTCCGCGATGATGGGGACCGACGCCAACAAGGAGCTCCTTGCCTCCTCCGGCCTCCTCGCCGAAGAGGGGCGTGCCGCGGGACCTATGGATCTCGTCATAGCGGTCCGTGCCGCCGGCGAGGACGCCGCATCCGGCGCCGCGGCGGCGCTACGGGATTTCCTGTCGCGCCGGCCGGAGGCGCAGCCGGGGGGGGCGGGGCCGGCCCCGCGTTCCCTCTCAGGGGCGCTTCAGTCGATGCCGGACGCGAACCTGCTCTTCGTCTCCCTCCCGGGAGCGTACGCGCGCCGCGAGGCCGAGGCCGCCCTGGGGCGCGGCCTCCACGTTATGATCTTCAGCGACAACGTGCCGATCGAGGATGAGATCGCGCTGAAGAGGAAGGCGCGCGGACTTGGGCTAATCGTGATGGGGCCGGATTGCGGCACTGCGATCATCGGCGGCGTGGCGCTCGGCTTCGCGAACGCCGTGAACCGTGGGCCGGTCGGCATCGTCGGCGCGTCGGGGACCGGGATCCAGGAGGTGAGCTGCATCGTCTCCAACGCGGGCATGGGCATCACGCACGCCATCGGCCTCGGGGGACGAGACCTCTCGGAGGAGGTAGGCGGCATAAGCATGCTCCAGGGTATAGAGGCGCTCGACGCGGACCCGGAGACGAGGCTGATCGTCCTCGTCTCGAAGCCCCCCGCCCAATCCGTCGCGGCCGCTGTGCTCGACCGGGCGAAGAACTGTTCGAAACCGGTCGTGATCAATTTTTTGAAAGGCGATCCGGCCGAGGCCGCCAAGCGCGGCATCCCGTTCTCGGCCACCCTCGAGGATGCCGCGCTCATGGCGATCGAGCTCGCCGGGGGCCCCAAGCGCCCGGCGCCGGTGGACTCACCCGCGCTTCATGCGGTCGCCGAGGAGGAGCGGAGGCGGCTCCCCGCCGGGCGCAGGTTCATTCGAGGCCTCTTCTCCGGGGGGACGCTCGCCGACGAGGCGCTCATCGTGCTGCGCGCCTACATCGGGGAGTGCCGCTCCAACACGCCGCTTGCCCCCGAGCTGAAGCTCTCCGATCCGAGGAGAAGCGATGGGAATTGCATCTTGGACCTCGGCGACGACGAGTTCACACGCGGCAGGCCGCACCCGATGATCGACTTCGCGCTTCGCTGCGAGCGGATCGTCCGCGAGGCGGAAGACCCGGGGACCGGCGTGGTGCTCCTCGACGTGGTGCTCGGCTACGGGGCGCACCTCGATCCGGCAGGCGAACTCGTCCCGGCGATCCGGAAGGCGCGTGACAGCGCGAGGGGAGGCATCGCCTTCGTCGCCTCCATCACCGGAACCGACGCCGATCCCCAGAACCGCGCGCGGCAGCAGGCCGCCCTGGAACGCGCCGGGGTGCGCGTGATGGAGACCAATGCTTGCGCCGCGCGCCTAGCCGGCCTCATCGCGTCGAAGGGGACGCATTGACATGAGCACGCAAGGGGTCTCCGGGCTTCTCAAGGGCATGCCGAACGTCGTCAGCATGGGCCTGGCCTCGTTCACCGCCTCCATCGCCTCGCAGGGCGCCAGGGCGCTCCACGTGGAATGGGCGCCGCCGGCAGGGGGCGACCCAGCCGCGCTTGAGGCCCTCGACTCCCTCCTGCCCCGGGCCGAGATGATACGGCAGGCGAACGACAGGGCGCTGCAGATGATGCAGGACGCGCAGCCGGTCCTCGTGGATATCCGCCCGGCGCGGGAGGTTATCCCGGGGATGAGCGAGCGCACGATCCTCCACGCCGGCCCTCCGATCGCCTGGGAGGCGATGTGCGGCCCCATACGCGGGGCGGTGGCCGGTGCGCTCGTCTACGAGGGAAAGGCGGCCGACGTCGCGGACGCCGAGCGACTGGCGGGGAGCGGAAAGATCATCTTCTCCCCCTGCCATCACCATTGCGCCGTCGGCCCCATGGCCGGCGTCATATCCCCTTCGATGCCGGTCTTCTGCGTACGGAACGAGACCGCGGGGAATATGGCGTACGCGACCTTGAACGAGGGGCTGGGCAAGGTGCTCCGTTTCGGCGCGAACGGCCCGGAGGTGATCGCCCGGCTGAAGTGGATGGCGGGCGTGCTCGCCCCGTCGCTCGCCAAGGCGCTGAAAATCGCCGGCGGGATCAACATCAAGAACCTGATCGCGCAGGCGCTGCTCATGGGCGATGAGTGCCACAACCGGAACGTGGCCGGGACAGGCCTTTTCCTTCGCGCGATCACCCCGCACCTCCTGGCGGCCGACGTGGAGAAGGAGACGACGGCGGAGATCTTCAGGTTCATCGCCGGCAACGACCATTTCTTCCTGAATCTAGCGATGCCGGCGTGCAAGGCGGCGGCGGACACCGTCAAGGGGCTTCGGGGCTCCACGATCATGTGCGCCATGGCGAGAAACGGCGTTGAGATCGGCATCCGCGTCGCCGGCCTTGGGGATCGGTGGTTCACCGCGCCCGCCGGCGAGCCGCGGGGGCTCTACTTCCCCGGGTTTACCGCGGAAGACGGCTGCCGCGATCTCGGCGACAGCACCATCACAGAGACGGCGGCGATCGGGGCTATGGCCATGGCGGCGGCCCCGGCGATCGTCAAGTTCGTGGGCGGCGCCCCCTCCGACGCCGCCCGCTATACCCTGGAGATGTACGAGATCGCCTGGGGGTCGCACCGGGATTACCAGCTTCCGGCGCTCGACTTCCGCGGCACCCCGGCCGGCGTGGATATCCGCAAGGTCGTCGAGACCGGGATCACGCCGGTGATCAACACCGGGGTCGCCCACCAAAGGCCGGGGATCGGCCAGATCGGGGCCGGGTTGCTCCGGGCGAGCATGAACTGCTTCCGCGAGGCGCTCCTCGTCTTCGCGGAACATTACGGCGCGTAACTGCCATCGGAAGGAGGCCCCGCCCCACATGACCGTCAAGGATTTCCGCACGCTCGCCCGCGACCGCGAACAGCGTCTCAATTCGGCCCGCCCGTTCATTCGCGGGGGGGCGAAGGTCGTCCCCCCCGAGAACGCCGCGGGGCTTCTTTACGCGGTCATCCGCCCCGGCGACCGGGTCAATATCGAGGGGAACAACCAGAAGCAGGCGATCTTCCTCGCAAAGACGCTCGCCGGCCTCGACCCGGCGAGGCTGAACCGCCTTCACATGCTGCAATCCTCGGTCGTGCTCCCCGAGCACGTGGCGGTCTTCGACCGCGGCATCGCCGAGCGGCTCGATTTCGCCTTCTCCGGTCCGCAGGCGAAGGAGATCGCGAGGATAGTCAAAGAGAAGAAAGTGAAGATAGGGGCGATCCACACCTACCTCGAGCTCTACGGCCGCTACTTCGTGGATCTCACCCCCCGCGTCGCCCTCGTCGCCGCGGAGCTCGCCGACGCCGACGGGAACATCTTCACCGGCTACAACACCGAGGAGACGCCGACGATCGTCGAGGCCACGGCGTTCAGGCAGGGTATCGTCGTTGCGCAGGTGAGGGAGGTCGTCCCGCGGCTCCCTCGGGTGGACATCCCGGGGGACCAGGTGGACTTCGTCGTCCCCTGCGGCGCCTCCCCCTACATTGAACCGCTTTTCACGCGCGATCCGGCGAATATCACGGATCTTCAGATCTTCCTCGGCATGCTGGCGCTGAAGGGGATCTACGCCCCGTACCTCGTCGGGAGATTGAACCACGGCATCGGCTACACGACTTGCGGCATCGAGCTCCTTATCCCCACCTTCGGCGAAACGCTCGGCCTCAAGGGGCGCGTCTGCACGCACTGGGTCCTGAATCCCCATCCCACCCTAATCCCGGCGATCGAGGCCGGATTCGTAAAGAGCGTCCACTCGTTCGGGAGCGAGCCTGGAATGGAGGAGTATATCAGGGAGCGCAGCGACATCTTCTTCAACGGCCGCGACGGCAGCATGCGATCGAACCGGCTCCTCTCGCAGGTCGCCGGCATCTACGCGAGCGACATGTTCATAGGGATGACGCTGCAGATAGACGAGAACGGGAACAGCTCCACCGCAACGATGAGCCGCATCGCCGGCTTCGGCGGGGCGCCCAACCTCGGCAGCAACGCGCGGGGGAGGCGGCACGTGAGCGACTGCTGGCTCAAGGCGGGCGCCGAGGACATGGAGTCGATCCGGAACGCCGGGGGGCTCCCGCGGGGCAGGAAGCTCGTCGTGCAGGTCACCCCGACCGTGAGCGAGAAGAAGGCGATCCCGGTCTTTATCGAGCACCTCGACGCGGAGAGGCTGCACTCGCAGGGGCTCTTCCCGCTTCCCCCTGTGATGCTCTACGGCGACGAGATCACGCACATCGTGACGGAGAAGGGAATCGCCGTGCTGCATCGCTGTCCCAACCTGCCCGTCCGCCAGGCGGCCATACGCGCCGTGGCCGGCGACACCCCGGTGGGGAGGAAGGAGAAGAAGGCGGAGACGGAGCGGCTTCGGGGGGAGAAGATCGTTCTTCTCCCGGAGGACATCGGCCTGAGGGCGGAGGACGCACGGCACGACCTCCTCTCCGCCGAGACGATCGACGACCTTGTCAGGATATCCGGCGGTCTTTACAGGCCTCCGGCCCGTTTCGTCGGGGAGTGACCGGCTCCGTGCCGTGGCGCGCCTCGCGTGCGGCCCCTCAGTCCGCGCCCGTCATACCCATGGGTAGTTCGCCCTCCCCCATCCCCAGTTGAGCGCCACGTGCGCGACCGCCGGTGCGATAGGCAACATGCCGTTTCGCTCGTGGAGATCGAACTCGTTCGGGGAGAAGTGCGCTTTCAGCAGGAAGATCATCACGGCGGCCGTGGCCGCCTGAAGCAGGAGCGATAGGAAGGGAACGGGATTCAGCACCCGAAGGAGTTCCTGCCCGCTCATGGCCGCCTTTTTCGCGCGGCGGGCCCGCCGCAGCGTTTAACCGCACACGCTCACCGGATACACCCCGTGCACCGAGTTGAAGAGGACTGCGCGCGGGCTCTCGCGCAGCTCCGCTAGGGTGACCGGCCGCTCCCGCACCTCCCCGCGATCGAGGAGCAGCTCGCGAAACGTCCCCGGCAGGAGCCCGCAAGAAACGGGCGGCGTGCAGAGGACGCCGCCGATCTCGACCGCCACGTTGGCAATCGTAGACTCGGTGACCTCCCCCCGTCCGTTGTACAAAATGACGTCGTCGAAGCCGGGACGCCCCGCGCGCGCCTCCTCGTAGACCCTGCGGCGCGTCGTCTTGTGATACAGGAACGGGTCCGCCGGGTCGATCGGCGCGCGGGCGAGCGCGACCCGAAGGGGCGCCGCGCCCCCGCGCGGGGCGAGCGCGGCCGCCTCGACGGCGACGCTCCCCTTCCGGTCGAGAAGGAGCCGCACTCGATGGGGACGGTGCGGGAGGCGGCGCGCCAACGCATCGAGCTCCTTCTCCGCCTGCCCGGGCCGCATCGGGTAATCGAAGTAGCCGGCGGACGCCGCGAGCCGGGCGAGGTGTTTCTCAAGGAGGAAATATCCCTCGTCCGGCGACCAGCGCATCGTCTCGAGGAGGCTGAACTCCGGTTGTCGCGCGGCTAGGACGCGCGCCTTCGTCGCGCACTCATCCCGTTCGCCCTCCGCCGTGGAGTCCCAGACGATGCCGCCGCCGACCCCGTACTCGGCCTCGCGGCGCGCCGTGTCAACGAGCACCGTGCGGATGGCCACGTTGAACTGCGCCCGCCTCCCCGGCCCCCAGAACCCGATCGCCCCCGTGTAGGCGCGCCGGGGGGAAGATTCGAGCTCGGCGATGATCGCCATCGTGCGCGGTTTCGGCGCCCCGGTGACAGAGGCGGGCGGGAAGAGCGCCCCTAGAATCCCGGCGAGCCCCGCCCGCGTCCTCGCGCGGACGGTGGAGGTCATCTGCCAGAGTGTCGGGTACTTCTCGACGTCGTAGATCGAGGCGACCTCCACCGACCCGGTCTCCGCGATGCGCCCGCAGTCGTTCCGCACCATATCGACGATCATCACGTTCTCCGCGCGCTCCTTCGTGGAGGCGCGCAGCGACGCGGCCCGGGCTAGATCGTCCGCGGCGCTGAGGCCGCGCGGGGCCGTCCCCTTCATCGGGCGGGATTCGATCGCGTCGCCGTCGAGGCGGAAAAAGAGCTCTGGGGAGGCGCTGCAGAGCGCCCACTCGCCCGTGTCGATGAACGCGGCGCATGAGGCTCGCTGCGCGGGGACTATCGCCGTGAAGAGCTCGAACGGGCCCCCGTCGAAGCGGCTCGTCAGCCGGTACGTGTAGTTCACTTGGTAGGTGTCGCCGCTGCGGATGTACTCCTTGATCCGCCCTATCGCGTCCCGGTACTCCTCCGCCGTCACGGAGGGGCGCCAGTCCGCGGGGGGCGCCACGGTGGAAGAGGAAGCGGGGAAGGCGGAGCTGCGGACGGGGCCGCCGTAGATCCCGAACCAGAGGAGCGGGAACCGATCCTCGCGGCGCACCGTGAGCGCGGAATCGAACGCCGGGGCGGCCTCATAGGAGACGAACCCGGCGGCCCACCATCCCCCCTTTTCGACCTCAGCCTCGACCGCGCAAAGCGCGCTCGCGACATCCCCCGGCCGCCGGGCGACAATCGTCCGCCGTGGCTCGGCGAACGCGAGCCACTCCCTCCGCACCTCGTCGTATAAAAGAGATTGGGGTCGGACCACGATATCTTACGTATTACAAAAGTGTTACAGCAATTTAAGGCCTAAAAAGACCCTAAAATCGATGTTTTACTACCTAAAATCACGTATACGCATCTTTCGTCTCTTTGATGCTCCAAATCTCCGCCTCCTCCGACGTCTTTTCTTCCGTTGTATATGTCCTTATGCGGGGGATGCGCTTCTTCATATCCTCAACGAAGTTACGGTCACCAACCGCGAGGCTATCAGTCCACATGGATCGGCGTTCCAAGTCTCCTGAGGCAAGATGCATCGCAATATCTTCCCGGTAGCAGTTTCTCGCGTTCACTTCATCCGAAAACCCCAGTTTCACGAGCAGCGTGGGGATATCCAGAATCCGGCATCTCCCGTGGAACCCCATGAACTCGTTGTAGCCGCACCATTGCCATTCGCTCGGGTGCGCTACAACTCCAGCGCGCACCATATTGAGATCGATATAACGAAGGCAATTCCAAAGAGATCTACCGTTTTGGATCATCGTGCAGAAGTATCGGTCCTCCCAGAATGCGCCTTTCCGTTTCTTCCTCCTATTGTACTGCTGGGCGCTCCGCCCCTCAACAAACTGCATAAAACGGCTGATCGAATTCAATTCGCGGCAGCACAATATCAGATGAATATGATTGCGTGTAAGGCAATATCCGAGTATCGACACCGTGAACCGGCGGGTCGCCTTACGCAGGCATGCCGTATAGTAGTTGCGATCCCGGATGAATCTCAGAAGGAAAGAACGGTTGTGGCAGCGGTGAGTGATATGATACAGATACCCCGGCAGGATATACCTGTTCGCGCGTGGCATGGCGCACTCTTTTGTTGCGAGTGCATAAACGCTAAAAATTGGGTCAAAACCTGCATTTAGGGCCTTATTTCAAGGCCTTTTTAGTCCTAACTCTTTCTATACCAAATAGATATCGTGGTCCGACCCCAAAATCAAATTCAAAAATTCAAAATTTCTATTTCAATGTTTAACGCGATGGGCGGGCTTGAAGCGGCTCCTAGCGGAGGTGAGGACGGCGTCGTAGGCGGCGAGGTTCCGGTCCTCGAGGTGGTCGAAACACATCGGGGCGGCGCTCCCGTAGGTGACGTGGCGGATCGGGTCCGGGTCGAGTTCAGCGAAGATGATCTCCTCCCCCCCCCTCGCCTGAGCAAGCTTCCGCGCAATCGGGCTCACGATCATGCTCCCGCCGAAATAGTAATTTCCACCGGCGTCCGAGCCCACCGCGTTCACGGCCGCCCAGTAGACGTGATTGTCATAGGCGCGCGCGCAGTTGGTGAGCTCCCAAATATCGAAGCTTCGCATGAACGCCGAGGGGCGGGCGACGATTTCCGCCCCCTTGACCGCCAGGACGCGGGCGAGCTCCGGGAAATCCCCGTCGTAACAGATCACTATCCCCACCGCGCCGAACCCTGTCTCGTAGACCTCCGCCGCGGTCCCGGGCGTCGTCCATCCCCCGCCCGAGAGGCGCTCCGTGGGGAAAGGGTGAGTCTTGCGGTACACGCCGATGATATCGCCGTCGGGCCCGATAAGGGCGGCGCTGTTGTAGACGACGCCGGGCCGCTCGCCGCGCTCGTACGTCGGCCAGACGACATGCACCCGGTGGCGCCGCGCGAGGCGCTGCATCCCGCGCGTCAGGCGCCCCGGGATCCGGTCGACGAGCCGGTACAGGTCGCGTTTGGAGAGGGCCGGATCGAAGCCGGTCGTCACCGACTCCGGGAATACGACGAGGTCGGGTCGGGCCTGGGCGCAAGCCTTCCGCAGCCACCCGGCGGCCTTTTCTATATTGGCCGCCGGGTCGTTGGCCGTTACGGCGATCTGCACACCGGCGACGGTCGCGCGCTTCATCCCTTGTCCCGCGCGGCGACGATCCGGATCGCCTCGATCGCCGTCGCGATCATCTCGTCGATGCCGACCTTCTTGACGATCATCTCCCCCGAGTAGGTGGAGCCGATGATCGCGAGTATCTCCGCGGCCCTGAGCCGGCGGATCATCGCCACGCTGAAGATGGCGGCGGACTCCATCGAGGAGGCGAGGACGTTCGCCTTCTGGTACGCCTTCCAATCGCGCCGGATCTCCTCGTAGCGTGGGAGGGCCGGATCGTCCTCCTCCGTGTAAAAGGCGTCCTTCGTCTGCGACACCCCGAGGTGGGCCCGGTGGCCGAGCTTTTGCGCGGCCTCCCAGAGGGCCATCGTCAGATGGAAATCCGACACGGCCGGGACGGAGATGGGGAGGTACTGCCGAGACGTCCCGTCGTCCCTCACTGTGGCGGTGGAGATCACCAGATCCCCAAGGGCGACGTTCATCTGGAGCGAACCCGCGGTCCCGACCCGTATGAATGTGTCGGCGCCGATGCGGGCTAGCTCCTCCACCGCGATCGCCGCGGACGGACAGCCGATGCCGGTCGAGGTCACAGATACCTTGATCCCGTCCACCTCGCCGGTGTAGGTGGTATACTCCCTGTTCCGCGCGACCTGCCTCGCGTTCGCCAGGTGAGCGGCGACCACCGGTACGCGCCCCGGGTCGCCGGGCAGGAGTACGTATCTGCCGACGTCGCCCGGTCCGCAGTCTATATGGTGCTGTTTCTTCGCCATCTCGGGCCCTCCCCTCTCTGTCCACCCGCGATCAAGGATAGGAGTTCATGCGGCATGCCGCGCCGTCCCGGCGTCCCGCCTACTTACTGTCGAACGCCACGATGCGGCAGATCGACGACTCGCCCCCCACCCAGCGCCACGGGAAGCAGCCGATGACCATGCGGCGGTTGAGCACCTTGTCGATCTCGCCGCCGAGATTCTCCGCGTGGATGATATTGTGCGGGAAGAGATCGATGTGCATGAGCTGATAGTGGCTGGGGGGGAAGATCTCGTCGATCGACTTTCCGAACTTGTTCTGGAAATATGCCTCGCACTCGGCGGCCTGCCTCGGCATCCACTCCCGTATCTTCGTGTTCATCGGATGATCGGCCGAGCCGCAGTCGACGCCGATCCACTTGAACCTCATCTCCAGGCACCAGCGCGAGAACTCGCGCGTCGGCCCCGGATGCTTGGTCATGTACCGGACCTCGTCCGCCCCCGGCTGGTCCCATGCGTATTTGTGGTAGCCGGTGTTTATTACGAGAATATCACCCTTCTTCACCTCCACGCGGTCGATGATATCCTTCGACGTGTAGATGCCGTAATCCGCCGCGATGTCGCTCAGGTCCACGATCACACCGTCGCCGACAAGCTCCTCAAGCGGTATCGCGGCGATGTCGCGCCCGTGCGTACAGAAGTGAAGGGAGCCGTCCAGGTGCGTGCCCACGTGGTTGGAGTGCGTGACGAGCTGGCCGTTGGCCCCGTTCGGGGCGAGGCGCTTGAAGAACTTCACCTGGAGCGGTTCATACGTCGGCCAAGCCGGCGTGAGGTCGCTCAGCCTCTGCGTGAGGTCGTACATGGTGAAATTCATCTCCCCCTCCTTTACCGCCGCCGGACTCCGCGGCCCAGGCCCATTGAGACGCAGCCGAGCCGGACGCCCTCGATCAGATCCGCGCCCGACGTGGCGCCACATTCTAGCACCCGCTTCGCGGCGGCGGCCACCCTTTTCTCGTTCTCATCGAAGATCGCCCGAACCAGCCCTTTTACGCGCTCCGTGAAACGCCCCTCGGACGCGGCGGCGAGGAAATGCCGCGAGACGGCGGTGGTGCGTTCCCCCCGGCGCGCGATCGCAGCGCCGAGGGCCTTGAAGGCGCGCCGCGCGGGGGCGCCGCGCCGCGGATCTGCGGAGAGCCAGACGAGGACGGCGGCAAGACCGACCAGCAAGTCGTCGCATGAGGGGGTGAGGCCGTCTCCCAGGCCTATGAGCGACGCGGCCGTCTCCCCTACGGCGGCCGTGTCGTCCTCCCAGAGGGCACGCGAAAGGGCGGCGATCCTCTCCCGCACGACGGCCGCGCCGACGGACCGCCCGGCGGGGAAACGCAGGCGGGACCCCCGCGGAAGCAGGGCAGAGGCCGCAAGGGGCGGGCGGGAGCGGGACGCCTTCCCCGGCGCGAACGAGGCGTCCCAGGCCGGGGCCCCCCGAGTCTCGATCTCGATCCTCCCCCCGGCGACCCGAATCGACGATCCCGTTGTCTCGTACGGCTCCCCCGGGAAGAGGGCCGCCGTCCCCTCCGAGAA
>ERZ1026792.1495-NODE-1495-length-14500-cov-7.948306_pt1 | contig 14500 bp, 7 predicted proteins | sample MGYA00520884_ERZ1026792 | MGnify/ENA primary metagenome ERZ1026792 (study PRJEB33270, sample SAMEA104284473) | anaerobic digester metagenome | biome: Anaerobic digester microbiome; feature: mesophilic sludge digester; material: Anaerobic digester biomass | place... | reverse complement strand
GTATTGATATTTCTCAGTTAGCAAAACCAAGAAATGTAGACGGAAGTCTTCCTGAAATAGATTTTATGAAGCCAAAACCAGACTGCGATTTAATTGACGCTGGAATCGATGTTGGACTTCCTTATTGGGGCAATGCACCTGATTTAGGAGCCTTTGAAACAATTACAGGCACATATCACATCAATAAGCCTCCCGTTGTCTCCATTGCTTTCTCTGCCAAGGGATCTTCCTTTACAGCCCCGGCTACAGTAGAAGTAAATATAGAAGCATCTGATCCTGATGGAACTATAAGTAAGGTGGAATTATACAACGGATCAAAGAAAATTGCAGAATCCACAACCGCACCTTATTCTTTCACTATCAAAGATCTACCTGCAGGATCATATTTCTTGCGTGCAATTGCCATAGATGATATGAATGCCTCTTCAGTCTCATCCACCCTTGAAGTTACAGTTGTTGCCTTCAATCAGAAAGGTGAGCATTTCAACCTCTACCCCAATCCCAATGACGGCCGCTTTACAGTGGATTTCTCTTCGCTGGTTGAAGCAAAATCTTTTATGCTTACTGTAGTTGACCTTATCGGAAATACTGTATTTCAGGAGCAGATATCATCAGATGAGTCAACCAGACAATTTGACCTGTCGCATCTTAACAGCGGCATCTACATACTGATAATCGCAGCAGGTCAAATCCTCCTTACCCAAAAACTGATTCTGAACTGACCACCTTAGTTAAGAATTATTATTTTTTTAAGATATCGTTCAAGGCCTGCTGCCTCGAGAGTTATCGTATACAACCCTGAGACCATGTGGGCAGGCAGTTCCACAGGATTGAGCCCATTATAGACTGCCTGTGAAAATACAAACCTCCCCAGAGAATCGTAAATCTTAGCAATTGCATATTGCCGGTCAGGATCAGTCAGTAAAATGTAAAACATATCAATAACAGGATTGGGGAAAACAATAGTCTTATTTGCAGGCCATTCCTCCTCCTCTTCCTCATCAGAGGCAGAATAAACCCTGGCACCAACCTGCCAGACTCCGTTCTGAAGAGCCGTCTTTGGCGCAGACCTGTTCCATACTGCATCTACCGCAAGCCCTTCATTGAATGTTTCACCCAAATCCAATCCATAATCAAGCCGCGTTTCCGGCACAAATGAGATAAGATCATGAAAACCAGGATTAATCACAACAGAATGCAAATCATACCCCATAGCCTGCCACATTGCAAAAGTCTTTGTTTTTCCGTCTACCTGAAAGAGTGGATCCCCTGCCTCACACCAGTATACATTATAGTCGCATTCAAACCCTTCCAGGCATTCCTCATCATGGATATTTATATTGAAAACCCTATTCCTGGTATAAAAAATATTATTGTACACCCTGGTGCCTTTTGAAGGTGCAGACAAACCGTTATCACTATTTGTATATATGTCAATCAGGCCTCTCCATGTCTGCTCTGTAGTCTTGTCACTGTAAAAAGTATTATTGTAGATTTTAATGCCACTAATACCTTTCACAGCAATCCCCAGTTTTGGATTCTTAAGAATGTTATAGGCAATCACACCATTATAGTCAGCCATTCCATTCGACTTCCTCTGAATCCCATTAGGGGTATTCAGAAGATAGTTGTATTGTATTACGACATCCAGGTTATAACCTGTAAACAGAGCGTGGGTCATACTTGTCTCATCAGTCCCGTTCCAGACAAACCTGTTTCCTGTTATAATTTCACCGTCCAGGTTGTTGTTCGAGGATGCCGGATTCTCATCTCCGGCCTGCAGTAAATAACCAAACGAGTTAACAGCCGTCACAGAATTGTTCAGAAACTGAAAAAATGTTTTGGTACTTCTGGGGATATTCACGCCCTGAGAAGTGCCTGTTTCACTATCGATGAACTCCTGTTCCTTTATTATCAGAACTTCCTGAGAAAACAATGCAGCTGTAAAAAGAAGTAATAGAAAAGTTGTCAGTGTATTTTTCATATACTGTCAATAACGAATTAAAAACTTATAATTGCCTGCCTGATATGACTGATTTTAGTAAGAATCATTGATCTGGCAAGCCAGAGGGCAATAAAAGCCACTCAATCTAACCTCCCCCGGTTTCTCCGCCCCCCCGGAGGCCACTATCCGGAAAACTATTTAACTATCGTAAACTCCACCCTTCTGTTCAGGCGGCGGTCAAGCCAGCCGGCGTTGGATGCTACAGGCCTCGTGCTGCCGTAACCACGCGGGGTGAGCCGGCCTGAGGCAATGCCCCTGTTGATGAGATAGTTTACAATCACCTGGGCGCGGGTCTGTGAGAGACGCTCCAGATTGTATGCCGTACCCTGATTATCAGTGTGAACACCTATCTCAAGATTCATGGAGGGATACTTGTTCATCAGCATCACCACCTGGTCAAGCATCAGATATGCATTGGTAACCAGCCTGTTGCGGGCATCAAAGTAGGTGTCGGTCAGGACACCGTAGTTCCTCTTCAATACATTCAGCTCACGCTCAGCCGGATCAGTAAGCACATGCAGCCTCACAGTGGCATCACGAAACCCTGCCGGGATTATCTCACGGTAAGCCGGAAAGGTAGCCATCAGGCTCATCTGCTGATCAATGACATAACTGTAAGTGCCAGTCCCCGGATTATAAACCTCCTTCACGTTGTACTTCACCGGCACACCTCTGAATAAAGGATTCGTGAGCTCCAGCCTGGTCTTTGACGAGAGTATCTCAACCTGGAATACAGCCTCCTTCATGAACTCAGCCTCAGCTGAATACTGACCCCTGATCAACACATTCTCATACTGCCTCAGATCAACAGGAGCCGCAACAGCAGAAGATCTGGCAGCAAGCCATGAATCCTTATCTGAACGGCTGCCAAAAACCCTGATCTTACGGGTCACGGCCCGCTTGAGCACATCGCCAGTTGTATTAGACCTGATAGTCACACCAAGCCTCACATTGTACTCCCCGGCACGCTCAAAGGTGTGTGTTGGCCCGGCTCCCGTCATCTGGGCACCATCGCCAAAATCCCAGAAGAATCCTGTCACGGAGTAACCCGGCAGGTACGACTTCATGCCGTCAAAGTCAACAGCCTCACCTGCAACGGCACAGTCCGGTCCGGAAATAAATGGCTGTTCATAGTCAACTATCTCGATGTCCCAGGTCTGTTTGCGGAAAAAGGTTTTGCCGGTAGCACGGTCAATGATATCCAGCGCTATGGCGTATTTCCCGGGACCCGGGAAACAGTGATGCACCCTCGTGCCGGTCATCTTCGTGTTATCACCGAAGTTCCATACATACTGCATGCTGAGCGTGTCAACCACAATCTTTCCCGTGTCTGATACCGAGAAACAGTACAGGTTTTCCTTCTGCTCCTCAGCGAACCAGACCTGCGGCATCTCTGATTTGAAGTAGTAAATATCAACTGATTTGTCTCTGTCTGAGGAAAAATAGCCCTCCCTGACATCCGCAGTGGTAACGATGCCGAAGTCGTCATACTCCGAGTTCACCGGCGCCGACAGTCTCACCGGCGTATGCCAGCCGTCATCCTTTTCTTTTGTGACGTATATATCCTTTCCACCAAGTCCTCCCCTTCCGTCCGAGGAAAAGAAGAGTTCACCCGTCTGGCTGATGAAGGGATATGTCTCGTTTCCTTCCGTATTGATCTCAGGTCCGAGGTTAACCGGGTCCTCCCAGTACCCGTTCCTCCAATTGCTGTAGTAAAGATCGAGCCCTCCCAAACCATCAGGCTTGTCTGATGCAAAATAGAGTCTCTGTCCGTCATGCGAGAGAGTGGGCATGGTAATATTGAACCATTCGGTATTGAACCTGAGTTCGCGTATGTTATCCCATCCCTTTTCCCCGGCTACCGCGTAGAAGAGCCCCAGCTTGTTACGGTAGGTTGAGAGCAGCCTTAAATTTCCTTCAACCACCAGGTTCCTGGAAAAATAGATTGTATCACCCGTGCGGTTAAAGGTTGCGGGGCCGTCATTCAGCTTGCTCTTCAGCGATTTGGAGAGCATCCTGGCCTTCTTACCTGATCCCGTGGTATCTACATACAACAATTTCACCACAGCCCGGCCTTCACTGTTTACTGCCTGTCCCCTGTCAGAACAGAACACCAGCCCGTTCCTGAAAAAGACCGGGGCAAACTCGTCATAGCTGTCAGTGCTGAAGGCGGTCTTGCTGATGCTGTAAGGCGATTGCTGGGCAGATACAACGCATTGTGCCAAGATTAAAACAAAAACCGAAAGCGAGGTCCTTATTTTCATAACAGTTAAGTTCAGATTGCCTAAGTTACATTAAATTATTTAACACCTTATAAAAGTATTCATGCAAAAAACGGCCGGTTTCTCCAACACGATTTCCATGAGTCACCTGAAAACGCGGGCAGACACCAATACCTAAAAAATCAACGGATTCACCACATCGACCTTATAGCGGAACTCATAGCGGAACATCACCTCGTGGGAGCCGTCGTTGTATTTCCCGAGCTTCCCGAAATTATAGTCGTAGGAGTATGCCACCTTTAACTGGTTGTTTATGGCGAACTGGGCCAGCGCCGTCACCGAGCCGGTGCTCCGGTAGGTTGCTCCCAGCCACAGCCTGTCAAACAGAATGAAATGGAGGCTGCCGTCATACAGGAGCCTGTCGCCGGGTGAATATGAGAGCAGGGCTGAGGGCATGAACCTGCCTCTCTTCCCCAGTGGGAACATATAACCCGAGGTAAGGACATAATTGTACTGACCAGGTTCAAAATGCAGCGAGTACTTGTTCCTGTCAAAGTCGAACTTGTAACCCAGCAGCCTCGGGATCGAAAAGCCGAGGAAATAGTTTTTGACAGTATAGTACGTTCCAAAACTAAAATCGGGCACCACAAACACCTTTGAATCAATCAGGAAGTAATCATCGCCCGGATCGATTACCACCAGGTCAGACCATGCGGTGTTGGTTGCCACCAGCCCGGCTCCCAGGCCGAGTGCCAGTGTGCCGCCATTCCCAAGGCTGATCCGGTAGGCATAAGATGTCATGAATTCTGTCTGTTTTGTCACTCCAATCTGGTCATTGACAATGAACAGTCCCAGTCCGAGCTTGTTTGAGAGCACCGGGGCATCAACCTCGAGACTCATTGTCCGGGGGGCGCCTGTAATGCCCACCCACTGCTGGCGGTAGAATGCCGCAATGCTCAGCCCTCCCCTGCTCCCGGCATACGACGGGTTGATAGTCAATGGATTGAGAATATACTGGTCATTTACCGGCGTAAGCTGGGCCATCAGCATCACTGGCAAAAGAGCCAGAACCGACAGACTTATTAACTTTTTCATTACTACGAGTTTTATTACCTGGTATGACTTGTTTTTATTTTTATCGCGAGCGAATCCGCACATTTAACGTCTCACAACGACGTATCCGCTTATGGATACTCCATTTGCTGCTCTTATCACATAGAAGTAGGTATCCTCCGGGAGGGGATTGCCGTTATAGTCGCGACCCTCCCAGCGATTACCCTCGTCATTTGTATAATTATTGTTTTCGTAAACTTTCAGGCCGCGACGGTCGAAGATAGTCAGCTCTGTCGTGCCCAGAGTCTCATCAAGACCGCGTATTTCAAAGAAGTCGTTGCGTCCGTCCTCGTTGGGTGTGATCAGGGTAGGAATGGTCAGATTGTTTACCCTCACCACCATAAGGTCAGTCACGGGATCACATGCACCATTGGTAACTGACCAGCTGAAGACGTTCTCCCCTACAGAGAGTCCGCTAACGTGTGTGGATGGAGCGGCAGGGTCGAAGATATCTCCGGTTCCCGTCACCAGTTCCCAGATGCCTGTTCCGATTGCCGGGATTTCGGCATTCAGGGTTGTGCGAAAGACATAGTGCAGCACCGTGTCGGGTCCGGCATTCGCAACGGGAAGCTGGTCAGCCGTGACCACCACCGGTCTGATGGAATAGTATCCGGCCGTTGAGGTACCCATGATGTAATATATTCCGGCCGGTGCCGCCTGCGGTGTGGTGTAAGCTTCAGTTGCTTCCGCATCTGTCCAGTACGTAAAGGTAAGGTTCGGATCCGAACCTGCCGTAACCGCCGGATCGGTAAGATCAGTAGTCTCATTCTCGCAAATGACAGGCGGGTTGTTTATTATAACCCTCGGCGCACCCGGTCTGGCGTTGATCACCACCTGACCTGTCTGTTCCGAGGTACAGCCATAGGAGTTTGTAACGGCAAAGGTATAAGTTCCCGGCAGGAGGCCTGACACCGTTCGTGCTGTGCCTGTTCCCTGGCTGGTGAACTGGTCAGGATACCTTATCAGTGTCCATGAGCCTGGCGAAGGCAACCCTGACAGCACCACGCTTCCCGTTGCCACCTGGAAGGTAGGATGGGTGATTGTCCCCACAACGGGAGCATTGGGTATCGGTGGCTGGGCATTTATCACCGCGTTGCCGGAAACCGGTGAGGTACATTGTTCAGCATTGGTAACCGCAAAATTGTACACCCCCGGCGGGAGCGAAGAGATGGTGGCGCTGGAACCCGTTCCCGTGAGGGTTGAGCCACCCGGGTAACGGATAAGGACCCATTCACCATTCTCCGGCAGGTTCTCCAGAACGACGGTCCCCGTAGCCAGCTCACAGGTGGGATGAGTAATGTTTCCTATAACTGGTGCCACGGGAATGTTCGGCTGCTGCTCTATGACAATCTCATCAGATGCCGGTGACACACACCCGGCAGCGTTAGTAACAGTAAAAGTAAAAGTACCGGGCGGTATGTTTGATACAGTGCGGGTGGTTCCCGAACCCGGGATTGTCAGGTTACCGGGTGAACGGGTCAGAGTCCATGATCCGGTGGCAGGCAGCCCGCTCAGCTGAACACTTCCGGTAGACTGGGCACAGGTGGGTTGCGTAATTGTCCCCACAACAGGAGCCGACGGGGTAGCAGGCTGCGCATTGATAACAACATTTCCTGATGAAGGAGAAACACAGCCATTGGCATCTGTTACTCTGAACGTATAGGTTCCCGGCAGCAGCCCGGTGATGGTAGCACTTGTACCCGAGCCTGTTGTTGTCTGGTCTCCGGGAGTGCATGTAACCATCCATTCGCCAGTGGCCGGCAGGCTGTTCAGTACTACACTTCCCGTTGGCAGAACACATGTAGGATGGGTAACAGTACCCCTGACAGGCGCTGCAGGAAGCGCGTTGACCGTCAATGTATAGGTAGCTGATGCAGCAGCACAGGGCGAACCAAGAGGATTGTCTGTTGTCACGGTGATGACAACCGTTCTTCCCGCATCACCTGATGCCGGGGTGTAGGTAAAGCTAAAGGGCGATACCCCGGAAGAGCCGGGTGAAACTGACCCCGCGCCGTTTTCAGTGATGGTGACACTGCTGGCGCTGCCTCCGAAAGTGTTGCCGGAAATGGTAACGGGGGCTATGCCACAGGTGCTGCCCATGGTTGCTGACAGTGTCAGCAGAGGCGGATTCACACAGCCGCAGTTGACAGAAAATTCGGGTGTGGTAGCAGTACACCCGGCCGTGTTGCGGACAGTGACACGGTGGTTGCCGTTGACTACATTATTGAAAACGTTGCTCTCCTGCCAGGCGCCGCTGTTAAGCCTGTACTCCAACCCCGCACCGGAGGGAGATGTGACAGTAACTATAGCATGATTGAACCCTCCATCGCAGTTGACTGAAACAACAGGTACGGCAGGTACAGGCGGCGGGGAATTAATTGTAAACGGATTCGAAGCAGGCGATACGCATCCTGATGCACCGGTAACGGTATAGGTGTACGTTCCTGCCTCTAAACCGCTTACCGTAAAGGTAGTTCCCGTGCCGCTCACCTGTGCTCCACCCGGGTTGCGGGTGAGTATCCAGGTGCCCGTTGAAGGCAACCCGCTTATCCCGACACTGCCCGTTGATATCGCACAGGTCGGCTGAGTAACCGCGCCAATAACAGGAGCGGTCGGGATAGCAGGTCGTGCATTTATAACGATGGCTGCTGATTCCTCAGAAGTGCAGCCGTATGAGTTTGTAACGGTAAATCTGTGAGTACCTGACGCGAGTCCTGACATGGTCACCGTAGGAGTGGAGCCTGTAATGCCACCCGGATTGACTGTCCAGTTTCCTGCAGGCAGGCCGGTGAGCACCACGCTTCCCGTGGCTACCGCGCATGTTGGATGGGTAATCTCACCAACCCCCGGAGCAGGAGGCAGCAGGTTGACGGTGATCGCATAGCCCTGGCTCAGCGTCCCGTTGCCACAACTGTTAACGCCTCTCACAGTCAGCGTACCCGAGGTTGCAGATGCGGAAAAGTTAATTGTTACCGTATTCGTTGTTCCACTTATAGTAGCACCCTGGCCACTATACACCCATGAATATGATGTAGCGCCTGAAATGACCGGCACACTGTAGGAGACATTACTGCTGCCCCGGCAAACTGAAGGTGTTCCTGTTATTGTTCCTGCTGCTGCCGGCAGCGGATTAACGGTTATATAACCCGTTTTTGTCTCCGTATCGCTGGCTCCGTCAGTTATTGTCAGCGAGACTGTTTTTGACCCGCCGGTGTTGTAGGTAACTGTATGAGGGCCGGCAGCGGATGCCGTGGCAGGTGTTGCTCCATCACCAAAGTTCCACGCAAAAGTTGTGTTGCCTGTTGTTCCCAGGGAGGTGTTTGAAAAAACAACTGATGATCCTGCGCACAATGTTCGTGGCTCAGCAGTGAAATCAGCATTGAGTCCACAGCCCTGAAGGGTGATGGCAAGAGTGCGTTGTGGACCAACACATCCTGCCGCACTGGTCTCGGTAACGGTAATATTACCGTTTGACTGACCGAAATTAACAGTGATGGAGTTGGTGCCCTGCCCTGAAAAAATATTTGCTCCTGTTGGAACAGACCACGCGTAGGTTGATCCGGCAAGTCCGGTTACACTGTAAACGATACCTATAGCGCCACAGGCAGGGGTGGCATTGCCTGTAATGTTACCGGTAGAGGGAAGCGGATTGACAGTTATTGGAAATGCAGTGCTGAGCGGGCCATTACCACAATCATTAACGCCCCGCACTGTAAGGTTACCTGAAGTGGCATTATTACCAAAGTTGATTGTAACTGATGCAGTAGTACCCGTTATTGAGGCTTCATTGCCTGTATAAACCCATTCATAACTGTCAGCATCAGGTATGGCAGGAACAGAATAGGTCACCCCGCTCCGTCCCTGGCAAACAGAGGATGTGCCTGTGATAGTACCCGCACTGCCAGGCAAACGGTCAACCGTGAGAGAATAGGTTGAGGATGCCGGAGTACACGGAGCCCCTTCCGGATTATCGGTTGTTACCACAATCAACACCGTCTGTCCGGCATCACTCGCATGAGGGGTATAGCTAAAGCTGAACGGTGATGTGCTGGCTGCAGAAGGTGAAAGGGCTCCATGACCGTTGGTTGTAATGGAGACAGAAGTTGCACTGCCACCGAAAGTATTGCCACTGACAGTTACCGGTGTGCCGGGACATCCGGAGCCGGTTGTTGCGTAAAGGGTCAGTGCAGGCGGATTGGTGCATTCAGTAATCCCCGCCAGCGTCACCTGCGCTGTAGCCCCAACGGCAAAGACACCCGTACCACTTAAATATGTGGCATTCACATTGGTTATTACGGTTCCGCCTGAACATAGCCTGTAAGTGACGGCATGACCAACGGTATAGCCATCAATTGCCGGAGTGGTATTATCGTCTGCCGAGGCCGGCACCGGAAGGAGCGCTCCGCCCGTCAGCACCTGTGTCAGGGTAGCTCTCCCGACACATAATTCACCATCAAAGACTCCAATTTCATCACCTGGCTGCAGATTAACACCATTGACGGTTGCTCCGGTAAAATAGAAATTCATGTGATCCACACCATTGCCCTCATACACGGGTGTAAAACACTGTGCCCCGGATTTCAGAATTACCAGAAACAATATCAGGAATAATGCAACTGTTTTTTTCATTATAGGGTACTTTTATTTATTGTTCGGATTATTGCCTTCAACTCTTTAGTTCACGATAACCAGAGATTTCGAGGATGAAAAGTCACCTGTTGCCAGCCTGTAGAAGTAAAGGCCGGCTTTGGCTCTCTGCCCTGATGCATCACGGTTATCCCATTCAATTATATGTCTGCCGGCTGATAACAGGCCATTATGGATAGTCCTGACCAGAACTCCGGATGAGTTAAACAATTCAAGCCGGATGTGGTTATCACCGGCAAGCTCTATTGGAAATGTGGTCATATCAGTTGAAGGATTGGGATATGCATCTCCCAGGAATGCCTCAGTAAGAGATGGGAATGAATTAATTACTGCGGTACCATTTTTGACAAATATTATGGGAGTTCCATCATGACCCTTTACTGATTCAAGGAACAACTCAGCATTGCTTTCGGCGCGCCACACTTTTAAACTCACCCTGTTCCCTTCAATATAACCATCCCTCTCAACGGTTACAGGATCATCCAGTGATACCGGTATTGAGATAAACTCCTGGTCATGACCTCCGGCAATACCAACACCTACACATGTTTCCCCGTCAAACACTCCAATCTCGTCTCCCTCCTTCAATCTGAGGTTGCCGGCTGCTTCTGAAGAGATATACAGATTCATATGATCCAGTCCGTTTCCGGTATGGGAAGGAACAAAATGGATTGCTGCGGCTGATGCATCTGCGCTTTTCAATCCTCCTCCCGAGCCATCTGTCAGGGTCAGGGTAGTGTTTGAATTCGTCCTTACTTTATATCCTTCACCGGGCAAAAGGTTTGTTATATTATCAATCCAACCATAACCGGAAAGGTATTCAATTGCCATGCCAGCCTCATTCTGAACCTTAACGAGTGTTCCCTCATCAATCAGAGGTTCAAATGCATCCATTGCCGGCTGACTGTTCATGAAGCAATAACTGATTATATTCCAGCCATTTGTCAGTGAAATATCAATGGGTGAACTGACAGGTCTGCCATGTATACTCAGTGAGGTGGTTGCGTTAACCCTGATCTTATACCCTTCGGTAGGCCTTATATCTCCAATGAAGTTGTACCACTGATTCCCCAGGTACTCAAGAGCGGATCCGGCTTCGTCCTGAATTTTCACCAGCCTTCCGGCATCAATGAGTGGCTGAACCACTGAGAGCATAGAGGGGTTATCAGGAATCACCGATGACGAAAATATGTTCCAGCCCGAGGAGATATTTATTGTATGAGTCAGCGGGCTAACGGCAGAAAGATTAAGATAGGCCGTTGCTCCAACTAAGAATACCCCATCTCCCGAGATATAGTCAGCGGTTGTATAGTGATGGATTTCATCCTCACTTGCATCCCAGATTCTGTACGTTGCACTGTTTCCGGGTGTATATCCGTCAATTTCAGGTGTATATTCATCATCGCGTGATACAGTGACAGGCAGGGGGTTTGACCCTGTGAGAACCTCCGTCACTCCTCCCACGCCAACGCATATTTCACCATCAAAGACAGCAATCATGTCACCGGGCTGAAGGTTTGTACCATCAAGAGTTGCAGTTGCAATGTAGAAATTCATGTGATCAGCTCCGTTGCCAGGCCACCATGGCGGTATGAATGAAGCAGGCAGGTTATTGACTGTCACAACTACACTGTTGCTGTTACTGCAGCCCGTTGCCGTTACAGTCTCGGTTACTGTGTAGGTGGTTGTTGTTGAAGGAGTAACGATAGGGTCAGCTTCGCTGGAAGTGAAACCGGACGGGTCTGATGTCCACGCATATATGCTGCCGCTGTTTGCATCTGAACCAATCCTTGTGCTCTGACCCTCGAAAATAGTCCGGTCTGTTCCGGCATTTGCTGCCGGGAGGGCATTTACCACCACTGTCATTATTGCTGTTGATGCGCACTGTCCGGGATTAGGAGTAAAGAGATAATCAGAAGAGCCGGCCTCAGAGGTGTTTATAACTGATGGCTCCCAGGTACCGGAAACTCCTTCTTCAGAAGTAGCCGGTAATGTGGCAGGAATTTCACCCCGGCAATATGGTCCTGTTGTAATGAAGGTTGGCGTGACCCTGGAATTTACTGTGGCATCGGTGGTTGCAGTTCCTGTACATCCTGATGCATCGGTAACAGTCAGTGAATAGGTGCCTGACATGTCAACTGAAGCTGTGTTTGATACAGTCACATTTTGAGCCGTGGATGCAAACCCGTCGGGACCTGACCAAAGATATTCCGTCATACCATCAGGACCTCCTGTTAATGTTAACGGTGTACCCTCACATACCGGGCTGTTATTCGAAGCTGTCGCCACCGGTGAAGCATTTATGGTGAGAGTTGTATTATCAGTACCTGTTACTCCGTAGTTGTCTGTTACAGTCAGGCGGATCTGATGCACCCCTGCTCCGAGACCGTAACCGGTAAGCATTGCATGGGTCAGGGTCAGTGACTCCCCTTCAAGGTCATCAATGCCATCATTATCAATATCCCATCCATATGAAGCAATTATATCCCCGCAGGCAGCATCAGGGTCGTAGGAACTGCTGCCTGTCAGGCTAACTGAAGAGCCAGAGCAGGTTTGATAGGGTCCTCCTGCCCGGGCTACCGGAGGAGTGTCAATAAAGACCGTAAAACTGCAGATGTCAGTTGTTGAGCAGGAATTTTGTGCAACAATTTCAACCTGAGTATTACCCAGATTAAACGAAGATCCGCTCCCGGTACCGCTTCCGCTACCCGTCGTTGCGCCACTAAAACTATAGGTCAGAGCAGGCTCGGGTGATCCTGTGACGCTCACTAATGATGAATAATCAACCACTGCTGAACAGAGACCCGCGTCAGCTGACTGAATGATTGTGGCAGTCGGGCAAGACTCAAAAGATGGGACAGACCCATCAACCGTAATGTAATCTGTTTTGGTTTCTTCGTCTGTCCCTGCCTCATCAGTAACCGAGAGGGTAACTGTCACGGAACCTGCTGTTGAATAATAAACTACATGAGGCCCCTCTCCGGTTGCAGTTGCCGGCATTGCACCATTTCCGAAATTCCATGCGTATGTTGCTTCACCTGAAATATTTTGCGTCAGGTCTGTAAATGTTACAGTGGTACCGGCACATACTGCAGTCATATCTGCACTGAAATCTACAACTGGCTGCGCCAACAGACCCAATGAAGAAACAAGGAATAATCCGCACGGAATAATTACTTTTAAAAACACTCTTCTGCAGAGCACCCTGCAGCCTGGCACAATACTTTTCATTTTTACTGCAATTTCACTGATTCATTTTTAATATCAAGTCATAAGCATCATACCCTGCATAAACTTTCCGAAGTCCTTGTAAGGCATGAAAAGAGAGAACCCGGAACATTACTCCGGTCTTATTGTCGCAACCCTTAACCAATTGCCTTTCTTGTTGTTAACAAGTCGGCTGATTGTGGTTTTAATACACCCTGTTCTCGTCAGTCACAGTGACAATCCCTTCCGGATGAGCCGTAAAAAAGAGAACCCGGCTCGTGAACAGGGCCGGGCATATTATATTCACACAGTGCAAGATAATTAATCCGGAGCAGATAGCACCGGGCAATCCTTTCGGAATAAAAACTATGCTCAGCCGTCAAGAAAACAACTTTAAAATTAATAATAAAGAAACAGACAAAGAAACCCTATTTGACCAAAAGGGGTTCTCATTGGATAAAAAGAACCCTTTCTTCGACTAATCTTACAGGCTGCCATACATTTCATGCCTTTGACAACTTTTTACTTTTTATTCAACACTCTTGCATTTTCAATTCCCGGTTACTAATTTTATCCTCACCTGGCACACAGAAGTGCCTGTTACTATAAGGTGCTTTAAATCATAGTACTACAGTCATGACGAAAGGTCTCGTAACAAAGAAGGACAAAAAGAAAGAGCCTACAAAGAGTCTGAAAGAGAAGCGTAAAGAGAAAAAGGAAAAAAGGAACGCAAAATAAGAGCCTGATCTCGTCTCTTTCACTGTTCCGCCGAAGCGGGAAAATTCAGGCATGCCCACTCCGGGTGGTATTTTCCCCCGGTCACCGTTTTGAAGCCCCATTGCGCAGAGGAGTGGTGTTTCTTTATTAATGAACGGACCATTATTATTGTGTCACGGCACAATAATCGTCCTGATTTTAAGGTTGATTAAGTACATTTGTTTTAACTTAATGCCCCGGCCGAATTCCATTTTCAGAAACCCGATGAAAAAGAAGAACAATAAGTCACCGTTCCCATGGAACTCCGTGAGCGTTATTCTTTTCACCGCCGCAGTCCTTACAACCATAATCATTGCCTACTCGGAAGGTCAGAAGAAAAGACTGCTTAGCGATGCCGTCACTGAAATGGAAGCCATAGCCAACGTGAAATCAATACAGGTGTCTGACTGGAAAAAAGAGCACCTCAATGACGCAACACTGATCCATGAGAATGTCACGCTGGTAGAGCATATTGACGCTATGTTCATCAAGGAAAACTCCATCCGTGAAAAGTCAAGACTAAACCAGCTGCTTACCACCCTTATTGAAA
>ERZ1026792.1492-NODE-1492-length-14511-cov-3.551655_pt1 | contig 14511 bp, 13 predicted proteins | sample MGYA00520884_ERZ1026792 | MGnify/ENA primary metagenome ERZ1026792 (study PRJEB33270, sample SAMEA104284473) | anaerobic digester metagenome | biome: Anaerobic digester microbiome; feature: mesophilic sludge digester; material: Anaerobic digester biomass... | reverse complement strand
AATCATTACTGTATTAAATTGTGTAATTTTCTCAAGACCAAGTAAGAATCCCTTTGCAATTGGGTTTATAATTGCAGTAAATACTACTAGTGTTAGTGCAGGGATATATTGTACTGGGATGTTTGCAATATTGGATATCTGTTTTCCAAATGCAAAGAATATTATAGAGATAACTGCAGCTATTAAGGTTAGTTGTATTGTACTTTTCTTTTTAAAATCTTTAAGGTCAAAATCTTTCTTCTCTGCTACTTTCTTTGTTATTGTTGTTTGTATTGCTATTGCTGGTATTTGAATGAGAGTAACTATTCCTAGTATTGCATTGTAGTAGTTAAAGTAAGTAACATCTAACTTTCTTGCAAGGTATATGCTAAATAGATAGTTAAGGAAGTGGGTTAGTGCACCTGCGATTAGGGTAATTAGTATATGTTTTAGGAATCTTTTATTTTCTGAGGTGTGATTAGTTGAGTTCATAATGTATAATTGATTAGGATACTATAATTTTAAAATTTTTACCATTATGGAATTAGTTATTGCTCTAATTGGAGGAATTCTTTTGGGTATAGGGATATTTTACTTTTTCTTTAAAAACACCCATAAGCAGAAAGATGAGATATCTGAAACTATATCCCAAAAACTTACAGAAATTCTCCCTACTGTACTTGATCAAGCTAATGAAAGTTTAATTAGGATGGCTGATCAAAAACTGGGTGCAGAATCAAGTAAAAGTAGAATTGATTTGGAGAATAAAAGGGCAGAGATTGAAAGATTGGTTAAGCAGATTCAAGAAGATTTAAAAGAGAGTAAGAAAGAGTTAGAAGTTTCAGAGAAGGATAGGATAAGTTCGTTTTCTGCACTGAAGAATTCTTTAGATGAGTATAAAAAGATTACAGAGCAGTTATCTGTTAGTACTGAAAATCTTAAAAAGGTTTTGTCTAATAATCAGATGAGAGGCCAGTTTGGTGAGCAGGTTGCAGATGATTTGCTTAAAATGGCTGGTTTTGTGGTAGGTCAGACATATACAAGACAGGAGAGTGAGAATGGGGCAAGACCTGACTTTACAGTATATCTGCCTGATAAGACAAAGATAAATGTTGATGCTAAATTTCCATATGCATCACTGCAAAGAATGACTGAAACAGATGATGTAGATGCTAAAAAGAGATATATGAAGCAGTTTGAGAGTGATATTAAAGAAAAGATTAAGCAGGTTACAACAAGGGAGTATATTTCTGTTGAAGATGGTACTGTTGATTTTGTTATTCTTTTTATTCCTAATGAAATGATTTTCTCCTTTATATATGACAAGATGCCTCAGATATGGGAAGATGCTATGAGCAGGAAGGTAATTTTAGCAGGCCCTTTTAGTTTTACTGCTATTCTTAGAATGGTAAAACAGGCATATGAGAACTTTAGGGTACAAGAGAATATTTTTAAGATCGTAGGATATATTCAAGCTGTTGAGAAAGAATTTGATAAATTTAATGAAGAATTTGATAAGGTAGGGGATAGAATAGAGCAACTGCAGAAACAGTATAGTGAGGTTAGTACTACGAGGGTTAATCAGATGAAAAGAAAGATGGATCTTGTTAAATTAGAGGGGGGAACTGCTGTAAATGAGCAGATGTCTATGCTTGAAGAGGGTAAGAAAGAAGAGATGTAAAAACATTATTAAATATGTTACTCTTTAATATGGAAGATTTAGATGTAAAAGTTATAAATGGAAGAATACCAGTTTTACTTTCTGCACCACATGTCTACTCTCACAGAAGGCCATCTTTAACACTATCATACAAGTGGGGAGAAGAGTTTACTGATACAATTGTAGAAGAGTTGTGTTTAAAGAGTGGTGCATGGGGAATTATTCAAGCAAAGGAAACAGATTATGACCCTAATTGGCATAAAATCAAGGAGAATCCATACAAAAAGGTGATTAAAAAAGTTGTTGGTGATAAGAAGTTTAATAAATTTATTGATATCCATGGTTTAAATGATGAGAATAAATATGATTTTGGTATTTACTATCCTTCTAGATTTCGCAGATCAATAGTTTTAGCAGAAAAGATGAGAAAGGCACTTGATAAAGGAGAACTTGCTGGTGTTAATGTCTGTATATTCAGATGCCCAGATGACTTACAAGAAACGTTAGCGGAGTATGTTGCAGATGAGTTAAGGATTCCTTCTGTGCAACTTGAGGTTGCCAGGTATATTAGAGAGAGTGATGAGCTAAGAAATGAGTTTATTAAAAACTTAATACCTTTTCTTAAAGTTTAAAATTCATTAATATATTCAATATTTTTTGACTAAGATACTCCACTTTGATATGCTTATTATATATAACTTAATATATAGTAAATTACTATGGTATCAACTGTAAAAGAGGTAAAAAGTAGTGAGGCTAGTGGCAAGAGTAAAGCAATTGAAACTGCTGTTGCTCAAATTGAGAAACAGTTTGGGAAAGGTTCTATTATGAAGCTTGGAGGAAAGGAGAAAATAGATGTTGAAGTTATACCAACAGGTGCACTATCTCTTGATTTGGCACTTGGGATAGGTGGTGTTCCTAAGGGTAGAATTATTGAAATATATGGACCTGAATCATCTGGAAAGACTACTCTTGCAATTCATATTCTTACTGAAGCTCAAAGAAAAGGAGAAGCTGTTGCTTTTATTGATGCAGAGCATGCTTTTGATCCTACATATGCTAAAAATATTGGTTTAAATATTGATGAGTTGTATATTTCTCAGCCTGATTTTGGAGAGCAGGCATTAGAGATACTCGAAACATTAGTTAGGTCCGCGGCTTTTGGTGTAATTGTTGTTGACTCTGTTGCTGCACTTACTCCTCGTGCTGAAATTGAGGGTGAAATGGGAGATAGTCATATGGGTCTGCAGGCCAGACTTATGTCTCAAGCTTTAAGAAAGATAACTGCAATTGCAGGAAAGACAGGTACTACCATTATCTTTTTAAATCAGTTAAGAATGAAGATTGGTGTAATGTTTGGTAATCCTGAAACTACTACTGGTGGTAATGCCCTAAAGTTCTATGCTTCAATTAGAATGGATATTAGACAGAGAGATAAAATTATGAGAGATGGGAATATAATTGGGCATACAAGGGTAGTTAAGGTTGTTAAGAACAAACTTGCTCCTCCTTTTAAAGAGGCCTCCTTTGATATGATATATCCTTTTGGTATAGATAAAGAGAGTAGCATATTGGATGCTGCAATAAGCACGGGCATTGTTGAAAAATCTGGTGCATGGTTTAAATTTGCAGATAAACAGTTAGCACAAGGCAGGGATTCTACAATTGCACTGCTTAAAGAAGATAAGAAACTTCGAGATGAGATTGAGAAGGCTGTTCGTGCTACAATGAAGTAATGGTAATTACAAAGATTGAATATCAGAAAAAAGATCCAGAGAGAGTTAATATATATGTTGATGGAGAGTTTTTTTGTGGCATATCCCTTAATGTTCTTGCCAAAGAGAATCTGTATGAGGGTTTAACTGTTGATGAGCAAACTTTAGATAGAATATTAAAAGAGGATTTAGAGAGCAGGTTTATGAATAGGGCTGTAGAGTATCTTTCTCATACAATTAAAACAGAGTTTCAGGTAAGACAGTATTTAAAGAATTTAAAGTTTAAGAAAAAAGATGTTTGGTTTAATGAGAATATACAGTTAGATTGGGATTTACTCTTTGAGCAAATTATTGATAGTCTTAAAAAGTACAAATATATAGATGATGAGGAGTTTGCACATGCTTTTGTTCAAAGTAGATTGAATGTTAAACCAAGAGGAAAGTCAGTTTTAATATCAGAGCTTTTATCAAAAGGAGTAAGCAAAGAGATTGCACAAAGAGTATGTGATGAAGAGATTACGGATGAGTTAGAGGTATTAAGAAATGCTTTTAGAAAAAGGTTTAAGGATGAGAAGTTTAATATTCAGAATCAGAAAATGGTTGGCTATTTACTAAGAAAAGGGTTTAGCTGGGATTTAATTGAGCAGTTTGAAAGAAATGAGTCTGAAAAGTACGAGTAATTGGATACTTCCAAAAGAAAAAATAGATGATGGAGATATTGCAGGCTATGTTATCTCTAAAAGAGGATTTGATAAAGAGAAATTTTTAAATCCTTCCTTAGATGATATTCCATCTTTTAAGTATATGTATGATAGTAGTAATGCTGCAAAGAGTATTGTAAATGCTATAGAAAGTAAAAAAAGAATTGTAATACATGGGGATTTTGATGCTGATGGTATATGTGCTGTAAGTATTTTATGGGAGTTTCTTTACAAAGAAGTGAGTAAGCAGCTTGATATAGATGTTAATGTTCTTCCATATATTCCAAGCAGGGTTGAGCAGGGGTATGGTTTAACAGAATCTTCGTTAAATGATGTGATAGAGCTTGGTGCAGATTTAGTTATTACTGTTGACTGTGGTGTAAGAGATAGGGAGTTAATAAATAAATATATGAAGGACAGAGGGTTAGAGTTTGTAGTGACAGACCATCATCAGCCGCCTGCACAGTTAAATGAAGAGTTAGAATATCCTTTAGTTCATCCTATGTATCCTCAGCATGAGTATCCATACCAAACTGTTTGTGGTAGTTTTGTGATATTTTCTCTTGTTCAAGCAATTAAGCATGAGCTTAAAATGGATGAGAATATATCTGTTGATACAAGGGGTCTAGATCTTGTAGCACTTGCTACTGTTACTGACTTAATGCCACTTGTTGAGGTAAATAGAACTGTTGTTAAGTATGGAATTGAGCAGATTAAAGAAGGTAAAAGAGTTGGTTTAAATGAGTTAATTAAAGTATCAGGTTTAAACTTGAGTGACATTGATAGTTATCATTTAGGATATATTTTAGGTCCAAGGATTAATGCTGCTGGAAGAATTGGCTCTCCTATTGATGCTGTGAAGCTTTTAGTTAGTGAAAATGCTCAAGTATGCAATAGTATTGCAGATATTCTAAATGAAACAAATTTTGAAAGACAGTATATGACAGAGACAGGGTTTAATGAGGCAATTAATATGATTGGAGAAAGTACTAATGAAAAAATTCTTTTTGTTGCAAATGAGGAGTGGCATGAAGGTATTGTCGGCCTTATTGCAGGTAAGCTTAATGAGAAATATCACAGACCAACTCTTGTTGGTAAAAGAAATGATGAGGGAATTAAAGGCTCTGCAAGAAGTATCCCTGGGTTTAATATAACAGAAGCACTTTCTAAGTGTGAGAAGTTTTTAGATAGATATGGCGGCCATGAGCTTGCAGCAGGATTTACTATTAAGCAGGGAAAAGAAAAGGAGTTTAGTGAGTGTATAAAAAGAGTAGCAGAGAAGGTAATTACTGATGATATGCTTGTTAGAAACTTAAATATTGATTTGTTACTTGGAAGTGAAAGTATTAATAGGGAATTAATAAATGAGCTTGATAAATTAAAACCATTTGGATATGGAAATAGTAAACCATTAATTGCATTAACTAATCTGATTGTTTTAAAGAAAAGTATAATGGGAAAGCTTGGCAATCATATGAAGCTTGTATGTAAGGGAGATGGTATAGATTTAATAACTCTTGTATTTTTTAATTGTAATGGGGACAGTGAGGAGATAAATGTAAATGATAGTATAGATGTAGTAGGTGATGTTGGAATAAACTCTTGGAATGGTCATGAAGAGGTTCAATTTCTTGTTAAAGAGTGGAGATTTTCTTCTTAACTATTTAGCTTTGTTTAATAGTTTCCCTAACCTGTTAGGTGTATTGGGAAGATATGTTGTTTCAAGAATACTATTGTAATTAAGAAGTTTCATTAAGAATCTCTCTGTTCCTAATGCAAAACCTCCATGTGGAGGACATCCATACTCAAAGTATTCAAAATAGTCTGCAAGAGAATCAAGTGATATACCTCTTTCCTTTGCATTCTCTTTTAGATTTTCAAGCCTATGTTCTCTTTGAGCACCTGTTGTTATTTCAATACCTTTCCAAAACAAATCAAAACCTAAGGCAAATTCTGGTCTATTAGGATCTTTCATATGATAAAAGGCTCTGTTTTTATGAGGATAGTCATAGACAAATGCAAACTCCTGCCCTGTATCTCTTTCAATTATCTGTGATATTGCTCTTTCCTCTTCAGGTGAGAAATCTCCTTCTTCTTTGCTTGGAATACCTTCCTTTGCAAGTTTTTCTTTAATTTCCTTTACTGAGATATATGCAAAATCTCCTTGTGGGACCTTAATATCAATATCAAATACCCTTTTTATTTCTTCTCCAAATGTTTCTTTTATGCTTTGAAGTGTGTATTTAATCATCTCCTGCTCAAACTGACATACTTCTTTGTATGAATCAATGTACCCTATTTCAACATCAAAACTTGTATACTCTGTTAGGTGTCTTGTTGTGAATGATTTTTCTGCTCTAAATACAGGACCCATATTAAATACTCTATCTAGGTCTGCTGCTATTCCCATCTGTTTATGAAATTGAGGTGATTGTGCAAGGTATGCCTTTCTATCAAAGTACTTTACTTCAAAGACATTAGCACCTCCTTCACTTGCTGCACTTATTATTCTAGGAGCCTGTATTTCAATAAAGTGATTATTTAAGCAGAACTCTCTTAATGCTTTTCCCATCTGAGTAGCAACTCTCATCATTAAGTTGTTTCTTTCAGAGCGCAGATCTATCCATCTGTAATCAAGTCTTTTATCTAAGTTTGATATATTCTTAGAATATGGCTGCTCAATTACAATTGGAAGTGGAGTTTGTGAAAGTGAATCTACCTTTATCTCCTTTATCTCAACCTCATATCCAGCTGCAACCTGTTTTGCTTCTTTAACATCACCAGTAATATCAACTACTGATTCATTAGTTAGTTCTTTAACTGTTTTAAGGATATTATTATTTTCATTTTGTATAGCAACACTCTGCACCTTTCCTGTTATATCCCTCACCACTAAAAATGCTATTTTTCCTTGATCTCTGATAGTATCAACTCTTCCTCTTATCCTTACACTTTTTCCTATTAAATCTTTTAGCTGTGATATATATGTTCTTTCCATCTTTTTTTCTGTTATATTACTTTGCTATTATATATTACATTCCATACAAAAAACAAAATATTTGTTTTAAGGGTATTTAGCTGGTAATATCAATACTGTTAATGGAAGAAAAAGTTTCTGATAGCACAAAAAACAATAAACCTCTACCTGATGAAAGATATGATATTAAGCTTTACAAGCAGGCAGTTAAAGCTTCAAAAGAGGCTAAGAGAATTGCAGAAAAAGAAAGAAGAAAGAAAAGAGTAGAAAGGACTTTTTTAGGTATTATTCTTTTTATTGTTCTTTGCTTTGGTATATATCTGATAAGTAAAATTTTTGTTCCCAAGCCAGAGTATATTGAAGCTTATGAATACCCATTGAGTTTAAGTTATGAGCCAATACAGGAGGAGATTCATCCGCATACAAGTTTAAATTTAGATGTTGAGCTCTCTGCTCAAAGTGCAATTGCTTTTAACCCTGTTGATGGGAATATCCTGTATGAAAAGGACTCTTCAAAGAGAGTGGATATTGCAAGTTTAACAAAGTTAATGTCTGTGGTTGTTGCTTTAGACACTTTTGATTTAGATGAGAGTATTACTGTAAGTACTGATAATATTCCACAGGATTTAGATTGGAAGTTAGGTTTAAAAGATGGTGATGTTATTACTGTTGAGAATATTTTAAAAGCTATGCTTATTAGTTCTTACAATGATGCTGCTTATGTACTTGCAAATGCATATCCATATGGCGGATATGAGGGGTTTATAAAGGGAATGAATAGAATGGCTAAGGTGTTGAGAATGTACTCTTCTAATTTTAGTAATCCAGCAGGTATAGATGATCCGCTAAATTATTCTACTGCACATGATGTTGCTATTCTTTCCTCTGTTGTAAGAAAGTATCCGCAGGTTTTAGATATTGTTAATATGGGTAAAGACACTATTAACTGGAGTAGCTCTGACGGGCTTGTAAGTAAGGAGATTATGACTACTAATCAGTTGTATGGAACAAATAAATACATGAGGGGGCTTAAAACAGGTATTACTGATCTTGCAGGTCAATGTTTTGTTGGATATTTTGTATATCCTAGTGGAAATGAACTTATAACGGTAATTATTAATTCTCAGGACAGATTCGGTGAGACTGTACTAATTGAAAAATATGCAAGGGAAAAGTTAAAATAGCCCAAAGCCAGTATTATCTTGTACAGGGGCAGGTTTTAGCTCAATTTTATCTGTAACAATATCATAATTAATAGCAGGGTAATAGATTACAAACTCTGCCCTTGTTCCATCGGCGAGCTCTGCCTCACCTGTAAAGAAGTATACAGGCTGAAGGAAATGCTGCACAATTGAGCCTTCATAGTATGTTATTGCTATCTTTGTTATAAGGAACTTCTTTACTTCTTGTGGTGTATATTGAGCTACTTCATCTCCATTCTTATCTAAGGATACAAGACTGCCTTCTCCATTTTTTATTTTCTCTTCGGCAACTGCAGCACTAATTAAAGGGTATGTCCCACAGCTTTCAGGTTCTATCTTCCATGATTTATAATCAATTTGATATATATTTTTTAGCTTCTTAAAATCTTTGCTTTCTGGTCCTACATACACTGACACATTTGATTTGTTAGGATTTTGGTGTGTTAAGAGTGTTTTAAAATTATATACTTCCACAGTTTTATCATTTATTGTCATCTTATCAACAGTTGCAGCCATATTTCTTTTCTCAAGAGAAGCTATCATTCTATCTGCCCCCACTATATTGCTTGGGATTGAAATTAAGGAAAATGCCTTATGAAAATCTACTCTTATTAATTCTGCATTAAGTAAAGAATCTGCTTCTGTATATGAGCCATCATCATTTATATTTATTAGATATGTAAGTGGAGATGCATCGTTAAATTCACTTGAGTAGATACCGAGCTCTGATAGAGCACTTTTAGCTAGTCTTTTTGCTTCTTCTTCACTTGGTAAATCTTCTGCTGCTCTTGCTGACCTTATCTTTGATATATTTGTAGTTAATGTAAAGTTTAAATCCTCAACTGTTATTCTAACTGCTCTTTGTGTTTCAAAATCCTGCCATATATATTCTTTAGTTCCTAAAGTTTTTATCTCTTCTGCTTTAAATCCCATTTTTCCTGCAAGTACCTTTGCTAAAGATTGTGCATTTATCTTTTCTCCTAAGTCTGTGTATCTATACACATTTACAATATCAGGAAGATTATCATCAAGTACTCCTGTTTCAGTTTGAATAGAGTACTGAGGAGTAGAGTTTGGAGATATTTCATAGGAGGGTATTGTTAATGCATGCTTTAAAAAGTCATCAGCTTTCTGTGTACATGCACAGTTAGGAGTTAAGTATTGTGGAGGGAGTTCTACATTCCCTGGGTTGTAAACAATAACGACTATTAGGAAGATAAAAGCAAAGAGACCAATTGCTATTACCCCTAATCTTTTACTCCAAAATGCTGCCTCTGTTAGTGTCATGGTATAATGATAACAATGTATATTAGATATATCAATATATTAAATTATATAATAATTTCTAGATGAGAACAGAAGAAGAAAACAGAGAGATAGCACAGTTACTTTTTCCAGAGGTAGGGGAGAGTGTTGAGGATATATTTAAGAGATATCCTAAAAGGAAGTTAAAGGATTCTCAACTTGTTGTAAGATTTGCTCCAAGTCCTACTGGTTTTTTGCATGTAGGCTCTGTATATACATCATTAATAAATCGTAAGCTTGCTGATCAAACAGATGGTATCTGTATACTTAGAATAGAAGATACTGATAAAAAGAGAGAGATAGAAGGAGGTGTTGACCTTATCATTAACGGTTTAGAGAGGTTTGGTATTAAATTCGATGAAAGTGTTAAGAAAGGAGAGTATGGTCCATATATTCAAAGTGAAAGAAAAGAGATATACAAAGTATTTGCAAAGAATATGATTGCAAGAGGTTGTGCATATCCCTGTTTTGCTTCTGAGGAGGAGCTAGAGGAGATTAGAAAGAAACAGAGTGAAAGTGGTGTACGGACAGGTTATTATGGTAAATGGGCACTATGGAGAGATGCAAAAGTTGGGGATGTAAAGGAGGCATTAAATGAGGGGAAAAAATTTGTAGTAAGGTTGTATTCAACGGGTAATTTTAATAATAAATTTACATTTAATGATTTAATAAAAGGCAATTGTACATTTTCAGAGAATGATATGGATATTGTTTTACTAAAATCAGATGGTCTTCCTACATATCATTTTGCACATCCAATTGATGATACTTTAATGGGTATTAATCTTGTTATTAGAACATATGAGTGGTTTCCTTCTGTTCCCCTTCATTTAGAAATCTTTGATAAGCTCGGGTTTAAAAGAATAAATTATGCACATCCTGCACCTTTGATGAAAATGGATAAAGGAAACAAAAGAAAGTTGAGTAAGAGAAAAGATCCTGAAGCGGATGCATCTTTCTTTCTACATCAGGGGTATCCTCAAGTAGGAATGCTTGAGTATTTTTTAAGTATTATGAACTCTAATTTTGAAGATTGGAGAATTCAAAATCCTTCATTACCATATACAGATTTTGAGCTTAAACTTGAGAAATTTAATAAAGCAGGAGCACTTTTTGATATGGTTAAATTAAGTGATGTATGTAAAGAGTATATTTCAAGATTAAGTGCAGAACAGGTTTACAATTTTGTACTTGAATGGGCTAAAGAGTTTGATATGGATATATATAACAGAATGATTAATAACAAGGGATATTGTATTAGTATTTTTAATATTGAAAGAGAAGGGGATAAAAAGAGGAAGGATATGTCTAAATGGAGTGATGTAAAAGAGCAGTTTAAGATATTTTTTGATGATATGTTTAATGATATGAAAAAAGATGTTTTAGATATGGATAGAGGGTTGCAAATAAATATTCTTAAGGAGTTTTTAGCAACATATTACTATGGTGATAGTTCTACTGAGTGGTTCGACAAGATAAAGAGAATTGCTCAGGATAATGGTTTTGCTATTGATTACAAAGAGTATGAGAAAGAGCCATCGAAATACAAAGGGAAAGTAGGAGATGTTGCTGGGGTAATAAGGGTTGCAGTTACTGGAAGAAAGCAGAGTCCAGATCTTTATCAGGTTATGCAGGTTATGGGAGATAGTAGGGTTAGGGATAGAATAGAGAAATATATAAATAATCTACAAGGATAGTGTATAATTATGTGTGTATTGCCGGATCGTCTAATGGTAGGACAGCGGTCTCTGGAACCGCCAATTCTAGTTCGAATCTAGGTCCGGCAATTCCCTTTTTAAAGAACAGTTGGGTTTAAGAGAGAAAGTAGCTGTAGTATAAGAAATGATGTAGTGCAATGAAATAAAATAATATTGAAAAATTATGCCAACAGAATATCAACCTGGTTTTGATGAATTTGCATATGAAAATCTCCCTCATGGTTTTTCTACTGATAATACAATGTATTCTAATACAGTTAATTATCTTAATTCTCTTGACATTGATGAAAAGGTTAAACCTTTGGTAGAAAGTATCGCTGAAAGAAGGTCGTTTGATTCAGTACAGGAAACGGATAATATGAAGGAAAGGGTTAAGCAAACAATTACAGATGTTAGAAGGTGTGAAGATATCTTTTTGGCGAGAGGAGACATAAAAGAGAAGGGTCATTATATTCCCGTAGGAGGACATTATTTTAATGACAAACTTGGGTTAATTGTGCTTCATCAGGAAGTATGTGAAAATAATAAGTTAGGTGATAAATTCTACATTACAAGGCATGTTCTTAATGAACAGCCCAAAGGTAAATATTCTTATTCAATTACATTTATGAAATTTTCTATTCAGGATTCTCAAGAAGGTGGGGTTTTACTCTCAACTTTTAACAAAGAAGATAGAGAATTCCCATATTTCAAAGATGATCGTGGTGAGTTTACTTTCAAAGGGTATCTTCCAAGAGTTCGAAGAATGGATTTTATTGGGAGTAAAGAGATTTCTCAAAAAGTTAAAGAGTATATTGGGCAAAGAAAACCTGACCCCGAAATCCTTAAGACAATCATTGAGTTAATAAATCAATCTAAGGAGATTTAGTTTTTTATATTAGCTTCCTTAAACTGAGAAGTAATTGGTGCATTTTTTGTATTGCACTATTTAATATCTGATTCTCATATACTGGAGACCCTACTTGATCTAGTATTTTTTCTATTTCGTCTTCTGATAGTAAAATATTTACGGTATTTTCATTACTATCCTTTGCACTGTTAAGTTTTACTTCAAGCTGTGTGCCTTGTAATGATTCTGTATTTAACACAGATAGGAGGTTGTTAAGTTCATCTTTTGTTAATGTTATTGTTCCTCTTTGCATTACTCTTCGTATGTACTATATACAAGATTTTGTCCACTATCTATCATTAATGATCCAAATGGTCCATAAAAAGTCATTGTAATTTTTTCTTCTCCATCTTCATTAACATCTTTCTTTACATTATATATAATGGAATCATTGGGGATTTCCTCCTTATATCCGAAGAATTTAACCATATGCTTAATTACTTCTTCGATACCTACATTTTCTCTTTTTACACCTGTTTTTAATTGGTCTTTTTTAATTATTGCACCTTTTAGACCTGTAATACCATCTTCATTCTCGATGGTATATATGTTATATGTATTTTTTGTCATACCTTCCTTTATATCCATTGAATAAACGAGAGAGGATTTTTCTGTTTCGGTTTGAATGCATTCTGCTTCCATAGCCTGTAATTATATACTAAAGTGAAATTTTTTAAAGATAATGTTTAATTATCTTCTTCTGGGGTTTTAGGAATAATATTTCCATCTTTATCATACTGAGTTCCATCCTGTGTTACTTTTACAAGCTTCCCATCTACTGTTTTCCTGATTTTAATGTTTCCTTCTTCATCAGTAACTTCGGAAACTTTTCCTCCTAACTCTTTTATTGTTGCTTCCACAACTCCACCTGGCTGGATATTAGCACCCAATTCATTTAGTTCCTCAATATGTTGTTCTGCTTCATTGTTAGTTGTTTCTGTAGGTTCATTCATATTTATAATTTCTTAAATTATCTATTAATGATATCAAAATTTTTGTATATTGTATATCTAAAATTGTTCTTCAAGATACTTAAGTTTATCTTCAATAGTTAATATTCCACTCTCCCAAAACTCTTTTTGTGAAATATCTATCCCTATATCCTCAAATATCTCTTTTGGAGATTTACTATCTCCTGCCTTAAAGAAATCTTTTACATACCTAATATTCTCTTTATTCTCTCTTACAATATTTTGAAGATATTTAGATATTAAAAGACCAGTTGCATAAGAGTAGGTATAGAAGGGATTACGAATATGAGACCAATAAAGCCAACCAGTATTCATATGCTTATCTTTTAATACAGAACTACCAAGATATTTAGACATTTCATCAGAAAAGATGTTAGATATCTCATCAATTGATAAAAAGCCTTTTTGTTTAAATTCTGTATGAAGTCGCAGTTCAAAGTTATAACATGCAATTTGTCTAAATATTGAGGATATATCATCTTCCAAAGATTTAAGAAGAAGTATATCGCTATCGTTTTTATTAAGCTTTTCAGATATCTCTTTTAATACAAAATCTTCAAAGAAAGTTGATGCAGTTTCAGCACATGCAGTAGAATATCCTTGATTTAAATAGTTCTGAGAATTTGAATATTCTGTATGTATTCCATGTCCGCTCTCATGAGCTATTGTTAGTACATCTTCAAGCTTACTGTTATGATTTAAAAGTATATATGTAGGATATTTGCTTCCAACACTAATACAGAATGCTCCTCCCTGTTTTCCTTTCTGTGGATATACATCATATCTTCCCTGTGATATGTATACATCTAGTATTCTAGAGAACTCTGGATCTAGTTTTTCAAATATACTTTTTACAATGTTAAAGGATTCTTTAAATGAATATTCTTTATCAATTTCTCCTAAATTCACATTTCTTTCATAATATGCAAGAGTATCTTGTTTTAATAACTTAGCTTTTAATTTGTAATATCTTTGAGAAATGTCAAAATGGCTTGTAACAGTCTCTCTTAATGTGTCTATAACTTCTGGCTGTATATCATCACTAAGAAGCCGAGGGAGATCAACTCTTTTAATATTTCTGTAATCATCTGAGTTTCTTTTATCTTCTAGAATTGAGTTTATTTCAAACTCTGCAATTTCCAAATATCTGCTGTTTACTTTGTAAAAGTTTTCTGCAGCAAAATCTCTCACCTCTTTTATTTTACTGTTGATATATTTGCTTACCTCGTTATATGTAACTTTTTTCTTTTCCCCTTTTTCATCAACTACATTTATCATTTGTTTTGAAAGAAGCTGAGAGGTCATATCTACCCAGTTACTGTATGAAGTTTTTGATTTTAGGTTAAAAATTCTTTCTTCTTTATCACTAAGCAGATATACTGCTGCATTAAAGC
>ERZ1026792.1490-NODE-1490-length-14541-cov-1.842861_pt1 | contig 14541 bp, 18 predicted proteins | sample MGYA00520884_ERZ1026792 | MGnify/ENA primary metagenome ERZ1026792 (study PRJEB33270, sample SAMEA104284473) | anaerobic digester metagenome | biome: Anaerobic digester microbiome; feature: mesophilic sludge digester; material: Anaerobic digester biomass... | reverse complement strand
TCTTTAAGTCCTGTGAATTGTTGGAATTCCCATAAGTCAATATCTGATATATTTTGTATTTCTTTTAAGGTTAATCCATAACCATTTTTGTCTTGTAAAAACTCTTTTGAGTTCTTGCCCCAAGCTCTAAATTTTATTTCTCTCATATTATTGACAAACCCACCAATTTGGGTATTTATTATATAATTTAGTAAAACATCTTATTTGGTCAATATCATTTTCTATACTACCTTGACAATAAGCATTAAATGTTTTAGGCATAAACTGATAAAGCCCATAAGCACTACTACCTTCAAAATTAACTTTATACTTTCCCATTTTACTCTCACAATCTGCGATGGCTAGACTTATTTCGTAATTTATGTTGTTATCTATTGAGTAGTTTATGATAGCTTCTGTAATGGTTGCGTTGTTATGCTGTGGAAGCCTGTTATTGGCACTTAATTGGCTCGTGGTGGCGTTTTGACTATCAAAATGACTAAATATACCTTTCTCATCATATTTTTCCATACAGAGCCATACAGAGCCCAGTAAGATAAATATTAAAATGGCTAATATAGAGTTAATAACTATTTTTAGTTTTCTTTTCATATAATCTTCTTAATAATGTCTAGCAGAATTACGCAAAACTGCTAAACACTATAAGGGGACTAAAAAGGAATTTGGTCTACCCTTAACTCATCTTCCATAACCTCACCTAAATCTTCTGCTTTTAATATTTCTGTGTTATCTGGTTTACTATCTAATGGTTTCATTTGATAAATAAGGTTAGCATAGTGTTTAAGCTCTTTAAATTCAATTTTACCATTAGATACTAATAATGTTGCGTTATTTAAAGCATTCATCCAACGCATTGATTTTTCTTTTTCTTCGTTAATTTTATTCCATTTAGCTTCATCTGACTTTTCAGCTTCTTCTTTCATTTGATTTTTAACCATTGTGTTAGCCTTGCTAACTGGTTGCCCACTTGGCTTAATAGCCACAATAGTTCTATATGTGACTGGTTTACCATTATAATCTCCAGTATCTTCTTTATAGGCTATTTCTACATTTTGACCAACTGGCTCTCCTAGTTTTTCATAACCTTGATAAGCTACACTCTCACTTCCATCTTGTTTATTTTTCCATATTTGATAAGAAAGGTTTTTTTGGTCTTTTATTTTTAACATAACCTTTCCACTTGTTGTAGATTTTGTTTCTACACTTGTAATTGTTATTACTTTGTTTTGAATGTCATTCATATTATTTTATTAAATTTATTATATAATAGTTCTGTATTAACTAAATCTTCAAGACAATGCTCTTTAATTTCTTTTTCGGTAGCTATTTCAAAGTCAATAGGTTTTTTACTTATTCCTAAATAGATTTGTAATAACTCATCTAGGCTTTTATATGCTCCATAATCTCCTATAAGTTCCATTAAGTCAATGTGCCATAATTCAGAATACCTTTTAGTCATTTCTCTTAATCTTTTATAAGGTAGGTCTAAGTTGTTTTTAATTCCATATTTTATTAAGAGTGGAATATCAAAACCTTTTCCATTATAAGTTATTAGTGTTACATCTTTTTTAAACAATTCTTCTAGCTCTTTGTTTGAGATTAGTTTAGGCTCTTTTCCTATTTCCTTTAATCCTATACAAATTATATCTGCGTAATCAGTATCAACTGACATTTTCTTTTTTAATTCTTTAACTTTTTCTTCTATATAAGCCTGTATCTTTTCTTCATCTTTATAAGTTTTAGGGACTTTTATGTTATTTTTACATACTTCAACTAGGTTTTCTTGTGGTTTTGTTTCTATATCTAATATGTATTTTTTTATTAAATTAATCATATAATAAACATTACTATTATTACAGCTACCCAAAATAACATATACCAATCTTTTTTATTTGAGTTTAATGCTCTCCAGCCTTTATAATATTTCATATATTTATTCCAGATGTGGAGGAGATAGAAGAAATCGTGAAACTCCTATCTACCACCACCACACCTAGACACGATTAGCTTTTTTATTAATTAATCTCAATTATTTTCGTCATAATCTTCATCTAAGTCATCTGCTAAATTTTCTTGTATTTCTTGTTTTAATTTATCTCCTAATAAGTCTTCTAATTCTACTCCTCAATGTTCCCCACATTCAGAGCAAAATCCTTCTTCTCCATTTGATTGATTTACTGAAGCTTGGCAACAATTTGATACTTCACTAAAATTGCTTTCAAATTCATCTTTTGTGCCTAACATATCTAATGTTTGTTTTGGTGATAAAATGTTCATACGATTTTTATTTAGTTTATTATTTAAGACCAGAGATAGGTATCGGCTTTAATTCTCTTTTCGCAAAGGTGGTTTTTATCACCGACCCTTATCTCTAGTTTTAATGTTCACTTTTATTATAGCATTCTGATAAAGTTTGTCAAGTGTTTTGCTTTTAAGTTATTCACAGGCGCTTTATCTTATATTCCTATATTACACCTATTAAAATAATATGTCAAGTGTTTTTAAAAGTCTTCTAAACAATCTTCACAAGTCATTCCGTATTTTGTTTTTTTTAAACGACCATTACATTTAGGGCATTTGTCTAACTTGTTTTCTTTCTTTAATACTGGTTTTATTTCAGCTTTATAATCTAAATCTTCTTTTTTAATTTCTATGCTTTTTATTATTTCACAACCTGTTCTTGCTTCTATAATTGGTATGTATTCTTCTGTTAGTTCAATTCCAATAAAGTTAAAGTCATTTTCTTTTGCGGCTACAAGTGTTGAACCTGAACCAGCGAAAGGGTCTAAGACTATTCCGCCTTTAGGAGTTATCATTTTAATTAGATATTCCATTAGGGCTATTGGTTTAACTGTTGGGTGATTGTTTTTTCTATTTTCACGACCACCATCTGTTGAACCGAATATTTCTAAACTTTGCCCAGAGCCATCAGCCTTATACATTGGTTTAGCTTCTAAGTTTTCCATCCCCTTATTCCTTTCACTTTTACTAGCTTTAGGATAATAGAGAATAGATTTAAAGAAACGAGAAGCGTTACCTGAGTCGCTAAAATTACTTGTTTCACTTCCTCTTTGAAAGTTTGTATTTACTCCAACCCCTCCTGTTCCACCGACTGTTGCTGTGCGTGGTGTAGATTTCGTTTCAGGAAAACACTCTCTTACTTCTTCACTATTATCGTGGATAAGGTTGGCTGGGAAACGACCAAGTGCCATTGTAATCCCAACTCGTTCCGTATCTGAACCCATAATTTTTGAATCTGAATTGCCTTGATTGGGATATTCAGTTCCCTTTTTAAGATAATAAGCATCACCAACAGCAGGTTCTTTATCCAAATCTATTTCCACCCTACTCTCATCAATATTTATTCCACCTGTTCCATACTTTAATACATTTTCTGCAACTGTCTTTTCTGCTAAAGGTTTTCGTGCCATACAGATAGGTTCGTGATTAGGCGGAATGTTCTGTGGTGTCTTGAATAAACTTCCAGTGCTTTCTAAAATGCTCTGAGTTGCTGACAATTTCAAGATTTTCAAGTCGGTTATCAATCTTGTCGCCATTGATATGGTTAATGTGTTCGCTCGATTTAAGACTTCTTCCGAGATGCTGTTCCATAACGAGGCGATGTTCTGCGATGTATCTTCCATTATGCCGAATATAATAATGTCCATCAACGCTTTTATATTTGCCTCCACGCCAGCAAGGGTTTTTATCTCCTGCAAATTGTCCTTTTTGCCATTTTGCTTTGCATTTAACTGAGCAGAATTTTCCTTTGTTTTTGTCAAATCTGAGGATTTTTGCTCTTTGGATGTAAAACTCTTTTCCGCAAACTTCACATTTTCTAAACTCTCCCAAGCGTTTATTCTGACATTGTCGGCTACAGAAAGAACCCCCTCCTTTTCTAACTTGGCTTGGATACCTGAAAAAATCTTTTCCGCATCTTTTACATTTGAAATTTGGCATAGTTGTATTATGTTATTACTTATATCACCTATAAGTATAGCAAAATACAATCTCGGTGTCAAGGGTTTGGAACAGAACACAACAGGCTCATGGCTCGGTTTAAGAGCAGTTCCCCAACCTTCCCATTTGGAAGTTCCTTTGGTGATACTTCCACCAGATACACCTAATCTTTCTCCACCAAGTCCACCCATATCTGTTTCGTAATTTCCTAAAAACTCTCTTTCTGTTTCTTCCATAAAACTATCGTATCTATCGTCAAGTTTTAGAAGTTCTTTCATTTTAAGATAGTCGGCTTTTCTCGGTAATCTCTGCCCCGCTGGTCTACCTTCAAACCAAGAGTAATTAGTAGTTCCACCACAAATAACTTCATCCGCCTTTGAAAGTGTAATGTTTAATTCTGTTCTTTTATTTTTTATATATTCGGCAAACTCTTTTGATTGGTCTGACGTTGTGCCACCCCTCTTATCTACTGCCTTACCTATATTCAAAGATTTAGGAAAGCCTGAATTTCCTGTAATAAATACTTGCCCATTTCTACGAGCAATAAAAGCACCAGTTGAAACTGTCGGACAAAAGATTATCCCTGAGTATTCAATTTTCTCAACTCTTGCCCTTCGTATAATTTGTGTTCCTTGTTTGATTGAAATAACATCAGGTTTTCCAGTCGGTTGTCCTGTGGGTCGTGATTGATATGATGCACTACTTGGGTTCTCTCTAAACATATCCCCAAGGATTGAGCCACTATCAAACGATGTTCCATTACATATCCATCTTTTCTTGCCATCGGTAAAAACTCCTTCGGACACCTCACATATTTTATCGGCTTGTAATTTCCGTGTTTCCTCCAATAAGTTACTCCACCTTTCCAAGCTGGGTTCTTTTCTAACTTCAATCCTTTGCTCGGACATTTCTTTCCTAACCCATTTGCTGAATAGTTTTTGAGCCAATCTTTTGCCTTTCCACAACAACTCTTTGAGCAATAGTTTCCTGTGTCCTTCCTGTAATGAATAAAAATCTTCTGACAATGTCGGCATATACTCCATTTCTTTGAGTTCTTCTGCGGTAACGAATACAAGTTTTCCTTCTCGTTCAACAAGACAGCGGTGGTTTCTACTGACGATTTGGTCTGTGTAATCTGATTTAATTCGGTAGGCGGTATCTTGGTGGACTTTATAGACACTATACCCTTGCGGTCTTTCCCATTTGTAAATGTTGTTTGTAATATCATATACCCCTATTCTATCATATTGCGTGAGTTTATGCAAGGGCTTGTAGCCACTTTCCGTTAATATTTCTGTATCTTCTGACAAGCAACCATATACCCACTCAATCATATCTCTGACTTCAAACCCTGCATCTTCAATAGCTACTGCCATTCTATGATAAGTTCTTGTTCCACTAAAAGATAAAAGGTGTCCTCCTGGTTTTAATACTCTTAGACACTCTTTCCACATATCAACATTATAGGCGATACCTGAATTATCCCAAGATTTACCCATAAAGCCTAATTCATAGGGAGGGTCAGTTACGATTGAGTCAACACTATTACTTGGTAATGTTGGTAAAACATCAAGGCAATCTCCTTGATAACAAATATTAGTTTTCATAATTTTTTATTTGATAATTTAGTATATTTTTATATTTATTGCCATACTTTTTAACATAAGTATCTCTCATTCTCGTTAGCACTTGAAGACTTATATCTTCTAAGTTATAATATAGTAAGTTCTTTTTATAGTAATTATTATAAACAAACGACCTAAAAGACGCTATTGTAGATTTACATTTTCTACAATATATTCTATGAGCCATTGGTCTGTCTATTTTACATCCACAATTAAGACAATATTCAGCCTTTTCTATTATTACGCTTTTAGTTCCCATATACCAACCTAATTCCCAGCCAGTTTTAGAGCATAATATTTGATGAGTTTTACAATACTTATTGACACGGACATTTTCATTTACAACTTCAACAATTACTTCAATATCACAACCTTTTAATGAATGATGAAATTTGTCATTGTCTTTTATTTCTAAATAATTGTCTGGTAGTATTTCGTTGCTGTATTTCATAGTTTTGTTTTATAATTTAAGTATAGCAGTTATAAAAAATAAGTCAAGTGTTTAAAATGGCTCATAAAACCCCTATAAATAAAGCTCCTTTTCTGTTTGAAAGTTTTTGCCAGTTATGCTATATTAATAGTAGATAATTAAATGTTATCTAAATGAAAAAACAAAAAACAAAGAAAATCCGAGTTTCACCTGATAATAGTCGTAAGCAACATAGTCAGGTTTTTTCGGTTAATAAGATAATTTCTTCTAAGGGGGTTGAGATAGACGTAACGGATGAATCATTTAGTGGAGGAATTATTATTGATTTGAGTAGATAGTTACAAGCATTATAGACGATGCGTTTAAGGTGTGGCATCGTTAAAAAACATATCTTCAATCTTGTGTGCTGATATAAATGTGGGGGCAATGTCCCAACCTGACAACCCCCGACTTGAATTAGCACATAAGACAATTACGAATTTGTTCACAATGAAGACGAATAAAACTTGGGTGCTGGAGGTTAGTGGAACTCCTTTAGTTGCGAAAGCAATTATTATTACACTAGCAGACAGCACTTAAGTAAGGAGGCTACGAAAGTAGTGTCTAACAGGAGAACACATCTATAAGAATATAAACCTAGAGCTTTAGACTTACACTTAAGTAATTCAAGGAGTTAAAGGTTAATTAATGGATAAATATATTTGGGGCGTAGTTTTCAAATATCTATCCATCCTTAGAGCCACACGGTATTGAAGCTGATTGATTTTAAATAAAGTATCACACCGAAGTTATTTCTCGGCTTGGAAGCTAGCAAAGAGGGGTGGGTAGACATATGAAAATTAAATCTAAAATAAGAATAGCTGGAAGAGATTTTGAAGTTAAATACATTAAAGGTTTAGCTGATGACGGCTCAACTGATTTTACTAATAATATTATTCTTATAAGAGATGAATTATCAGAAGAAAATAAGCAAACAACCTTACTACACGAAATTATAGAATGTCTTAATAGTATTTACGACCTTAATCTAAATCACCAAACAATACAAACACTAGAAGCTGGCTTATTTCAAGTATATAAAGATAATCATAAGTCCTTATAAATTGTTCTAAATGTTCCCATCCATCGGTTGGCAAAAGTTTAGGCGATACAAGTTTATAAGGCAAATAATTATATGGTAGTATCTTTATAAAGATTTTAAACTAGAAGATATAAAAAAAATATGGCAGAAGTAGGTAGACCAACTGAAAAAACACCAGAAGTTATTCGCAAAATAGAAGAAGCAGCAGCAATGGATTGTTCTATGGAAGAAATAGCTTTTTTCGCTAATATTCACAGAGCAACACTATATAGATGGATAAAAGAAGATAAAGATTTAAAAGACAGAATAGATGAATTAAAACAAACACCATTTTTAAAGGCTAGACAAACAATTTTAAAAGCAGTAGCAGATAATCCCCAATACGCTTTTGAATATATGAAACGTAAAAAGAAAGATGAGTTTTCAGATAGACAAGAGCTAACAGGAAAAGACGGAGGAGAATTAAAGATTAATATTATTGACTATGGAAAAGGAGAGCAAGGAGATAACAATACCGTATAAGTTTACTCCTAGAGATTATCAAATCCCTTTAATTAGTTGTATAGATAGAGGTTATAAAAGAGCTGTATGTATATTTCATAGAAGAGCTGGAAAAGATAAAACCTTAATTAATTTAATAACAAAAGAAGCATTAAAAAGAGTTGGAGTATATTATTATTTGTTTCCAACATATAAACAGGGTCGTAAGATTATATGGCAAGGTATTGATAAAGCAGGAATGAAGTTTACTGACCATATACCAGAAGAGATAAGAAAAAGAACTAACGACCAAGAAATGATGATAGAGTTAAAAAATGGCTCTATTATACAGATTATAGGAACTGATGATATAGATAGAATTGTAGGAACTAATCCTGTGGGCTGTGTGTTTTCAGAATATAGTCTACAAAACCCTAAGGCTTGGGATTTATTAAGACCTATTTTAGCAGAGAACGAAGGCTGGGCAGTATTTAACTACACTCCTAGAGGAAAGAACCACGGATATGAATTATATGAAATGGCTAAAAATAACCCTAAATGGTTTGCTCAAATATTAACAGTAGATGACACGAAGGCAATAAGCCAAGAAGCAATAGAAGAAGAACGATTAGCTGGAATGGATGAAGACTTAATACAACAAGAGTTTTATTGTTCGTTTGAAGCAGCAATACAAGGAGCTTATTATTCTAAACAAATTAGTAAAGCTAACGAAGATGGAAGAATAACTAATGTTCCTTATGTAGAAAATCTACCAGTATATACAGTATGGGATTTAGGAGTTGGAGATAGCACAGCAATTTGGTTTGTTCAATTAGTAAATCAAGAAATAAGAATAATAGACTATTACGAAGCACAAGGAGAAGGATTACCTTATTATGCTAAAGTATTAGATGAAAAAGGATATAAATATGGTGGTCATTATGCTCCACACGATATACAAGTAAGAGAAATGGGGTCTGGTCTATCAAGATTAGAAACAGCAAGAAGTTTAGGGATAAATTTTCAAGTAGTTAAAAACATATCCATAGATGACGGTATTAATGCCGCTAGAACAATATTTAATAGATGTTGGTTTGATAAAGAAAAAACAAAGCAAGGAGTTAATTGTTTAGTAAATTACCATAAGGAATACGACGAGAAGAGAAAGGAATATAAAAATATACCTTATCACGATTGGTCTTCTCACGGTGCTGATGCCTTTAGATATTTAGCAATACAATTCGGTAATAAAGGAAACACAACAAGCATATTTAACCAACTACAACCTAAGAAAGGATTTATATAATATATGAAAAATGTAAGTGAAAGAGTATTAGAAATTAAAGAGTCTTGTGAAAAAGATTATTTAGAACTTAGCTCAAATAAAGATACTAAAATACTTTATAATCAAAGAGAGATAGTAACTAGAATTGATTATTATTTAAACAGCAGATACCTAGACAGAGATGATGATGCTATCTTTTGGAATTTAAGCACTCATCGTAAAGTTCATTTTGCTAAACATATCACTCCAGATACAAAAGACTTTTTACCTTATGGAATTGGAACTCTTAATCACTGGCAATCTTGGTGTTTACGCAAAAAGGTTTCTCAATGGTTTGATGAAGAAAGATTTTACCAAACTCTTAATAGCGTAGGAGATGCGACAGCTACTTATGGCTCAAGTGTATGGAAAAGATACAAGGATGGTGGAAAGACTAAGATTAAAAAAGTTAGATTAAATAATATTTACTTTGACCAAAGCGTAGAATGGATTAAAGATGCTGATGGAATTGTAGAAATACACGAGCTAAGTAAAAAACAATTATGGGATAAAGATGGAGTATGGGAGAATATCAAAGAAGTAATTGATAAGGAAGACACACATAACTATGAAGTTTGGGAGTTTTACGGATATTATGGAGATGATGGAAAGAAACCAGAATATAAACACATTATAGGTTATGGATATGGAGATGACTTTATTGAGCTATGGAGTGAAGAAGTAGATAAATACGATTGTCCTTATGAAGACTTCCATATCGGAGAATATCAAGGCAGATGGCTTCGTATCGGAGTTGTAGAGAGACTATTTAAACTACAAGAAAGAGTTAATCAATTAGTTAATCAAAACGCACAAGCAAGTGAAATTGCTTCATTACTTCTATTAAGAAGTGGAAATCCAGATAACGTAGGAAATGTCTTAGAACAAGCTATTAATGGACAGATTATACCAGATGAAACCTTAGAGCAAATAGGAATTAGCAACACAGGTCTAAATAACTTCTTAGCTGAATTACAATTAATTGAAAATCAAGCTGACAAGTTATGTTTTACACCTGATATTATACAAGGAAAGGCAAGTCCTTCTAATACTACATTTAGAGGTATAGCGGTAGAGAATGCTAACGCAGTAGACGCATTTAGAGAGATTAAACAAAACCTATTAGAGAAAATTGCTGACATCTTAATGGAATATGTATTCCCTGAAACAGTTAAAAATTGGAATCACGAAGATATAATTGAAATGGCAGAAGACGATGCTGATGTTGAGGAATACATAAACGCTTTACAACGCAAAGCTCAAATAGATTACTTACTAGCTAACGAAGGAAATGTAGTAACACCAGAGATTAAAAAGCGTATACTAGATAGAATAGAAGACGCAGTTAAACAACAAGGTCGTTCAATTAAAATACCTAAAAACTTCTTCAATTTTAAATGGGGCTTTAAGATGATGCCAACAGATGAAACAGTTGATAAGTCAGCAAGAAATGATGCCTACTTTAATGCCTTACAAATGACAAGTGTTAATCCTGCTATTACTGATATCCCACTATTTAGACAATATTGTGAAGATAATGGAATAAGTGCTTGGAAATTAACCCCTAAACAAAAAGAAGAACTACAACAAGTAATGAATCAAGGTAGACAGGCTACTGGAACATTACCAGAGCCAAGAGAGCCTGACAGGCTTTTACAACAAGCTAAAATATCTCAATAAATATGTTAGAAAATATAATCAACACAAAAGACTGGCAAGACCTCAAAGACCTTTTAAAAGAAGAGTTTGAATTAAAGCCAGGAGATATAAATAGTAATCTATCTAACGAACAGATAGCAACAGAAGTTAAGGCTCTTAACATAGCAAGAGATAGAGTTAATAAGTTTATACGAAAAATACAAGCAAAAGCAAAGCAAGAATTAAAAAAAGAGAGTTGGAAATAGGGAGAATGGTATACAGGTTAGTTCAAGTCTAACCCTCCCATAGATTAGCCCACTCATAGGCGATGTCACTAAAGACTTTAAAATGATTAAAAATTAACAGGCACAAAACGCCTACATTCATATGGAAGACAATGAAAACAAAGTAGAGGAAACTACTGAAACAAATGACGAGTTAGAAACCGAAACTGAAGAGGAAACTCTTGAGGATGAGGAAACTAACGAAGAAGAAACCGAAGAAGAGCAAACTGATAGCGACTCTCCAACGCTAGAAGACTATGAGAAACTTCAAAAGAAATTAAAAACTATTGAGGCTCAAAAAGAACATTGGAGAAAAAAGGCAACCTCTAAGCCTTTAGAAAAAAAGGAGGATATTAATAAAGTTAATCAAGAGAACCCTGATTTTGAAGAAACTATGGATGTTAGGTTTCTTAAAAGAGATGGTTATTCCGAAGAAGACATTGAAAAGCTAAGAATTATCAAAGCTGGATATGCTTCTAAAGGTAAAAACATTTCACTTCTTGATGCTGTAAATGATGATTTATTCAAATCTATTGAAGAGAAAAGAAAACTTGAAGAGAAAAAGAATAAAGCTCAATTAAGCTCAAGTGGAAAACCATTAACCTACTCTAAGAAAGAAATGACCCCTGATGAATTTGAAAAGTTTAGACAATCTAAGTCTAAAGAATTTCTTAGGAATATGGGATTTAGTTCGTAGGTTCTCATATCATTGTTCTTTATAAGCTAATATGGCTTTCCCAACCCATACCTTAACAGGTGCTAGTGGAAATCTTGATGTTTACATTAATGAGGTATGGTCACCAAAAATTAATGACTTCGCTAAAGAAAAAAGACATTTCTCTTTATTCTTTATTGACAGAAGTGATGAATTATCTGGTGGCGGTGATACTATTCATACTGGAAATATCACAGAAATGAGTGCTAACTCTAAAACCAACGCAGCCGCTGTTACCTTAAACGCTAACAACGAAACCCAAGTTAACTTAGTTGTTAATACTTGGAAAGAAGTATCTTTCGCTATTGAAGATGGAGATGCTGCTAAGTTCTTAAAATCTCGTTACACTCAAGAAAAATACGCAAAGAACGCAGGTTATACTGCTGCTATGGTTCTTGAAGATGCTATCGCAGAATTATTTGGAACTTTCACAGACTCTGTTGGTGCTTCAACTACTGAAGTTCAAGACTCTGACATCCGTAAAGCTATTGGTATCTTAGAAGCAAACACTAAAGAAGAAATCGCTGATGGAAACTTTAGAATGTTCTTTGATACAAAGGTATGGTGGAATCAAATTGCTGGTAATACTATTTATCAGTTAAAGATTAACACAGCTGGAAATGACCCTGTATTAAATCGCCCTGCTACTAAGTTATATGGTGTTATGGTTTCTCTAAGCAACCGTATCCCTTATATCTCTGGCACAACTGGACGATATAATGCTATTGCTCATAGTGATGCTATTCACTGGGCTGAAACCAGATTACCTGGTCAAATGGGTGTAGTTCGTGTTCAATCTAATTATGTTCCACAATACTTAAGCACTGTTACAACTGCTGATTTACAGTTTGGTGTAATCTTAAATCGTGCTACTTACGGTGTAAACATTTTATCAAAGAAATCCTAGTAATAGGAATTTAAAAGTCTAGTAATAGACATATAACATACTTGTTTAGTTCAAGCCCACAGCTCTTTGCGGTGCTTGAGCTAAAAGAGCAAACAATTATGGCAACTTTAGTAAACATAACAAAACACGATAAATTATACTTAAATGAAAACGGAATTGAAGTCTACCCTCCAGGACATCCTTACGCTGGAATGGTTAAACCAGAAAGCGAGAGAGCGAGAGACCCGAAACTCCCGCCGAAAAGCCGTGCGGAAACAAAAATGGAAATAGAAGCTAGTATAGATGATGAAGCAAGGCAAGCGATTGAAGTCCTAAGAAAAAAGGGGTTAATAAATTAATATGAAAGTATTTGGAATAAATAACTCATATACAGGATGTGCTTATGTTAGAACGATGATGCCCTTTTTACATAATGGCTGGAAGACTGATATTAAAAGTTTATATGATAACAAACCTCAACGAGTAGGAATACAACACGATGTAGCAACTAGCGATATAATAGTATTTCATAGACCAGACGACCAAGAGAGATTACAGATGGCTGTTAAGCTAAAAAAAGCAGGAAAAAAAATAGTCTATGATAATGATGACACTTATAATGTAGACGATGGAATGACAATGGGTAAGTTTTTTAAAAAGAGTGCTGGAATGCTAGATAGGTTTATAAGATATGCTGATTTAATCACAACAACAACTGACTTCTTAGCTGATGAATATCGTAAATTAAATCCTAATGTCGTTGTCTTACCTAATTGTGTAGACCCCGATGACTGGGATAAGCCTTTAAGAAATAAAGGAAATAAAGTAAGAATAGGAATAATTGGAAGTGTAGCTAATAATGGAGATAGTGAACACATAAAAGACCTTTTAAAAGAATTAGGAAATAGAGATGATGTTCAATTAGTTATGTTTGGATTACAACCAAAGAAATCTAAACTAATTAAAAAACTATATCGTAAAGAATATGAGTATTGGAGTAAGATAAACATTGAATGGCATCCAGTAGTTCCTATATATGATTATCAAGATAAATTAAACTCTCTTGAATTAGATATTGCTTTAATACCTCGCAAAGACAATTACTTCAATAGATGTAAATCTAATATAAAGTTCCTAGAATGTGGAATGTTAGAAATACCAGTAGTTGCTCAATCTTTCCCTGATGGTTTAAGTCCTTATGATAAAGACTTAAAAGATGAAAGTTTAGGATTACTAGCAACAACAGAGAATGAGTTTAGAAATCAATTAGAAAAATTAATTAAAGATAAATCTTTAAGACGACAAATTGGTAAGAACGCCAAGAAGTATGTATTAAAGAATTACAATATTAAAAATAATTATAAAAAATGGCTATATGCGTATAATCAAATTACAAAACAAAAAGATTAAAGATATTCTAACAAAGAAAAAGGAAGTAGTTTTAAAAGGTAGAGAGTTATCAGCTAAAATAGAAGAAGAAGCTAAAAAAATTGTTAATAAAGAATTAGTAGTTAATGGAATTAAAATTGACAAGAAAAATAACTGCTCTGGTAAATATGATGATTTTAAAAAGTTTTTCAATCAAGAAAATCAAATCGCTATTAATGAGAACATTCAAAAAGAATTAGCTAATGAGTTAGAAGAATTAGAAAAGATGAATGGATTTGTTAATAAATACAACGGAGAAGTTAGTCGTTTACTTGATAAAGAAAAATTAGAATTAGGAGAGTTTGAAGTACCACATAAAATAGAATTAAAAGGAAATGACATTGAAGTAGAAGTCTTAGATAATTTAGAAGAATATAAAAAACGCTATAAAGAAATGAAGGCTAAAAAATAGTCTTACACCCAAGTAGCTTAAGGTAGAGCTTTAGTTTCCAAAACTAAAAGACGGGGGTTCAAGTCCCTCCTTGGGTGCTAAATATAAATAATATGCAACTAACAGAAAAAGATTTATCAGTTGATTTTATTGAGTATTGTAAAAAATATACTGAGCCTATTGTATTAGAGCTTGGCACAAAACAATCAATAAATAATCGTTCAACAATGCATAAGAGTTGGATACCAAACGCAAAAGAATATTACGGAACAGATTTTGAAGATGGAAAAGATGTAGAT
>ERZ1026792.1488-NODE-1488-length-14545-cov-3.172562_pt1 | contig 14545 bp, 14 predicted proteins | sample MGYA00520884_ERZ1026792 | MGnify/ENA primary metagenome ERZ1026792 (study PRJEB33270, sample SAMEA104284473) | anaerobic digester metagenome | biome: Anaerobic digester microbiome; feature: mesophilic sludge digester; material: Anaerobic digester biomass... | reverse complement strand
GTGCTAAGTCCGCACTTTGACCGGTCAAGACAATGCCGATCTCTTTGAGTTGGCGGATAAATTCTTCTGTAGTTAGATCGAGTTTAATCCCGGGAATTGATTCCAGCTTGTCGATAGTCCCACCGCTAAAACCTAAGCCACGACCAGACATTTTCCCGACCGGTAAACCGCAAGCAGCAACAAGCGGTGCAACGGTAAGGGTTGTTTTATCACCTACTCCACCAGTGGAATGCTTGTCTACCACGATAGGTGCTGCTTGGCTGAGGTCTAGAATCTCGCCAGAGTGCGCCATAGCCATTGTGAGGTCGGTCGTTTCCTGATGGGTCATACCATTCAGCGTAACTGCCATCGCAAAGGCTGCCATTTGATAATCTGGGATTGTGCCTTGAGTATAGCCTTGAACTAAAAATTCAAGCTCATCTTTGGTGAGCGCAAGCTTATCCCGTTTTTTAATGATTAAATCAACAGCACGCATTTGTTTTTTGACCTTATGATTGTTTTTGATCCTCAGCAGGATAGACGCTTACCTTGCGGTATGGTTCCTCTCCAGTAGATTCAGTATAAACCTTTGCGTTTTCTCGCAACGCCATGTGTACAATACGGCGTTCATTCGGGGGCATAGGTTCTAAGACTTGCTTACGCCCTGTCTTTTCCACCTGATCTGCTGCTCGACGGGCTAACTTCCGTAATTCATTCTCTCGTCTGATTCGATAATGCTGCACGTCGACTTGAATTGGGACCCAATAGCCCAATTTATGGGCAATAATGAGGCTAAGAAGGTACTGAAGCGCATTAAGGGTTTCTGCCTTGCGGCCGATAAGGAAGCTTAAGTCTTCTCCCTCGATATTCACCGAAATCACAGGTTTTTCGTCTGCTTCAGTTTCAGCAAAACCTACGCTCACACCCGCTTTGACCCCCATCTTCTCTAATAGTTCTAGCGTTGTCTCTTTGGCAGCCTGTTGTTCAATTGAGATATTTTCCTGCCCAGTTTCTGGTGGGGTAATCGGTTTAACTTCCTTGGGTGCTTCTTCCATCACAGGCTGTGGAACAGACTGTACAGACGCGGAATCATTGTAAATCGCGCGGTTTGGATCTTTGACTGTCAGGCGAATGCGTGCCTGGCGTGTGGCAAAATGAAAAATGTTGCGTTTGCCTTCATCCAACACTTCGATTTCCACATCGTCTTTGGAAAGGCCCATCTCTGAAAGGCCTTTATCGATCGCCTCCTCAACGGTAGGTGCGATCACCTCTAAGGTTGGTTTATTCTCATTCATCAAGCTACCCCATTATTACTTCTTCTTGCGTTTTTGTGGTGGTCTCTGCTGCTTCACTGCGGCGCGTGCCGAAGGTTTCGGTTCAGGTTTCTGTGGTTCGAGGATCGGTTCGTCGTCTGGCACTTCAAGTACCGCGGCGGGTAAGGTGGATGCAGGCACGACTGCCGGCTTAGGCTTTATAAAGGGGAGTATTTTTGACCAATCTGTCGTACCCTGGATCGAATATTGAACAATTGTGGCAACGTTGCTGGCTAAAAAGTACAGCGCTAACCCAGAGGCAAGCGTGAAAGAAATCCAGCCCATAAGCAAGGGCATATACAGATTCATGCTTTTAGACATCGCTGCTGCTTGGTCGTTTGCTCCGCCAGAAGGTGGTGCCATCACTTTACCTTGAATCCAAGTCGTTAAAACTACAAGGATTGTGAGCACCGGTATAGGGACCCCGCCCACCACGAGCCTTTCGGGTTGACCTAGATCCATCCACAAGAAGTGGTTCTGAACAGGCAGAATTTTACTGGAATCCAAGAAAGGATAAATCATGCGCTCCAACTTAATCAGTTCCAATGGCGTGGCAGCCATGACCTTAATAATGCTCTGGTAAAGGCCTAAAATGATTGGCAGTTGGATGAGAGATGGCAAGCAGGAACCCGCCGGGTTCACTTTAGCTTCGCGATAAAGCTTCATTTGCTCTTCGGCGAGCTTTTCGCGGTTATCTTTATACTTTTCCACCATCTTTTTATAGCGTGGACTGTTTTGCAACTCAGTCATCGCTCGCGTTTGTTTGATTTGTTTAGCTGTAAGGGGGTAAGTAACTAACTTAATCAACAAAGTAAATAAAATGATGGCAATACCAAAATTTTTGACCCCGAGGGTAATTCCCAACAAAATATTTGTAAAGGGTTGAACAATAATTGTATCCCACATAACTTTCTTTTCCTTTTATTTTCCGGGCGTAAATGACCAGACTAAATTGCCGTTGAGATCAAAGGCTTGAAGCAACACGCTCCCCTTTACACCAATGAAAATCTTATCGCCGGCTAGGATAGGTGTTGAATACACCTGACCCTCTATAGTGCGGGTCCAAACGGGAGCACGATCGCTCATATTGTAGACAGTTAGTGTGCCGTCCTCGCGGACAATGACGAAACTGCTTTCCAGAGGAAGGATGCCGGCTGTAACACTACCGCCTGCGTCCAAAGCCCAATTCACAGAACCGTCAGCGGGGTTCAAGCCAAAAATCTTTCCGCTTTCATCTGAAAAAACAACGCTGCCATCGAACATCACCGGAGTTGCCCACACGCTGGATAATTCACCATTATTGTTGAACGCCCAGAGAATTTCCCCGCTTTGGCTGTCCACCGCAGTAAGAACCTTACCCATGCTGCCCACATACAATGCACCGTTCTCAGCATCGTAATAAGGTGCAGAAACTAAGGCTCCATTCAGTTTGGTTTTCCAGATGACGTCACCTGTAGCGATATCTAATGCAACTAAGTGGTGATCCATCGAGCTAATGTAAACCTTATCCTCCACAACGATAGGTTCCGCTAAGAAACCAAATTCACTGGAATACGTCCATACTAACGTACCATCAACGGTCAGACAATATACGTTACGGTCAAGGTTTGGCGCAATAATGTATGTTCCATCAGTAGCTGCTTTAGCCTCGAACCATCCTTTTGCTTCGCTAAATATCCAATCTACGCTGCCATTTTCGATTGAAAGCCGCTGGAATCTGTTGGCGAGATCCCCAACATATAACTTTCCATCTGCCAATAGAGGAGGTGCATAAAAAGCGATCTGAGCTGATGCATTTTGCGGGTAGCGCCAAACTTCCGTACCCGTAGCCGCATCGATTTTATACACAAATTGCTGGTAAGAAACGTAGGCTGCAGTTTCATCTGCGCTTACGCCAGGCGTGCCATCAGCGCGTGGGCCCATAGCACAGCCGCCTAACACCAAAGCGGCTAAGACCAGCATCAAGATTAAACCAAAATGTTTCTTCATATTACTCCAAAAATTCATGGGACCGGATCGTAACCACCATGACTAAACGGGTTACAGCGCAAAATGCGTTTAAATGCCATCCAGCTTCCTTTGATTGCACCATATTTATATACTGCTTGATAACCGTAATGTGAACAAGTCGGGTAGTAGCGGCAAGTATTAGGCGGCAAGGTTGGCGAAACGACAATCTGATACGCTCTGATAAGCAGCAAAATAAACAGACGCGGAAGGTTTTTCAGCGTAATAGGCAGATCCTTAAGAGGAGGATCGATATGGCTATGTTCCGTTACCAGTATGGTTTGTTCCGTCATCAGTTTGTTTTCTGTTTAAGCCTGCCCGTACAAGCAGCTTCTGGAAAGATTGGTCAACCTCGGATGGAGTAGACACGAGAAGGTGCTTGCGGGCAACTATCAAGATATCAAATCCAGGTTTGATTTCTGCCCAGAATTGCGCTAAGCGCGCACGTAATATTCGTTTGCAGCGGTTGCGCTGCACTGCACCGCCTACGGCTTTACTTGCTAGCACAGCTGCACGGGAATAATCTAATCCGTTTGGCAGGAACACCAAAGCCATCCGCTCGTCCGAAACGGATTGACCGCTCTGACGGATGGCTCGGATTTCCTGCGAGCTCTTGATGCGAGTTGTGGATTTGCGCAATTTTTCTGGGCACAATCAAACCTAACTTTTTTACCAGCGCACCCGCTTGACGTGATTGTTTACCTTTGGTGTAAGCTGGTGGCGCCCGCGTAAGCGCCGGCGCTTGAGCACCTGCTTTCCATCGCTCGTAGCCATGCGGGCACGAAAGCCATGCACGCGTGCGCGTCGGCGGACTTTGGGTTGATAAGTTCGTTTGGGCATCTTAATAATCCTTTCAAGATCCTGCACACTAAAGAATGCTAGTAGCAGGTTTTTTTATATTTTTAACCTTTTGATTTTACCTGATTAGTCTGAATTGCGTCAAGCGCAAGTTGTGCGGGGTGGCGTGGGTCATGTACGAGGGTGTTTATATCTAAAGCAATTCTGCAAGCCCTTAAATTACCTCCCCCGTAAGTAAGCCCTCAGGCTCCAACGCAGTGATACGCGTTAGCGTGATCGTGTTTGTAAGGTCCACATTGCTTTGGGTTCGCACACGGAAAAAGTCTGGCGTCAAGCCGGTGTAGCATATCTGGCTGCCATCCTCTTTGCCTCGCTCCCACAACACTTTTGTCTCACTGCCGATTTTAGCCGTTTGGATTGCGCGTGTCTTCATCTGCAGCAATTCGCGTACGCGTTTAGCACGCATATGGCTGATTGCAGCTGGAATTTGCTCCACAAACTTGGCTGCGGGTGTGCCAGGCATCGGTGAAAACTTAAAGACATGCCCTCCAGAAAAAGGCATTTCCGCGATAAATTGGAACGTTTCCTCAAAAAGAGCATCCGTTTCACCTGGAAAACCTACAATAATATCCGTTGTGATTGCCAGTTCTGGCAGGCGTTTACTAATACTTTCGATCAGCTTGCGATACCGCGCGATCGTAATTGGACGCGCCATACGTTTCAGGATAGTATCGCTGCCGCTTTGCAATGGAAGATGCAGATGCGGGCAAAGGCGCGTATCTTCAAAAGAAGCCAATAAGCCCTCATTTACGTCCCAAGGTTCAATCGAAGAAATCCGAATCCTTGGTACATTGGTGTGAAGCAGTATCGCTTCAATTAAATCGGAAATCCTCACATTACCTTCCAAATCTTTCCCCCAGGCACCAATTTGCACACCGGTAAGCACCACTTCTTGCACGCCTAAGTCTTCAGACTGAGCGATTTGCCGCACAACCTCCTCGGCAGGGATACTTCTGGATTTTCCGCGGGCGATGCGCGTGAGGCAGTAACTGCAGGCATTGTTGCAGCCTTCCTGAACTTTGATGAAGCTGCGTGTTCGTGAACGGCTGCCTAAATCCGGCTTTACAAATTCCTCACGAATAACAGCACTTCCATTTTCCCCATTGTTGAACCGCTGTAGAACCAATTCTCTATTTTCGGGTGTAAATATAGCGTCGCTGCCGACTAATTCTGCTGAAACCTGAGGAAAAGCACTCACCCAACAACCCATTGCCAGCACCTTAGCCCCAGTTGAACGCTGGTAATGACGCACCATCTTGCGCGAATCGGCTGCAGCTTTCGCTGTCACGCAGCAGGTGTTGATCAGCACATAATCAGCTTCAGTGGGGTTCGCTACGATTTCCTGTCCACGGGCAGCCAAGTCTAATGCCATTCGCTCAATCTCTGCCTGATTGAGTCGGCAGCCAACCATATCCAAAAAAACTTTCATCTTAACGCTTGATTATTACAAAATCTGAGAAAACGATGGCAGCATCTCCCTCCGCACGCGTTTCCACTATCATCCCCACCTTGCCAGTTGGAAAACTGGTGTCCTTAACAGTTTGCAGCATTTGACCGTTGACGCTTAAGGAGAGCTCATTCCCGCTACAGATAGCTTCAATTTGGTTTAGAGCACTTCCAAGATTGATTTGCTCACTGTAAGTAAATTGGTCGCTGCCCAATAGCGTTTCATCTCCATTTTCCACTTTCATGATGGCATAATAGCCGTCGCTGCTAATGAGAAAGCTATAAAAGTTATCTTCATTTCTAAAGCGGCAAATAAGACCGAAATTCGTATCTTCCAATCCGCTAATTTTTTCGGTTTTAACCCTAATTTCTGTATCGCTGAGCGGCAAATCGACAACCGACCATGCACGCGAATTTTGGGTTTTTACTGAAATTAAATAACCACCCGCCGAATAACCCTTGAGCTCATAAGGCGAATTAACCTTCTCCCAGCCAGTCGATTGATCAGAAAAATCATCCTGGAAAATTACCTCTCCAGGCTCCAGCCACGGCAGCTTATCGAAGCTCAAGCTGGAGGGAGCACAGCCACTTAGCATCAGCGCTGCCAAAAGGAGAAGGAGACTCAATCTTTTCGATTTCATCTCCTTCATCATACCAAATTATTTGGCTGGATACAATTTAAATTAAACTAGATCAAAGGGTTTCCAGATAGCGGCTCACTTCCCAATCCGAAACATGAATCCGGTAAGCCTCCCATTCAGCCAGGCGTGAATCGATAAACTTTTCTGTGAGGGGTTTTCCAAAAGCTGCTTGCAAGATTTCATCCTTTTGAAACTCATCTAAAGCTTCTTTGAGTGAGCCAGGCAGCATCTCGATGCCTAACTCTTCACGTTCTGCTGCATTCAATTCATACACGTTGATATTGTTGAGCGGTTTCGGACAGGATAACCCTTGATCAATACCATCCAAACCAGCAGCTAACATTGCATTGAAGGCTAAGTATGGATTTGCAGAAGGATCAGGGCAGCGTAATTCTATGCGCACACCATTGTTATTCCCATGGTTTACTCGAGGAATGCGAATGAGCGCTGAGCGATTGACCTCTGCCCAGCCAATATATACTGGTGCCTCGTAACCCGGGACTAGGCGCTTATACGAATTGACACTCGGTGCCACTACCGCGCTAAATGCTTTGGCGTGGCGGAGTTGACCTGCAGTGAAGTTGTAAGCTAACGCGGATAAATGTGCGGGGTCGCTTCCATCATAAAACAGGTTCTTCCCATCTGCACTTATCGATTGATGGCAATGCATACCTGATCCGTTTATGCCGAAAACTGGCTTTGGCATAAATGAAGCGATTAAGCCATGCCTCATCGCAATCGCTTTGACCGTTGACTTGAACGTCTGCACATTATCTGCTGTTTTAAGGGCTTCATCAAAGCGGAAGTCAATTTCATGCTGTCCTAAAGCCACCTCATGATGGCCTACCTCAATATCCAAACCCATGGTCTTCAAGGCGGACATAATCTCAGTTCGCACAATTAGCGCTTGATCATTGGGGGAAAAATCAAAATAGCTGCCCACATCATAGGGCACAGGGTGAATATGCTCCGGACCGTTGCGTAAGAACAAAAAGAATTCTGGCTCAGGGCCTATATTAAAGGTCCATCCGCGTTCCTCTTTGAGTTTTTTCAGGTTTGCTTTCAGCCTGCCGCGCGGATCACCTTCGAATGGTTCACCATTAGGTTTGTGTACATCGCATAGCACCCTGGCGCGTTTGTTTTCTTCTGGTGACCAAGGCAGCACAGCGTAAGTATCCGCATCCACCGACAAGTGCATATCGCTTTCCTGAATACGCGTAAAGCCCTCGATTGAAGAACCATCAAACCAAATGCCATTATCCAAGCATTCAGCTAAACGATCCGCCGGTCCATCTAAAGATTTGACCGCCCCATTGATATCTGTAAATTGGTAGGAAATAAACTTGATGTGGTCTTCTTTGACCCGTTTTAATAAATCTTTGGCATCCATAAAATCTCCTGTTATAGTGTTAATACGCTTCAGGCAAAAAGCCGTGAAGCTTGATAAGGTCACTACACTGGATTTTGTGCCGAAAGTCACCTTCCGGTTTTGGAACCGCTTAGGAGAGAAAGATAGAAACCCGTGATAGATTTCGGAGGCATCCGCTGATCACTCGATTTTTCCCGGAGACCGGGTTAACACTCTTTTCGCAAAGAGGAACCTCCACCTCGTTATCTCATTTAGATGAGACTCAGCCGCTATATCTTCTTTTATTCATTTGTCAACTCAGCCCCCTATATAAAAACCTCCCCGCCATGCCGTGTGCGGAAAGGTTTTGAACCTGTGAGACACAGGATGGCCCTTCCTGCGGGATCAGTCTTGACCGAAGTCTACCACCTCACCTCACACGAGATCAGGCCCTTTTTTAAAGTGTTGGTACAAAACTTCAGAGGCCGCATCACGAACACAGCAGGGTACTTATCTTATACCATGTTTCTATTTTGTTGTGAAGTCCTATCCAGCTTTTGTCAAACTCCTATTCAGCTAAAGTATTTTTTCATATCAGACCGTGATATAAATAGGCTGTGAAAAATGTCCGTCTTTTCATTGCTATGGATTTTTCCAGCCATGTCATTTTTGAGGACACTAATTTGCAGAAGAAATTCCGCATAGAGCTGAGCAATGTACCGATTCGTTGGGTTGCTCCAGAGACGATGCATCTAACCTTGCAATTTTTAGGCGAGGTACCTCAAAATCAAATCCCTGCCATCCAGGAGGCAATTTCAACAAGCGCTGCTGGCTTTTCAGCCGTTCCAGTACACATTGGCAGCATCGGAAGTTTTCCATCCTTTAAAAAGCCTCAGGTATTGTGGTTAGGATTATCTTCTAATCAAACACTGAAAAAAATTGCTACCCAACTTCAAGCCGCTCTTCAACCTTTAGGGTTCAAACCAGAAAAGGAATTTATGCCTCACCTCACCTTGGGTCGGTTGAACAGAATGGCTACCCGAGAACAGCAGAATTTGGTGAGTGCCGTCTTAGCCCGCTGGCAAAGCGTAGATATCGGGGAGGACCGGATGCGGGAGGTCATTTTGTATCAAAGTGACCTCACCCAAAGAGGTCCAATCTATACAGCTCTCTTTCGCTTTCCTTTGAAAAATGTGTTAAACTAACGCTGAGGTGTTATCTGGAAGCAATAGATTTATCCCATAAAATTGTCGATTATCTCGAAGATAAATTAGCAGAAGACATATTATTACTAGACTTACGCGGCGTATCAGATTTTACGGATTTCTTTGTTTTAGCCTCTGGCACTAGCGACCGTATGCTTGCCAGCCTAGTTGATGCAGTTACCGAAAAGACACGTGAACAAGGCGTGCTGAAACCATATATCGAAGGAAACCCAGATTGCGGCTGGATGGTCTTGGACTATGGTTCAGTCGTTGTTCATTTACTTTCCCCACAAATGCGAGATTATTACCAGCTCGAAGAGCTCTGGCGCAGAGGCAAAGTTGTCCTCCACTTGCAGTAAAACAGCTCCCTTCCGGGAGCTGTTTTTTACACAAAGGTCGCTCTTATCCTACTAAGTTAAGCTCTTTTAGAATTTCTTCTGCGTGCTGATCAGGTTTAACCTTTTCATAGATCTTGATGATTTTGCCATCCTCATCAATTACAAAGGTGGTACGGGCAATACCGTAATATTCTTTACCCATCATCTTCTTGAGCTGCCAGACACCGTACATTTCACTCACCTTATGGTCGGTATCGGCTAAAAGCAGAAATGGAAGCGAATGCTTTTCCTGGAATTTGGCATGGGAGTCGGAATCATCAGCGCTGACGCCTAATATCTCAAAGCCATGTTCTCGGAAGATTTGGTAATTATCTCTAAAATTACAAGCTTCAGTGGTGCAACCGGGGGTGTTATCCTTGGGATAAAAATACAAGATTATCTTTTTCCCACGAAAATCGCTCAGCTTGTGGGTTTCGTTGAATTGGTCCTTCAATTCAAAATCGGGGGCAACATCGCCAACTTTTAGTTTCATTAATACTCCTTTCGAATGCTTGTTTAACATCAATAGTTTCAAACTAATGCGCTAAAAATGCAAATAAAAGAATATACAAGATGCCTAGATACTGGGTTATGGCGGTTGCTTTGAGTAAACCCCAGTTTGGGCGCATCCCACCAGCGATTCTTTGAAGCTGCCAAATCTCAAACAGACTTACGCTCATCATTAATAATACCGGCCAAGCTATTACCCACGCACCGCTAATGTATAGATAAAACCCTAAACCTAGATAGCCTAAGGCAACCAAAACGTGGTGTAAAGTCATTCCATGCTCCCATCCTATGCTAACAAGCAGGGCTTGCTGACCTTTTTTGAGATCTTCTGCGTAAGTCTCAAATTGCAAACTGGTTTGTGAAGCCAAATAGAAAAATAACAAGGGTAAGCTGAGAAAAAACAATATAGGAGTTGAATCCAATTTTGCCAGGGATGCCCCCCAAAAGAGCAATACGGGAGAGATAATGATGCCATCTGTCATCCAGCGGTAAGGCATACTCCATTGGTTTAAGTTCTTGGAGACATTCATTAATATTCCAACAGCGAGCAATAAGAACCAGACCCAATTGGGAGATCGTAAACCTCCGGAAAGTGAAATGAAATACACACAGAGCAGCAACGCAGCAAACAAGAAAAACAAGAAAAATACAAGTTCCGGTGAACGCAGTCGTCTGGAGCGTTGAAGCGTAGAAAAAACATTTATCTTAGAGCGAGAAAGGTAAGCATAGGTTCTCTCCAATAGATAGAAACCAAAAAAGATTAACAAGCCTAAAAAATAGGTTGTCGTATTCCAAGCTTGACCCGCTTGAACAGCTAATACAGTTCCTAACGTGTATGTGAAAACTCCAGAAGCCAGAAAAAAGCCATTTATCTCTTTGAAAATTGCTCGAATCTCTTTCATAGCGAGATTTTAGCATAAGGCAGCCCATTTTTCCTGCGAGGGTTATCCTGATGTTATAATCTACGCATCTGGTAAAGCCATGAAAGCACACCGTATTCTTCTTCCCCTACTAGTCTGTTTATTGTTTATCACAGGAACTAGCGCTGTTCTTTCCAAAGATACCAAGTCCATTTCTTTAGATTTAATTTCACCCGTAGGCTGCCCGCTAACCGGCTGCGCTGCTGGTCAACGGCTCAACTATCGCCTCACATTTCCGGTAAATCCGATTTTCACAACTGGAGATAATGTGATGGTGTGCGTTACCTCTTCTGGCGGAAGCACTTCCCCCGGTGTGACCCTGATTGACTTCAGTACTGGATATGTTTCAGCGCAAGGTTTAGTCAGCGGTGCGGCTTATAATCCTATCCTCAACTGTGATGGAAACGTTTTTAGCGGTGAGGATCTTGTGGTGAGCGTTGCAGCCCAACTGAGCAGCAGCTTATCAGACCAGCTCAACTTAGCCGTGCGCCTCCACAGGTTGGCGGACAGTAATGGCAGCATTCGCTACCATCTTTTCGAAAAGAACTCCACTGGAAACTGGATTGAAAAAGAAATGACCTCTGCGTCAATCACAGTGGCAGCTTCTCAGGTAAATACAGCCTATGTGGCTGAAACCAGCGATGATTGCAATTTGGAAGCGCCCTGTTTCATCAACAGTGGCGATGATCTTCCAAGCGGATTAGGTACCGGTCTTAAGGATGCTATTGACGCTCTACCAGCAGGCACATCTGCAAACCCAATCAGCATCACAATACTCGGTGATTATCCCGTCAAAACGCGAGAAGTATTGCTAGACCGTCCGAATATAATCATCCAAGGGCGCGCTGGCAGTAAACTAACCGCTGCAGGTTCTACCTGCACAGAACCGCTCTTAGGTATTACGAGTGGGGTGACTATCCAAAACCTCGCGATTGACGACGGCGAGTGTACCAGCGTTTCGCGCAACCTCATCCGCATCAATAGTAGTTTACCTGTAACCATTCAACGCAGCACATTACAAAATGGCGCTCATGCCATTCTCTATGAGGATAATAGCGGTAACTTGCTTGTGCAGTTTAACCATTTCACCAATAACGTGGGGAATGCAATCCGCCGCGTTGGAGCGAATAACGCCGGTAAGCTGACAGCCGTGGCGAATAACATCCTAGGCAACACTTGGGCACCCGTTGTGGAATGTGGCAGCCCCGCTAAAGGAGTCGTTGACCATAATTTTTGGGGGGCTGGGATCACACCAGCGGCAGCTTCTAATAATTGCACCTTTACTGCAGGTGCACAATTAGGTGCAGCTGTTTTAACTCAAACTACTGGTGTCTTAGGCGAGCTGGTCCAAGTCCGGACAACGAGCACGAGCCTTTTTGGTGGGGATCTCACCGTGCGCCGCTCGACTGGCAGTGATTACACGCTTTATGTAGTCAATCACGGGCAGGGCTCCGAGATTAATATTCCTTTCCTCAATCATGGCACCGATCCCATTACCGCTTGCGGTAATTTCTACGACATCTTCTTAGCCTCCGCTTTACCCCAAGGGTCGGATCTCATTGCTTCGTTCAAATACAATCTTAATAGCTCCTGCCAAGCAGTGATTGAAACGCAAAATTATTGTGGTCAGGAAGCTGATCCATCCCTATACCCGCTCTGGTGGTTTGATCCTAAAACAGAGCTCACAGAAAGTTGGGGACGTGTTGGCCAAAGTCAATCCGGACAACCGGGGCAATCGGTTGTTTGCAATACTACTCAAAAAACAATTACGATGACGATTGATGATACTGGGCGTCCGAACCTTACTCAGGACATGAACCAAACTCCTTTTATTGTCGGCTTGCCACTCCCTCAGGGTGTGGAGCTCACCGAAGAGGGGTTTACAGGCAGCTATCATTACAATCAAGCAGATCTAACTTGGACAACTCTCAGTGAAAACACAATTGGCGGCTTTCACATTTTGCGTAGTGAAAATATCAATGGTCCGTACTTACGGATCTCCGGTCTTATCGAAGGAATCGGCAATCCTTTTTTGGGTGGGATCTATGCCTATACAGATGCTCCTCTCCAAACCGGTAAAACTTACTACTACAAACTTGAGGTCGTTGATAGTGAAGATTTAACCCTCCAGCTTTTTGGTCCGATCACCATCACGACAGCCACACCAACGCCAACCTTCACCCACACATTTACAATCACACCTACCCCTACCAACACACTTACCCTAACAGCAACCCTTACTAATACGATTACCCTTACCTCAACAAGAACCCCTACACAAACTTCTACCGGGACAATTACGCCAACCCTAACAATAGCACCGACTAGAACGCCTACGCATACACGAACTCCTACATTTACTTCTACAGGGACAATTACACCAACCCCGACAAAAACACCGACTAGAACGCCTACACCTACACGAACTCCGACATCAACTTCTACCAATACGATCACCCTAACCCCCACAAAAACTCCTACCAGAACACCTACACCTACCCGAACCTCTTATGTTTACCGGTCGCCTACGAGCCGCTACAGAACTTCCACGCCCACACCTGTGCGCACAGCCACATCTCGTTACCAAACTGCCACAATAACAAGAACTAGTACATTCCAAGAACCGACACGACCTACCCAAGATTGGACTAGTACCTCCTCTTCATATCCCCTTCCTGGAGAGGAACAACCAACCCTCGGTACTCCTACGCCTACGCACGAACAAGTGCCTAGTGGAACGATAACCTTAGCGTCTCCCAGCGCCACAATAGTCATCACAGGCAATTATTTAGAAAAAACAAATCGGTATCAATCGTTTGCTTGGTGGGGTATCCTTCTCGGGGTAGTTTTGGTTCTTGGGGCAGGAGGTTATTTTGTTTGGTTTAAGCAAAAGCAAAAATAATCCGATTTTTTGACTTTTAATTTTAGTTATGCTATTCTATCCGGTAGAAAATCACAGGGATTAGGAATACGATTTATGCAGCATGAACGCGTCTCAGAAAACGTTTATTGGTTTCAGAGTGATATTTATGCTCAGGTAACAGCCAGCGTTATCCTTGGGCCACAATGGGCTGTACTGATTGACACGCTTATTCCTCAAGAAACAGAGGAGTTGCGGGATTACATCGTGAACGAATTGATGGTTCCGGTAAAATATATCGTCAATACTCACCATCACGCTGATCACAGCTGGGGAAATTGTTTTTTTCCTGGCGCAATCGTAATTGGCCATACCCTCTGCCATGAATTAATGATTACGCGGAGCAGTTCAGCTTTAGCCGAAGCAGGCCAGACCAGCCAGTTTTATCGTGAACTTGACATTATTCCCCCCCATATTACCTTTTCCGAAGGAAGTTTAAGCTTACGCGTAGGGAAGAAACAACTCCAGATTTTCCCCACACCCGGTCATACTCCTGATAGTATTTCCGTTTTACTCGAAGATGAGCGCATCCTTTTTGCGGGGGATGCCTTTATGCCCCTCCCTTATGTAGTCGGCGGAGATGCTGAAATCTTAGCCGAAACGATCCGAAAAATTGGCAGCCTCGGGCTTGAGAATATCGTTCAAGGTCATGGCGATATCATCCTACGCGGTGAGATTGAAGAGTCGGTCAAATCCAATTTGGATTATTTGCACGTGATTCAGAGAGTGGCAAAAACGGCTGCCCGACGTAAAAACCAGGTTAGATACCTCGAACAACACGATATTGAGGCTTGCGGAAAAAGCCGTGTAGCATTGGCTGGAACTGCGCAAGAACTCCATCGTAAGAACTTAATCTGGCTCACACAACTTTATCAATCCCAATTGAATCAAGAAAGTGAGCCAACTTAAGCGAATATCAACATGATGAGCAGGGTTAAACCAAGCATCAACGCTGGCTCAAGGATAAGGTCAGACTTATTCAAGCGTTGTATAAACCCACATGCCAAGCTAATCAACACGT
>ERZ1026792.1485-NODE-1485-length-14583-cov-4.281475_pt1 | contig 14583 bp, 9 predicted proteins | sample MGYA00520884_ERZ1026792 | MGnify/ENA primary metagenome ERZ1026792 (study PRJEB33270, sample SAMEA104284473) | anaerobic digester metagenome | biome: Anaerobic digester microbiome; feature: mesophilic sludge digester; material: Anaerobic digester biomass | place... | reverse complement strand
CCTCAGGATGAATCGGATAGGCAGCCCTTAGCCGTTTCTCGTAATCCACCTCGCAGCACTCGGGCGGGAACTCCTGGTGCCCAGTTCGGTAAAGGTCGTAGAACGCGCGGGCTACCGTATCTCTCCCGATGAACTGCTCCTGAGTCACCAGCGGCTCAAACAGGCGCCGCCGCACGATCTCGAAGCCCTCCTCGGCGCTGGCAGGGCGCCACGCCGACTCCACTCGTCCCACCACGTTTCGCAGCCGGTTAAGCGCCTCCCGCCCGCGATGCCCACCCACCTCGGCATCATCCGCCTGCGCATGGGGCGAAGCTCCAGTGTCGGATGCAGGAAGACTGATCACGAGCAGGCACTGCCTCGCCAGCTTCGCCGACTCCGTAAGCGCCTGGGCGAAGGAGAACTGCGTCTCGAAGCTGCCTGCCGGCAGATCGCTCTCATCGTGAAGCTGCCGGGCGTAGGCCACCCACTCGTCTATCAATATCAGGCAGGGCCCGTACTTGTTGAACAGCTCCCGCAGCATATCGCCGGGGCTCGTCGCGTTCTCGTCGTCGGCCTCCTCGCCGATGAAGCCCCCGCTTTGGTGCGCCCAAAGCCGGGCATAGATGCCGCCGGCGGCGAGCAGGTCCTCGAACGCGTCTGCGGGCCCGGCGCCGCCGCGGCCTTCGACATCGAATGCGGTCCCGTCGCGCCGGGGCTCGGCCGGGCTCGCGTGGAACTGCGCATCGACGGCGAGGCGATCGATTGCGCCGAGACCGCCTGGTACGCCGGCGGCGCGGGGGCCGCCGCGGCGACGCCGCTGCGTTTCGAAGGGAACTACTTCACCTTGGGCGGCCGCGCGATGTTCCTCTTCGGCGCCGACAACTACGGCAACGACTTCGACCCCTACACGGCGGGACCCGCGGGGTGGGATCGGCTCTGCGACGCTTCCCGGGACCTCGGGCTTCAGATCTACGAGGTCCTTCTCCCGCCCGGCTTCGACACGACGCCCGGTCTGCTGGCGCAGGTGCGCGCGCAGGGCGAGCTTCTCGCCGGGAAGGGGCTCATCTACATGCCGGGCTTTCTGATCGGGCACAACGCCGCCGGGAACGAGGACCGCCTGCGGGCCGAGGAGGCCGCCGTCAAGGCGGGTGTCGCCGCCCTGCGCGATCTCCCGCGGGCGATTTGGTACCTGAACGGGGATTTCCAGTGGCGCGAGGATGACCTGGAATGGCTGCGCGAGCGCTGGCGCGTTGCCAGCGGGGATCCCGGCGCCGAGTACCCGCCGGCCGCCGGCGGCGCGTGGGATGACGAGACGGCGGCGGCGCTGGCGCGGTTCAAGGCCGCGATCTGCGAGGCTTGGTGCCGCCGGCACGTCGGGGCGGTGCGCGCCGTCGAAACGGACCGCCCCGTCACGTCGGAGTATTACCAGATTCCGCTCGGGCCGCTGGACCCGCGCCTCACCATCGCCGAGCACACGTGCGCGAACATCGGGTTTTTCGATCTTCCCGGCAAGGATATCGAAAACCTGCCGCGCTGCCTGGCCGCGAACGATCTCAGGTACGCCGGCAAGGGGATCGGGCTCGGGGAGTACGGCGCCAAGACTCATCCGGCCTGGGTTCCCGAGGCGGGCGATCTGGGTTATCACACCGCGCGCACCGCCGCGGAGAAGGAGCGGCTGTTCGCGGCGGTGGTGGCGTACACCCTCGGCATGGGCGGGTCGCGCGTTCAGACCTGGTGTCTGCGCGACGCCGATGACCGGGTGTTTCCCTGGGGGCTTGTGCGCGCCGGCCGGCCGGTTCCGCGCGACGCGGCCCTCCTGCACCGGAACCTGAGCTTGCTTGCCCGCGCGATCGAGCCCGTCGACCGCGCGCCGCGCGTGGGGCTCGTCTCGCCCACGCTGCTTCGACTGGGCAACGGGGCGCACAAGAGCCTCGAGGCGCTCTACGCCGCCGTCGAGGCGCTGCTTGCCCTGAAGGCGCCGTTCACGGTGCTTGACGACTTCGCGCTGGCGCGCGCGCCCCTTCCCTACGAAGTCCTCGTCTATCCCGCCGCCCTGGCCCTGGGCGAAGGGGAATTCGCCGCGCTGCGGGCCTATTTGGCGGGGGGCGGCCGGCTCGTCTTCTCGGGGGATTTCGCGCGCGACGAGCTGCGGCGGCCGGCGGCGCCCGGCAGGCTCGCGGCGTTGCTTGCCTTCAAGGACCGCGCGGCGGCGCTGCCCGGTCCGATTGCGCTCGAACCGAGCCCGGCCTTCGAGCGCGCTCTCGCCGAGGCGCTGGACGCCGTGGGCGCCGGCGGTTGCCGTCTGCCCCACGGCCGTCTGCCCGCCGAAATCCACGCCTTCAGCCTGAAGACGCGCACGGGCGAGCTCGCGGTCTTCTGTCCCTTCCGGCGGGACGCGCCCTTCGAGGCCGAGTTGCCCGGCGGATTCGAGCTCTCCGTCGCGGCCGGATGGCCGGTCTTCGTCCACCTGCGCGGCGCAGATGCGGCGCTTTTCGCCGGCGACGGCGCGCTTCTGCGCCGCGGCGCCGTCCTTTGCCGGGCCGACGGTTTCACGGGAGTCATGGCTCTCGACGGCCGCGGTCTCTGCGAGAGCGCCGCGCTGGCGATCCTACCGTGGCGGGCGCGGGGGCTGACGCTGGGGGCCTGCGGCGCCCGGGGTGCGCCGATCCTCATCGGAGGCCTCTTGAAGGCCGGCCGCTTCGAGGCGCGGACCGCGCGGCGCCTAGGTGCTGAGCTTTGCCTCGCCTTCGATCCCGAGGATCCGCAGCTCCTCTTCCTGCTGTGCGGCGAGGCTGAGAAGGACCGCTGGTCCTCGGCCTTGGCGGCGCAGTTCTACGCGGCGGAAAACACGCCGGGATTGTGAAGACGCGCCGTGCGCTGGGGGCGCCGCGGTCCGCGGTTCTATCCCAGCGCCACGTCCATGATCATCATCACCGTGAAGCCGATTACGACGCCCATCGTCGCCAGGTCGCCGTTGCCGCCGGCTTGGGACTCGGGGATGAGTTCCTCCACCACCACGAAGATCATGGCCCCCGCGGCGAAGGCGAGGGCGTAGGGCAGGGCGGGCTGGGCCACGAGCACGGCCGCCGCGCCGATGACGCCCGCCACCGGCTCGACGATGCCCGAGAGCTGTCCGTACCAGAAGGAGCGCAGGCGCGAGAGGCCCTCGCGCCTGAGGGGCATGGAGACGGCGAGGCCCTCCGGGAGGTTCTGAAGCCCGATGCCCAGGGCGAGCGTTATCGCGCCGCTGAGCGTCGCCGAGGGCAGGCCGAAAGCCACGGCGCCGAAGGCGACGCCCACGGCCAAGCCCTCGGGAATGTTGTGGAGCGTGATGGCCAAGACGAGGAGGATGCTCCGGCTGAAGTTCGACTTGACGCCCTCGACGCTCTCGGCCGGCGCATCCAAGTGGAGGTGCGGGAGCAGGCGATCGACGATTCGGAGCGCCGTGGCTCCCAGCAGGAATCCCACCGCCGCCGGGAACCACGCGCCGATGGGGTGTTCGGCCGCCATCTCCAGGGCCGGCGCCAGCAGCGACCAGTAGCTGGCGGCGATCATGACCCCGGCCGCGAACCCCAGCATGACGTCGAGGAGCTTGCGGTTGACCCGCACGGTGAAGAACACGCTCGAGGCCCCGACCGCCGTCAGGAACCACGTGAAGCACGTGGCGATGAGCGCCTGCAGGGCGGGGTGGAGCTGCGCGAAGGCTTCCATGGGCGCCGTCCTCCGGCGGGGCCGCCCGCCCCGCCTACCCGCGCAGCTTCGCGGCCAGCGCGCAGATGCGCCGCCCGTACTCGCCGCACTGGGTCTTGACGCGGCGGTCGGGCGCGCCCACGCTCACCGGCCCGAAGTGATCTCCGGCCGGAGAGCCTTGCACGACGAAGCCGTGGACCAGCATGGCTTGGATCAGCGCCATGACCGTGGTCTCGTTGCCGCCGCCGATATTGGCGGATACGGCGAAGGCGCCCCCCGCCTTGCCCTCCAGCGCGCCGTGGCAGCGGACGCTCTCCTCGAAGAGGGCCAGCATCCGGGGCGCGGGGAGGCCGTAGTAGGTGGGCGATCCGAACACGACGCCGTCCGCGGCCTTGAGATCCTCCGGCGCGGTGTCCTCCACCCGCTTGATGACCGCCTCGCCGCCGCCTTCCTTGACGCCCGCGGCGATGGCGCGGGCCATGGCCTCGGTGCCGCCGGAGGCTTCGTAGTACACGATCAGGATTCTCACCATCATCGTCTCCTCGCGGGTTGTCCGCCGCCGGGAGGGGCGGCCGGCGCCGTGTCTTGTACCCCGGGAGCGCGTTCCGCGCAAGGCGCGGCCTTCGCTCCGGGCCCGGCGGTGTTCTTGATCACATGCCGCGGTTGTCGATTGTAGACCTTCGAGTACGGCGGCACGGAGTGGGTGAGCCACACGTTGCCGCCGATCACCGAGCCGCGGCCGATGGTCGTGTCGCCGCCGAGAATCGTGGCGCCGGCATAGATGACGACGCCGTCGTCCACGTTCGGGTGGCGTTTGATGCCCTTGACCAGCCGTCCTTGTTCGTCCTTGGGGAAGCTCAGGGCGCCGAGGGTCACGCCTTGGTAGAGCTTGACTCCGGCGCCGATGACGGCGGTCTCGCCGATGACGACGCCGGTGCCGTGGTCGATGAAGAAGGCGGGCCCGATCCGGGCGCCCGGGTGGATGTCGATGCCGGTGAGCGAGTGGGCGTACTCCGCCATCACCCGCGGTATGAGCGGCACCCCTTCGTTGTACAGGATGTGGGCGATGCGGTGCACGGCGATGGCGAAGAAGCCCGGGTAGCTCAGCACGACTTCCATGGTGGAGCGCGCCGCCGGATCGCCCTCGTACCCGGCCTCGATGTCCAGGTGCAGAAGGCGTTGAATCTCCGGCAGCGCGTCGAGCAGCCTGCCCACCACGGCGCCGGCCCTGCGCGCGCAGGCCTCCGTATCGGCGGAGCCGCCGCGGCGCGCCTCGTGCTCGAAGGCGCGGGCGATCTGGCGGGACAGCTCCTCGGCGGCCGAAGCCAGGCGCTCCCGGATGCGGTGCTCGAGCCCGCCGGGGGCGACGGGCTGGGTCTCGTGGCATCCGGGAAAGAGCGCCGCCATGAGCGCGCGCACGACGTTGTGCACCGCCTGCTGGCTCCAGAGGCAGAGCCCTTTCGCGCCCCCCTCGGCGGCGGGGCAATCGCCGCACTTTGACAATCCCTCGACGAGGCGCGGCACCAGATCGGAGAGCGCGGGCTTCCAGTCCGTCGTCATTGCGTTCCTTTCGCGGGCGCCCGGCGCGCGATGCGGGCGATCACGCGGTCGGCGCCCAAGTTGCGGCGTCCCAGGGCCGTGAGCAGCCGGTTCGCCAGGCCCTCGGGGATGCAAACCGTCTGGAGAATCTGAATGCCGTCCTCGCGGCACAACGCCTGGAAGTCGGCCAGGGTGAAGCGGTGGAGGTGCGGCGTGTCGTCCCCTTCGTGAGGGAGGGCGCCGCCCTTCGGCAGGCGGCCCTTGAGCGCGAGACGCAGGCGGTGCCCAAGGCGGCCGAAGTTGGGGAAGCTGACGATGCCCTCGTCCGCCACGCGCAGGAGCTCCCGGAGAACGGCGCGCGGCCTGCGGACGGACTGCAGCGTCGCGCTGAGCACGGCGTAGTCGTAGGCCTTGTCGGGGATCATCGCCAGGCCCGCGTCGATGTCCGCCTGGATGACGTCGTGCCCCTTGTCGATGACCTCGAGGATTCGTTCGATATCGATGTCGACGCCCATGCCCGCCGTGCCGCGCCGCTGGGCCAGCAGGCTCAGCAGCGCGCCGTCGCCGCACCCTAGGTCCAGGACGCGCGCTCCGGGGCGGATCATGTCGGCGATGATCGCGTGCTCCCGCGCCCGCCCGGGGGAGGCGGGGTCCGCCGCCGTCCGCCGCGGCGGCCGCGCGCCCACCCAGGGGAGGAAGGCGCGGATGACTGCGGCCAGGCGCTCGATGTCCACGAGGAAGGCGTCATGGCCCTGCGGCGCGTGGAGCAGGCAGTACGCCGTGCGTTTTCCCGCCCGCACGAGCGCGTGGGCCAGCGCCGCCGATTGCTCCGGCGGGAAGAGCCAGTCCTTGCTCAGGGCGACGACGAGAAGCTTGGCCTGGATGGGCGCGAGCGCGCCGGCCAGCGCGCCGTATTCCTCCACGAGATCGAACTCATCCATGGCGCGGGTGATATGCAGGTAGGAGTTCGCATCGAAGCGCTCGACGAGTTTGCGACCCTGGTGCGCCAGATAGCGCTCGACCTCGAAGTCGGTTTTGAAGGCGGCGGCGGGGTCGGGCGCCGCCGCGCCGCCGCGCGGGTGCTTTCCGCGGCCGAACTTCAGGGCCATCATGTCCTGGGAAAGGTACGTGATATGTCCGATCTTGCGGGCCTGCGCCAGGCCCTGGGCCGGCGAGGTCCCGGTCGCGTAGTAATCCCCGCCGCGCCAGCCGGGGTCGGCGGTGATGGCTTCGCGCCCGACGACGTCGAAGGCCAGGGCCTGGGCCGACAGGCTCGCGGCGGAGGCGATGCACACGGCGCGGTCGATGGATTCGGGGTGGCGGATCGCCCAGGCGAGGACCTGCATGCCGCCGAGGGAGCCGCCCACGACGGCGGCGAGGCGCGCGATGCCGAGGTGGTCCAGGAGCAGGCGGTGCACCGTGACCATGTCGTTGACGGTGAAGGGGGGAAAGCCCGCGCCGTAGGGTTTCCCGGAGGCCGGATTCACCGACGAGGGGCCGGTCGTGCCCTTGCAGCCGCCGAGGATGTTGGCGCAGACGACGAAGTAATGGTCCGTGTCGATGCCCTTGCCGGGGCCGATCATCTCGTCCCACCAGCCGAGGGGGCCGTCCGGCGCGCCCAGGCGGCCGGCGACGTGGGCGTCGCCGGTGAGGGCGTGGCAGATGAAGACGGCGTTGCCGCGGTCAGGCGCCAGGGTCCCGTAGGTCTCGTACGCCACGCGGAGTTCGGGCAGCACGCCGCCGCGCTCAAGGCGGAGTCCGCCCGGCGGCAGCGCGATGGCGGCGACGCGCGTCTCGACGACGCCGGCGCCTCCCGGCGAATCCCCGGCGGAAAACGGCTCCGCGGGCGGGGCGCCGGCGCGGCGCGGGTGATCGGGGTGAAGGTCCATGCGAGCGTGATTCCTGAGCCCGGCGCACAACGCGCGATGGCAAAAAACGATCGCGACCAATATTATCGACAAAACCGGGCCGATTCAACTCTACAACTCCGATAGAGATTGTCCTATAATGGCCGGTCCGCGCCGCGGCGCGCGGCGCAAGGAGGTGCGTATGAACTCTGGCCGCGAAATTGCCAGGCTGAAGGCGGAGCGCGGGGCCGTGCTCCTCGTCCACAACTACCAGCGCCCCGAGATCCAGGAACTGGCGGACCACCTGGGCGACTCCCTGGCCTTGGCCCGCGCCGCCGCCGGAACCGACGCGAAGATGATCGTGTTCTGCGGCGTCACCTTCATGGCCGAGACGGCGAAGATCCTCTCGCCCGCCAAGACCGTGCTCATCCCCCAGAAGGAAGCCCGTTGCCCCATGGCGGAGATGGTCGACTTGCGCGAGCTCGAGGCGCTCAAGGCGCGGCACCCCGATGCCGCCGTCGTGTGCTACGTCAACACCTACGCCGATGTCAAGGCGCGGGCCGACGTGTGCGTCACGTCGGCGAACGCCGTCAAGGTGGTGCAGAGCCTGCCCCAGCGCCGCGTCATCTTCGTCCCGGACCGCAACCTCGCCGCCTACTGCCAGCGCTTCACCGACAAGGAGATCATCCCGTGGCCGGGGTTCTGCTACGTGCATGCGCGCATCACCTACGAAGACGTCATGCAGGCCCGGCAGGCCGTGCCCGACGCGGTTCTCCTGGTCCACCCCGAGTGCCCGCCCGAGGTCATCGATTGCGCCGACGAGGTTCTTTCCACGGAGGGCATGGTGAAGTACGCGGCGGCGTCCGACCGGCGGAGTTTCCTCATCGCCACCGAGGAAGGCCTGATCGCCCGCCTGCGGCGCGAGTTCCCCGCCAAGACGTTCTACGCCGCGGGAACGCCGCGGGTCTGCACGCAGATGAAGCTCACCACGCTCCAGGACGTGTATCTCGCCCTCGCGGAACGCCGCTACGTCATCGATCTGCCCGAAGCCGTCATGCAGCGGGCGCGCGCCTCGCTGGAGCGCATGCTGCAGTACGCGTGAGCCTCAAGACCGCGCCACCGTGACGGGGATCGTGAGGTTGATCGCGGCCGGCGCATCGCAGGCCTGATCGCCGCAGGCTTGGTATTCGACCGTCGCCGACACGGTGTAGATCCCCTCCGCCGCCTCCGCCGCCGCGGCGATGGGGACGCGGATTTCCGCCGCGTCCGCGTAGATCGCGAGGGGCGCGGGCTCGCCCGGAACCCGCGCGGAGCGGCCGGCGGGGTAGACGGGTTCGCCGATGGCAAGCTCCGAGGGGCCCCGGAGGGCGACGGTCGTCGGAGCCGCGCGCCCCGTTCCCGGCGCGTGCGCGGCGATGTGCCAGCCCGCGTCCACGGTGAGGCGGATCGTGATCTCGCCGGCGCCGCCGGGGGCGAGCGCGGGGGCTCGGGCCTCGATGGTGCAGCGCGGCCCGCGGACGCCGGGCGGCGACGCCGGAGCGGCCGGCGCGCCGCCGGCGGCCTCCCCGTGCAACGCGAAGGCCGCCAGCAGGTCCGCGGCGGCGGCGGGGTGACGCGCGATGCCGCCCGCGAAGGCCGCGACGGTGCGCGCGCCGAGTTCCAGAAACCGGGTGTCGCCCGCGAGGGCGCCGAGGCGGACGAAGAGGCGGGCCGCCGCGGCGTTTCCCGGCGGCGTCGGGCCGTCGAACCAGGGCTTGGACGGCAGCAGACGGTCGGGCGCGTCCCGCGCGGCGTGAAAGAATCCGCCGGCGGCCTCATCGGCGAAGCGCGCCGGCAGGTCGCTTGCGAGCCCGCGGGCCTCGTCGAGCCGCGCCCGCCGTCCGGTCGCCTCGTAAAGATCGAGGAGGCCGCCGGCGAGGCAGGCATGGTCGTCGAGGAAAGCATCGATATGGGCGCACCCCCCCATGAATACATGGAGGAGCCGGCCTCCGGCGCGCATCCGCGTCAGGACGAAAGCGGCGGCGCGCTCCGCCGCGGCGATCAAATGGGGCGCGCCGAGGTGCCTGCCGGCATGGGCCAGGCTTCCCAGCATGAGCCCGTTCCACGCCGCGATGATCTTGTCGTCGCGACGGGGTCCGACGCGCTCGGCGCGCGCCGCCCGGAGCCGCAGGAGACAGGCGGCGATGCGCCGTTCGGCGGCCTCCCGCTCCTCGTCGGCCTCGGGCCCGGGGCGTGCGGCGCGGCGGTAAAGGACGTTGAGGCCGCCGCCGGGAGGCGCCCCGTGCTCCTCGAAATTGCCTTCCTCCGCCAGGGGAAAGACGCCGCGGAAGAACGCGCCGTCCTCCGGGCCGAGAAGGGCGTCGATCTGGTCCGCGCGCCACAGGTAGCTCCGGCCTTCCTCGCCCTCGCTGTCGGCGTCCAGCGCCGAGTGGAACGCGCCCTCGGGCGCGGCCATCTCCCGGAGCGCCCATTCGCAGGTCTCGAGCGCGACCAGGCGGTAGCGCGCGTCGCCGGTCAACAGCCAGCCGTCGGTGTAGGCCCGCGCGAGCTGCGCGTTGTCGTAAAGCATCTTTTCGAAGTGCGGAAGCCGCCACGCGGCATCCACGGCGTAACGGTGGAAGCCTCCGCCCACGTGATCGCGGATGCCTCCGGCGGCCATGGCGTCGAGGGTGCTGGTCAGCATTGCGAGCAGCCCGGGGTCGCGGCGGCGGCGGCACTCCTTGGCCAACAAGCGCAGCGTCGCGTGGGGCGGGAACTTCGGGGCGGCGCCGAAGCCGCCGTTGAGGGCATCGAAAGCCGCCGCGCCCTCGCGGAGCGCCGCGGCCAGGAGCGCGCCGAGGTCGCCGCCGCCGGCGGTCGGGGCGGCCAGCGCGTCCCGGAGGGCTTCCCAAAGGCGCGCGGCGTACTCCTCGACCTTCGCCCGGCGGCCGGACCACAGGGCCGCGAGGGCGCGCAGCACCGTGAGGAAGCCCGGGCCGCGGGGATGGTCCTCCCGCGGGAAATACGTGCCCGCGTACCAGGGCTTGCGGTCGGGCGTCAGCCACACGGAGTTCGGCCAGCCGCCCGAACCGGTGATGAGCTGCGTGGCGTGCATGTAGATCTCGTCGACGTCGGGCCGCTCCTCGCGGTCGAGCTTGACGGACACGAAATGCGCGTTGAGGACCGCGGCCACGTCTTCGCGCGCAAAGCACTCGCGCTCCATCACGTGGCACCAGTGGCAGGTCGAATAGCCCGCCGACAGGAAGACCGGTTTGTCTTCCTCCCGGGCGCGGGCGAAGGCTTCCGCGCCCCACGGGTACCACTCGACGGGGTTGTCCGCGTGCTGAAGGAGGTACGGGCTTAGCGCGCGAGCCAGGCGGTTGCGGCCGGGCGGCGGGCCCGGCGCGTTTTCGGGGGCGGGTCGGGGCGGCGGTTTCATGTCGGTTGGACCCTGGAGCCTGTCGGCGGCAGCCTATAGCCTATAGCCTACCCGATATGGATGCCATCTCCGCGAGCCCATGGAATCGCGCCGTCGAAACCCTGCCCGGCATCGGGCCGGCGCGGGCGGCGCTGCTGGCGCAGCTCGGCATCGGCACGGTGCGCGATCTGCTCTTCCATTTCCCGCGGGCGTACGAGGACCGGCGCGCGCCCGTTCCGATCGGCGCCCTGGCGCCCGGCGGCGTCCGCACCGTCCAGGGAGAAATCGTCAGGCGGCGCCGCGTCGAGCTGCGGGGCGGCCGGTCCATGGCCGTGATCGCGGTGCGCGACGGCACGGGCGAAGTCGCGGCGACGTGGTTCGGCCGCGGCGCGCTCGCGGCGCGGTTTCCCCTCGGGACGCGCGTCGTCCTCACGGGCGCGGTGGGCGTCTACAACGGGCTCGCTCTCCGCAACCCCGAGTACGACATCCTGGCGGGCGGGAGCGGCGACGGCCTCAACACGGGGCGCGTCGTGCCGATATACCGGCTCGCCGGGAAGCTCACGCAGCGCGCCCTCAGGCGTTGGATCCACGCCGCGCTCGATGCGTGCGCGGATCTTCCCGGCGACCCGCTGCCCGCGCCGCTCCGGGAGCGCCTGGGCTTCGCCGCGCTATCCGAGGCGCTGCGCGCGGCGCACTTTCCCCGCGAAATCGCCGAGGGCGAACGGGCCCGCGACCGCTTCGCCTACGAAGAGCTGCTCGGGCTGCAGCTCGGCGTCCTGCGGGCGCGCGCGGGGCGGGAGGCGGAACGTAAGGGCTACGCCCACGTCGTCGGCGGGCCGCTTCTGGCCGCCCTGGGCGCCGCGCTGCCCTTCGCGCTCACGGCGGCGCAGCGGCGCGCGGTGGACGCCGTCCTGGCCGACATGGCCTCGGCGCGCCCCATGGTGCGGCTGCTCGAGGGCGATGTGGGCTGCGGCAAGACCGCCGTCGCGCTCCACGCCATCGCCGCCGCGTGCGACGGCGGTTTTCAGACCGCCTTCATGGCGCCCACCGAGATTCTGGCGGAGCAGCATGCCCTCACCCTGCGCGCCCGCCTCGCGCCCCTCGGCGTCGCGGTGGAGTTGCTCACGGCGGGAGCGCCGGGCGCGGCCGCCGCGAGGGCGCGCCTGGCCCGCGGCGAAGCCCTGGTGGCCGCCGGGACGCACGCGCTCATTGAGGAACGGACGATCTTCCGGCGCCTGGGGCTCGCCATCATCGACGAGCAGCACCGCTTCGGCGTGGTCCAACGGGGGCTGCTCGCCGCCAAGGGCGCGATCCCGGACATCCTCCACATGACGGCGACGCCGATCCCCCGCACGCTGGCCCTGACCGCCTGCGGCGCCATGGATATCTCGGTCATCGACGAGCTTCCCCCGGGGCGCCTGCCCGTCAAGACCGCGCGGGTGCCGCCCGCGAAGCTGCCGGGGCTGCACGCGTATATCCGGACGCAGGCCGCGCGGGGTTTTCAGACCTATTACGTCTGCCCGCTGGTGGAGGAGTCGGAGAAGATCGACCTGTCCGCCGTGACGCGGAGGTTCGAGGAGCTGCGCGCGGGGCCTCTCGCCGGGCTGCGCGCGGCGCTCATCCACGGCCGCCTGGACGCGGCCGAGAAGGACGCGGTCATGCGGCGCTTCACCGAGGGCGCCCTCGATATTCTCTTCGGCACCACCGTGGTGGAGGTGGGCATCGATGCGCCGCGCGCGACGACGATGGTGATCGAGGACGCGGCCCGCTTCGGCCTGACGCAGCTTCACCAGCTTCGCGGCCGCGTGGGGCGCGGGCGCGAGCAGTCCTGGTGCTTCCTCCTCGGCAAGGCGGAGACGCCCGAGGGCCGGCGGCGCCTGGAAATCCTGTGCGCCACGACGGACGGCTTCAAGATCGCCGAGGAGGACCTCGCGCTCCGCGGGCCGGGCCAGTTCCGCGGCTGCCGCCAGGCCGGGCTGTGCGACCTGCGCGTGGCCGATCCGGCGCGCGACGCGCGGCTGCTGGCCGAGGCGCGGAGCGATGCGGAGCGAATTCTGGCGGCCGACGCGCGCCTTGAGGCGCCCGCTCATCAGGGCCTCGCCGAGGCGGCGCGAGCGCACGCCGCGATCCCGGCTTGAACTGCGCCCTTCCCCCGTCTATAGTTGCCCCGTTGACGCGCGCGCGACGGCGGCGGTTTCCCGGCGGGTGTGCCCATGATCGACAAGCGACGCAAGTTCCACGACGACGATGAGCGGCGGCCTGACGCCGGCGGCATCAGCGACGAGCAGCTCGAGGCGCTCATGGCGCGCGGCGGCATGCAGGGGGACAAGTTCGGGCCCGAGCCGGAGCTCGATCTGCCCCGCTGCGCCCCCGGGACACGCCTGCGGGGCACGGTCGTCAACGTCCGCGGCGGCGAGATCGTGGTGGAACTCGCGCCCAAGGCGCACGGCTTCATCCCGGACGGCGAGTTCGAGGACGAGCCGCTGCCGAAGGTGGGCGCGCGCCTCGAGGCCAACTTCGTGCGCTACGACGCCGCGCGCGACATGGCGATCCTCTCCATCGCCCAGGCGCGCACCGAGGTGCTCTGGGAGGAGCTCAGGCCGGGCATGGTTCTGAAGGGCCTGGTCACCGGGGTCAACAAGGGCGGCCTGGAGGTCTCGATCAAGGGCGTGCGCGCGTTCATGCCGATTTCGCAGATCGAGCGCGAGCGCGTCGAGGATGCCTCGCAGTACGTGGGCAAGACCTTGACGTGCGAGGTCGCGTCCTTCGACCGGGCGGACAGGAACGTCGTCGTGAGCCGGCGCGCCGTGTTGGAGCGCGAGGCCCGCGAGGAGCGCGGCAAGGTGCTCGCCCGCCTGAACGAGGGCGATCAGTTCGACGGCACCATCGTCCGCCTGAACGAGTTCGGGGCCTTCGTCGACATCGGCGGGGCCGAGGGGTTGCTCCACCGCAGCAAGATCGAGGCCTACTACCGGGAATACGGCCGCGAAAAACCGCTCAAGGCCGGGCAGCGCCTCCGCGTCCAAGTCGTGCGCGTCGAGGCCGGGCGAGGCCGCATCGGCTTGGATTTTCCCCGGGCCCAGGCGGCGCAGGTCAGCCGCGCGCTGGAGGGCTACGCGGTGGGCGAGACCGTCGCGGGCTGGGTGCGGAGCATCGGCGCCGAAGGGGCGTACATCGCGCTGGACGAAGGCGTGGAGGGGTTCGTTCCCTCGTGCGACCTGGGCGGCCTGGGCGCTTCGATCAGGCAGGGCAGCGTCGTGCGCGGCACGGTGGCGCGCATCGACAAGGAAAAGAACCGGATCGAGATCGCGCCGGGGTAGGAGCGAGCGCGCCATGAAGGCGTTGGTTCTGACGGAGTATCTCCGGCTGGAGTTCCTGGACGTCCCCGCGCCGACGCCCGGGCCTGAGGATGTCCTCGTTCGCGTGGAAGCCTGCGGCATCTGCGGGAGCGACGTGCACGGCTTCGACGGAAGCACGGGGCGGAGAATCCCGCCGATCATCATGGGGCACGAGGCGGCGGGCGTGGTCGTGGAGGCGGGCGCCGGCGCGGGGGCGTGGCGGCCCGGCGACCGGGTGACGTTCGATTCCACCGTGTACTGCGGCAAGTGCCCCTTCTGCCGGGCGGGCCGCATCAACCTCTGCGATGACCGGCGCGTGCTCGGCGTGTCGTGCGGGGAGTATCGCCGCGACGGCGCCTTCGCCGAGTTGGCGGCGGTGCCCCAGCGCATCCTTCACCGCCTGCCGGACGGCGTGTCCTTCGTGCACGCGGCCATGACGGAGCCCCTCGCGGTGGCCTTCCACGCCGTGCGCCGCCTGCCGATCGCCTTCGATGCCGCGGCGGCGGCGGGCAAGCCCTTCATGGTCGAAAAACCCCTGACGACAGACCTTGCTGAAGCGGACTCCTTGATTGAGAAGGTGAAAAAGAGCGGCGTGATTGCGATGACATGCTTCAATCATCGTTGGATTCCCGCCTATGCGCGGGCGCACCAGGAGATCGATGCCGGCCGGATCGGGCGACCGGTCCTCGCTTACGCGCGTAAGAACGACCGAATCTCCGTGCCGACCGAAATGCTAAGTTGGGCCTCCGCAACGACTTCGGCATGGTTCCTGTCGAGCCACGACATCGATCTC
>ERZ1026792.1483-NODE-1483-length-14590-cov-2.838554_pt1 | contig 14590 bp, 12 predicted proteins | sample MGYA00520884_ERZ1026792 | MGnify/ENA primary metagenome ERZ1026792 (study PRJEB33270, sample SAMEA104284473) | anaerobic digester metagenome | biome: Anaerobic digester microbiome; feature: mesophilic sludge digester; material: Anaerobic digester biomass... | reverse complement strand
AGTCATGAGCGCCATTGGTGGCAGTATGATTCCATTAATAAAACATGGACGGAATTTCCACCCCCACCCCTGGACCAAAATTCAGAATTGTCCTATCAAATTATCACCGACCTGCCTGTCTCCATTGATGAAATCCTCATGCCCCGTTTCTCATTATGCGGACTGTCCGGTTGTGATATTTTCAATGTCCGGTATGTCTTGGAAAATGGCAATTGGAAGCAAATTAATGGCATCGGTCAAACCGAACAGGAACAGGTACTGTTTTCTCAACACAACCTCATCTGGGTGCTGACTCCATCTTCTGTCATGCAATTTCAGGATGGTGCTCTTGTTCCGGTGGCAAAATTGGATGTCATCACTGTCGATCTTGATTCCAGGGGGAAATTATGGCTGGTGGTGAAATTTAATGGGCAAGTATCTCTTTTTTCACAAATTACAAATTAAGTAGTAAAATTTTTTCTGTTATTCCATTTTTAAGGAGTAGATCATCCATGTGTGGAATCTTTGCCATCATCACACGCAAGGAACAAAATTTGGGTCCCATCATGATTGACGCTGGAAAGCGGCTTTCCTACCGGGGATATGATTCAGTTGGCTGTGCCACCATTCATCAGGACGGGACAATCGACCTCCGCAAGGATGCCGGCAAGGTTGATGAAGTATCAAGCCGGCTTGGTTTTGGAGAAATGACCGGCAGCCGGGGGATTTTACAGCTTCGTTGGGCAACTTTTGGCTCACCTTCCCAGGTCAATTCACAACCCCATCTGGATTCAGATGGGGATATGGTGGGAGCTCACAACGGAAATGTGGTCAACAACGTGGAGTTGCGTCAGCAGTTCATGGCTGAGGGGATGACGGTCCGCTCAACCAATGATGGTGAAAGTTGTGTCCATGCCGTGGAACGCTACATAGATCGGGGCATTGAACCCATCGATGCCATTCGCCAAGCCTATAACGACCTTGCCGGGGATTATTCATTTGTCATTGGCAGGGTGGGTGAAGAAAAACTGTATGCTTTCAAAAAAGGTTCCGGTCTTGTGGCAGGGATTATGGAGGATGGAACCGTGCTTTCATCCGATTTGCCTTCCATCCTTCCGCTGACACGTTTGATTGTGCGCATCGAGGATGGTGAAATCATCACATTAACACCAACCGGTGTTGAAATCCACAGTGTTCTGGATGGGAGCCTGATTGAGCGTTCTCCAGAATTAATTACTGAATCCATGGAAGCGGCTCAAAAGGGTGGATATCCTCACTTTATGCTCAAGGAAATTCACGAACAGCCTGTGGTCGCCGGTGAACTTTTACGTCTGCTGGATGCCAGCCAGGACGTGACCCCCATTCTGACAAAACTGTCCACAGCACGGAATATTTATTTGATCGGCTGCGGCACAAGTTATCACGCCTGTCTGCTTGGCTCGGTATACTTTAGCCGGCTCGCCGGACGAACTGTCATCCCGGTCCTGGCTCCACAATTTATTGCCCAGTATGCCCCGGCGGTCAGTTCACAAGATGTTGCCATCTTCGTCAGCCAGAGTGGTGAGACCAAGGATGTCCTTAATGCAATTGATGCCGGCAGGCAGCGGGGGATGACTTTGTTTGGCATGGTCAATGTGGTCGGTTCCACCATGACCCGGATTTGCGAACGGACTCTTCCCCTCGCCTGTGGGTATGAAATCAGCGTGCCTGCCACCAAAACTTTCACGAACCAGGTTCTGACCTTCCTTTATCTCGCCATGCGCCTGGGTGGACATGAAACTACCCGTCAGCTGTCAAAACTGCCTGGGTTGATGGAAAAAACACTGGAAATCACCGCCCCCCAGATCAAAACCGTCGAATCTCTCTTTGAGGGATGGGAGGATTATTATTGCCTTGGTTATGGACTCACATACGCCATCGCTCTCGAAGGGGCTCTCAAAATTAAAGAAATCACGTACACCCATTGTGAGGGAATGCTTTCAACCGAATTCAAGCATGGTCCACTTTCTGCCGTGCGGGATGGTTATCCGGTTATCTTTGTCACCGGGAGCGAGGATGTCCCAATTGTCATAAGTGGTATTAATGAAGTGACCTGCCGCGGCGGGCTTGCCATTGCCATCGGAGAAGAAGACTCACGCCTGCAAACCAATGCCCAACATTTGGTTACATTACCCGAATCAGGTGACAGCAACATCAACGCACTCCTTTCCATATTGCCTTTGCAGCTTCTCTCTTATCATCTCAGCATCAATCTGGGGTACGATCCAGACTTTCCCAGGAATCTGAGTAAAACCCTGACTGTGGATTAACTTGGAGCAGACTATCCTAATTCCAAATCCCCGTCAAACCTGGCGGGGATTTGTTCTGGTCCATTCAGGCATGACCGGAAATGTGACCTGAGTCCTATTGCGGCAGGGATATCATGCAGGTAAGATAAAACCGACCAGTCGGTATGGTTTATCAATTAATCCGGGAGGATTTTAATGATTCTGGTTACAGGGGCAACAGGACATATAGGAAACGTGCTGGTGCGGGAGTTGTTGATCCGTGGCGAGTATGTGCGGGTTTTTCTCCTGCCCCAGGAGGATTGTACTTCCATAGAAGGATTGGATGTGGAAAAAGTCGAAGGGAATGTTCTGGAAATTTCTTCCCTGCTCTCTGCCATGCAGGGGGTGGACTTGGTTTACCACCTGGCAGGAATGATTACCATCATGCCAGGATCGGATGAACTGGTATGGAAAGTTAATGTTGAAGGGACGCGAAACGTATTGGAGGCTGCCCGGCAGTCTGGTGTAAAAAGGGTGGTCTACACATCCTCCATCCATGCCTTCCAGCGGGTTCCTGATGGAATTCTCATCGATGAAAACATTCCTTTTATTGACGAAGACACTTCCATATCAACCGCCAGTGCCATAAATGAATATGATCGGTCCAAAGCACATGCAACCTTGCTGGCACGCGAAGCTGCACGAAACGGACAGGATGTGGTCATTGCATGCCCCACAGGAGTGATTGGACCTCACGATTATCGTCTATCCGAATTGGGTAATCTTTTCCTGGATTGGATACGAAATAAAATCGCCTGGCTGGTTGAAGGTGCATATGATTTTGTGGATGTACGGGACGTAGCAAACGGTCTCATTTTGGCGGCGGAACATGGTCGTTCCGGGGAGGCTTACATTTTATCCGGTCACCGGTTAAAAGTGGGAGATATTCCCCGCTTGATGGGTGAAGTCATGGGGTTTAAACGGATTTGCATAAAATTTCCATTGCCGGTTGCCAGATTCTTTGCCAAATTCGGACCCATTTATTACCGGTTATTCCATTCCAAGCCGCGCCTGACTCCCTACTCCATTGAAACGCTGGCTGGCAACTCGACCATCAGTTCTGCCAAGGCACAACAGGAGTTGGGTTTTAAACCCCGGGCATTAATCGAAACAATAAAAGATACAATCGACTGGCTGCAAGCCAACCGGCGATTATTTATGAAAGCCCGGACATAAACCAATCTCTACGGAATAATTTATATGATTGAAAACAAAATAAACCGCTGGCAGGGAAAAACAGCCCTGATAACCGGCGCATCCAGCGGCATTGGAGCTGCAACTGCCAGACATTTATCAACTGCCGGCATCAAAGTGATATTATCCGCCCGCCGGGTGGATAGATTGGAACATCTCGCCCATGAAATTCAATCCCTGGGCGGGCAGGCAAAAATTATCGCAGCTGATCTGGCTGATCCTTCAGAACGTCAAATCCTGTTCGAAGAAGCAATGAGCTTTTCCGGAACATTGGACCTCCTGATTAATAATGCCGGTTTGGGATGGTATGGTTATGCAGCTGATATGCCCATCAGCACTGCCAGGGAGGTCATTCAGATTAACGTGGAAGCTTCTGTCGAGTTGAGCCTGCTGGCACTGCCCCGCATGCGAGCCCGTAATTCTGGTCACATTATCAATATTGGTTCCATTGTTGGCGGTATCCCAAGCCAGGGGGTTGCCGTTTATGCTGCCAGCAAGGCTTTCATGGATGCCTTTACAACCGCCATCTACCGTGAATTGACAGGGACAGGTGTACATGTCAGCGTTATTCGGGCAGGACCGGTACAGACGGAATTTTATGATACGGCAGCTGATCGCTCCAATGGCTTACGCATTCCAGTGGAACGTTTTGCTGTGACTGATGACCTGGTGGCAAAATGCATCTGGCGGGTCATGCAACACCCCCGGCGGTTTGTCTATATTCCCGGCTGGATGGGGATTGCTCCCGGTGTGGAAGCATGTTTTGGCTGGTTGATGGACCGGGTGGGACCATTATTGCTGCGCCGGGCAAATCATCAAACACAACAGGCTTCATCACCCACATCCACCCGCCAATAAGCCGAATTAATCGACTGCGGATCTGATAAGCCAGGATCAACCCGGGCTTGTCTGAAAAATGCAGTACACTCATTTATGAACAATAATAAATCGTTCATATTATAAGGATCATTCCGGAAAAATTATCGAATATACCAAATCTCATAAATATAATCTTGTCTGTTGAATATAATTCGTTTATACTAAATTAAAAAAAACATCCTATTTTTACAGGAAAATTTACATGCGCTCACGAGGTTCTTTAATTAAAGTTGGGATTTATGTTGATGTCGCTAATATGTACAATAACGGCGGTCAGAAAATGCAATATGATGTTCTGCGGGAGTTTGCCTGCCGGGATAATGCTGAGCCCGTAAGGATGAATGCTTATGTTACGCTGGATGCAGAACGGGCGGACCGGGATGAAGTCTACCGAAAGGGCACACAAAATTTTCATTCAGCACTGCGTGATCTGGGATACAAGGTCATAGTCAAGGAAATCACCTGGTACCAGGATGAAAATGGTGTTCGGTATGGCAAAGCCAATGCTGATCTGGATCTGGCGGTGGATGCCCTGCTTCAATCCGAAAATCTGGATCGGGTACTGATTGCCTCCGGTGACGGCGATTTTGTCCAGGTTATCCGCGCCCTGCAAAACAAAGGCTGCCGGGTGGAAGTAATCGGGCTGGATAATGTTTCCCACAAGCTGCGGATGGAATCCGATTTCTATATTTCAGGTTACCTCATCCCGGACCTGGTTCCCTTACAAAATGCCCGTCCCGATCAACCCGAATGGGGTGAGACTGGATCCAGAGTGCGGGGTTGGTGTTACTGGCATGCCGAACAAGGCTATGGTTTTATGCGTTTTCTCAAAAATATCAGCCCGGGGTTGTGGCTGACCGACACTCGTCACCCCGAATCCCCATATGAAACTGCTTATTTTGGAGACAATGCATTACCCGATTCAGCCCGGGCGGCTTCACTCCCCAGCCGGGCTCATATCTTTGAGTTTGAAGTCGTACCTTCCGACCGAAGAGCTGGTCTGCAAGCTGTAAATATCTCCCTGGTCTCCAAGGTATAATATTTCCAAAAACGAAGAAAGTCCTCCCGCACAATGAAGCGGGAGGACTTTTTTTATTTTCTCAATCAATGTGAAATTAAATGGACAACACAACAATCCCGGCAACCGTTAATAACATTCCCACGCCTGTTTTTACAGTCAAAGGTTCTCCACCCAGGGTCAAACCCATCAACGCCCCAAACAAAGGGGAAGTAAATGCAATGGGCATCACCCTGGTCAGCGGAGCGCCTTTCAACGCTGTATAGAAGCACAGCATTCCGACTGCACCAGCCACGACCCCACCTCCAATAACCATGTACAAAATCGCCTTCGTTCCCGCCTGGGGCAGCATCTTCCATTGCGGATAACTTGCCACTCCCAGGATGATGACCGCAACAGCAGTCCGCAGGGTAATTCCCAGGGTGGGCGAAAGGTTGCCCAAATGCAGACCTTTTTTCTCGAAGTACCCCCCCACCCCCCAACAAATGGCGGTTATCAGTGCAAATAACTGGGGTTTCATACCTCCACCTCCCTCCAATTATTTTTTTACTTCAAATGAGAAATAGTCCTCAAATTTTGCCTGCCAGCCTGCCGGTTGAAATAATCCGGAATGGACATCCTGGGCGTAACTGCCCCGGTATTTTCCCTCCTGGATGGCAAGCAATGCTTCCACCAATGCGTCAACATCTTCCTTTTCATTGTACAGACCAAATGAAACCCTCACCAGCCCGGGCACATCCCGCCGGTCATGCATCAAAATGGAATGACGCACCAATCCCGCCTGATCATTCGAGACGCCCAATAAATCCAGTAAATAGGGATGGGCACAAAAACATCCATTTCGAACTCCGATCCCATATTCATAACCCAGGATGGCTGCCACAAGATAATGGGATATCCCGTTCATGATCAAAGGAATGACACCCAGCCGGCTGGCTGTTTTATCCGGATCCGGACAGCCGAATGTCCTCAAGTCAGGTATGCGCTTAAATTGCTCCAATGCATAATGAGTTAATTCAGCTTCATGGGCGGCAATTTCCTCCATCCCGACTGCTTCCATCTGGGCAATTGCGGCGGCAAGAGCCACCGCACCCACCGTGTTGGGACTGCCAGCCTCATCGCGCTCGGGTGGTTCTGACCAGACCACATTGTCCAGGGTGACAATTTCCACCTCTCCCCCCCCGCGGATATCCGGATCACCATGTTCAAAAAGGTCCTTGCGACCAATCAATGCACCGGTACCAAATGGCGCATACATTTTATGCGCTGATATCGCCACATAATCCAGGTGGGCTGGGTCATCCAGTGGCAGCATGTTGATTTTCCGATGCGGAGCCAGCTGGGCACAATCGACCATGATCTGGGCACCCCTGGCATGAGTCTTTTCCGCCATTTGATGAATTGGATTGACATAGCCAGTCACATTACTGGCACCAGAGATGGAAACCAATGCCAGATTGTCTGCATACTGATCAAGTTTCCGGTCGAAATCCGCCAGGTCCAAGCAGCCATCCGGAGTCAGTCGGATATGGACGACTTTTCCCACGGCACGCCAGGGCAGGTCGTTGGAATGATGTTCCATCATTGAAATTAATATAACATTGCGATCATCAGAAAATGGAAACCGTCTTGACAGACGGTTGATCGCCTCGGTTGCATTCTTGCCAAAAATGCAGGTATGATCCTGTGAATTTGCCCCCACGAAACGCATGGCTGCCAGCCGCGCCTCCTCATAAGCGTGGGTTGAAATCTGACTTTTAAAACCCATTCCCCGGTGAACACTGGAATAAAATCCCAGAAATTCCTGCACACAGCGAGCCACATGTTGAAAAGAGGGCGTTGAAGCGGCATTATCAAGATTGATATAAGGAACTTTTCGTCCATCCAAAACCGGCACCTGGACATCCAGTCCGACAAACAGATCACGATACCTCATGAATATCTCCTATGGTTGAAAATCGTTGTTTTCTGTAAAATATGATCCATTTTTAGGAAAACCTTAAATTTATTCCATCAATTGGTAAAAACACTTGCAAATCATCTCAAATTCAGCTATACTGTGGTAGAAAGTGGTTAAAAGTGGGTGAAAGTGGTTAATCGCCGGATGATTTCCGGCGTTTCGCATATTTACCAGAGGTAGAACACATGTTCCTTGGTCACTTCGAACATAACATTGATGAAAAAGGTCGGTTAACGGTCCCCGCCCGTTACCGGGAACAATTAATAGACGGTGCGTATATAACATTGGGCTTTGATTCAAACCTTTGGGTGATGCCCTCTTCCGAATTTCAATTGATTTACACCCTGGTCGACCAGATCAACATGGCAGATCCAAATGGACGGTTACTCAAGCGATTAATTTTATCACATGCCCAACAGGTGGAAAGCGACCGTCTGGGAAGGATTCTTATCCCCCAATTCCTTCGAGAATCATCCCACCTTGACAGTACAGCTTATGTCGTCGGAGTGGGACGATACTTTGAAATTTGGTCGCCCACCCTCTGGAATGTGCAGTTGGAGAGATTGCATGACCCCTCCATTACCAATGAACGGGTGGCTATGTTCAACCTCTCCGGATCATGAGTGACTCCCCTCTATTTTCTATTTCACATAAACCAGTACTTTACCAAGAAATCCTACATATATTATGCCCAAAGAGCCCAGGAAAATATGTTGATGCCACGGTTGGCGCGGGTGGTCACGCCTGGGGGATTCTAAATGCCAGCCAGCCCGATGGTAAATTACTCGGTCTGGATCTGGATCCCCAGGCGTTGGAAATTGCGTTCCAGCGCCTTGACATTTTTCAAGGCAGGGTTCAGTTGGTACAGGCTTCCTATACTACTCTCCGTAATCAACTGGATTTTTTCAGCTGGGACATGGTTGATGGAATCCTGTTTGACCTGGGGGTTTCATCCATGGAACTGGATGACGCGGATAGGGGGTTTTCCTTTTTGGCTGATGGACCCTTGGATATGCGTTTTGATCCGGGGAACCCAACCACGGCAGATCTTCTGGTCAACCAATTACCGGAAACTGAACTAGCGGATTTAATCTGGCGTTATGGCGATGAACCCCAATCCCGTCGCCTAGCCCGGGCAATTGTGGACAGCCGCCCGCTGCATTCCACGCTTGAATTGGCAGAGGTCATCCGCAAGACATACCGGGGAGCCCGGGAGCGTATTCACCCCGCCACACGGACATTCCAAGCCCTCCGAATTGCCGTCAACCAGGAATTGGAAGCAATTGAGAATGTCCTTCCCGTGGCGGCAAAAGCTCTGGCACCCGGCGGCAGGATGGCAGTCATTTCATTCCATTCGCTGGAAGACCGCATTGTTAAAAATTTTTTCCGAAAGGAATCGACCGACTGTCTCTGTCCCCCAACCCAGCCGGTTTGCACCTGTGGACATCGGGCAACCCTCCGTCTCCTTACCCATCATTCGATCACAGCAAAAGAAGCTGAGATTCTGTCAAATCCCCGGGCACGTTCCGCCCGGTTGCGAGCAGCAGAAAAATTGACTCTGGCATGACAATTGCAAATCACAGGTAATAAATCCAATCAACACAGGAAATACCGAAGTCATGAAAAACCGTTTTATCCAAGCCTACAATCAAGCTCCATGGCGTACCCAGCTCCAGTGGATTGGTTTCTTTTTGCTTGGGTTGGTGGTGATTGTCCTTGTTGCCGGGCTTTACCTGAGTATCACTGCTCAAGCCACATCCGCCGGGGTTGCAATTAAAAATCTGGAAGTGGAACGGGAAAACCTGGATCGGCAAATCGCTGATTTAAAAACCCAGTATGCAATCCTGACCTCTGCAAAAGTGATGAGGGAACGCGCCGAAGCCATGGGGTATGAACCTGCTGATCCTTCCGACGCCGTGTTCGTTGTGGTTCCTGGTTATACCGGGCGTCAACCAGAGATTGTCGCCCTGCCTGTCAACCTCGATGATCAGTCCAAATCCCTGATCGATTCCTCCTACCGTCAATCCCTATGGGAGTGGCTCTTCCAAAGCACATCCCGCCTTATCCAAACCCGCCGGTAATACCATGAAGCTACCCGCCATTTCCCGACCCCAGGTTGTATTGATCACCTCCATTCTGCTGGTGGCAGCCATCGTTGTTCAGATGGTGCGCATACAGACTAATGTCAGTGCCAAGACCCTGCCAGAATTAAATACTGAATATGAATATCGGACAGTCTACCCTGAACGTGGTAATATTTACGATCGCTGGGGTAATCTGCTGGCTGGCAACAAGGAAGTTTACGAAGTCGGCGTATCCCTGGCAGAGATGGTGAACAAGGAAACCGTTGCTACCACCATTGCCAATCTTACCGGTGCTGATTACGTTCAAATCATGCAATTAATTGAAAACGGATTGGCGACCCCAAACATTAAATATGTGGCTCTTGTGGATTTTGTATCAGCTGAAACTGTCGCGCAGATCGATAAGTTGAAGAATGAATATAAGAAACTGCCCGCCCCCCGCAAGGGACAGGTGAATCCATCGCTGTCAGGTGTATATTGGCAGGGACACCTGATTCGAAGTTATCCGGAAAATGAGTTGGCTTCCAATATTATTGGTTTTTATCCATATTACAACCGGGACAACCCGTTCGGCGTGAATGGAGTGGAACAGTATTACAACAACCTTCTGACAGGTGTTCCACAACAGCTTCAAATCCCGCTCGATCCCAACCGTGTGGAGAAAATCCCATCGGTTCCACCCGGAGCCAGCCTTGTCCTGACCATTGACCGTGAGATTCAATCAGCCATGGAAGAATTGATTGATGAAGCTGTCACAGAAAACGGGGCGGAATCCGGTACGATCATCGTCATGGATCCCCGCACCGGCGAGATGTTGGCTTTGGCAACCCAGCCGCGAATGAACCTGAACGAATATTGGGATCTGGATAAGGTGTTTCCAATTCCCACGCCTTTCAACCGGATCGTCAGTCAAACTTATGAACCCGGCTCTACTTTTAAAATTCTCACCATGGCTGCGGCACTCGATTCCGGTACGGTCAAACCTGATACGGAATTTTTGGATAACGGTGTAATTGAATATGGTGGTTTTTATATCTATAACTGGGACCGCGGCGCCTGGGGGTGGCAGGATATGACTGGCTGCATGCAGCATTCATTAAATGTCTGCCTTTCCTGGGTGGCAATCCAAATGGGGACGGATGTCTTTTTCGATTATCTCAACCAGTTTGGCATCGGGCATCGCACCAATATTGACCTGGCAGGGGAAGCTTTGTTCCCTCTGAGTATCCCTGGAGATCGTTATTGGTCGGATGTCAACCTGGTTACCAATTCATACGGACAGGGTATTGCCATAACTCCCATTCAATTGGTTACTGCCGTGTCAGCCGTTGCCAATGATGGCAGGATGATGGCTCCGCATATTCTCAAAAGCTACATTCAGGATGGACGCCAACATAATATTGAGCCGATGGTTATCAGTCAACCGATCCAGGCTGAAACTGCCCACACACTGACAGATATGTTGGCAGTCTCACTGGAAGAAGAGGCTTCCAACGCCCTGGTGGAAGGTTACAGAGTTGCCGGAAAAACTGGAACTGGAGAAATCCCAACCAAAACCGGTTATTCAGACCAGACCAATGCCACCTTCATCGGATGGGGACCTGTGGATGATCCTCAATTTTTGGTTTACGTATGGTTGGAAAAACCCACTTCCAATCCATATGGTTCTGTTGTGGCTGCCCCAGTATTCCAAAAGGCGGTTGAAAAGATTGTCATACTTCTGAATATTCCCCCCGATGCTGTCCGGGAGACTTTAAAATGAGAAGGATTTACCTGTGCTGACGCTCGCAGATGTTTTGGAAGCCCTGACAGGCACCCGACCCCAGGCAGCCTCGCTGACAATCAGTGAGGCGGCAATTGATTCACGGCAGGTGATCCCTGCTGCCATGTTTATTGCCATTCCAGGTGAACATGCAGATGGGCATAATTTTGTCAGTGATGCATTTCGACGGGGTGCCCATGTTGCCATCATTCAAAAAGACCTGACAAATCAATTCCCGACACTTGATCTGCGCAATCAGCAGCTGCCAGTCAATTTCATCCCCCCTGAAGCCCCATTCTGTATTTGGGTTTCCAACACTGTTGAAGCATTACAAACCATAGCCCGTTTCTGGCGGCAAAAAATGGATGTCAAGGTTATTGGAATAACCGGGTCAGTTGGTAAATCAACAACCAAGGAATTGGTCACAGAGGTACTCGGTCAGCGATACCATACATTGAAAAATATCGGCAACCTGAATAATGAAATCGGGGTTCCGCTCACACTTCTTCGCCTCGGTCCGGGATATCAACGAGCTGTACTTGAAATGGGTTTTTATGTTCCGGGAGAAATTAAATTCCTGTGTGATCTTGCCCAACCAAAAATTGGAATTGTAACCAATGTCGGCATGGTCCACGCGGAACGAGCAGGGTCCATCGAAACAATCGCCCGGGGAAAAGCGGAACTCGTGGAGGCGCTTCCTGAAGATGGTATAGCCATCCTGAATTATGATGATCCATTTGTCCGACAGATGGCTGAAAAATCCAGGTGTCGTGTGTTTTTCTATGGATTGAACCCCGAAGCTGATCTTTGGGCAAATGAAATCGAAAGCCAGGGTTTAAAAGGCATCTCCTTCCGATTGCATTATGGGCGCGAATCCCTGAGTGTGCGGATTCCTCTCATCGGACAGCACTCGGTTCATACTGCATTGCGTGCAGCAGCCGTCGGCTTGGTCGAGGATCTTTCCTGGCAGGAAATTCTTACCGGTTTACAGCAATCCCGTACTCAATTGAGACTTGTGGTGGTCGAATCAGCCAGCGGTGCACTTATTTTGGATGACACGTATAACGCATCCCCGGAATCGACCCTGGCTGCCCTGAACCTGCTGGATGAGATTGAAGGAAGGCATATTGCCGTTCTGGGTGACATGCTTGAATTGGGACCTTATGAACAGCAGGGACACGAAATGGTGGGAGTGCGGGCGGCTGAAGTTGCCCAGGTTTTGGTGGCTGTGGGGACGCGCGGCGGGATAATTGCCGATGCAGCAATCCAGGCAGGCATGCCAGCCATCATGGTCGTGCGGGTGAATACATCCGCTGATGCAATCGAACCACTGAAACAAATCATTCGTTCAGGCGATATTGTCCTTGTAAAAGGATCCCGTGGTATGCAAATGGAACAAATCGTTGCAGCAATTGAGGTGGCGGAATGAAAGACGCATCTCTTGCTTTGGCTCTAAGTGGTATTTCATTCATGCTCGCCGTCATCTGGGGAAGCCCTCTCTTGCGGATTTTACGACATTACCGGATAGGCAAACTAATTCGAGTGGAAGAGCCCGGAGCCCATATGGTAAAGATGGGCACCCCCACCATGGGTGGAGTAATGTTTATTGTCCCAATCACCTTGTTGACGATCCTGTTAAACGCCGCTTCCCTGTTGAATTTCATTGTTTTGGGGAAATCAGTTCTCCTTCCGCTCATTGTCCTGTTGAGTTTTGGGCTGATCGGTGCAATTGATGACTGGGAGGGCGTGCGTGGTCAACGGAAGGGAATTGGAATGCGGGCGCGCACCAAGCTGGCTTTACAACTGCTGGTGGGCTTTGGGGCAGCCATGGGCTTGAAATATGTTCTGGGTGTCCCCGATCTTTATTGGCCTGGTGCCGAGAAAGCCATCCAGCTTGGCGGATGGTACATCCCCATTGCGGTTGTCATTATTGTGGGAATGTCCAACGCGGTTAATTTCACGGATGGTCTGGATGGTCTGGCAGGTCTGATATCCGCTACTGCGTTTGCCGCCTATGGAGCTGTGGCAATCATGCAGGGGCAGGTCTTTCTGGCTCGTTTCTGTTTTACAGTTGTGGGTTCTCTTTTTGGTTTTCTGTGGTGGAACGCTCATCCTGCAGAGTTATTCATGGGCGACACCGGTTCTCTGGCTCTGGGTGCCACATTGGGCGTGGTGGCATTGATGACTGGTCAATGGCTGTTGCTCCCGCTGATCGCCATCATTCCCGTCAGCGAATTATTAAGTGTGGTGATTCAAGTCGCTTATTTTAAGATAACAAAGGGCAAGCGTTTTTTCAAAATGACTCCCATCCACCTCCATTTTGAGTTGCTTGGATGGTCTGAGACACAGGTTGTTCAACGGTTTTGGCTGGTCGGTTTATTGTGTGCAATTTTGGGAATAGCAGTGGCATTCGTATGATGAAAAGGAATTGGAAGGGAAGTCGAATTCTTGTAATCGGAGCCGCCCGGCAGGGTTTGGCTGTGACCCGTTTTCTGGTGGAACGCGGCGCAGAAGTCATCCTGAATGACAACCGCCCAGCCAGGGATATGACCACCGCCACCGAAGCTCTGGCTGGACTGCCGATTCGCTGGGAATTTGGCGGTCATCCCCTCAATCTGCTTAACGAAGGACTGGATTTAATTTGCGTCTCGGGTGGTGTCCCCCTGACTCTCCCGCTTTTAATTGAAGCCGGCAGGCAGGGAATTCCCATCAGCAATGACTCCCAAATATTCATGGAAGCAGTCCCGTGCAAGGTGGTTGGCATCACCGGTTCAGCCGGCAAGACCACTACCACCACCATAGTAGGGCGTATGGCGCAGGCTGGTATTGCCAGCCCCAGGAAATCCTGGGTGGGCGGTAATATTGGTCAACCCCTGATCGAGTACCTGGATGAAATCAAGCCGGATGATCTTGTCGTCCTTGAATTATCCAGTTTCCAGTTGGAAATCATGACATGTGTTCCACAGATATCAGCCGTCCTGAACATTACCCCCAACCACCTTGACCGGCATGGCACCATGGAAGCCTACACTGCCGCCAAGGCGCGGATCATTACCCATCAATCCACCGGGGATACAACCATTCTCAACCGGGAAGATCCCGGCTCCTGGAACCTCGCCGGTGATGTGCGCGGTCAATTGATCAGTTTTGGTTTACAAAAACCAGTTGGTGGTCTTGCCGGGACATATGTGGAAAACAGGATCTTAAAATTCACCGATGGACAGATCCAGAATGAATTATTCCCCCAGGAAAAAATTCTACTCCGGGGGGAACACAATCTTATCAATGTGCTGGCAGCCTGCGCCATCGCTATTGGCGCTGGCATACCACAGGAAGCCATGCGCGCCGGGGTGGAAGATTTCCACGGAGTGGCACATCGCCTTGAAC
>ERZ1026792.1479-NODE-1479-length-14625-cov-2.617464_pt1 | contig 14625 bp, 8 predicted proteins | sample MGYA00520884_ERZ1026792 | MGnify/ENA primary metagenome ERZ1026792 (study PRJEB33270, sample SAMEA104284473) | anaerobic digester metagenome | biome: Anaerobic digester microbiome; feature: mesophilic sludge digester; material: Anaerobic digester biomass | place... | reverse complement strand
TTTGATTGGTCAGGATGATGCCGGAATAATGATTTGGGCGGATAATGTCGTTCAAAATGGATTTCTTCTCTGCCAAAATCGGGCTTGGTATAGAAATATATTTGACCGTGTTTCACAAAATGATCTTATGGCTGTCATTCAATTATGGAGAAATGGAATTCCTATCCAATCAATCGAAAACCAATTGGTTCTTTCGGAAAACCCGCGCCAATCCAGAATAAATGTTGGCCGTTTATTAAATCACCAACTTTCTATGTTTGCACAATTCTGGGGAGCCCTTTCAATATGCGAGAAAATTAAATATCCTGACCGGGATGATTATATGCTTAACAATATTCAGGTATACGTCCGGGAAGGCGTATCAACTCTAAAACAATTGGCTTGGTTAAATCGGCTAGGTGGAATTGATCGGGTTCTAGCTCATCGATTAGAGCGCTATACACCAGAAGGAGAAGGATTATGGGAAATAAGCCGCCAAATTGACCAAACATTTCGTCGTTGGCGCCGAGATCATGCTAGCCTTCCGATGGATTTGGAACTTGATGAATTGGCAGCTTTAAATTCGATTTTCGAAGAGTAAGTTTATGTTTGGAATTTTCAAGAATGACCGTATTAATGACTTGTACAACTAAACCAATTTGTAGAATGTCTTTAGGAATTTTACCTATCGAGAGAAAATTATGCCAGAATCCTTAAAACCACCCAGCGCCACTCAAATCCGCCTTGAGCTTCAAGATCTTGTTCTGCGCGACCTGCTCGGCCCAGCCGGCGGCGAGGAAGAATTTATCGATGAGTCCTACGTGCGTGACCGCTACATCCTCGGTCTGCTGGCGCCGCGCGGCCAGAGCGTAATACCCGAAGAGGAAGAAGACCTGGCATTCACCGATGGCGATGGAGAAGAAGGCGTGGTGGAAGCACCCACCATCCGCAATTCCACTCTGCTACCGTCTTCCATGGGTTTGACGTTTACCGTGGATGCCTCTGCCACAGCCATTCAAATTCAAGCCCGTTGGGGCCGCTATGAACGCATTGCAAGCGAGGAACTGGGTCTTGAGCTGGAGAAACCCCACCCGGTCTGGAAGCGCGTGCCGGTGGAAATGGTCTCCCCTGCCATAGTGCTCACACCCGGGCGGATGAAGCGCTGGGTTCCAAACCCGAATTACCCCGACGTCTATGTGGATGGCTTGTTTCGTCAGCGCAACGGCGAATGGGTGATCACCCTCTTTCTGGTCAACGCCCAGGAAGAACCCAAAAAGCTGCGCGATACGGCCTGGCTGTTCCAACCCGAGCTGTCCGTCAGCGCGCCGGATGGCTCTGCCATTTTCCACCGCCGACGCACATTACAAAACCATCACGCAGATGAAGAAGAAGCCGCCATGGGCATGCTTTACCGTGAGCAGGTGGAATTTGCCGTCGGTCACGGTGTGGCAGTGCATGCCGAGCTGGCGCCTGGTGTGGTTGACCGGGCAGTCATGTTGAAAACCGTCATTGCTCCAGCCTTTGAACTACCGCGCGTCACCCCGCCCACCAGCGCAGAGATCCCTGGCCTGCAGGGGCTGGTGCTGGATATGAAAACGCTTTCCGGGTTGACAGACAGCGAACTGACCAAAGCACTGGCTCCCCTGACTGCCGCCTATGCAGATTGGATTGAGGGACTGGAAAAACAGCTTGCGCATAGGTCGGCCGATCTGGAGCCGTATCACACCACCGCCCTGCAAACCATCGATACCTGCAAACAAAATCTAAAGCGTATTCAGGCGGGCATTGAGCTACTGGTCAGCAGCCCACAGGCGGCCGAAGCCTTCCGCTTTGCCAACCGCGCCATGGCGCTGCAGCGTATCCACACCCTGCATTCCGAATCGATCCGCCGGGAAGAAGGCAAGACGCTGGAAGACCTGGATATCGAAAAGAACCGCACCTGGTATCCCTTCCAGCTGGCGTTTATTCTGCTCAATCTGCCTGGCCTGACGGATCCGCACTCCCCTGAGCGCAGCCACCCCACCCAGGCTATCGCCGATGTGCTCTGGTTCCCCACGGGCGGCGGCAAAACCGAAGCCTATCTGGGCTTGACTGCCTATACCCTGGCCATGCGTCGCTTACAGGGTATGATTGGCGGCTACGACGGCAGCGCCGGTGTGGCTGTGCTAATGCGCTACACGCTGCGCCTGCTCACGCTGCAGCAGTTTCAGCGCGCCGCCGCACTCATTTGTGCCTGCGAAAGCATCCGTCGGGAGGATGCAGCAAAATGGGGCGCCGAACCTTTTCGCATTGGGTTATGGGTGGGTCAGCGCAGTACCCCCAACTGGAATCCCGACAGTGATGAAATCGTCAAAGAATACCGCAAAACCGGTTATTTCCGCTCCACGGCCACCGGCGGCTCGGGGTCACCACATCAATTAACCAACTGTCCCTGGTGCGGAGCGCCGATCAACCCGGGCACCGACATCATGGTGGAGACCTATAAACATGGCTCCTGTCGTACAATCGTTTATTGCCCATCCAACGCCTGCATTTTTAATCAGAAGAATGCCAAACGGGAGGGCTTGCCGATTTTGGTGGTGGATGACGAAGTTTACCGCCGCCTGCCCTCGCTGCTGATTGCCACCGTGGATAAATTTGCCCAGATGCCCTGGAAGGGCGAAGCGCAGATGCTATTTGGCCGGGTGAATGGTTATTGCAGCCGGCACGGCTACCGTTCTCCCGATATCGAGGATAAGAACACTCATCCGGCAGATAAAGTTTTCGGATTGCCGGCAGCAGAAACCGAAGAGAAGTGTTGTCTGCGTCCCCCGGATCTGATCATTCAGGACGAATTGCACCTCATCAATGGTCCCCTGGGTACCCTGGTCGGGTTGTATGAAACTGCGGTCGATAATCTGTGCAATTGGAAACTAGATGGCAAGACCGTGCGGCCGAAGGTGATTGCTTCCTCTGCAACGATCCGAAAAGCGCCGGCGCAAATCAACAGCCTTTACCTGCGGCAAACCAACCTCTTCCCACCGAACGGCTTGTTGATTAAGGATAACTTCTTCTCTCGTCAACGCACACCGGATGAGACTAATCCCGGACGGATGTATCTGGGGATTTGCGCGCCAGGCTCGCGCCTGAAAGTGGTGATGATCCGCTCCTACGTTGCTGTGCTATCCGCTGCGCAGCAGTTATATGAGAAATATGGCGGGCTGGTGGATCCTTACATGACCCTGGTTGGTTATTTTAACGCCATGCGTGACCTGGGTGGCTTGCGCAGGGTATTGGATGATGCCATCCGCACCCGTTTACGGCACATGGAAAAGCGGGGATTGGCCAACCGCAACCTGGATACATACAGTATCGCTGAATTAACTTCGCGCATCGGAGCAACGGATATTCCGGAAATTCTGGATCGGCTGGGTGCAACCTTTGACCCCCAGCGGGATGAAGAACGCAAGAAAAAGCGTAAAGCCGGCGAGAAAGTTTCTTCTTCCAGTTACCCCATCGATACCTTGCTGGCGACGAACATGATCTCGGTTGGTGTGGATGTGCCGCGCCTGGGCTTGATGGTGGTAGCCGGGCAGCCTAAATACACCAGTGAATACATTCAGGCAACCAGCCGTATTGGTCGTCGTTTTCCAGGTCTGGTTGTAACAGTATATAACTGGGCTCGTCCCAGGGATTTGAGCCATTATGAGCGGTTTGAACATTACCACTCAACCCTTTACCAGCAGGTTGAAGCATTATCAGTGACGCCGTTCTCGCCACGTGCCATTGATCGAGGATTGACCGCGCTGTTGGTTTCTTTCCTGAGACTTTATGGATTTGATTTTAATAGTAATGAAAGCGCTGAAAAACTGACCCGAGATCACCCCACAGTGAAATTAGCCATCGATGAGATTTGCCGGAGAGCAGGATTGGTAACAGGCAGCATCCAAGTTGAGCAAGACGTGCGATCTGAACTGAACAGTCGCATTGATCTCTGGCTTGCACGGGCCGCCAAGCTGGTAGCAGGCGGCTCCAAATTGGGCTATAAAGGTAAAGGTGATGGACGAACATTGGCATTACTGGAAACGCCCAACAAACAAGATAGGGATGTTTTCACCTGCCTGACCTCTTTACGGGATGTCGAGCCTTCTGTAAATCTTGTGTTGAATAATTATGAAATTGAAACTCCTGCCAACGGTGTGGGGGTAGATCAAGAACAGGAGACCACCCAATGACCAGACCAAATAATATTAAAGTGGGAGAACTTAATCCATCCCAACTGCTTTATACCTATGGAGTTGGAGCAATTGTTGATCTACCTCATTTATCCGCCATTGTTTCCGGATTAGATGATTGGCCAGTAGATCCCGAGTATGTTCGTGAAATCCAGGAAGATCGACTGCTTTTCGCACTAAAAGGGGAATTGGGGAATCAAGTGCAACGATTAGTATCCCTCCCCACCGTTCCAGATGCAGGTGGAAGACTGAATCCCTTTGATAAAGAAGCGCATATCGGCGTGCCAGTCAGTACCTTTCCACAATGGATGGTTTGCCCCTCATGCCAGATACTCGCTCCCACCCAATCCGAGTTATTTGAACTGAAGGTGGATTATTATCATCCTGACCGAACACATTATGAACATGTCAATTGTCAACGTGTAAACAAGCCAACTGTGTTGCCAGCGCGCTTCCTTGTATGCTGTGAAAACGGTCATCTGGATGACTTTCCCTGGGTGGAATATGTTCATAATTTTGACCCGACCAAATATGATCACAGAAGCCTGACTTTGTCTGAATTTGGGCCATCTGGTGAGGCTCGTGATCTCTATGTGGAGTGCAATATTTGCGGTGCAAAACGGCAACTGGCTGAAGCATTCGGACGTGAGAACCGTGAGAAAATGCCCATTTGCAAGGGTCGCTGGCCGCATCTTCATGATTACGATCCGGATGGCTGCGACCTCCATGTACGTGCAATCTTGCTGGGTGCCAGTAACCTCTGGTTTCCTTTTGTCCTCAACACAATTTCCATCCCCACCACTGCTGATAAATTGGCCAATCTGGTTGCAGAAAACTGGGGCGAGTTAAGCCGCGTAGAAAAGGTTGATGAATTAGCATACATGGAGAAATGGGGAAAACTGAAAGCATTTGCAGAGTATGCTTTATCTGATTTATGGGATGCCATTAGTAAAAGAAAATCGCGCGAGATGACCAGTGAGAATGATGAACATCCTAATTTGCTAACCCCAGAATGGGCTGCGTTTACGACCCCTGCGTCGCAAAGCCAAACCCCTGATTTCAGATTGAAATCTGTAAATCCTCCTTCAAAGTATGAGGATGTATTCTCTCAAGTTGTTCTGGTTGAGCGTTTGAGGGAAGTCAGAGCATTAGCTGGATTCACCCGGATAGACTCTCCTGGAGAAATGGCGGAAAGCGACGAGGAAGAAATTCAGGCTGTTTCACCCATCTCAAGAAAAAAGCCAAATTGGATTCCAGCGATTGAAGTGCGAGGTGAAGGAATTTTTCTTCAATTCAAGGAGTCGGAAATCCTCAGATGGTTAGCCCAGCCTGCAGTAAAAAACTGGGAAGCGATGTTCTTCCAGGCGCATATCGAATGGCGCAAGAACCGCATGATCGAAAATCCAGAAGCAAATTTTCCTGGTTTGCGGTATGTTTTGTTGCACTCGTTTAGCCATGCGCTCATGCGTCAATTTGCCATGGAGTGCGGATACACCCAGGCCAGTATTCGAGAACGGATCTATTCAAATAATCCGGGCCAGCCGGCTGATCCGATGGCTGGAATCCTTCTTTATACATCCGCTCCAGATTCGGAAGGTACACTAGGTGGTCTGGTAAGTTTGGGAGAACCCCATAATTTAGGAAGACATATTGATGCCGCCTTGGAGGCGTGCGGTTTATGTGCCTCCGACCCCACTTGTGCCGAGCACATGCCTGGTTATGGCGCCTCAACAGTTCATGCGGCAGCTTGCCATTCTTGTCTTTTCTCTCCCGAAACTTCTTGCGAAAGAGGTAATCGCTATCTTGACCGTTCAGTACTGGTTTCAACCGTCAGCCATGATAATCACCGGTTTTTCAACCATGAATGAAAACCCGTTAGTCCTTCTTATATCTGATTTCGTTCAAAGCACACCTTCTGAAATTATTTACGAAGTACTGAAAATAATTCGTGAATGGCATGCAACTCCATCTGATTTTCAGAAGACAAAATTGTTGTCATCAATCCAGAGCCCTCACAGTAAGGACAAACTCAAAAAGATAATTGATTGCTGGGTAAATGATTTTCCGGAATTAACATCCGACGGAGTTTGCTTATCCATTCAATCCTCTTTAGCGACTTTTAGAACATTACCTACCCCGTCATTGGAATTGATTTGGACAGGACCTGAGGATTTGACAACTAACTTACGCCGGACGGATCAGGCTTTATTAGAACTGATTCAAGGAGCAAATAAGCACCTTTTAATGGTTAGCTTTGCAGTGTATAAAGCCCAGCCAATAATAGATGCGATTGAAGCTGCGATTCTCAGGAACGTGAAGGTGATCATTTGCCTGGAAGATTTGGATGGGAGCCAAGGAAAATTATCATTCTCAGGTCTAAACGCCTTTTCAGAAAGTGTTTTCAAGCTCGCCTCGTTTTACACGTGGCCAATTGAGAATCGCCCACATGCCGCTGATGGGAAATTTGGCTCTTTACATGCGAAAATTGCTGTAGCAGATCGTTGTAAAGTATTTGTGTCAAGTGCAAATCTAACTGATTATGCCATGGAATTGAATCTTGAAATGGGTGTTGTGTTTGAGGATGAGAATCTTGGTAACCAGATTGTGGATTTGTTTACTGAAATGATTTTGAATAATACTCTCCAGCCATTTCATCATAAAGAATAAAAAAAGCCAGAACTGATACACATGGAGAGTTTAAGGTGCTCTTTACTCCCGTGCAATTCCATTCTCAGGACAGATTCTTACCAAAAGACTGCCCCGGTATTCTGGCCGCCCGCAGGCCTAAAAAAACAGTTTCTCAAGGGATTAATAGAATCGCTTGCACCTGGTGCAAACAATTCTGCTTTTTAATCCCACACCATGGAAATGAGAAATCCTCCCACCGGATGGCGTGAGGGATTCTACACCCCCGTGTAAATTTACTGTCCGGATAAAACAGGCATATCCCCCATAAACTATCCAGGATTACCCGACCTCACGCGCATACACAGCTTCATGAAATCTCCAGAAACCGGATTGCGCGGGTCTTCAGTCTGGATTTCATCCACGCAATTCGCCTTTTTGGAGAGCTTTCCAAACATCCCCCACATTCAGCCATTAAAAAGAAAAACCCCCGCCAGTGGGGGTTTTTGAGCGGGCGATGGGACTCGAACCCACGACCTTCTCCTTGGCAAGGAGACATTCTACCAACTGAACCACGCCCGCATTTCGTGTCAAGATTTTAGCATCCTTTTTCAGATACGTCAAGAATGCGCTTGGGCTCTTTCCCTTCGAGCCTACTTCATTTGAAAGATTTCACGGGGTTTTTCCCGGGTCATTATGCTTTATAATCATGCCATGCTGACCGGGATGATATTCGATATCCGCCGTTACTCGATCCATGATGGTCCGGGGATCCGCACAACCCTTTTTTTCAAGGGCTGCCCGCTGGTGTGCAGCTGGTGCCACAACCCTGAAAGCCAGGCTTACCAACCGGAGTTGATGCTGCATCCAAACCGCTGCATCGGATGTGGTGCCTGTGCCGCTGTTTGTACCAGTCAGGCTATTCAACATTTGGATGGAACCTGGATCACAGACCGCTCACGCTGTGATGTCTGTGGTCGCTGCATTCAAGAGTGTTATGCCGAAGCCCGGCAGATTGTCGGGCGCAGCTACGCCCTGGATGAAGTGATGTCTGTCATTGAGCGTGACCGTGCCTTTTATGACCAGTCCGGGGGGGGCGTGACCTTTTCGGGGGGCGAGCCAATGGCTCAAGTGGATTTTTTGCTTGAATTGTTGAAGGCGTGCAGAGCCCGGGGTTTGCACACCGCCCTGGATACCTGCGGTTATGCCCCCTGGGGGCAGTTCAAACAAGTGCTGCCCCTTGTTGACCTGGTTCTGTACGATCTGAAGCTGATGGAGGATGAACGTCATCTCCGGTACACCGGGGTATCCAACCATTTGATTCTGTCCAATTTATTGAAAATATGCAAATCAGGTGTTCCCCTCCGGCTGCGCCTGCCTCTCATCCCCGGCATCAATGACGATCCAGCACACCTGAAAGCTGCGGCTCAATTCGCTGCAGATTTGCCCGGTCGTCCGCCACTGCACCTGCTGCCCCATCACAACTCTGCCGGGGCAAAATACACCCACCTTGGAATGTCATACAGCCTGACAGGCATATCTTCACCTTCCGAAGAGGAAGTGCAGTCGGCTGTTGATATTTTTTCCCGTGCCGGATGTACTGTCATCCGTGGAGGCTAAACCATGTCTATGACTGATCGGGTTGCCCTTCTGCGCCAGCAAAGCCTGGAAGCCCGCCCCACTCTCTCCGCCGAGCGGGCGGAACTGATTACTGATTTTTATCAGCAGCAACACGAATTGCTTTCAGCACCGGTGCTTCGGGCGCGTTTCTTTGAATATTTGATGGAAAACAAGACGATTCACATTGGGGATAGTGAGTTGATCGTCGGTGAAAAAGGTCCGGCTCCAAAAGCCAGTCCCACCTATCCGGAACTCTGCTGTCACACCCTGGAGGACCTGGACATCCTGGATTCCCGTGAGAAAACCTCCTTCGCTGTCAGCCCGGATGTACGTAATGTTTATAAAAACAAAATCATCCCTTTCTGGCGCGGCAGGTCAATGCGGGAGAGGCTCTTCGCTGAGATGACACCGGAATGGCTGGCGGCATACGATGCCGGAATCTTTACCGAGTTCATGGAGCAGCGCGCACCGGGTCACACTGTTCTGGATGACAAGATTTACCGCCTGGGCATGCTTGATTTCCAGGCTGCCATTGAAGAGAGTCTGGCAAGCCTGGACTACCTGAATGATCCCCAAGCCTTTGCCAGGCAGGAGGAATTAAAAGGCATGCGCATCGCGGCTGGAGCGTTAATTCGTTTTGCGGAACGGCATGCTGAACTGGCGCGTCAACTTGCGTTGATCGTGCCGGATGATCAACGCCGCAGTGAATTGGAGCTCATTGCAGAGGTTTGCAGCCGGGTACCTGCCAGCGCACCCCGTAATTTTCATGAAGCTCTGCAATATTACTGGTTTGTTCACCTGGGAGTGACATCTGAATTGAATACCTGGGATGCCTTCAATCCCGGTCACCTTGATCAACACCTGATGCCCTTCTACAGCAGAGGACTGGCAGAGGGCACCCTGACCCGGGAAAAGGCAGAAGAATTACTGCAATGCTTCTGGATTAAATTTAACAATCAGCCTGCTCCACCCAAGGTGGGTGTCACGGCTGCCGAAAGCGGCACCTACACCGATTTTGCCCAGATCAACATGGGCGGCATGCTGCCGGATGGCTCGGATGGCGTCAGCGAGCTGACCTTTCTGATGCTGGATGTAATTGAAGAAATGCGCCTGCTGCAACCCAGCACATCCATCCAGGTCAGCACGAAAAATCCAGATGCCTTTATCCACCGGGCGGCGGAAATCATACGCACCGGGTTTGGTCAACCCTCCGTTTTCAACAGCGACCTGATTGTGAGGGAATTGATGCGGCAGGGTAAATCCCTGGTGGATGCCCGTTGTGGCGGTTCCAGCGGCTGTGTGGAGGTGGGTGCCTTTGGCAAGGAAAATTACAACCTGACTGGTTATTTCAACCTGCCGAAAGTATTCGAACTGGCACTCCACGATGGGCGTGATCCGCGCACCGGACGCCAGCTGGGTCTGCACACCGGAGATCCACGTACCTTTGCCAGCTTCGATGATCTGTTCAAGGCATTTGAGCGCCAGTTGAACCACTTTGTGGATATTAAGATCCGTGGCAGTCAGGTTTTTGAGCGGTTGTATGCCACCTTCATGCCCTGTCCGTTCCTGTCCTTGTTGATCGACGATTGCATTGCCCGGGGTAAGGATTATCATGATGGAGGGGCACGCTATAACACCAGCTACATCCAGGGGGTGGGTATGGGCTCGCTGACCGATATGCTGAGTGCAGTCAGGTACCATGTTTATGAAGTGCAGGATGTCAGCATGGATGAATTGATGGGCGAATTGGAAGCCAACTTCAGTGGTGAACGAATGCGCCTGATGCTGTCCAACCGGACCCCGCGCTATGGCAACGATGATGACCGTGCAGATGAAATTACTGTGCGCATTTTTAATTCTTATTTCGATGCAATTGATGGTCGACCCAACACCAAGGGTGGAAAATATCATATCAACCTGCTGCCCACCACGGTGCATGTTTACTTTGGATCGGTGATTGGAGCCACACCGGATGGCAGGCGGGCGGGTGAACCGTTGTCGGAGGGTGTTTCACCCGTACAAGGGGCTGACCGTCACGGTCCGACGGCAGTCCTGCGCTCCGTGGCAAAGATGGATCATGTTCGCACCGGCGGCACCTTGTTAAATCAGAAATTCACCCCCCAGGTGCTGGCGGATAAAGCCGGTTTGAATGGTTTGGTCCAACTCATCCGCACTTACTTCCAGCTGGGCGGGCATCACATCCAGTTCAACGTGGTGGATGCGGAAACGCTGCGTGCAGCACAACGCGATCCACAGTCACATCGCGATTTGATTGTGCGCGTGGCGGGTTACAGTGATTATTTCTGTGACCTGGGAGAGACATTGCAAAACGAAATCATCGCCCGGACAGAGCACCAGGAGTTTTGACCCCCATAAAAATGGATCAAACCGTCCTGGTTCGGATCCGGTGTCTGACTACGGTTGTGCCCGGGAAACGGACGACTTCTTTAATTTGAAGATCGCTCACATCACTTTCCGTGGTGATGCGGGCTTGCAGGATGGGTCCGAGGGGTGCGGTCAGGATCAGCATGATTGTTGCCAGGGTTACAGCCAGAGACCAGCGTTCCACCCGTTTTTTAAGTGTGCCGGAGGGAAGCATCACTGCCCAGGCTGCAGTTCCAGCAAGCATGCCCGAGATTGCATAATTCGTTCCGCAGGAAGGATGAACAGCCAGGCCGTGTTCCCCATTCAGCATTCGCTGCCTGCCTTCCTCGACCGCTTTCAATAATTCTCCCGTTTCGACATTCCCAATCACCCAGAATCCCCGCGAATCAGAATGACCTGCCAGCATCATACTTGGATGTTTTCCTGCAAGCACCTGGAGAGTGGCATGTTCAAGGGCATGATTTTGCCGGATTCTGCGCAGCGGCTGAAAGTTTAAAATGGATTTCTCTGCCATGGTTTTTCGTTCCTTTTTCAAGATCTGGAGATCGTTATTGAGGTTCTCCCGGGTACTGGTGCCTGTCCGCCAGGATTGCCAGATTTAATGCTTCCCGCAGGGATCGGGCTTCAATCACCTCGATGCCCTCAGGCATGGGTTCTGAACGGCGCACCCGGCGGGGGATGATTGCAGATTTAAACCCGAGTTTTGCAGCTTCACGCAGGCGGGCGTTCATCTGTCCCACCCAGCGCAATTCACCGGAAAGCCCCACCTCGCCAATCAATACAGTATCAGCCCGAAGCGGGATATCCCGCATGGATGTGGCGATGGCGGCTGCGACTGCCAGGTCTGCCGCAGGTTCCTCCACGCGCAGACCGCCCACAATGTTGACAAAGACATCCTGTTCACTCAAGCGCATTCCCAGCCGGCGGGTCAACACCGCCACAATCAGCAGCATCCGGTTGAAATCAATTCCGTTGGGTGTGCGGCGGGGGTTTCCCAAATTGGAGGGACTGGTCAGACCCTGCACCTCCACCAGGATGGGACGGGTGCCTTCCATGGTGACTGCAATGGCTGAACCGGGAGCGTTCACCATTCGTTCCGCCAGGAAGGCTTCGGATGGGTTGGTCACTTCGATCATGCCGCATTCGCCCATTTCAAAAACACCCACCTCGGATGTGGCACCGAAGCGATTTTTAACCGAACGCAGCAGGCGAAAGGAAAGATACCGATCACCTTCCAGGTAGAGCACCGTATCCACAATGTGTTCCAGAACGCGGGGACCCGCAATGATGCCTTCCTTGGTCACATGTCCGATGACAAAAACCGATACATTGTCGCTTTTTGCCAGTTCCCGCAGGCGTGCCGAGCTTTCCCGGACTTGTCCCACCGATCCCGCTGAAGAACTCATCTCCGGCAGGTACACGGTTTGAATGGAATCCACAATAAGAATGACAGGTCTCACCGTCCGGACATGCTCCAGGATTGTCTCCAGGTTGGTTTCAGTGACCAGGTAAAGTGAATCCGGTACGGGGCGTGTTTCGCCCTTTTCATCCCGCAGTAAGCGCATGGCACGCATCCGAATTTGCTTCTCCGACTCTTCACCGGAAACATAGAGCACCGGGCGACCTTCCTTCGCCATCTCGACTGCCACCTGCAGCATCAACGTGGATTTACCTATACCGGGATCGCCGCCCACCAGGATGATGGAGCCGGGCACGATGCCGCCACCCAAAACCCGGGCAAATTCGCCAATCTGTAATTGCAGGCGTTCCTCCGGGTCACCAGAGATTTCTGATAATTTCCGGGGCTGGGATTTACTGCTCAGTCCGCGGGGTGTTGATGCAGAGGCGGGCGGGTTGATGATTTCCTCAACCATGGTACCCCATCCGCCACAGGAGGGACAGCGCCCCAGGGGGGCGGGGGCGGTTCGACCACATTGCTGACAAACATATTGGGTTTGTGTCTTTGCCATAAAGGTATTATAGCCCAGACAGCAATATTCCTCCTTGTTCAACCATTAAAATTCATGGCTCCAGGCTGCAATGAAGAAGATCTTCAATTTCTCCCGACACCCAATCTTTTGACATTTTAGTCCATGCATGTTAAACTAAATCTGCGTAGAAACCGGGCGCTCTGGGTGACAGGGCGTCTTTTAGCGTAAAAAGTACATGCGAACGCTTACCTGGGATCCTGAAAAGAAAATCCTGCAGTTGATTGACCAGCGGGTTTTGCCGGCGCGCCTGGAGATGGTGGAATGCCGTGACTCCAACGGGGTTGTTGATGCCATCCGGCTGATGATCGTGCGCGGGGCACCTGCAATTGGAGTTGCCGCTGCATTTGGGATGGCATTGGCGGGATGGAATTATCCGACTGATGACCCGGATACTCTGCGTACTATTGTACAGCAGGCAGGCGACTTGTTGCGAAAAACCCGTCCCACTGCGATTAATCTGAATTGGGCGATTGGTCGCATGTTGGATGTGATGGATTTTCCCGGTCTCACTGCTGACAAATTGCGCCACCGCCTGGAAGCGGAAGCCATCCGGATGGCTGAAGAGGATGTGGAGATCAATTGCCGGATGGCGGAATTTGGCGCCTCCCTGATTGAGGATGGGGATGTCATCCTTCATCACTGCAACACCGGCTCGCTTGCGGCAGTGGACTGGGGCACGGCACTGGGTGCAATCCGCCTGGCGCACAAGCAGGGAAAGCGGCTGCATGTCCTGGTGGATGAAACCCGCCCGCGTCTGCAGGGTTCCCGCCTGACTGCCTGGGAACTGACCCAATATGGCATTTCATTTGATATCATTGTTGATGGTGCGGCAGGTTATTTCCTGCAGCGCGGCGATGTCCAAAAGGTCATGTTTGGGGCGGATCGGGTGGCAGCCAATGGAGATGTGGCAAATAAAATTGGCACTTATATGCTGGCACTGGCGGCAGAGGCAAACCGGGTGCCGGTGATCTGTGTCGCCCCCTCCTCATCCATTGATCTCCAAATTCCGGACGGTTCATATATTCCCATCGAGGAACGGGATCCATCTGAGGTCCTGGACCTTGAAAAAAACGGCGAGCCTGTTGTGCCCCGGGGTGCACCAGCCCGCAATCCAGCTTTTGATATCACTCCCCATCAATTGATCTCTGCCATCGTGACAGAATTTGGCATTACCCGGTCACCTTACGACCAGACCCTGGCGAAGGCTCTGGGTAATCAATGTTTGAGTAATAATCCTGCCCGCCATTCGGGGGAGCAGGAAAATCCCATTCAGTGAGAGTCAGTATGAAGATAGTTTGCACGGGTTCCATTGCGTTCGATTACTTGATGACATTCCCGGGTTACTTCCGGGATCATATCCTGAAGGAGAGGCTCGATTGCATTTCCCTCTCTTTCCTTGTGGATACCATGATTCGACAGCGGGGAGGTACGGCTCCCAACATTGCCTATACCCTGGCATTGTTGGGCGAATCCCCCCAAATTTTCGGCACTGTCGGTGAAGATTTCGAGGAATATCGCGCCTGGCTGGATTGCAAGGGGGTGGATACCACCTTTGCACGTGTCATACCGGGTGAATACACAGCTTCGTTTTTTGCCAATACCGATAAGTCCAATGCCCAGATTGCCAGTTTTTACACCGGAGCCATGCGGTTCGCCGGGACGCTTTCCCTGCGCGACCTGAAAGAGGATCCCTTCCTGGTGGTTATTTCACCCAATGACCCGGGTGCCATGAACCGTTATGTGGAGGAATGCCAGGAGTTGGGCTGGCAGTATTTGTATGACCCCAGCCAGCAGGTGGTGCGCATCCCGGG
>ERZ1026792.1476-NODE-1476-length-14654-cov-2.706959_pt1 | contig 14654 bp, 9 predicted proteins | sample MGYA00520884_ERZ1026792 | MGnify/ENA primary metagenome ERZ1026792 (study PRJEB33270, sample SAMEA104284473) | anaerobic digester metagenome | biome: Anaerobic digester microbiome; feature: mesophilic sludge digester; material: Anaerobic digester biomass | place... | reverse complement strand
GGAGATGCTAAGGCGGATGCGAGGAAAATCGCATAGCGTCCTTACAGCCCTTGCCTTACGCCAGAAAAGTACTGGGCTGCTCTTACAAGACGTTTGCCATACGCAAGTTCTTATGCGCAGTTATAGCGATGCAGAAATCGAAAGCTATATCCAAAGCGGCGATTACCGCGATAAAGCCGGCGGCTATGCCATCCAACACAAAGCTTTTCATCCGGTTGCCGCTGTGCAAGGCTGTTATGCGAATGTGATGGGGCTGCCGCTCTGTAACCTTACCTGCTTGCTGCAACATGCGGGAATCGCAGTGAAAGTCGATATTCCTCAGGTTTGCCAACAGCACTTGGGAATTACTTGCGAGGTTTACCCTCAGATCTTGGCAAGCTGCATGCCAGTCAGCCAAGCGAGTCGGTGGGATTCGAGATGACGAAGAAAATCCTTATTTGTTTGTGTTTAGTTCTATTGATCGGCGCTTGTAACTCTGAAACAGCGCCAAGCTCAACGGTAACCCCCACTTCCGGCTTGCCTACACCGATGATTGACGTTGCACCCGCGCCCGATGTGGAGGAAGGGGCGCAAGCTTACTTAGAGGCTTGGAAAGCAGAGGACTATGAGGGGATGTACGCCCTCCTCAGCCGGTTGAGCCAGGACGCGATGACCTTAGAAGAATTCCAGAAGGAACATAAAGACGCAGCGATCGCTCTCACCATGCAGAATATGGACTATGCGATTCTTTCGAATATGGTTAAGCCTTCCTCAGCGCAGGTTAATTACGAAATTAGCTATACAACCACGCTCTTAGGAACGATTTCGCGCAGTACGATTATGAACCTAACCTTGGAAGAGAACGTCTGGCATGTGCAATGGGATGCTTCAATGATTTTGCCAGAGCTGGCGGGAGGAAACCGCCTGGAACTGACTTACGAGATCCCTGCGCGTGGCAACATTTACGATGAATTTGGTTATCCCCTTGTTGCGCAGGATGATGCCGTGGCAATTGGGATCGTACCAGGCAAAATCGATCCTGAAAATGAAGATGGCATGGTGAGCTTTTTGGCAAACTTACTGGATGTGAGCGAAGATTCCATCCGTGAGAAATATGCCTATGCCCAAGCCGATTGGTATGTGGCGATTGGTGATGTCTCTGCAGCAGTTGCCCAGCAATATAGCGACCGCTTTGAGCGCTATCCCGGGATTGTGCTTTCTCCTTTCCGCTCGCGCTATTACTATGATGGTGGGATTGCACCCCACGTTACCGGTTATGTGCTTTCGATTTCGCCAGAAGAACTGGAGGAGTATCAGCGCAAAGGATATCGAGGCGATGAAAAAGTCGGCGCCGCTGGCTTGGAAGCTTGGGGCGAGAGTTACTTAGCTGGCAAGCATGGTGCTTCCTTATATATCAAGGATCCGCAAGGGCAGGTGGTAACGAAGTTAGCGTCTGCGCCAGCCGAACCAGCCAATTCGATTTACACTACCATCGATAGTACCCTGCAATATAACCTCCAACACAGCATGGATGATTACCTTGGTGCGATCGTCGTGATGGAAAGAGATACGGGGCGGGTATTGGCAATGGTTTCTAACCCCGGTTATAACCCTAACCTTTTTGAACCGGTTAACTTCAACAGCATGATGTTAGAGTCGGTGCTCAACGATCCTAAATTGCCTCTATATAATCGTGCAGCGCAGGGGGTTTACCCCTTAGGTTCAGTATTCAAGATTATTACCATGGCTGCAGCGCTCGAGACCGGCGTGTTCACGCCCGATTACCCCTATTATTGTGCCTCCACATGGACGGAACTGCAGGGCGTCACGCTGTACGACTGGACTTATGAGCGTGATTTGCCCGCCTCGGGTGAGTTAACTCTGCAAGAAGGCTTGATGCGCTCTTGCAACCCTTGGTTTTGGCATATTGGCTATACTCTTTGGAATGAAGGTTACACTACAGCGATCGCGGACGTTGCCTCTGGGTTTGGCTTGGGCAAAAAAACTGGGATCGAGATTCAAGAATTTGAGGGTCGGTTAGAACAACCGACGAGTGTTTCTGAGAATGTGCAGTTGGCGATTGGTCAAGGCACCTTGCAGGTAAGCCCACTGCAAGTGGCAGCTTTTGTGGCTGCGGTTGGCAATGGGGGGACACTTTACCGCCCTACCGTTGTGGATAAAATTGTGCCGGTCAGTGGTGGCGATCCGGTGTACCAATTTGAGCCAGATGAAATATCCAAACTGCCGGTCACAGAGGAAAACTTAGCTGCTATACAAGAAGCTATGGTCATGGTGGTGCGGAATCCGCGCGGTACTGCCACCTATCAATTGAGCAGCGTGAGCGTCAATATTGCCGGCAAGACGGGCACAGCCGAGAACCCTATTGGTGATTCGCATGCTTGGTTTGCAGGTTATACCTTTAATAATGACCCCAACAAACCGGATATTGCCGTCGCAATTATTTTGGAGAATGCCGGCGAAGGTTCAGAAATGGCAGCACCGCTTTTCCGCCGTGTGGTCCAGCTATATTTCTCCAATAATGAGAATCCAGGCGGCACCATGCCTTGGGAAGAATCCCCTTACGTGACCGCAACCGAAACCCCAGAAGCTACACCTGAATGATAGTGCCTAACCAAATCGCTCCTGAACAAAGCGCTAACCTGATCCAAGGCTTGGTGGTTCGCTCTCAGGCAGGCTTTTTGACCGTGCGCACGCCGGGAGGGGATATTCTCTGCCGTTTACGTGGGCGTTTCCGTAAAGGTAAACTCCAGGGAGATCTGGTGGCGGTGGGGGATCAGGTGCTCATCGCCGTCCATCCCGATGGCAGCGGAACGATTGAGCAAGTCCTGCCGCGTAAAAGTGTGCTCTCCCGCCAACTCACCGGTGTAAATTATGAATACCAACAGATTTTAATTGCTAATCCAGATCAACTCGTTTTGGTATTTGCTTGTGCCCAGCCCGAACCGCGCTTGCGCATGCTGGATCGCTTTTTGGTGGTAGCAGAACGCGAACAAATCCCAGCCTTGATTGTGGCGAATAAAATCGATCTGGTACCACGAGAGAAAGCAAAAGAGCTTTTTGGGTTATATGAAGATATTGGTTATACTGTCATTTATTCCTCGGCAAAGACTGGCGAAGGCATCGAGGAGTTGCGTAACCTGCTCATAGGCAAGCTGAGCTCCTTAGCCGGTCCTTCGGGAGTGGGCAAGACGAGCCTGCTCAACCGTATTCAACCTGGGTTGGCACAAGAAATTGGCGTAATCAGCCAAGCTGGGCCTGAAGGCAAAGGGACGCATAAGACGCGTGTGCGCCAATTATTCGAGTTGGAAGGCGGCGGATATTTGGCAGATGTTCCCGGCTTGCGCACGCTCGCACTCTGGGATATTCAAGGTGAAGAACTGGACGCTTACTTTCGAGAGATGGCGCCGCTCGTACCGGAGTGTCAGTTTAGCGACTGCACTCATAGCCATGAACCAGGTTGCGCGGTGCGCAAAGCTGTTGAGGAAGGGCGCATTGACCCTCGGCGTTATGATTCGTATTTACGGCTGCGCTTCGGCGGCAAACTGATTCAGGATGAAGACGAAGCTATTCTTTTTGAGGATATGGAATAATATGCACACTTTTCGCCTGAGGAGCCGCATTTTGGGCATATTATTATTGGCAGCTTTTTTGGCGGGCTGCAATTTCCAGGCGACTGCACTGCCCAACCCCACCGAGACTGAAAACTGGCAGCCAACCTCCACATCAACTTCTACGGCGACGCTGCCACCCCCTAAAGTTTTGAATATTTGCATTGCTGAGGAACCAGTTAGCCTTTACCGTTACTCTGGGCAAAACAACCGCGCTTCTGAGAGCATTTTTGCTGCGCTCTATGATGGACCTTTTACCTGGGACGCCAAGCAAGGCACCTATGCACCATCGATCCTCAGCCAGTACCCAAGCTTGGAAAATGGCTTGATCAGCTTGAACCCCGTAGCAGTTGAACCTGGAGACCTAGTAGTGGATGCAACGGGTGAGGTGGTGGTGTTCAAACCGGGTATACTCGTGCGACCTGCGGGCTGCCAAGAGAGCGCTTGCGCGGTGGAGTGGGAGAGCGGCGCGTTTAGTATGGACCAAATGTCCGTAACGTATACCCTGCTCCCTGATTTGCAATGGTCTGACGGTGAAGCTCTATTGGCAGAAGACCTCGAGCTTTCTTATACGCTTGCCCAACAAGCCAACTTGCCAGTGGATGCTTGGGCACTGGAACGGACGATAAGCTTCCAAGCGCAGGATGACCAAACAGTCAGGTGGCAGGGTCTGCCAGGCTTCACCACCGGCAACCTGCGGGCGTTCTTCTGGATGCCGCTGCCAGCGCATTTACTGGCAGGCTTGGAAGCAGAGCAAGTTGCAGCGGCGCCGGCTGCGGCGCAAACCCCGCCCGGCTGGGGAGCATACCGCCTGCTGAATTGGGAGCCAGGCAACGCACTGCACTTGGAGAAAAACCCATATTACTTTGCTGGAGGAGATGGCTTGCCTGCTTTTGACCTGCTTAATTTCCTCATAGTCCCCGATGTTACTCAAGCGATGCAAATGCTCTCCACGGGGGAGTGCGACCTATTGGATAGCAGTTACGGGCTGGAAAACCTCACCAAATCAGCACTGGAAGATTTAGCTCAGACAGCGAATCTGCACATTGAGTTCTTGGAGAGCTTCGAACAGTTGGTTTTTGGGATTATCCCTGCTGCGTATGATGATGGTTATTCTGTCTGGGCTGGTGATCGGCCAGATTATTTTGGTGATTTACGCGTGCGGCAGGCTGTGGCAGCCTGCCTACAGCCGGCTGCTTTGGCAAATGCCGTGCTGTCGGAAAAATTACCGGCTGAGCTGCTCCCCCAGTGGCAAGATTGGACAGCCGGCTTGGATGCGGAAGCCCTGCTGGATCAAGCAGGCTGGATTGACGCTGATGACGACCCGACGACTCCACGGGTGGCGCAAGGTATCAACGGTGTATTTGATATGACCCCGCTGAGCCTCAGCCTTCTGACTAGTCAGGCAGAGCTCGATCAGCAAATTGGTACGTGGATTGTGACACGCTTAGGCGATTGCGGCATAGAAGTTCATTGGCAATCTTTACCAACTGCGGAGCTTTATGCGCCGGGACCGGATGGCGTCCTTTTTGGCAGGCAGTTTGACTTAGCGCTGCTGAGCTGGCAAACAGCCGGGCAAGACCCCTGCCGCTTGTATCTGAGCAAGGCGGTACCTTCAGCCGATAACGCTTGGATTGGGACTAATTTAGCCGGCTGGGCTGACCCTGCTTTTGACTTGGCTTGTGGTGAAAAGCAAATGAGGTTGGACCCGCCGGAATCCCAAGATGCATGGGAGCTCCTGAAAGCTGCGTTACCCGCGGTCCCCTTGCTGCCGCACCCTGTGGTTTGGGCAAGTTCTATGGATGTGGTTATACCTGAAGGCGCAACTTGGCAGCAAATTGAGAGGTTTGGAACGTCAAATCCATAAGGTGCAGTTGAGAGGAATTTAATGGAACCAGCTAAGTTACTTGTGATAGGATGCGAATATGGCAGCTAAGAAATACGCTGATGATTACGAAAATGTCATTACGACGGATGAAAAAGGGCAAGAACGCAAGAAAGCCGTTTACCGGGGTGAATATTACGAGGTGGCTCTGGATGCTCGGCAAATCAAAACTTTCCGAAATCAGAGCCTTGCTCTAGCAATCGCAATCCTAATCTTGCACGTCGTGGGAGGATTTATTGGGAACTTAGGAATGTATGAATTCTACGTTTCTTTGCCTTATGTTTTTGCGTTTTTACCGCTTTATTTTATTTTTTCAGGAGCATTTCGAATCCCGAAGGAACAGCGCAAATATCACCGTGATGAAATTAGCCTTTCCTACAATCACATGAAAAATGCAGGCACTGCCTTATTAATTCTGCTGCTCATTGCAGTGGTTGGTGAAGGCGTGTTCATACTGCTTTCGGAGCAAACCCTAGAAGGTGGCATGGAGTATATTTTCTTAAGCTTAGAAGGCGTAGCTGCGGGTTTGGCGTTCCTGTTCTTTCGTTTACAAAAGCGTGTTACTCCGGTGAAGGGTTCCAGTGTGGAAGAAAATTCACTCCCTTCGATTAGAGAATAATTGACTCATCTGGAAGGATTTACAAGAAATGCAACCCACAGTCCGAAAATGCGTGCGAATTATGAAGCATTTAGCAAGAATTTTCGCTCCGATTTATTGACAGCTTACCATAGTTCCGATTATAATGACCAAAATAGTTCAAGGAGAATAGGAGAATATCTATGAACAAAAAGTACACGAAAGTCCTTTCCTTAGTCCTAGCATGCACAATGCTACTTGGTGTGCTGGCGGCTTGCGTTTCTGAGACGCCAGTAGCCACAACCGAGCCCGCGCCAACGGAGACTGAGGCGCCCGAACCAACGGAGACCACTGAAGCCACACCTGAAGAGACTGAAGTTGTCTTCGAAGAGGAACCCTTTGGTGAGAATTTGCCCACTGCCCCCACGATCGATACACCCCTCGTAGTGGCTTATGACCAGTTCTCACAAAAGTTCAGCCCATTTTTTGCAGATACAGCTTATGATGTGGATGTCGCCAGCATGACGCAGATTTCATTGCTCACGACTGATCGCACGGGTGGCATCATTTTCAATGCCATCGAAGGCGAAACTGTACCTTATAATGGCGTTCCATATCTATATAAAGGCCCTGCAAATGTAAGCGTCGATTATGACGAAGCAACGGATACCACGAAATACACGGCACGGTTACGTGTTGGTATGAAGTTCTCAGATGGCACTCCGGTAACAGCTGACGATATAATCTTCACCTACTACACTTTTCTTGATCCGTCTTATGTTGGTTCCACCACCTTGTCATCCTATGACATCGTTGGCTTGAAAGACTATCAAACTCAGACCACAAGCGAAGTGTATGACAAATATGCTGCTATGGTTGAAGCCATTTACGCTGCCGGCCCCGATCACGTATGGTCTGCAGAAGATGCATGGACCGAAGAACAGCAGACTGATTTCTGGAACAGATTGACTGAAGCCTGGAAGGCTGACGTTCAGGGTATTGTGGATTATGTTATCGCCAATTATCTGAACGAGGACTATGCGAGCCAGGTCTTAAATAAGACTGTTGATGAAATTTCTGCGAATGATGGCCTCAAAGTGGCTTTCGCTATGGCTATGTGGGGTTTTGGTGAGCTGAATGATGCAGGCGAATTTGTTGCTCCCTCCGGCGCCACTTGGGATCTCGTGGAAACCTTCCCAACTGTTGAAGATTTCTATAATGAGACCTACGCTGCCTACGAAGGTGATGTGGTTGAATATGCTTCCATTGAGTCTGCGGTTGGTGCAGATATTTATGGAAATGTAAAATCCGCATTCATCGGCTATTGGGGCCCATTAGATGAATCTATGGGTGGTGAAGGCGTTCCGAATATTTCCGGCATCAAGAAACTCGACGATTACACTGTTGAAGTGACCCTAAATGGTTTCTCAGCTCCGGCTGTGTACTCTATTCTGGGTATTAATGTCACCCCATTGCATTACTATGGTGACGTTGCCAAATACGATTACGAGAACAATAAATTCGGCTTTGACTTTGGCGATCTTTCCAAACAGGAAAGCTTATCAGCCACGCCGATGGGCGCTGGGCCATATAAGTTTGTCAAATATGACAATAAGGTCGTCTATTTCGAAGCGAATGAAAATTACTATCGTGGATGCCCCAAGATTCGCGAGATTCAATTCAGAGAGACTGCAACAGCAGAGGTTGCTTCTGGCGTTATGACTGGTACCGTCGATATGGGCACATTGACCGGATCCCGTGCTCGCTTCGAGGAAGTTAGGTCTTACAACTCCAATGGCGAACTTACTGGTGATGTCATTACCACCAGCTTAGTGGACAACTTGGGTTACGGTTACATTGGTATCAATGCTGAAACCGTTAAAGTTGGTGATGAAGCTGGATCTGAGGCATCGAAGAACTTGCGCAAGGGCATTGCTACCATCTTAGCGGTGCATCGTGATGTGGCTATTGACAGCTACTACGGTGATGCTGCGGTAGTGATTAATTACCCAATTTCCAACACATCTTGGGCTGCACCTCAACCGACCGATCCTGATTACAAAGTGGCTTACTCTATTGGTGTTGATGGCGAACCGATTTACACGCCAGAAATGACAATGGAAGAGAAATATGCTGCGGCTGAACAAGCTGCGTTAGCCTACTTTGAAGCTGCCGGCTTTACGGTCGAAAATGGCAAGTTAACTGCTGCACCAGAAGGCGCCAAGCTGAGCTACGAAGTGATCGTACCTGGTGGCGGTACGGGTGACCACCCTGCTTTCGCAATCTTGACTGCTGCACAGGAATCCTTGGGTAAACTCGGCATGGAACTCACGATCAACGACCCGTCAGACAGCAATATCCTCTGGGATGCTTTGGATGCTGGTACTCAAGAACTCTGGGCAGCAGCCTGGCAGGTTACAATTGATCCAGATATGTATCAGGTCTATCACAGCAATAACATTGTTGGTAAGGAAGGATCATCAGAATCCAACCATTACCATATTCAGGATCCTGAGCTGGATCAGCTGATTATGGATGCTCGCAAGAGTGATGACCAGAACTACCGCAAGGCACTATACAAACAGGCTCTTGAGATCATTCTCGATTGGGCTGTTGAAATTCCGACCTATCAGCGGCAGAACTGCGTCATCTTCAGCACGCAGCGCATCAACATTGATACCATTACCCCCGATATCACGACCTATTGGGGCTGGATGAATGACATAGAATTACTTGAAATGCGGTAACATTGATGTTTGAATAGTTAGTTCTGGTGAGCCCACCTTTGGGTGGGCTCACCAATTAATAGCAATTAATATAAAATGGATATATAAAAGCACCAAGATCAAAAAATAGAATGAGGGATCGCAATGCGTAATTTTATTATCAGAAGGGTTGCCCTGGGGATATTCATCACTTTCTTTGGCGCTATGGTAGTTTATGCTATCATTCGCAGCTTGCCTTCGTCTTATGTTGAGACTGTAGCCAGAGAACGGGCTAGTAATCCACTGAGTACAAAAACCTATCAGGAATGGCTAGATCAACTCAATGAAGTCTACAAGCTTGATGTGGGTATTATCCCGGGTTATTTTGGCTGGCTAGGAAACGCAATCAAAGGGGATTTCGGAGAATCCTGGCATTACGGCATACCCGTAACTGAAAAATTTAACCAGGTCATCTGGTATTCCGTTATTATTAATATCATTACCTTTTTTGTGCAGATGTTTATTGCGATTCCATTAGGCATTACTGCCGCTAGGAATCAATATAGTAAGACAGATTACGCAATTTCGATCTTTGCTTTAGCGGGTATATCTTTACCCACGTTTTTCTTGGCTACAATTCTTAAGTATGTGTTTTCGATTAAGTTAGGCTGGTTTGACCTTTATGGCTTAACAGGCAGGTATTTTTCGACCATGACCCCGTGGCAGCAATTTTGGGATATGGCTTACCACATGGTATTGCCCGTTGTAACCCTTACCATGCTTTCCATTGGTGGGCTGATGCGTTATACCCGCACTAATATGCTCGAAGTGCTGAATTCCGATTATATTCGCACGGCACGGGCAAAAGGTCTGCCTGAAAAAACAGTTATCAATAAACACGCCTTCCGGAATACACTCATCCCATTGGTCTCGTATATGAGTTTCCTTTTACCGAGCATGTTTAGCGGTGCCTTGATTACCGAGACACTTTATCAGATCCCCGGTATTGGGTATATCTCATATCAAGCTATGGTTCGCGGTGATATACCTTTTGCTATGTTCTACACAACATTTTTACTCATCCTTACGCAGATCAGTTTAATCCTCGCAGACATCATGTATGCGGTGGTTGATCCACGCGTTCGAGTGAATTAACGGTGGTGGTCAATGTCTGATCAAGCAGAAAATAAACCCAACTTTATCCCCACAGAACCAGAAGTCATTGAGGCAGGATTCGACGACGAAATGGCGTTGGATGATGCACGCCGCGTCAAAGTACTGTCGCCGGGAATGCTTGTATTCAAGCGTTTTATCCGCAACAAGTTGGCTGTAGTCGGGCTGGTCATTATCGTGTTTATGTTTCTATTTGCTTTTGTGGGACCTATATTTTCGCCCTATGGACAGGCTCAGGTTTTTACTGGCGAAGCAATAATTCCCAAAGAATATGCAGCCGCTATCTACAACCAAGAATTGCGCTATACCATTGTTGAAGGAGAAGAATTTACGCTTGGTGATAGAGCCCAATTCTTTCTTGCTTTAGGCAAAGGAAATAATAGCTTCACTTCTGGGGATGCTACCTACTACTTTACGCAAGAAGGTGAAAATGCTTACCGCATTATGCAATTGGAGCCGATCGCTGAAGTAATGGTGGGTATTGTGACCCCTCTGAATGGTGCTAAGGTTCCAAAGACAGTTATTACGGCTTATGAAGCGGCAAAAGCAGCCAAAGAAAATAGCTTTGTTGTCGATGGCACAATCTACCACATTACCAAAAAAGATAAAGGCGAACGGATCTCTACCGAGCGTGATGTTGCCTTAGCGATTATGGACACCTTTGATGCTTATCGCCAGGAATATCAACCGATTGTTGACTCCTATGATTTCAAGCTAGCTTGTCTAAGAGCGATAAATCAAGGTGAGGATAAATTTATTGTAAATACGAAGACGTATTCGATAGAATCTGAAGATGGGCAATATACCATTTATGATGCATCCGGAAACGAATTTGCAGCAATCTCCAATATCATCGTTAATCCGATTAATCAATCTGAGTTTCTATCGGTAGAATTTAAATCAGCTGCACGGCAAGCTATTGAAGAAAGACAAACTCGGTTTACTTTCCCAGATGCGGAAGGAAACTTAATTACCTACGAAATTGGGCGCGTGTTAAATACATTCAACATCAAACGAGATACGCCGGCGCAATTAATCCGCATGTTCGAATTCCCTTCAAGGGAGCACCCGCTTGGACTAGATAACAACGGCATGGATGTAATGACGCGCCTGATGTATGGCGGCCAAGTTTCTTTGATGGTTGGCTTCATCGTTGTTTTCTTCGAGATTATCTTGGGCGTTATCGTTGGCGGTTTATCTGGTTACTTTGGCGGAGCCGTGGATACCATTTTGATGCGTGTGGTTGACCTGTTTAATAGTATTCCCTTCTATCCGGTTGTCATCATTATCGGTTCAGTGATGGATACGCTGCAGATTGAACCCCGTCAACGCCTCTATATATTAATGGTGGTTCTGGGCGTTCTTGGTTGGACTGGTGTGGCTCGCGTGGTGCGTGGTCAGATTCTCTCACTCCGAGAGCAAGATTTTATGATAGCCGCCGAAGCGACAGGTATTCCTACGAGTCGGCGCATTTTTAGGCACTTGGTCCCGAATGTGATGCCACTTTTGATTGTGCAAGCAACGGGATCGTTAGGTGGGATTATCATCACTGAAGCGACCTTAGGCTTTTTAGGTTTAGGTGTGAAATACCCAGAAGCTTCTTGGGGAAGCATTATCAATGTGGCTTCAGATGCGTTTGTGATGACAAACTACTGGTTCATGTGGATCCCTGCCGGTATGCTTATTTTACTGACTGTGTTAGGTTTCAATTTCATTGGTGATGGATTGCGTGATGCATTTGACCCTAAGATGAAGAGGTAGTTGGAGACAATGTCTGATAACAATAACGCTAAATTAAATAACAACCATAAGAAATCCAAAGCAAGGAATTCGAATTACATTTCAGCTAAGGAATCAGCTCGGATTTCCCGAGAGAACCGAAAGATCACGGATGCTCTCGAGAAGCAACGCAAACGGAAGAATGTCCCGGAGAGTGAATACCTTACGACCATGAAGGATCCGAATAACGTGGCAGAATTTGATAATCTGCACACCTATTTCTTTACAGATGTCGGCACGGTCAAGGCTGTGGATGGGGTAACATTTGATATTCCTCAAGGCAAAACCGTTGGCGTGGTAGGGGAGTCTGGCTGTGGTAAGTCTGTGACTGCCCTTTCCTTAATGCAGCTGGTGCAAAGACCTCAAGGGCAAATTGTCGAAGGCACGATTCGCTTTAACACTGGTGATAAAGTATATGACATCGCTAAAACTCCAATTGAAGTCATGGAAAAAATTCGCGGCGCCAAAGTTTCTATGATTTTCCAAGAACCCATGACCTGTCTCAATCCTGTCTTTAAAGTTGGGGATCAGATCGACGAGGTTATTGAGCTACACAACCCAGAAATGACGGATGAACAAGTAAAGCAGCAATCTTTGCACATGATTGATATGGTTGGGATTGCGAATAACACCGGCGTCTATAATATGTACCCGCACGAGCTTTCTGGTGGAATGCGCCAGCGTATTATGATTGCCATGGCGTTGGCATGTAATCCTCGCTTGATTATTGCGGATGAGCCTACCACTGCTTTGGATGTAACGATTGAAGCCCAAATTCTCGACTTGCTGCGCCGCCTAAAGGACGAAATTAACTCCAGCATTATGTTGATCACGCACGACTTGGGTGTAATCGCCGAAATGGCAGACTATGTGGTGGTTATGTATGCAGGCAGAATTGTGGAAAAAGGTACAGCTCTGGAAGTTTTTCTAAATCCGCTTCATCCCTATACAGTCGGTTTGATGGCTTCAAAGCCAGTGGTTAACCGCCCCACAGAGAGGCTATACAGCATTCCTGGAAGCGTTCCTAACCCGATCAACATGCCGAACTACTGTTATTTCCGAGATCGCTGTAATAAACGCTTTGCGCCTTGCAGTGGAGCATATCCAAAAGAAACTTATGTTACTGAAACGCACATGGTTACCTGTTATCAATATTCCGAAGCACAAGCAGAGGTTGAAGCATGATTGCAACTGAACAATTAACGCGAGAATCTATCTCTCAGCCTGATGGTCCTGTTCTCGAAGTAAGAAACCTTAAACAATACTTCCCAATCAAAGCCGGCTTGATGCAGCATGTTGTTGGCTATGTAAAAGCCGTTGATGGCATTAGTTTTACTGTTGAGCGAGGTCGGACATTAGGTTTGGTGGGCGAATCGGGCTGTGGAAAAACAACGACAGGCAAGACGATTTTACGATTGAACAATAAGACCAGCGGAGATGTGCTCTTTAATGGTATCGATGTATTTTCGCTCGATCACCGAGCGTTGACTGCACTTCGACCGAAGATGCAAATCATTTTTCAGGACCCTTACGCTAGCCTCTCACCACGTATGCCTGTCAGTGAAATTATTGGCGAAGCAGTTCGCGAACATCACCTCGTGGAACCAGAGGAATTTGATGACTATATCGATAGTGTGATGATATCTTGTGGTTTACCGCCATATTACAAAGAGCGCTACCCGCACGAATTTTCTGGTGGCCAACGCCAACGTATTGGCATTGCGCGTGCTTTGGCGCTAAACCCTGATTTTGTGGTTTGTGATGAACCCGTTTCCGCTCTAGACGTTTCTATTCAGGCACAAATTATCAATTTGCTCATGGATTTGCAAAAGGAGCGTAAGCTTTCTTACCTGTTTATTTCTCACGACCTTTCTGTTGTCGAGCATATCTCTGATGATGTTGGCGTGATGTATTTGGGCAATTTGGTCGAGCTCTCCACTAAAAAAGAGATCTTTCTTAACCCATTGCATCCTTATACCCAGGCTTTGCTAAGTGCAGTACCAATCCCAGACCCGACGGTAAAGGTGAAGCGAATCATTTTGGAAGGGAGCATTCCTTCGCCGGCAAATCCGCCTTCTGGCCGCAAATTCCATACTCGCTGCCGAGAATGCATGGAAATTTGCAAACATGAAGCACCGGAATTCAGGGAGGTCATTCCTGGTCATAAGGTAGCTTGCCACCTTTATAATTAAGGCGAGGTGCAGGATGGCAGCAAGAACCAAGCAATATGATGATGACGACGGACGTGTGATTTGTAGCATGGACGTAGACGGCATGCCCTGGCATGACAAACGCATCCGCCGGGAGAAGAAAGAGCAAAAGCGAGCGATTGCCGCTGGCCAGACCGACCGCGAGCAAATGACTAAAGCTGAAGCACGTCAGTTTACCTTCCATGCTATTCTGGCTGGAATGCTGATTGCTCTTGTTTTTTCTGTAGCATGGGTGTTGTTCATCCTCTTTTGCACGCAGGTTTGGTTCCGGTAAATCCAACTAATTTTTCTGGGGAGCAGTAGCAGGTTTAGTTGCTTTGCCTCTTGAAGGACCGAAAGATAAAAAAGGTGAACCCATTTCGATGGGTTCATTTTTTCGGTTATAGATCTGTGTTGTAACCCAAAAGAGAGTTAATACAAAAGAGATTAGTGTTTTAAGTCCATTATTAAAGAAGACAAAATCATTTACAATCAATGTCTGTCTAGTTAACTTTAGGCTAAATGCTAGAAAACGAAAAAAGGAGATTATTATGAAATGTCCACGTTGTGGTTCAACCGATGTGAATGTCCAAATTGTTTCGGAAACAGAAATTAGGACGAAAAAGAAGAGTGTCTGGTATTGGATTTTTGTGGGCTGGTACTTGGAACCACTCCTTTGGATATTCCTCACGTTGCCTAAGCTGATTTGGGAGCTTGTTAAACCCAGGCGCTATAAGG
>ERZ1026792.1471-NODE-1471-length-14691-cov-2.388835_pt1 | contig 14691 bp, 13 predicted proteins | sample MGYA00520884_ERZ1026792 | MGnify/ENA primary metagenome ERZ1026792 (study PRJEB33270, sample SAMEA104284473) | anaerobic digester metagenome | biome: Anaerobic digester microbiome; feature: mesophilic sludge digester; material: Anaerobic digester biomass... | reverse complement strand
CCTCATCGATATCCCAAGCTTCATCCGCAGGAATTTCAAACATCAGCGGGCGCTCACCCAAGCGGTTGCGCCGGCTGATGAGCGTCTGGCGCGTGAAGAGGTATAAACAAGAGTTCTCCTCGAAGACTGGCGGCAAATCTTGGGTGCGCAGCAAAACGGCGGGGTTATGGTTAATCGCGCGCCCAAGCTCATCCCACAAGCGGGTTTGCAAGCGGGTGACGCTGAAAAGTGAATCGTAGGCTGGGTAAACAGCCCTCAGCGCTGCGATGGCACGCGAAATGGTTTGCGGCAGGAGTAGCGGGTTGGTGCTGTGGGTCTGCAGGTACAGGTCCGCCGGCACAAGCGCAGTGTCGTGCACCAAGATTTCGTTGGTGGGGATGGTATCGGCGCGCAGGTCCTGCGGGCGCTCGAGCGCCACCACCTGTGGGAAGTCTTTGGTTAAGCCCGCCAAGATCACGGGGCTGTCGGTATCGACCACCACTTGGGCAATCTCCGGGCAAGCCAAGAGCGTCTCTAAGATGTAGTGATACAGCGGCTTGCCTGCCATAGGGCGGTAATTTTTGCCGGGCACGCGCACAGATTCGTGGCGCATGGGCACGAGGGCAACGATCTTTTCTAAGCTCATGCTTCCTCCTTCAACATAAAGTTGCCGCAGCCAGCCAAGCCCTCGGCAATGGCATGCAAAGCTGGCGAGTTTTCTGGCAAAAGCTGCTGCCAATCAAAATCCTTCAGACGCACGTATCCCTGCCAGATGCCATCCTCTTCGAGGTAAGTATCAAAAGGCAATGAGGAATAGTATAGCTGATAGTAAAGAAAGCGGCGGGCGTTGTGGCTGTAGTGCGGTGGGGCTTGCACCACGGGAGCTGCCAAAAACGCTTCGAACTGCTGCAAATATTCTTCGCGGCTGCCGGGCAGCAAGACGGTCTCGGCTTGGCTGAAGCGCGAACGCCCGGCTGAGAGCACCATGGCGCCCATAATGGCGGCTTCCAAGCCGATGGTGGAGTTATAGATGGTTACGAACTTTGCCATGCGGATCAGGTCGTAAGAGCTGATGTACTCCTCTGGCGGGATGAACTTGATATTGGGCAGGCTGGTGACGTTATGCGCCTCAGCCCACTCAGCCACCGATTCCTCGCTGGCTTTGCCCTTGCGGGCTTCATCAGGGTGCGCGCGGATGACGAAGAGCGTTTCCGGGTGCCGGCGGGCAATAACGAGTAAATCATCCAGCCAAGCGAACATATCCTCGAAGATCACGTTGGCATGCGGTTGGCTGGTATCAAAAATCACATTGGTGAAGATGGGCACCACTTGCTGGAAGTGGCTGGCTAACTCAAGGAAATCTTTATCCAGCCGGCTCATCTCCGGCCAGAATTTCACCCCAGCCATAATGAAGTTGCCCTCAAAGCGCTGCTGTAAGTAAGCATCTAAGCGTGCGTTTTGCTCTGCACTGAGCTCAAAACCAGCCGGCAGCTCGAGCGGATAAGCTGTGGCATCGCCGCTGGTAAAGAAGGCGCTCAGCGGGCGCAAGCCAACCTCGTAGCTATAGACGGGTAAGCCTTTTTGGCGCCCTACCCAGCGTGCTACAGCTTCCGGGTACATCATGCCATTATAGACCACGGCGGCGGAAGGTTTGACCGTATCCAGCAGCGCCTCGAATTGATTTTTGAGCGACCAAGCCGAGCGGATGTACTCGCGCAGGATACGGCGGGTGACTGGGTCATCCTGCAGATGATGCCGGCGCAAGATCCAACGCGCCGCCGGCAGCACCAGCTCGCCTAAAGGCACACCTTGATAAGCAAAAACCGAGAGCTGCTCCAAGTTGAGGTGAGCCAGCTCCCCATCAAGCTTAGAGTCCCCCTCAAAGTTGAAGGGGCTTACGTCCGCGTTGCTATACACTGCACGGGATTGTTTGATGCAGCTGCGGCAGGGTGGAGCTTTAGGCGGGTCGTGCCGGTCGGTGCCCAAAACGCACTGGGTCAGTCCGCGCTGACAGACGAAATTCACCACGGGAATGCCCTGCAAGCGTAGGGACCAAGTGGTCACCAAGCTAAAGCCGGCATTGAGGCTGATGCCGGTGAGGCGCGTGCTGGCGTTGAAAAACACCAGCGGCGCTTGCTTGGGCGGCGGGCAATGCGCTGCAACTTGGCTCGCTATCTGGCGGATGCGGCGGTCGTTGGCGGCATGCGCGCGCTCGATAGCAAAATGCGTGCGCACACGTTCAGGGAGGCTCTGCACGTTCATCTTACTGGCTGAACCGCCGCAGTTTGGAGAGGGAGGATTTTTCGCTATCGTAAACCTTTTTCACGCCATCCCCTAAGGCGCGTTCGGTCACACGGATATATTTGACCAGGTGCTCAAAGCCCTGCGGCTCCACCGAAGCGGATTGATCGCTGCCCCACATGGCGCGGTCCAGCGTGATGTGGCGCTCGACGAGGCAGGCACCCAGCGCTACTGCCACCGCCGTCGGCACCAAGCCGACTTCATGCCCCGAGTAGCCAATCGGGCAGGAAAAGTGCTCTTTGAGCGTTTGGATCATGCGCAAGTTGAGCTCATCGGGCGGGCAAGGATAGCTGCTGGTGCTGTGGCAGAGGATCAGGTTCTCCTGTCCGAGCAGCTCAACCGCTGCCTCGATCTCTTCCATGGTGGACATACCGGTAGATAAGATGATTGGTCTGCCCGTGGCGCGGTAAGCGCGCAGCAACTCGTGATCGGTGAGCAGGGCAGAGGGAATTTTATGCGCCGGCGGGTTGAATTGCTCCATAAACTCAAGCGAAGGAATATCCCAAGAAGAGGCAAACCAATCCAAGCCGAGCTCGCGGCAATAACGGTCAATTTCTTCGTAAGCAGCTTGGTCGAACTCGACCTTGTAGCGGTATTCGAGGTAAGGGATGTAGCCCCAAGGCGTGTCGCGCATTTGGTTGCGTTGATGCTCCGGGACGCACAGCTCCGGCGTCCGCTTTTGGAACTTGACGGCATCTACGCCGGCATGTTTGGCAGCAGCAATCAGCTGTTTGGCAATCTCCAAGCTGCCATTGTGGTTGATGCCAATTTCAGCAACGATGTAGGTGGGGTGCCCCTCACCCACTAAGCGCTTCCCTAAAGTGATCTCGCGGGTCATATTTTCTCCGTAAATGTTAGTTTATTATTCCAAGCAGCTGGTCGGTCAGCTCGCGGATAGCACCGCTGCCGCCCTTATGCTTGAGCACCAGATCTGCCTGGCGCAGCACACTTGGCTGGGCATCGGCTGGTGCCACGAAAAATCCAACGAGCGGGTAAACCGGCAGGTCGGTGATGTCATTACCCACATAGACGATTTCCGCCGGGTTCAAGCCGCGCTCAGCAATCAGGGTTTGCAGCAGTTCATCCTTTTGCCCCACGCCCTGGAAGACTTCCAAGCCAAGCTTGCGGCAGCGAGCGCTCACCACGGGGTTTTCCTCGCGGGAGATGACCAAAGCCTGGATAGAACTTTGCTCACGCAAGAGGCTCAGCCCTAAGCCATCGGCGCGGCTGGTGGTCACGGCTTCGCGCCCGTCCTGATCGGTGTGCACGCGGTCATCCGAGAGCACGCCGTCAAAATCCATGACGAGCAAGCTCACTTTGGTGGGGAATTTGCGGCGCTGCGCGAGCGGATCGACCGCCTGCAGGTTAGGGTCGAGCATCAGGCGCTCATAGCGCTCCCAATCGGCGAGAGTGTCGATATCGACGGTATAGCGCGAATCAATCACCAGAGGCAAGATGACCTCTCCGGTGAGTGAGCCTTTTTCCAAGATGGTGCGCGTGCGGATGGCATCGATATGCCCAGTCTGCCAATAGGTTGGGGGCAACAGCTGGCGCGGTGTGTTATAAGGCTCTGCAACCCCCGGTAGGCTCAGCAAGGGGTGCATCTGCCTGCTGGTTAGGTCGATTATCCACATTTTGTAGGGGTTTTGCCCTGAGGGCACCACCCCGCGCACGCAATCGGCTTCAGGATGGGCTAGCAACAAATTCACCGCGTCATCCACGCAGGAGATCGGGCGCACCGGCGAGGTCGGGCGCAGCTGCACCACAATCTCCGGGCGGTAGCCTTCGTGCTCAGCCAGCCATTCCAGCGCTTGGCAGAAAACAGGATAGTCGGGCGTTTCGTCATTGGCAAGCTCTGCCGGGCGCAGGAAGGGCACTTCCGCACCCCAGGCACGCGCCGCTTCCGCTATCTCTTCATCATCGGTCGAGACGATCACGCGCGTGACGGTATTTGCGCGCAAACCCGCAGCAATGCTATACGCAATCAGCGGTGCGCCGGCAAATTCGCGGATATTTTTGCGCGGGATGCCCTTCGAGCCGCCCCGCGCGGGGATAAGCGCCAAAACTTCGGAGGCTGCTACCACGCCGTCCAACCTCCATCGACGATTAAATTCGCGCCGGTCATATAAGAAGACGCATCCGAAGCTAAAAAGAGCATCGCTGCGCTCATTTCATCGATGTTTGCCATGCGTCCGAGGATGGTCTTGGCAGAATATGCTTTAACGAAGACTTCATCGTGCTGGTTATACACCCCGCCCGGCGTGAGTGCGTTCACGCGGATGTTTTTACCGGCATAGTAAGCAGCTAAGTAGCGCGTAAATCCGAGCACGCCCGCCTTGGTGACCGAGTAGTATACCGGTTTGTAAGAGCGCGTGCCATCCGGGCGGATATAAATGCGCTGGTCAGGGCCGTTTATGCCATAGGTGGAGCAAATATTGATAATTACGCCTTTGCCTTGAGCAAGCATCGGTTGCACAGCTGCCTGGGAAGCCAGGAACATGCCGGTCAGGTTAACGTCCAAGGCTTTGCGCCAAGCCTCAAGCGAATAAGTCTCGAAGGCGTTAGCGGCTTGCTCACTCTGATGCTGAGGGTCGAACTTAGGGTCTAGCGCGGCGCTATTGATGAGCACATCCAGCCTGCCAAAGCGCGCGAGGGTTTGCTCGACCATGGCGCGGGTCGAGTCCGGGTCGACCACATCCACTGCCAAAGCCTCCGCACTCAAGCCTTCTGCGCGGATGACCTCAGCCTGGTCGGCTGCTGCCTCGTAAGCCAGGTCTGCGAGCATCACGTCCGCGCCGGCTTGCGCTAGCGCCAGGGCAAACTGCCTGCCCAATAAGCCACCCCCGCCAGTCACCAGCACGGTGTTGCCCTTCAGGTTAAATTTGTCTAATACATTTTGCATGTTTACTCACTAAATCTACCTAAAAATTTTACCACTGCCATCTTTTCAAGCGAGCTTGATCCTGCGGCTGGCTTGGTCAGCCGATTGATGCGCGGCTAAAGCAATCTCCAGCGCACGGATGCCGTCTTCTAGCGTACAGCCGGATGGCTCCAGCCCTTGGCAGACGCGCACAAAATGCGCCATTTCTGCCAGGAACATGGCGTTGCGCTCAAAGCCGGCAGGCGGGTCGAGCCGCTGCCAGCTGTTGGTGCTAACCGTATAGACTTCGGCTGAACCGCTGGCATTTACCCAGCGCACAAAACCGTTGGTAGCGATGATTTCCAGCCAATGTGCAGCCGGCTGCTCGAAGTAATCGAGGTGCACATGCCCAGCTGCGCCGCTGCGGAAGCCAAGATTAATCTCTGCATAGTCCTCCACGCTTAGCTCCAGCGAGCTAATTTTTCCCATCTGCGCTGAAACAGAATCTACCTCGCCGGCTAACCAGCGCAAGTAGTCCAGCGGATGCGAAAGCGTGAACACTGCGCCACCGCCCAAGTCTGCCCGGGCAGCATAGGACTGGCGGTAATCCTCCCAGGGGTGCCAATCGGGCAAGTATTCGCCCCAGTGGGCAGTCAGGGAAAGCGGCTCGCCCAGCTCTCCAGAAGCCAGGAGAGACTTGATTTGCTGCAGCACAGGATGAAAGCGGAAATGATACCCAACGAGCACAGGCTTACCGCTGCGGGCTAAGTTCGCGCGCAGCTCGTGCATGCCGGTCAGGGTATGCGAGACGGGCTTTTCGATGAAGAGGGCACATCCGGCGGCTGAAGCCGGCAGCGCCACGCTCATGTGCGCGGCGGTGGGGTTAGAGATAATCACGGCATCTGGCTTTTGCGCCAAAGCCTCATCCAGGCTGGTGAAGACTGGCAAGCCCGCCAGTTCTTCCTCGGGCAGGGTGGCGTGATGCGTGCGATAGAGGATAATATCACTTTGATCCAGTGTGCGCAGGTTGCGCAGGTGCCGCCTGCCAATGGAACCCAATCCACAAATGAGGAATTTCATCCTTCCCTCCCGTCTTGGTGCAGCCAGCCATACAACGTGTTGATTATGCCTTGTAAGCCGTTGCGCACGTGCTGGTTGCTCAATATGCGCCTGCCCAATCCATTGCGAACGGGTTTGGGCGTCTCGGCAGCCTTGGCGCTGATGCCATCCCGGCGGGCAATCTCAACCACTTCCGGGTCCAGCGCGTTACCGAGCAAGCGCATGGTCTGCGCGTAGGTGGTCAGGCGCAGGTAGCCTTTCTGGTCCATGCGGTCGTCCATTTCCACCATGCGCCCCATCAGCTGGTCGCTCCAGCCTTCGGGCAGCATCTCCGCGAGCACTTCCAGCAGCACAGCTTTGGGCGTGAGCACTTCGAAGTGGTGTGCCGAAACCCATGCCTTGAGACCGTGGTAGGAGACAACCACATCTTCTACCCCCGCCACCTCCTGCGCGTAGCGCTCGGGTGTGCGGCCGGAGTTTTCCATATACTCCTCTTCCCATTTGTACGGCATGAGCAGCCCGCGTTCTACGGACTCAGCGCCTTTTTCTGCCCATGCCAAAGTACTCTCCGAGCTCATCACCACGCGCTGACGGATGTAAAAACCCGTCACCGCGCCCACATTAGGGAAAGTATCCAGCACTTCCAAATGTGCGGGCAGCCAGCCTTTGAGGTGATAGACGTCATCGTCGCTATAGGCGATCACGCTGCCGCTAGCCAGGTGCGCGATCCTGTAGAGCGCGTTCAGCTTGCCGATGTTTTGCCGCGAAAGCACTAAGCGGTCGATCTTGCCCTCGGCGTAAAGCCCTTGCAGGTAGCTGACCATCTCTTCGCAGCTGCCGTTATCGAAGACCAAGAGCTCATAAGGCTGCTCAGTGTTGGCGAGGATGCTCTCCAACGTCAGGCGCGTGACGTCTAAGCGGTGCTGGAAGTAGCCAGCCTGATGGGGGGCATACACCAGCACTGCTACGGTTACACGCGGCGGTGTGAAGCTGAGAGTTTGGTTGCGGGAGGGGTTAACGCCAATGCGGGGCATAGTGTTTAAGCTCCCTGGGAAGTTTGTTCGAGTTGGCGCTGACGCCGGCTTTCGCGCCAAGCACGCTGGGGATGGAAAAGCGTAAAAAGCGCTTGGGTCAGACCGTAATTGCCCCAAGCCAGCAGCGGATAAATCTCCACCTCGCGCCAGAATTTCTGCCAGCGGCGTGGGAAGGGCAGCAGCTGCCTGTGCACGAGCTGGTGGGTGGCATCATCCAGATTGAAGAGCACCCGTCTTCCACCCGCTAAGCGGATGTTCTCGCCCGTCTCAGGCAGGCGGTAGTGCGGCTGACCATTGGGCAAGTGGCTGTAATCGTGGTTCTGATGGATGATATCCACATCTGGTGTGGCGTCCACCACCAGCCAACCTTGCCGGCGCGCTTCGTAAATCATCCAGTTATCCCAGCCGGCGCGCCCGATGCTGAAATCGGGAATATGTTCGAAGCAGTTGCGCGGGAAGATGAAGTAGTCGCTGCCGGCGCGCAGGTGGTGTTTGCCTTCGCGGTGCAAGCGTTCGCGCAAAGCTGCCTCCCAGCCAGGCTCAAAGCTGAGCTCTTGCGTGACTTCTAAGTCCCAGCGCTGCCCAACGATGAGGAAGCGCTCGCAGGCTGCGCTGACGGCGCGGGTGGCTTGCAGGAACTCCGGGAAGAGGATGATATCGGCATTGACATACGCCAATAAGGGGCTAATGCTAAAATTGCAGCCCAGCTCAAAAATGGCACTTACTAGCGGCGTCCCGAGTGCGTTACGGGCTACCTCTGGCAGGTGCGCAAAGCCCAGCTCCGCTGCGGTTTCGGCTAAGCCTTCTTCCTGCCCAATAAGTACCACTTCCACCTCGGAGCCCAAGGCTTGCCAAGAGCGCAGGGCATTGCGCTGGATGAGTGCAATGTGCGGGTTGGTAAAGGGCTTGGGCGCGGTGAAGAGCGTAATCAGAGGCATCTCTACTTTTCCTCCACCGGCAGCCAGCTGCGCTTGGGATCTAGGCGGGCACGCAGGTCGCGCCAAGCGATGGCGAGGCTGCGCTTAAGCGGCACGGCGTGCTCGGGTTTCACCTGGTAATCTTCTGGCGGGTTAGCGCTGGGCTGCGCCAAAACGTTGAGATACAGCTTGAAAAGCTTGGAGCGCGGGTAGCCGTGCTGGCGCAAATTGATGATTTCATAGCCGGCTTTGCTGAGCGCTTCTACTATGGTGTGCGGGGTGAAGCAGCTCAGATGCGCCAGCTCGTAACTGTTATGCGCATAGAAGTTAGGCACTTCCAGGAGCAGCCAGCCCTGCGGAGTAAGCAGCTCTGCGCGGATCTGGCGCAGCACCCCGACGGGGTCGGGCAGGTGCTCGAGCACATGCATTAGGCTCACCAGGTCAAAACGCTTGGGCTGGCTGGCGATGAGCTCTGGCAGGCTTGTCACCATGCGCAAGCCTTGCGCCTCAGCCAGGGCGCGGTAAGCACTCCCGGGCTCCACGCCCACGCCTTCAGCTTGGAATTCATTCTGCAGAGCTTGCAAGAAGAGACCGCTTGAAGCGCCAATATCCAACACGCGCGCCAAGCTTTGCACGCCTTGGGCACGCAAAAAGCGGATTTGGTCCTCGGCGCGTAGCTGCTGTTGGCGCAGGTCTTTGGGTGTGGGGGCTGCGCTCTGCTGATAAATTTTGCGGTAATTTTCAGTGTAAAAATCAGGTTGGGTGGCACGGCTCGCGGCAGCATCCTGAAAGACGAAGCCGCACGCTTGGCAGTGGTAATAAACCACGGGGAAGCCAAAGGATTGCATCCAGTGCAGCTCTTTAGCCTGCCGCTTGCCGCACAGTGGGCAGGCTGGTGCGGCGGGCGCTTCCTGTGGAATTTGGGCTGTCTCTTCGATGGCATTAGTTTGAGCGCGGGCGTCCACTTCAGTGAGGCTCTTGTGACGCACGCCAGCCAAGCTTACCTGCCACTGTGGATGAAGCGCATTTTGTTCGAGCAGCTCGGCTAAGCTAAAGTCATCGCGGTTACCGAAGGCGGCATAGATGGCGCGTGCCACTTGCAAATCTTCCTCCGTATCGATGGTGAAGCGCAAGTGCCCAAGGCTGGGTTCAGTCTCCACAATCTTCACGCGAAAGCGCCCGGGCGTGTCGTAGAGGTAAGGCATTACGTGCTCGCGCTCGTAGGGCTCGGTGGCGTTCTGCCAGGCTTGCGTAAGTGCGGCAAAGCTGCACACCTCGGTATCCATGCCAATCGGGCTGGTGCGCTGGGCAGGCGGTGGCAGGCGGTTGGCAGCAAAGTCATACGCGCCTTCCAAAAACGCGGTTACCACGCGGTCGATCTCCTGTGGGTCAATCATCGGGCAATCGGCGGTGATGCGCACGATCACGTCGGCATAATGTTCACGAGCAGCTTGGTAATAGCGGTCCAAGACGTCGAACTGGCTGCCACGAAAGACCGGCACTGCCTGCTGCTGGCAAAACGCAGCGATAGGGTCATCCGCCGGGTCGGTAGTGGTGGCGACCACCACCCCGGTGACGGTTTGGGCGCGCCGGACACGGTTGATCACCCGTGCCAGCACAGGCTGCCCGCCCAGGTCGCGCAGGACTTTGCCGGGCAGCCGGCTGGAGCCCATGCGAGCTTGTATGATGGCGATGATATTTTCCTGGCTCATAAGCTCCGTCAGCTTCAGGGCTGCGGCGTTGGGGTGGGCGCTTCAATCACCATGGAAGAGACGCTGTAATCAAAATCATCTTGCTGGGCAGCCAAATTGGCTGGCGGTGTGATAAACAACACCACCCAGAGCATCCCTTGCTCCTTGAAAACGTAAGCCGACCAGCCGGTGCTCTCCTTACCATAGGTAAAGCGGGTTACTTCACGCTTGCCCATAGTTAGGTCGGAGGTTTGCAAGGCGTCCGCGTCATTCCCCAAGAACATTTTGACCCCGGATTTAATGAGACTAAGCGGAACACCTTCCAGCGCCTCATTCTTGACGATCAGCAATTGCGTTGGCGAAACCGCCGGCGCAGCCGTATCTTCGCCCCACCAAGCGACATTACTCTCCAAGTCATCCAGTAATGAAGCTAACGGTGAATCTTGCCCGCCGACAAATTGAGATAGAGAATCCCAGATTCCGGCTAAATCCTGCTCGACGTCACGCTGTGCGTAGGTATCTGGCAGCAGAATTTGCATGCCGGCGCCCTGGTACCAGACCATGCCTAAATCTGGTGTAGGGGTCGGCACTGGGGTTGCCGGAGTCTGCAATAAGCCAGGTAAATTGCAAGCTGAGATGGTCAGCAGCAAGGTGCAGCTCATCAGCCATAAAGTCCATTTCTTTTTCATGCTTTCCTCGCTTTCCCGTAAGCAACGGTATCTTGATAACATTTTAAGAGCTTTTGGAAATTCTTGCTCCAGTCGGCGCGCTCCACAGCATCTTGCCGAGCTTGCAGACTCAGCGCGCGCCAATCGAGCGCTGCCGCTTTCAAAATAGCCTCCGCCAGTGCCTGGTCATCCCCATCTGGGAAGATCCAACCGTTCTCGCCTTCTTTGATCCATTCGAGATTAGCAGGGATGTCGGAAACTATCGCAGGTAGCCCGCAAGCCATCGCCTCTAGCAGCGAGACTGAGCTGCCATCCACATGTGCGGGGCTGATGTAGAGATCCGCGGCGCCAAAATACGTGGTCAGGTCAGCATTAGGGATGCGCCCGCCAAAATAGACCCGCTCTTCAACGCCGCCAGCGCGGAGGATACTCCGAACTTTTGCCGCCTCAGAGCCTTCATTGAGCAATATAAGCCGTAGGGCTGGGTTTTGCTGCGCCGCGTGCACAAAAGCGCGTGCCAAGACGTCTACGCCATAGTTTGGCTCCCAGGCGCGCAGGCAGAGCAGCACAATCGCGTCGTTCCAGCCTTGCTGCTGGCGCCAAGCCTTGCCTGGCACTATACTGCTTTGTGGAGAAAACTTCGTCAGGTCTACGCCCCAAGGGAAAACACAAATGCGTTCCCGCGGGAAGCCAAAGCTGACGGCGCGCTCAGCCGTGGCTTGGCAGTCGAGCGTGAGCATGTCGGAATGTGCCAGAGTCCAGCGCGTCTGCCAGCGCTTGAGCGGCGAGAGGTAAGCGTCTTTCATCAGGTCAAAGCCCCAGCTCATGGTGAGCAGCGGGTGGAAGCCAGCCTGCGCCACCAAAAAAGCCACGTCTTGGATGGGTCCGGCATGCACGAGGTCTGGCTCCAAGTTATGCAGTAGAGTGCGCAGGCGCGCACTCAGGGATGGCACTTGCGAGAGCTTGAGCGGACCCGAGAGTCCCTCCCAGGGCACCTCGGTGACGCCAGCCAGGGTTTGCGGGGTGCAAGCTTGCAGGCGCAAGGCGTAAACCTCATGCCCGCTTTGCCCTAATGCAGTCAAAAAGCGCTGGTCGTGCGGGCTATCGCCGCGGGTGCAGTATAAAACGCGCATTTTGCTCTCAGGCTCCCAGCATTGTCCAGCGCAGCTCCTGCCCGGCGGCAATCGGGACGAGGGCGCGCGTACCAATCACTGCTTCGATCTCATAGGGCATGATAGCCCCAGGGGTGGCGGGGCGCAGCACGGTAATCATCTCGCGCGTGAACGTTTCTCCGGGCTGGATAGCGCGCGCTGCCCGCAAGCAGCGCCGTTGGATCACGACGGTGTCCTTTTCGTTCGCCGCAACCACTTTATTGCCCGAGCCCATGGCGCGCTCGAGCTGCCGCGTAGCGGTCACCATTTGGGCATAGCTTTCTGGGTTCATGGCAAAGGCATGGTCAGGCCCTTCGCGGCGGTTATCATCGGTGAAGTGCTTTTCGATCACGCGGGCGCCCAATGCGACCGCCCCCAGCACGGTTGCCATCCCTTGGGTGTGGTCCGAGAGGCCTAAAATCAGCTGTGGATACATATCATGGTAAGTCTTGAGCACATTGAGGTGGATGTGGTCAAAGTTAGCTGGGTCGGCGGTGTAATTGGTGTTGCACTGCATCAGCACGAGCTGCGGATTAACGGCTAGAATGGCATCCACGGCGCGCTGTACGTCGCCAATATCGGAAGCGCCCGTAGCAAGCAGCACCGGTTTTCCCTTGCTTGCGATGCGCAGGCAGGCTTCAATCCAGGTTATATCGCCTGAGCCGATTTTGTAAGCTGGCACGTATGGGTCGAGCATATCGATGGCGTCAAAATCGTACGGAGCAGAAAAATAATCAATCCCTACCTCATCGCAAGCCTGCTTGAGGATGGGGGTCCACTCGAAGGGCAGCGAGGCGTCGTTATAGACCTCAACCACACTTTTGCGCCACTTCGCCTGATGCGAAACCTGGGCTTGCATGTGGCTAAAGCCGTAATCCGAAACGATTTGGGGTCCGCGGAAGTTTTGGAACTTAGCGGCATTAGCGCCTGCTTCAGCGCACTGGCGGATGAGTTTGAGTGCCCGCTCTAAGCTGCCATCATGATTGGCAGCGATATCCGCTACAAAATAGGTGGGGTGATTATCGCCTATAAGCGTGTTTCCGATTTTCAATTCCATAGTTTCTCCTAATCAAGCAAGGTAAGCAACTAATTTATCCGGCAGGCCAGCCAAGGCGTCCTCGTAGAGAGCTTGCAGGCCTTCTTGTTCGCTAGGTAAAGGCGCATCGAGCACGGTTTGCAGCTTTTCCGTGTTCATGCTCAGGTTGAGCGGGCGCGGCGTGCTCAAGCCGGCATCCGCAAAGCTGACTGGGTTGATGAGCGACTCGTCCAGCCCAAATTGGCGCGCCAAGCTTACGCCAAAAGCATATTTGCTCGTGGCTTGCGGGCTGAATACGTGATACAGACCGCTGAGGCTCTTTTCTACCATAAGGAGCAAAAGCTGTGCCAGATGGTTGACGTAGAGCGGTGAGAAAAACACGTCTGTAAAGCCGTTCACGGTCTGCTCCGCACGCAGATGCGTATAGAAAAACTCAGCCAAGCTGCGCTGCCCGCTGGCAGACCAGCCGTAAAAATTTACGCGTGCCACCAGCGCCTGGGGGTAAGCCGCAGCAACGGCTGCTTCGCCAGCCAGCTTGGTGCGCGCATAAGTGTTGATCGGGTTAGGAGCATCCGTCTCACAGTAGTCGCCCCGCGTGCCGTCAAACACCGCGTCTGTGGAGATGTGCACCAGCTGTGCGCCGCATGCCTTCGCAGCCTGGGCGATCACGCCGGGCACTTGTGCGTTGAGCTTCTCGGCGAGCCCAGGGTGCAGCTCGGCTTGGTCAATATTGGCTAGCGCCGCGCAGTGAATGATCACATCTGGCGCGAGGGCAGCGATGCGCGCGGGCAAGCCCTCCAGCTCGGTTAGGTCCACCTGCTCTGCCGCAAAAGGCGTTTGCACCAGGGCATGCCTGCCGCTCCAGCCCGTGACGTGGTAGCCGCTCTGGGCTGCCGTGAGGGCTAAATTGAGGCCGAACAAACCGCTCGCGCCCGTGACTAACACGTGCTTCATGCTATTTTTCCTTCTCAAAATCTTGCGCGATGGGGGCGATCAGAGCATTGATCTGCTCCACATCCAGCCAATCCGTATTAGTATTGCTGGCATAGCGGAAGCCATCCGGCAGGGGTTTGCCTAAGCTCTCCCAATAGTGCCCAAACCATAGGGCTGAAGCCGGTTGCACCACGAACATATCCGGCAGTTCAACGGTCGTGCGGGCTTCATCTTCGGAGATCAGGCTTTCGTGCAGCTTTTCTCCGGGGCGGATGCCGATGATCTCAATCTCGGCTTCCGGCGCCATCGCTTTGGCGAGGTCCAGCATACGCATGCTGGGGATCTTGGGCACAAATACCTCGCCGCCTTGCATTTGCTCGATGCAGCGGATGACGAAGCGCACGCCCTGCTCGAGGGAAATCCAAAAGCGGGTCATACGGTCATCGGTGATGGTGAGGTGGCCGTTCTCGCGCTGCTTGAGGAAGAGCGGGACCACACTGCCGCGCGAGCCGACTACATTGCCATAGCGCGTGCAGGAGATGCGCGTGTTGCGCCCGCCGGCATAGGCGTTGCTCTGGATGAGCAGCTTTTCAGCAGCCAGCTTGGTGGCGCCATATAGGTTGATCGGGTTCACAGCTTTATCCGTGCTGAGGGCTAATACCTTTTCCACGCCATTCTCGATAGCAGCATCCGCTACGTTGCTGGAGCCCAGAATATTGGTTTTGATGGCTTCCATGGGGTTGTATTCGCACGCCGGCACCTGCTTGAGCGCAGCGGCATGGACGACAATATTGACGCCATAGAGCGCGCGTGAAAGGCGCTCGCGATCGCGTACATCGCCAATAAAGTAGCGAATCGACGGGTCATCATAACCGCTCGTGCGCATCTCGTGCTGCTTGAGCTCGTCACGGCTGTAGACAATAATTTTAGCGGGGTGATATTCCTCGAGCATAATCTTGATAAATTTTTTACCGAAGGACCCCGTCCCGCCGGTAACTAAAACAACTTTATTATTCCAATCCATGCATGCTCCTTAGCGCGTGTTGCGCTCATCTTTCGAGA
>ERZ1026792.1462-NODE-1462-length-14754-cov-2.764272_pt1 | contig 14754 bp, 14 predicted proteins | sample MGYA00520884_ERZ1026792 | MGnify/ENA primary metagenome ERZ1026792 (study PRJEB33270, sample SAMEA104284473) | anaerobic digester metagenome | biome: Anaerobic digester microbiome; feature: mesophilic sludge digester; material: Anaerobic digester biomass... | reverse complement strand
GCCGAGTAGCAGTCGTACGCGGTGAGGGCTACGATCTTCTCCCCCCGCCCCTTCATCTCCCGGAGAGTCACGGGCGTCACCTTGTCCGCCGCCATGTCATGCCTCCCGCCTGCGCCCCGCCTTTACGCGCGCCCCCGGGCCGCCCCCCCTTCGCGGAGGGGCCGCGACGCGCCCCGCCGCTTCCGCCCCGCGCGGAGCGGAATGCCCGTTTTTTCGACGCGGTGCGAATCCTCGACCGCATCCAGCAACGCCGCGATCGTCATTCCGGCCGCCGGATGGAGGCCCCCCCCGGCGATTTCGGCGAGCGGCGCCAGGACAAACCGCCGCCCGGACATCCTCGGGTGCGGGACCGTCAGTCGGGCGGCGCGTATCATCCGCCGCCCGAAGAGCAGGATGTCTAGGTCGATGGTCCTGGGGGCGTTCCTCGCCCCCCGCGCGCGCCCCATCCCGCGCTCGATCCCGCGAAGCGCCCGCAGGAGGGCCCCCGGCCCGAGCGACGTCTCGATCCCGACCGCAGCGTTGAGATACGGCGGTTGCGGCGGCCCGCCCACCGGCTCCGTGCGATACACGGAGGAGAGCTTCGCCACGCGCACCCCGGGGAGCGCGGCTATCCTCCCGACCGCCTCGCGCAGGTTTTTCCCGGCGTTCCCGAGGTTCGACCCGAGGGCGATGAACACCTCCTCGCCGCGGAGACGGGAGATGCGGGGCGCGGGACGGCCATTCGGGGTCATTCCTCGCCGCCTCCCGACTCAGACGTCCATTTTCCCGATGCGGGCGACCGCCTCCCGGATTTGTTCCTCGGGGACGGTCAAGGTCATGCGGATATAACCTTCGCCGCTCGGACCCAGGCCGTTCCCGGGGGTGACGACTATGCCCGCCTCCCGCAGGAGCCGCCCGGCCATCTCGGCCGAGGAGAGGCGCCCGGGGACGCGCGCCCAGACGTAGAACGTGGCGTTCGGCCTCGCCACGCCCCAGCCCAGCGCGCGCAGCCCGTCCACAAGCGCGTCGCGCCGGCGCTTGTACGCGGAGAGATACCCGGCCAGGAACCCCTGCGGCCCGTCGAGCGCCGCCACGCCGGCTAGCTGCACCGCCTGGAAGATCCCGGAGTCGAGGTTCGACTTCACCCTGCCGAGCCCCGCGACCACCTCGGCCATCCCGACGGCGAAGCCGACCCTCCAGCCGGTCATGCTGTAAGTCTTGGAGAGGGAGTGGAACTCGATCCCGACTTCCCTCGCCCCCTCCGCCTGGAGGAAGCTCGGCGGGCGGCAGCCGTCGTAGGCGAGCTCGGTGTAGGCGGCGTCGTGGCAGACGATGATTCCGTGCCTTCGCGCGAACTCGGCCACGCGGCCGAAGAAGCCCAGGCCGCACGTCGCGGCCGTTGGGTTGTTCGGGTAGTTGATGAAGAGGAGCCGTGCCCTGCGGGCGACCCCCTCCGGAACGGCGTCGAGATCGGGGAGAAAGCCGGCCTCCTCCCGAAGCGGCATCCTGTACGGCTCCCCCCCGGCCAGGATGGCGGCGGCCTGGTAGACCGGGTAGCCGGGGTCGGGGACAAGAACGACGTCGCCCGGGTTGACGAAGGCGAACGGGATGTGGCCGATCCCCTCCTTCGATCCGATCAGCGGGAGCACCTCCGTCTCCGGGTCGAGACGCACGCCGAATCGCCGCCCGTACCAGCCGGCTATCGCCTTCCTCAGGGCCGGCATGCCGAGGTCGAGGGCGTAGCGGTGGTTCGCCGGGTCGAGCGCGGCGCGGTGGAGCGCCTCGATGACGTGCGGGGGCGTCGGCAGGTCGGGATCACCCACCCCCAGGTCGATGATCCCCCGCCCGGATTCCGCGAGTTCCCGTTTCATCCGGTCGATCTCGGCGAACAGGTACGGCGGAAGATTCTTCAGCCTGTCGGCCAGGCTTATGGAGATGCGACCCCGCGCGCTCAACGCCGCCCTCCCCCGCGCCGGGCAAGCACGTCACCCATCTCGTAGATCCCAGGCGGCTTCCCGGCGATCCACCGCGCCGCCCTCAGCGCCCCGCGGGCGAACGTGTCGCGGGAGGTGGCGCGGTGCGCCAGTTCGATCCGCTCCCCGGCGGCGGCGAAGGAGACGACGTGGTCGCCGACGATATCCCCCTGCCTGACGGCGTGGATCCCGATCTGCCCCCGCGGCCGCTCCCCGGGCTCCCCCTTCCTGCCGTACACGACGGCCTTCGAGAGATCCGCACCGCGCCCCTCCGCCACTGCCCTCGCCAGGCGGAGCGCCGTGCCGCTCGGGGCGTCCAGCTTGTGCCGGTGATGCGTCTCGACGATCTCCACGTCGTAGTCGTCGCCGAGGGATCGCGAGGCCTCCGCCGCGAGGCGGAGGAGCAGGTTCACCCCCACGCTCATGTTGGGGGCGACGAGGCAGGCGACCTTCCGGGAGGCCCGCTTCACGGCCCGCCTCTCGGCGTCGCCGAGGCCGGTCGTCCCGATCACGATCGGTTTCCCGAGGAAGGCGGCCGTCTCCGCGCCCCGCGCCGCCGCCTCGCGCCCGGAGAAATCCACGATCACGTCCGCGCCCCGCGCCGACGACGCCAGGTCCGATGAGACCGGCACGCCGATCCTGCCCGCGCCGGCGCACTCCCCGGCGTCGGCGCCGATGCACGGATGCCCCTCGCGCTCGACCGCCCCGACCACCGCAATACCGCCCCCGCCGGCCGCGCAGGCGATGATCCGCTTCCCCATCCGCCCGCACGCCCCGCAGACGACGATCCTGAGCATCCCCACCCTCCTCCCCCCCCCGCGCGCGGGCAGGGGTTCGCCTCATCCGGCCGCGCGCCGCTCAGATCAACCCGTATTCCCGCATCACCTTCTCCAGTGTCGCGCGGTTTTCGTCCGCGATGGGGCAGAGCGGGAGGCGGTACTCCTCCCGGATCTTGCCCATCATGGCGAGGGCGGCCTTCACCGGGATCGGGTTCGTCTCTACGAAGAGGGCCCTGTTCATCCGGTAGAGCTCGTAGTGCGCGGCGCGCGCCCCCTCGATATCCCCCCCGAGGAACTTCCCGACCATCCCCGCGACGGCGGCGGGCAGGACGTTGGCGGCCACGGAGACAACGCCCTTGCCCCCGAGCGCCATGATCGGAAACGTAAGGCTGTCGTCGCCGGAGAGCACCGTGATGTCGCAGCGCGAGAGTATCTGGCTCACCTGCTCGAGGCTGCCGCTCGCCTCCTTGATGGCGACGATATTCTTCTCCCTGGAGAGGGAGGCGACCGTCTCCGGCGTTATGGAGACGCCCGTCCGCCCGGGGACGTTGTAGATGACGACGGGGATATCCACCTCCTTCGCGATCGCCTCGTAATGGTATTGCAATCCGCGCTGGGTCGGCTTGTTGCAGTACGGCGTGATCACCAGCGCCCCGTCGGCCCCCGCCTCCTTCGCGTGCGCGGTCAGGCGCAGCGCCTCGCGCGTGCAGTTCGATCCGCTCCCGGCGATGACCGGCCTCCTTCGGGCGACCTTCTCGACCACGTACTCGACCACGCGGTCGTGCTCCTCGTGGGAGAGCGTCGCCGATTCGCCGGTCGTCCCGCAGGGGAGGATCACGTTCGTCCCGCCCTCGATCTGGAACTCCACCAGCGAGCCGAGCGTCTCGAAGTCGATCTCGCCGTCGCGGAACGGCGTCACCAGCGCAACGATGGATCCGCTGAACATGGACACCCCCCTCAATCTGCGGCCCTCGGCTTGTCGAATGCGGCGCTCGGGGCGGCGGCGCCGCGGATAGTATACCACGGCGGCGGGAGAATCCGCCTCAACGGCGCGGCGGCCGGCTATCCCTTCCTCTCGGCCTCGATCTCGCCCCGGAAGACCTCCTCGGCGGGGCCGGTCATGAAGACGTGATCGTCTTCCGCCCAGCGGATGGAGAGTTCCCCGCCGGGCAGGGCGACGACGACCTCCCGGCCGGTGCGGCCGGTGAGACACGACGCGACCGCGGCGGCGCACGCCCCGGTGCCGCACGCCGCCGTCTCCCCCGCGCCGCGCTCCCAGACTCGCATCGAGACGCGCGACGGCGATTCGACCTGTACAAATTCCACGTTCACGCGCTGGGGGAAGAGGGGATCGATCTCGATCCTCGGGCCGAGTTGGCGCACCGGGAAGGCGGCGAGGGCGTCGGTGAAGAGAACGCAGTGCGGGTTCCCCATCGAGACGCAGGTGATGCGCCTCGGCTCGTTGGCGAGCGTCACCTCGCGGTCGACTATTCTTCCCCGCATCCGCACGGGGATTTTCGGCCCGTCGAGTTCGGGAACGCCCATGTCCACGGTTACCAGGTCCCCCTCCACCCGGGGCCGGATGATCCCGGCCTTCGTCTCGATCGCCTGCTCCCCCTCGGGGAGGAGTTCCTGCGTCACGAGGTATTTCGCCAGGCAGCGGATGCCGTTGCCGCACATCTCCACCTCGCCCCCGTCGGCGTTGAAGACGCGCATCCGATAGTCGGCCCTCTTCGACGGTTCGAGGACGAGGAGCTGGTCGGCCCCGATGCCGTGCCGCCTGTCGCAGAGGGAGCGGACGAGCCCTTGGTGGATCGGGAGCGCCTGGCGGACGCAGTCAAGGAGGACGAAGTCGTTCCCGAGCCCGTGCATCTTCACGAACGGTATCTTCATCTCAGCGCTTCCAGAGAAACGCGGGAATTCTCTCGCCGCGCACGAGGTCCTCGTACGTCTCCCGCTCCCTGACGAGCCATGCCCGCGCGCCGCGGACGAGCACCTCTGCGGGGCGGCGGCGGGAGTTGTAGTTCGACGACATCGTGAAGCCGTACGCCCCGGCGCCCATGACGGCCAGGTACTCTCCCGGACGCGGCTCCCGCATCTTCCGGTCCTTCGCGAGGAAGTCGCCCGCCTCGCAGACGGGACCGACGACGTCGGCGACGATCGACCGCCCCCTCCCCTTCCGCACGGGCAGGATCTCGTGGTACGCCCCGTAGAGACTGGGACGGATAAGGTCGTTCATCGCCGCGTCCGTGATGACGAAGTTCTTCGCCCCGCTTTTCTTGAGGTAGAGCACCCTGGTCAGCAGCACGCCGGAGTTCCCGGCTATGAAACGCCCCGGCTCGAGCACCAGCTTCAGGCCGAGCCCCTGCAGCTCCGGCAGCACCGCACTCGCGAACCGATCGGCGGTCGCGGGGTTCTCGTCGCGGTAGATGATCCCGAGCCCTCCCCCGATGTCGAGATGTTCGAGCGGCACCCCGGCGCGCAGGAGTTCCCGTACGAGGGGGAGCACCTTCCGCAGCGCCTCCACGTAGGGGCCGGTGTCGATGATCTGCGAACCGATGTGCATCTGCACCGCCGTCGGCCTGACGTGCCGGCACCGCATCGCCCTGCGGTAGGCGTCGCGGACGCGAGAGGGATCGAGGCCGAACTTGTTCTCCGCCTTCCCTGTAGTGACATAGCGGTGCGTGCGGGGGTCGACGTCGGGCGTGATGCGGAACGCAATCCGGGCCGTCGCGCGGAGGCGCGCAGCCACCCGCTCGATCGCATCGAGCTCCGCGAGCGACTCCACCGTCAAGAAGAGTATCCCGGCCCGCAGCGCCGCGGAGATCTCCTCGCCCGTCTTCCCCACCCCCGCGAAGACGATCTTCCCGGGGTCGGCCCCCGAGGCGAGCGCGCGGTGGAGCTCCCCCCCCGAGACGATGTCGAAGCCCGCCCCCGCGTTCGCGAGGGTCTTCAGCACGGCGAGGTTCGAGCAGGATTTGACCGAGTAGCAGATCAGGTGCGGAACGGGGGCGAAGGCGCGGTCGAGCCGCTCGAAGTGCCCGGTCAGCGTGGCGTGGCTGTAGACGTAGAGCGGTGTGCCGAATTTCCGGGCGAGTTCCTCGAGGGGGGCCGCCTCGGCGCAAAGCGCCCCCCCCCGGTAGGCGAACTCATGCATGGGAGAGCCTTCTCCTCCACGCCGCGAGGGCCTTCGCCACCCCCGCCGGCGACGTCGACCCGCGGGATCTTTTCCTGGCAACCGTATGTTCGTGCGCGAGCGCCTTGCGCGCGTCCTCCCCGAAACGCGGGGAAAAGGCCCGGAGCTCCGAGAGCGTCAGGTCCTCGAGGCGCCTCTTCCGGGACAAGCAGTCGGCGACGAGCATCCCGACGGCGCGGTGCGCCTCGCGGAACGGAACGCCGCGGGCGACGAGACACTCGGCGAGGTCCGTGGCCTGGCTGAAGTCGCCGTCGAGGGCGCGGCGGAGCATCTCGGGCCTGAACGAAATCTTTCTCCAGAGCCCCGCCATGATCAAGAGGCACCCGTCGAGCGTCAGGGCGGCGTCGAGGAGCGGCTCCTTGTCTTCCTGCATGTCGCGGTTGTAGGCCAGCGGGAGGCCCTTCATTACCGTGAGCGCCGAGACGAGCGCCCCGATGAGCCGTCCCGACTTTCCGCGCACGAGCTCGGCGACGTCCGGGTTGGCCTTCTGGGGCATGAGCGACGAGCCGGAGCAGTAGGAGAGGTCGATGGAGACGAACGAGAACTCCTTGCTCGCCCAAAGGACGATCTCCTCCGCCATCCGGGAAAGGTGCACCCCCGTGATGGCGCCCGCAGCGAGGAATTCGAGGACGAAGTCGCGGTCGCTCACCGCGTCTATGCTGTTCTCCGCGACGCGGGAGAACCCGAGCGCCCGGGCGACCTGATCGCGGTCGATCGGGAGGCTTGACCCGGCGAGCGCCCCCGCGCCGAGCGGCATGGAGTCCGCCCTCTTCAGGCAATCCGCCATCCGCGCGGCGTCCCGATCGAGCATCTCGACGTAGGCGAGGAGGTGGTGGGCTACGAGCACCGGCTGGCCGTGCTGGAGGTGCGTGAAGCCCGGCATGACGAGCGCCCGGTGCCTCCACGCGGCGTCGACGATGGCGCCCTGGAGCCCCCGGATGCCCGCGATAGCGTCGCCTACGGCGTCGATCAAGAAAAGCCGCGCGTCGAGCGCGACCTGGTCGTTTCGACTGCGGGCGGTGTGGAGCTTGTCGGCCGTCGGGCCTATGAGCTCCTTCAACCGGGACTCGACCGCCATGTGGATATCCTCGTGCGCGGGACCGGGACGGAACGCACCGCGCTCGATCTCCTTCTCCACCTTCTTCAGGCCTGCGCTGATCCTCTTCGCCTCCGCCTGCGTCACGAGCCCCTGCTTCGCGAGCATCGCGACGTGCGCGAGACTGCCCCGGATATCGTGCCTGAAGAGGACACGGTCGAAGCCGATGGAGGCGGTGAACGCCTCCACCTCGCGCGCCATCTCCCTGTCGAACCTGCCGGACCAAAGCTTCCTGGCCATGGCTCCCCTCCCCTCCCCCCCGCGCGATCCCTTCTTCCGCTTCATCCCCTGCGGCCCTTCCTCAACATCGCCTCGATCCGAAGGCGTAGGCCGTTCAGACGGATGAAGCCGGTCGCGTCCGCCTGGTTGTACACGGCGCCGCTCGCCTCGAAGGTGGCGTGCGCCGGGCTGTAGAGGGAGCAGGGGGAGCTCCTCCCGACGACGATGCAATTCCCCTTGTACAACTTGACCCGCACCGTCCCCGTGACGTTCTTCTGGCTCTCCTCGACGGCGGCCATGAGCATCCGCATCTCGGGCGAGTACCAGAATCCGTTGTAGACGAGGGAGGAGAAATACGGGATGAGCGAGTCGCGCAGGTGCATCACCTCCCGGTCCATCGTGAGCGACTCCATCGCGCGGTGCGCGATATGCAGTATGGTGCCCCCCGGCGTCTCGTAGACGCCGCGGCACTTCATTCCGACGTACCGGTTCTCCACGATGTCGATCCGCCCGATGCCGTTCCCCCCCCCGAGCTCGTTCATGCGTGCAAGGAGTTTCGCGGACGCGAGCTTCTTCCCGTCCACGGAGACCGGCACGCCCTTCTCGAACCCGATGGAAACGTACGTCGGCCTGTCCGGGGCCTTCTCAGGGGAGACGCTGAGGACGAACATATCCTCGTCGGGCTCGCGGCCGGGGTCCTCGAGGATGCCGCCCTCGAAACTGATGTGCAGGAGGTTCCGGTCGCTCGAGTACGGCTTCTCCTTGGTCACCGGGACCGGAATGCCGTGCCGCTTCGCGTACTCGATCAGGTCCGCGCGCGCACCGAAGTTCCACTCGCGCCACGGGGCGATGACCTTGAGGTCGGGGCCGAGGGCGGCGAAGGTCAGCTCGAACCGCACCTGGTCGTTCCCCTTGCCCGTCGCGCCGTGCGCCACGGCGTTCGCCTTCTCCTTCCGGGCTATCTCCACCTGCCGCTTAGCGATCAGCGGCCGCGCGATGGAGGTGCCGAGCAGGTACGTCCCCTCGTAGATCGCGTTTGCCTTGAGCGCCGCGAAGACGAAGTCGCGCGCGAACTCCTCGCGCAGGTCCTCGACGTAGACCTTGCTCGCCCCGGTGCGGAGCGCCTTCCGGCGGATCCCGTCGAGCTCCTCGCCCTGGCCGAGGTCGGCCACGTAGGCGATGACGTCCATCCCCCTCTCCTTCTGCAGCCACTTCAGAATGATCGAGGTGTCGAGCCCGCCCGAGTAGGCAAGCACCACCTTCTCCATCGGGATTCTCCTTTCAGTGCACGGCGGATGCCGCGCCGCGGACCGGATCGGAGCCCTTCCGTCTCTTGGATCCGCGCGGTTCGCCCCTCCGATCCGGCAGGATTTTACCACAAGGAAGGAGGCGGAGACGCGGAAAAGAGGGGATTCGGCGCGCTGGGGGGGTTGAGGAACCCGGGGCGGGGTGGACGGCCCTTCTCTCCAGCGGCCGGCGTCATGGCGGGTGGGGGGGCGAGCGCGCGGATTCCCGGGGCCGAAAAGGCGGGTTTCCCCCCGGCCATTACAACTTCTTCGCCCGAGCCACCGCGGCGAACGCCTCCTCGACGATCTCCATCGCCAGATCGATCTCCTTCTTCGTCACCGTCATCGCGGGCATGAAGCGCAGGACGTTGTCGCCGGTGGAGTTCGTGAGCATCCCCCGCCTCATGCACTCCGCCACGACCGCCTTCCCGTCTATCGAGAGATGCATCCCGAGCATAAGCCCCTCCCCGCGGATCTCCCTCACGAACGGGCGGCGCGCCGCGAGGCGGACGAGGCGCGTCCGGAGATACCTGCCCATCTGCCGCGTCCGCTTGAGCAGCCCCTCCTTCTCGATCGCATCGAAGACCGCGATCCCCGCCGCGCAGGCGAGCGGGTTGCCGCCGAATGTGGAGGCGTGCATCCCCGGCTGGAGAAGGTCGGCGTACTTCGTCGAGGCGAGCATCGCCCCGATCGCAACGCCGCCGCCGAGGGTCTTGGCCAGCGTGATCACGTCCGGCACGACGCCGCAATGCTGGTAGGCGAAGTACTTGCCGGTCCGCCCCATCCCGGTCTGCACCTCGTCCATGATCAGCATGATCCCCTTCGAGTCGCAGAGGCGCCGTACGGCGACGAAATACTCGGGCGGCGCCGTGTTGATCCCCCCCTCCCCCTGTATCGGCTCGAGCAGCACGGCGCAGGTGGCGTCGCCGACCGCGCGCGACAGGGCGCCGATGTCGCCGAACGGCACGTGCCTGACGCCGGAGAGAAGCGGCCCGAATCCCTCCTGGTATTTCGGCTGCCCCGTGGCGGTGACCGTCGCGATGGTGCGCCCGTGGAAGGAATCGATCATGGAGATGATCTCGTAGCGCCCCTTCGGGTTGCCCGCCTTCCGCGCGAGTTTCATCGCGGCCTCGTTCGCCTCGGCGCCGCTGTTGCAGAAGAAGCATTTCCCGGGGAAGGCGTGCTCGGCGATGAGCTCCGCGAGGCGCGCCTGGAGCGGGTTGTAGTAGATATTCGGTATATGCAGGAGGAGGCCGGCCTGCCTCCTGACGGCGGCCACGACCTTCGGGTGGCAATGTCCGAGCCCGCTCACCGCGTAGCCGGGGAAGAAATCCAGGTAGCGGCGGCCGCGGTCGTCCCATACCCACGACCCCTTTCCCCTGACGATCACGAGCGGATTCCGGCCGTACGACGGGATCACGCAGCGCCCGTACAACCCTATAGTCCCCCGCGCCCCTGCCCGATCCTTTTTCATTTCCACCCCTTCCCCTTGCGAACGCCCGCGTCCTCGGCCCCGGAATGACCCCCGCGCCCCGAAAAGAACGACGCCGGGAAAAGGACCGCGGGACGCCGGCCCGGACCGCTCATCCGGCCGCCATCCGGTTTTCGCCGTTCGCCGTTCAGCCCTTCACTATCTCCGTCCCGATCCCGGCGTCCGTGAATATCTCGAGGAGCGTCGAGTGGGGAAGCCTGCCGTCCACGATATGCGTCTTCGGCACCCCCGCGGCCGCGGAAGTCACCCCCGCCCGCACCTTCGGAAGCATCCCCCCCTTCAGCACCCCGGCGGCCGTCAGCGTGGCGATGTCGCCGATCTTGAGCGTCCCGATCAGCGACCCCTCGTCATCGGGGTTGCGGAGGATCCCGCGGACGTCCGTGAGAAGGATGAGCTTCTCCGCCTTCAGCGCCGCCGCCACCTCGCCCGCCGCCGTGTCGGCGTTTATGTTGTAGAGATTCCCCTCCGCGTCGGCCCCCACGGGGGCGATGACCGGAATGATATCCTTCCTGAGGAGTTCCCTTATCGGCTCGACCGCAACCTTCTCCACATCGCCCACGAACCCGATGTCCGCCCCCGCCCCCGCCCCGCCCCCGGGAAGGTGCCTCTTCGCCCGGAGCACCCCGTTCCTTCCGGCCAGCCCGCGCGCCCTCCCGCCCAGTTGCCCCAGCCGTTCCACGATCCCGCGGTTCACCTCGAGGAGGACCTCCTCCACGACCTTCATCGTCTCGGCGTCCGTTACCCGCAGCCCGGAGACGAATCGCGGCACGATCCCCCGCTCCTTCAGCCGCGCGCTGATGGCGTTACCCCCCCCGTGAATGACGACCGGCCGTATCCCCACGCACTCCATGAAGACCACGTCCCGGAGTATCCCGTCCGGGTCCCCGGAGCCCATCGCGCTCCCGCCGTATTTGAGCACCACGACCTTCCGCCGGAATCGCTGGATGTACGGGAGCGCCTCGACAAGCACGTCCGCCTTCTCCACAAGCGCCTTGATGTCGTCCATCGTTGCGCCCCTTCCGCGGCGGGGAATGAACCCGCCGGCCGCCTACAGCTTGTTGATCTCCACGTACCCCGGCGTCAGGTCGCAGGTGAGGATCCGTTCGCGCGCGCGGCCGCGCGCGAGCGCGATCCCGATCGCGATCTCCGGCCCCTCGAGCGATCGCCTGAGCGCCGCCTCGTCCGCGCCCGCGGCGGCGCCCCGCGCGAAGACCAGGCGCCCCTGCATCGTCACCTCGACGCCGTCCTGCGACAGGTCGACCCCCGCGGCGCCCAGGGCGGAGAGCACCCTCCCCCAGTTCGGCTCCCTGCCGTACATGGCGGTCTTGAACAGGAGGGAGTCGGCGACGGCGAAGCCGAGCCGTTTCGCCTCCTCCGAGTCGCGCGCGCCGGTCACGACGATCTCGATGAACTTCGACGCCCCCTCCCCGTCCCGCGCGATCATCTCGGCGAGCCCCCCGGCGACCTCGTCCAGCGCCCCGGAGAACCGGCGCGCGTCGGGGTCCCCGGTCCCGGAGATGAGGGGCGCGCCCGAGAGGCCGTTCGCCAGCAGGAAGACGGAGTCGTTCGTGCTGCAATCCCCGTCCACCGTGATCCGGTTGAAACTCTTCTCGACGCTCGCGCGGAGCAGCGCGGCGAGGGCGCCCGGCTCCACCGCCGCGTCCGTGGTGATGAAGGCGAGCATCGTCGCCAGGTCCGGGCGTATCATGCCCGCGCCCTTGGCCATGCCGCCGATGGTCGCCTTCCTCCCCCCGATGGAGACCCGGGCCTCCACCTCCTTGGGGCGGGTGTCGGTGGTGAGCATGGCGGCCGCGGCGTACCTTCCCCCCTCTCCACTTAGCGAGGCGGCGAGGCCGGGGATCGCGGCGGTTATCCTGTCCAGGGGAAGGCGCCGCCCGATCCGCCCCGTGGACGCGGCTAGCACCGCGGACGGGTCGATCCCCAGCGCCCGCGCGGCCGCGGCGGCCATCCCCTCGGCGTCGCGCAATCCGGCCTCGCCGGTCGCGGCGTTGGCGCAGCCGCTGTTGACGACTATCGCCTGCGCGCGGCCCGAGGCGAGCCTGGCCCGGCTGAGCGCCACCGGGGCGGCGCAGAATCGGTTGGTCGTGAACATCCCGGCGGCGGCGGCCGGAATATCGGAGGCGATGAGGGCGAGGTCCTTCCCCCCCTCCTTGATGCCGCACCGCGTCCCGGCCGCCCTGAAGCCGGCGGCCGCGGTCACGCAACCGGATGCCATTGTCATGAGACGCGTCTTTCCCGTGGAAAGCCGGCGGGGGAGGCCCTCGGGGCGCCTCAGCGCAGCCCCTCGGTCTCCGGGAAGCCGCTGACGAGGTTCATGTTCTGCACCGCCTGCCCGGCGGCGCCCTTGACGAGATTGTCGATCGCGGAGATGACGACGATCCTGCCGGTGCGGTCGTCGGCGACGGCCGATATGTCGCAGAAGTTCAGTCCCAGGACGTTCTTCGTGTCCGCGAGCGCGCCCGGCGGCATGACCCTTACGAAGGGGGAGCGCGCGTACGCCCCCCTGTAGGCGTCGAGCAGCGCCGACGAGGAGACCGGGGAACGGGGTTTCAGGTAGACGGTCGTGAGGATGCCGCGGTTCATGGGGGCCAGGTGCGGGGTGAAGAGCACGCGGATGGGGACGCCCGCCGCCCGGCCCAGCTCCGCCTCTATCTCGGCGATATGCTGGTGCCTCCCGACCTTGTAGGCGCGGAAGCTCTCGTTCACCTCCCCGAATATCATCGGTATGGACGCCTTCCTCCCCGCCCCCGTCGCCCCCGACTTGGAGTCGATTATGATCTCGCCGGGCTCGACGAGTCCCGCGGCGAGGAGCGGGGCGATCGCGAGGATGGAGCCCGTCGGGTAGCAGCCGGGGTTGGCCACGAGGGACGCCCCGCGTATCTCGTCCGCGCGCAGCTCCGGGAGGCCGTAGACCGCCTCCGGCAGGAGCCCCTGCGCGGCGTGCTCGACGCCGTACCATTGCGCGAAGACGGCCGCGTCGCGGAAACGGAAATCCGCGCTCAGGTCGATCACCTTCTTGCCCGCCGCGCGGAACGGCCCGGCGTATTTCATGGAGACGCCGTGCGGAAGCGAGAGGAACACCAGGTCCGCCTTGCGGCAGACGTCCTCGACGTCGAGCGGGGTGCAGGGAAGGTCGAGGCGCCCGGCAAATCGCGGCGACTCCTCGCTCATCAATATGGGGTGGTCCAGCTTGGCGGTGAGGGAAGTCACCTTCGCCCGGGGATGGCGCGTCAGTATCTCAAGCAGTTCGCAGCCGGTGTAGCCAGTCGCCCCGACAACGGCAACTCGAATCAATTTATTCACCTCGTCGCCGCGAATTATAGGGCCGCCAGCCCCGCTGTCAACCACAAACCGGGGGCGCCCCGCGGCGGGACGGGGCGCGTCGGGGGCGCGCGGCGCCGGCTCGCCCCCATCCCCCGGGATCACCGCGCCTGAACCCATGCCGCCCGGATAAATAAGGGCAAGGCCGCGAGGACGACCCTGCCCATCGGCTTCGGCGCCGCGCCGCGTCAGCGCTTGGAGAACTGGAATCTCTTCCGGGCTCCGGCGTGGCCGTATTTTTTGCGCTCCTTCGCGCGGGGGTCGCGGGTGAGGAGGCCGGCCTGCTTCAGGCTCTGGCGCGTCGTCTCGTCGAAGCGGGAGATGGCCCGGGCGAGGCCGTGGCGCATCGCCCCGGCCTGCCCCATCAGGCCGCCGCCGTTGACGACGGCGATCACGTCGTACTTCTCCGCCGTCTGCGTGACCGTGAGCGGCTGCGACACGATCACGCGCATCTCCTCCTTCCTGAAGTATTGCTCGATCGGCACGCCGTTGACGCTCACCCGGCCCGTGCCCGGAACGAGCCTCACGGTCGCGACCGACGTCTTTCTCCTCCCGGTGGTCCTCACCCCGGCTTCCTGCACTGTCATCTCTTCCTCCGTAGATTCGCGCGCAGGGGCTGCAGGCCCCCGTCCATCACCGCGTGGCCGCGACCGGCATCTGCGCCGCGTGCGGGTGCTCGGGCCCGGCGTACACCTTCAGCTTTTTCAGGAGGGCGCGCCCCAGCCTGTTCTTCGGCATCATGCCCGCCACCGCGTGCTCGACGAGCCGCTCCGGGTGGCGCTCCCGGACCCGCGCCACCGGTATCGTCCTCAGGCCGCCAGGGTAGCCCGAGTAGCGCGTGTACGTCTTCTGCTCGTCCTTCTTCCCCGTGAGTTTGACCTTCGCCGCGTTGATCACGACGACGAAGTCGCCGGTGTCTGCATGGGGGGTGTACTCGGCCTTCCCCTTGCCGCGCAGGAGGTCGGCTATCCTCGTGGCCATTCTCCCGAGCACTTGTCCGTCCGCGTCGATCAAGTGCCATTTTCTCTCGATCTCGCCGGTCTTTGCCATGAAGGTCTTCACCCTCGACTCCTCTCTTGAAATGCGAAAGGGGAATATACCACCCCGCCCGCCGCGCGTCAACGCCGAAATCCCGCGTGGTCGTGTAAGGGCGTCCCCCCCGGGCCGGGCGTTGATCCTCAGGGACCCGAGCGGGGACCCGCGCCGCCATCCGCTCCCCGGGTGGGCGGGCCTTGCGGGGGCGCCCCCCCTTTGCTATCATTCCCCGGGAATAGAACGGCGGCGTAGCCAAGCGGCTAAGGCGGAGGTCTGCAAAACCTCTATTCGTCGGTTCAACTCCGACCGCCGCCTCCACCAATGCCCGTCCGGGAGGTGCCGTATCAGATGAAGAAC
>ERZ1026792.1456-NODE-1456-length-14781-cov-3.090624_pt1 | contig 14781 bp, 15 predicted proteins | sample MGYA00520884_ERZ1026792 | MGnify/ENA primary metagenome ERZ1026792 (study PRJEB33270, sample SAMEA104284473) | anaerobic digester metagenome | biome: Anaerobic digester microbiome; feature: mesophilic sludge digester; material: Anaerobic digester biomass... | reverse complement strand
AAACCTTAATTATGCGAGTAGCAAATTTCATAACAACTATATTTGGGGTGGAGCAATGAATCTTGCCTGGAATGAACTTATAGAAAGTTTTACAGGTGAACCAATTACACTTTATACTGAAGATGAATCTGCACTCAAAACCTTGCACTGTCTAAATAATCCTGTTTTTACTAAAAACGATATAGATGAAGCAAGTTATTATGTAAAAAGCGGATACGGGCAAAAAACTGTTGACCTTATCAACCAAGAATGCAGGGCAAAATTTCCTGATAAAACCATAGCGGACTTACAGTTAAAGTTGGCTGATAAAGATATAATCTCTTATGCTTATTTCCTAAAACAAATTGAATACGAAATTGCTTTTAAAAAGCAGGCAATTAATTTTTTGGATAAAAAAGTGAAGGGCTTCACATCCGATTCCGAAAGCTCTTCCAATGTTTATATTGTGAATTATGAAAATGACGATAAGTTCCTGCTCGCGTTGAAATTAAAAGATAACCAAGACCAGATTTTTTTGGCAAAGGGCTATCCTATGGATAAACCCGATGAGGTTTTAAAAATGCTAAAAGCCAAAGCCCCTGCTAATGAAAAAGCGGATTTTATACCAGGAATGGTTATGAACCGCAAAGATTTATTTCAGGTACCAGTTTTACACTTAAATTATGAACGCTCTTATAATGAAATGTTGAATAAAAAAATCAAAAACCAAAAGCTTGCCGGTTACCAAATTGCTCTGATGCAAGAAATCATCAAATTTGATATGGATGAAAAAGGTGCCCGCGTGGAAAATGAAGCGCTTATTGGGATGATAACTTCTACAAATCCAAATGCTTATAAACCTAAACACCTGATTTTAGATGAGCCCTATTGGGTTATTATGAAACGAGCTAATTCCAATAATCCCTATTTTATTCTGGGAGTTGGTGATACAAAATTGATGCAAACATCCGATTGAGTAAATTAGAAGCTAACTGCTATTTTACTAAGAGAAGGAAATTTTCTTTCCAGATAATAGAAAAACAATGTCAGCTTTAAGCATATTCTTATGTTGTTCGGTACAACTAAAGTTGAATTTTTCAACCCAATTAGCATACTAAAACACAATAGAGCGACGCGGAATAAAATATGAAAGACCCGATTATCAATGCATTGGAAAATGCCTTAATGCAACTCAATGAACTACCTGAACTAAAAAAGGACTTGGGCAAAAGACCTCTTTCCAATCCGGTAAAAATTTTAGCCATCGGAAAAAGCGCTTTCCCAATGGCTAAGGTCTGTGTAAATATATTAACTAAAAGGAAAATAAATTATTCCGGTTATCTACTTACAAAATATGGAAATGTATCTGAAATAATACCCAATTTAATTGTTAAAAAAGCGGGTCATCCTATTCCCGATAAAAATACTATCAAACATAGCCAGGAGATTCTCTCCTGGTTGGAAGGACTTCAGGAAATTGATGAACTGATAATCCTAATTAGCGGTGGTGGTAGTTCTCTATTTGAAGTGCCTGTTGACGGTTTTACTTTAGAGGACTTGATTCATTTTAATAAGAACCTGCTGCAAAGCGGATTAAATATCAAAGAAATAAATGATGAACGCGCTAAAAAGTCAAAAGTAAAAGCCGGAAAAGCACTTGCCTACATAAAAGCTAAAATAATATACTGTTATGCTCTTTCCGATGTCCAAAATAATGAGCCGGATGTTATTGCTTCCGGTTGTTTTTTTCCTGTTAATTCTCAAAAAATTGATGATAATCATTATCAGGCGAAGCTGAAAAAAGGCAGGCAAGAACTATGCTATTCTATTATAGGCGATAACTTCTCTCTCCGCTATCAGTTAGCTAAAGCACTAACTTCTCCGGTTGATGTGCAGACCCAATATTTTATTGAAAATGCAGAAAATGTAGCAAACTCGTTGACAAATTTTGCTTTTTCTGCAAACAAAAAAGGTATCTATATCTTTGGTGGAGAAGCATCTGTCTATGTTACCGGAAATGGAAAAGGAGGACGGTGCACACATCTTGCTCTTTTGATGGCAAAAAAAATCGCCGGCAAAAAGCATATTACTTTTTATGCTCTTGCCGGCGATGGAAATGATAATCTGGAAAATGTATCCGGTGCCTGTGTTAATCAAAACACAGCCAGCCAACTGCAGGAAAAGGGAATAGACATATCTTCCGCCCTTAAAAATTGCGATTCCTATACAGCTCTAAAAGCAATTGACGCTATTATTCCTTCCTGGTCTTATCCCCTTAATTTAAATGATATCTATATTCTGCAAATATACTAATCCCTAATATCCCTAAAATCCTGTTCATCCCCTACCTATTTTATCTGTGAAATCTGGGTAATCTGTGAGAGACCTACTTAATAATCGCTACCTTTCTCAAATAATTTCTTCCCCTACACTTCATCCTGATAGTATAAATCCCTGAACTACATAACTTTCCTTTTTCATCACAACCATCCCAGAGAAATTTGTAATTCCCTTTTTCACTATGTTCAAATGTCTTTCCTAAAACCTTCTGCCCCTTTATGTTATAAATAGTTAATTCCATTGAACCAGCACTTTCCATTTCATAATTGATAGTGGTGCAGGGATTGAAAGGATTGGGAAAAATGCTTCTTATTCCTTCCCGTAAGGGTATTTCTGAACCTGAATTTGTTCCCGGAAATTCATACCGGCAAATAGATGGACCAAAAAACTTTTCGTTCCCTTTATAATCTATACATTGCAACCAGTAATGATAATCGCCTGCCTCATTTACACTTGTATCTGTAAAAACATATAATTGTGTGGAAGTAGTATTTGATGCTGTAATTATTGGAGAAATAAGTTCCGCAGATGTAACATCATCTTCATTGTTTCTATAAATATAATACCCTAAAAGATTTACTTCCGATTGCGTTACCCACATCAGTTGTATCCTGTTCTGATAATCCAATTCTGCTCTAAAATTGGAAAGCTCTACCGGTAAAGTATCTTCTGAAGTTATAAACTGGATAGAATTTTCGGATGACTCAGTTGTGTTATACATAGTCGCAATTCCTGAACCATTAACTTCAAATACTTTTGCATAATATGCTGTGGAAGATGATAAACCCGAAACAGTTACAGAATTTCCGGTACCATTATAAACAACCTGCTGACCTTTATTGCAATAAACAGAATTCGGCTCTGGATCAGTTCCATCTTCAGGAGCTATAATATTGCTATTTGTACTCAGAATTACAATTCTTTTATTCCCGTTACCGACAGTCCAAGTTAAATCACAAGTATTTGAAGTTACTGTTTGATTGCTAAAAAATGATGCCTGAGTAGAAGGACTTGAATAAAGCTCATTAGAATAAACAATATTATCAATAAAGCAGTTAGCCACATTATTGGTACTGCTTACACCATAAAACATAAAAGAATTTATATTTGTATTAACAGTAATATTTGCCTTTGGTTTACTATATTTTACCCCATTAATCCATAAATGCATATAGTTTTGGTTAAGAGTGTAAGAAGTTCCATTTTTATAATAAGTTTTATTACGATCTGTATTATTCCCCCAGATCTCTATTAAATAGTTAGACCCTTGACTTATTGGATTGCTACTTAATGTTTCGGTACTGGTAGAACCCCAAAGATTTTGTGTTACAATAGAACCTGATTCCCCAAAAGCAAATGACAATATTGTGAAAGAATAATCTCTATTATAGCCTGAGTCATTTGAAAAATTACCATTGCTATTATTACCCACAACAAAATTAAAAGTTCCGGAATTAGCAGTAATTCCTCCGTCAGAATCACCAAGAAGAAGATTAAATTTTATATAAAATAGATTAGCATCTTCATAATTATATATTGATGCCTTATTACAACTACCGGTGCTTGATGCCACAATTCTCAATTCTGAATCGTAACCAAAATCTATTAAACCAGGATTATCCAGGTTGATGCTTCCACCTCTATTACTTATTCTAATAAAATCTTCGCCTGATGGAGGTTGAGGTAAAAAATTTAAAGAACTATGGTAAGTAGAATCGGATTTTATATCAGTCCCAAAATCATAAATCCATGGCTGAGCAAAAAGAATACCAGCTACCAATAAAAGCCCAAACACAATTACTAATATCTTTTTCATACTTCCCTTCAATATTTATTGCTATCCTGCAATCTCTATCAATATTATTTGCATTCACTATTTATAATCCATAACGACTCTGTCAAGCAAAATATTCTCCTAGTTGTGTAAATGTTACTATCCTTGCTTTTGAAGTAGGTTCAAATTATCCACGAAACCAATAAAGCCAAAAAACAAGGATTATAGGGTTAGGATTTATGAAACGAGGATTTTAGGGCTAGGATTTATAAAACGAGGATTTAAGGGTTAGGATTTATGAAACAAGGATTTTAGGATTTTAGGATTTAGAGGAAAGAATATTAGTATAGAACTTAAGAATATTTCATTTAAAGCAAAAAACCTAAATAACTCCAATTCAATTCCAATCCTCAATATCCTGTTCATCCCAGACCTATTATCAAATAATAACCCTATCCTAATTTTTTATCTGCGTAATCTGCGAAATCTGCGTGAAACCCTAATTTGAACGTGCTCCCTTAATTACAATATTCCACACACTTTTCCAGAAATACACCCAGTCCGTCTTAAACGGTTTTTCCATTTTTTTCATTATATATCTTCTTTCCGATTCCACAATTTCTTCAAAGCTTTTAGGCATATCTGCATAGAAGGGAGGAATTAAGCCCGGTTTCAATTTTATCCTAAGTTCCTGCATTTCTTTGGGATAAAGATAAAAATAGTGATCGCTCAAAGCTCGGACTCCTACTAAAGACAGATCGCCTTCGAAAAAATTAATGAGTTGGGGTAATTCATCCAACCACATCTTGCGGAATACTTTACCCCAGGTAGTAACTCTAAAATCATTAGAGAATTTACCCCCCTCCTGCAAAGCATTGGTCTGATACACATAGTCCTGCAGGTATTCACTATAGGGATGCATTGTCCGCAGCTTTTTTAGATATATTGTTTTACCGTCTTTGCCTTTACGTTTCAAACGAATCAGAGGACCGTAAGTTGGATTGGGATCAGTGCAAGGTGCTTTGGTCTTTTTCAGGATAAAATACATCATATTGTCAATTTCGCGTTTATGAATCAGTTCAAAACCGCAAAAATAGAAGCGTCCCAGCATTTCCGTTTCCGCAATGGCTCTATTTTTACCTTTCGTTATGGCAAAATACCAGCCCTGCAAAATTGGCAATTTAGGAAAAACGCGCCTAAAAATAAAATCGATCCCATACAGGATCGATCCAAGATAAGGTGTCCAACGCTTATAAAAAAGATTATGCCTCTCTGAGATGGTTTGTCCTTTACAAACAAAGACACCCCCCTCAATCAGCAATTCGTTAACCCGAATAAAATAGTAGTTCAGCCGGCGTAAATCATTTATTTTGTGTAGATTGATAAAAATCTGCCGACTGCTTTCCGCTTCGTTTTGAATATTAAAATAGTCCTCCGAATTAAGAATTAAGGCACTGTTTTTATTAAACCGACTCAAATCTAAATAATCATTTAGGAAATCAAATAACTTCGGTTGGTCCGTTAAATATTGTTGCCAGAGAGGAATAAGAATTGAATCGGAATCAATATTTTCACTAAAAAGTAAATGATAGGGCTCGTTACTGATAATTGGAACAGCATTAGCAGAATCCAGAAAAAACTTCGGACTCTGTAAATTCTCCATTGCCTGGGAATGAGTTACCAAATTAGTAGAAGCATAACTCTCATTCTCCTTCTGAAAACGAAAAGCATAAAACACACCCGGATAAAAAAACAACTCCAAAACAAAGGAAATGGATATCGTCCCGAAAACTATGTAGCGGGAATAATAAAACTTCCCAAAAAGATACATCAGCCCAAAGAGAAACGCAATTGCTATAAGATTACATTTGAAGATGCGTTTTACATAATCCGCTCCACCACTAATTGTTTTAACATTGTATTTCTGACCCCAAAGCCCGGAGCCAAGCCAAATAAGCGCAAAAGGAACAAAACTGCGATAATAGGTGAGAATTATCCTTTTGGTGCCGGGACGAACTTTGGCAGCAAATAAAAATGCAAAGATAATTATCAGCAAATCAAGTGCAAGCAGAGCATACTTCGCTATCTTATTTTTCATAGTTTTCTCTCACAGATTACACAGATTACGCAGATTTTATTATTTAAGGTCTGGATGGCTTTTATCGTTTGCTACTCTAATTATATTGTCTTTTATAGATTCGGTATTAAAGTTTATTAGAAAACCCAGAGGTTTCTGTGCCAATTTCAAGTAAGTTATTAACTGCTTATAATGCACAGGTAATAATATTTCAACTGACTTTAATTCTATTATAACTTGTTTATTTACTAACACATCCACCCGATACTGAAGTCCAAGATCACAACCCTTGTAACGAACTTCTATTGGAACCTGGTTTTCTACTTGCAAACCCCTATTCAGCAATTCAATAATAAAAGCTTTTTCGTAAACATTTTCCATTAACCCAGGGCCTAGTTCATTATAGACATCAAAAACTGCCCCCCTAATTTGATAGCTTATCTCGTTCAAACTCATCCTTATATTATAAAAATTTAATCTGCGTGATCTGCGGAATCTGCGTGAAAATTTATTTTTATAAAACTGATTGAAACTTTAATGTATGCCAGCATTTTGCACTGGAATAGTTAGAAAGGGAACATAAATTATTATTGAGGATACTCCACTACCGACTACTAATCCAATATCATTATAATCATCTATTAGATTATCAATGGCTTCTACAGTTGTTACACTCCAATAATTGTTCTTAAAATCAAGTGGGAGTGGACCTTCTGGATAATAATAACCGGCATCTGATTCTATAGCTAAAAAGTTAGCCCTCAAATTATTATAGTTTGCCTTAGTCCAACCTGAATTAGTAGTGTTATATCCATTATTGGAAGGAGCATTATGTATACATATATTTGACTTTATCAAATTATATTTTATATCCAAATTAGATTTCCCACTATTTACAACTCCAACATCATAATTATCAATAAGATTATTTTGAAATGTACATGTCGATTCGTAGGTATTCATAAACCCTACATTATCATTAATAAATGCATTTAGTTCAACTATTGTATTTTTAACTATCTCGTGCTTCAAAGAAATATAGTTATTATAGAAGATATTATCTTGAACATTACAACCGTTAACAGTGTAATTATTAACAGCTGCTGCATCCTGTGACTTATTGTCCATAATAATAGAATTGCTTATTTCCATGACATTCACTTGCAAAGAAGTGATTCCGAAAACACAATCTCTCACCAATAAATTATGCAAAGTCGTTTCATTGGTTCTAATGCTTATTCCAGTATTTTGATGAGCAATGCATAAATTATTAATAGTTCCTGTAACACCTAAATAAACAATTCCTTCCCCGTTCAAAATCTCTGTGTTTGTTGAAGAGTAAATTCCAGAATATGAATTTATATAAGCAAAATCATCCCCTTCAGGAAAGGAACAATTCCCATAGATAGTTATCTTTTTACTTGGTGCAATAAGGATCTTAGCATCTTGAGCAAAATTAAGAGTTGAAGTAGGTAGCGCGGTTACATCATTTTCTACAACATAACAATGGTTTTGTAAAAAATTGTAGTTTCCCTCAATTGTAGCTGGAACTATTGTTTCCGGATATAAGGTAAGATCCTCTACCTGAATGCTATTAACCGAAATTTGCTGAGCATTTAATTCTATATCAAAAAGATAGTTATATCCCCAACCTTCTTTCAAATATGTTATTATGTATTTTCCATATACAACTTCCGGAAAGCTAAAAAAACCATTATTGTTAGTAACCACCGAACATATAGGTGTCCTTTCTCTATGATCAAATATATTTTTATCTTCCAGAGGAAAAGCAAGCTGAGGATATTGATTGTTTATTTCTTTTAATTTTCCCGGAACAATATCTGCAGTATATAACAAAACTGTAATACCGGAATAATCTGTTTGACCCTCTAAAGTGAGAACACCTGAAATAATACCCTTTTGTGTCTTTGTATTACTGTCACAGCCAATAATAAACAAAGAGCAGATAATAAAGAAAAGAACAATACTTTTTATTTTCAAGGTATGACTCCAAATTATAATAGAACGCGTTTATATTTATAGAAGATAGAATCTTTAATGTGCAGAATAGCCCCCATCTACGACAATATTTGTTCCCGTAATCCAACTGGAAAGGTCTGACAAAAGGAAACAGACAACATTGGCAACTTGATTGGGTGTACCTAAACCTAAAGGATGTTGTTTCTTTATTACTTCAATTTCTTCAGAGTTCATTTTGCTAAATGTCTTTTTTAATAAATCAGTCATAACATAACCTGGCTCTACCGAGTTAATTCTGACTTTTTTGGATGCAAGCTCTAAAGCCAATGCTTTAACGGTAGAGGTAATAGCTGATTTACTTGCACAATAGGAAGAAAGTCCTGCACTACCCAATTCTGCCATAATTGAAGATATGAATACATAGCTTGCTCCCTCTTCAGGTACATAATCTTTTTTACTGCAAAATCGGATAAGTTCCAAACCAGCAATTAGATGAACTTCCAGCAACTCCCGAAAGTTCTCAGCTTTGGTTAGAAAGAATGGTTTGGTCATTTCTCTACCGGCACAATGAACAATGCCATTAATACATTTGAAATCTGTTTCTATTATTTCTGACAAGCCATTCTTTAATTTCTCATAATCCGTAACATCGTTAGCAAGAAAAATATGGCCTTTTCCACTCATAGAAGAAAGAGTAGTTTCTAATTTTTCTTTATTTCTGGCTATCAAAATAACTCTTGCCCCTATTTTACTGGCTAAAATAGCACATTCTTTTCCGATTCCGGATGATGCACCAGTAATAATAATATTCTTATCTTGCAAGGTTAACATTAATAATCTCCATAAACTAAATTCAGCTTTTGCAGAGAGGTTAAATCAATAGATACAATACCAGTAGAAAGGCCAGCTCCCATTCCTACCATAAGATAGGGTCCTGAGAAAGGATAGTTATCTTTTTGAAATGTCATAGTTAAGGGAATACTTACAGAACTGGTATTGCCAAATTCCTGAATGGAAAAAGGAACTTTATCAATAGCAAAGCCAATTTTCCTTGCCATTTGCCTAAGCATAAAAGCATTTGCTTGATGCAATAATAAGCCCATATATTCTTCCGGTTCCATTTCTATATCATCTAAGAATGCTCTAACTTGTTTAGGAACCTTAGATACAACATAGTTAAATACGCTTTCGCCATCCATATACATATCAATTAATCTACGCGTTCCTCCATCAGGAAAGAGTTTATACTTTAAACTTTCATCCGTTAATGGATATTTAAAGCCAAACCCGGGAATTGTTAATGCCTCTCTTTTTTTAGCATCGGTAAAAAAACAGAATTGTAAAGATGGTGCTTGTTCATCAAATTTAATCAAACTGGCAGAACCAGCATCTCCAAAAAGCAAACCCGTGGACTTATCTTTTTCGGAAGTATAGTAACTATTAGTATCCGCGTCTAATAATAGCACATCTTTCTGTAAGTTACAGCATATCAATGAGGAAAGCCATAATCCATATATATAACCGGAACAAGCATGATTAACATCAAAAGCAGCACAATTTGCTTCTAAACCAAGTATTTCATGAGCAGCACTGGCATTATTAGGCATCAAGCAATCAGGAGTTAGAGTAACAAAAATTACTGCCCCAATCCTAGATTTATCATAGTTCAAATCCTCAAACATACTTTTAGCACTATCGGTAGCTAAAGTTAAAGAAGTGGTTTCTCTATGTTTGCAGATATGCCGTTTTAATACTCCTAAAGCATTGATAGTTGAAGAAAGATCTGCTTCAAACATTCGTTTTGCAAATTCATTATTGTCAATAGTATATTCCGGAACACTACAATAGATAGAACAAAGAGAGGCATTTCTAATACTTGATATATGCATTATGAAGTCATCCTTCTATTATAATAATCCTTAACATCTGCTTCTTTGATAATGCCATCTTTTTCTATCTGTTCCAAATCAATTCCCAATTCCTTAGCCAGTTTTTCTGCTTTAGCTGTTGCCTTATATTTTTTCCTTTGAGCTTCTCTTGCATTTTTTAAACATTCGGCATATTCCTTAGCTTCCGATTCATTATCAAAAATCACCGCTACTATATCTCCAATGGTTAATTCATCACCTTCTTCAACAGCATAAGCTATATAACCACTGGTCTCTGTATAAAATTCACTAATTGCTTTTGCCGTCTCCAAAGATAATATCGTTTCTTTTTGGTTAACATAGTTGCCATCCATAAATCTGAAATCATTAACGACTATTCTTTTATCATTTACATCTATTTGAGGGATTTTGCATTCATAGATTTTCATATTCTATACCCTCAACCATTGGATATGCATCTTCTATTGCTCTTTCTACTGATTCTTTAATCATATTTTCTACCTTCTGGTTAGTTTCTATTACTATTTTGGGGTCTAATTTATTCTCTATTCTTAATAATGGGTCATTTTTATGCCAGTATTCATCTAAGCAAGGATCTACATATTCTCTCTTATCGCTTTTAGAATGTCCTGAAAATCTATGGGTTTTAAATTCAATAAATATCGGTTTTCTTGTAGTTCTAACTATACTGATTAAATCTTTACATTTATCAGAAACAGTTTCAACATCTATTGCTTCAATTTGGTAGTAGTCCAATCCAAACCCATGAATTCTATCTTCTATTTTCCCTCTACAGGAATAAGAAAAAGGGGTACTCATAGCATAACTGTTATTTTCCAAAGCAAAGATAATAGGTAGCTCCAAAACTGATGCCAGATTTAGTGCTTCCATTACATAACCTTCATTCATAGCCCCATCACCAAAAATAGAAATACAGATTCCATCTTTTGTTTTTACTTTTTGTGAAAAAGCCAATCCCGTTGCTATAGGAACCATACCACCTGTTATACCATTAGTAATGAAGTTTTTATACATTATATGTTGAGAGCCACCTTTGCCTTTTACTAAACCTGTCTCCTTCCCCATTAATTCTGCAAAAAGAGGGTAAGGATCAGGATTGATAGCTAAATAATGACCATGGCTTCTATGGCTACCTGTTATATAGTCAAAATTAAAATCAATATGGCTTAATAAACCTACTGCAACTGCTTCTTGACCTTTAGCCCCATGTGTAGTTCCTCTCAACAAACCCTTGCTGAACAATTCTTCAATCTTTTCTTCGGTTTTCCTGATTAAGAGCATTTTGAAATACATTTCTTGGTTATTCATTTTCCATCCTCTGAATCAAATTGGCTATATTATTTACATTGGGAAGGATAGAATTTTCCATATTTTCGGCAGCAGCTATGGTTTTTAATTGTACAGAGAATCTATGAATAGAACTATGTCCTTTTCGCTCAGCTAATGTTGCAGCTAATGCACTTGGCCAGGAAGCCCCTGAGTATGATTCTTCAAACAGGATAATATGTTTATAATCGGATATTAGGTCTATGAGTTTATTATCAATAGGAAATAACTGAGAGGGAGAAACAATATGCACTGAGATTTCATCTTCCAGATAAAGCTCTTCTTGTAAAGAAATTACTTCTGATACTAATCCTCCATAAGTTACTATTACATAATTGGCTTCAAATTCATCCTTCATAGTTGTTTTGATTAAAGGAAATTCAGAGTTGGACAATTCTATATAATGATCCTCAGACGCCTTTGTCTCTACCAGCATATTTTTAGTATAATCAAGCTTATTCTCCACAAATAAAATCGGTTTTCCAAAATTTAATGATTTTATAAGTAGATCTCCCGGATTATGTAAAACAGAAGGACTTATAACCCAAATATCTGGATAACCCATAAAAAGCTTTTCCAGAGATTGAGAATGAGTTCCTCCATAACCTCTGTATCCACCCATAGGAGTGCGTAAGACAAAGTGCAATTTTTTATCATAGAGCCCTACAAATTTGGAAGCATGGTTGATCATTTGATCAGCACAAAGAGTTATAAAATCCCCAAACATAATTTCTACAATTACTTTTAATCCGGCAAGAGCCATTCCAATACCCATTCCTGTAAAACCCTGTTCAGACATCGGAGTAGAAATAATTTGTTTTGGGAATTCAAGTGATAAACCCTTGGAAACCTTAAATGAACCACCGTATGGCTCAACTATATCTTCACCCAAAAGATATACATCGTTATCTTGCAATAGAGTATTTAAACCATTTTGAAGTTGTTTTAAATAACTCATTTCCTGGTCATCACTATATTATATAAGTCCTCTACAGTTACTAATTCATCAAATTCTGCCCGACCTATGGTTACATCATATTCATCGGAGATCATACTTAAGACCGCAAAGACCATTAAAGAATCCCACTCCGGATAATTCCGAAATATATCTTTGTCTGTTATAGTCCCCTTTTTTTTCTCCAAAGTTATTTCCAAATTACTGATAAAATCCTGCATCTAAATCTGCTCCTTAATTATAGAGTTATAATATTCACTAAGACAAATTCCTTTGAATCCTCTTTTCGTAAAACACTTTAATTCTTCTTGCAATAATTGTACTGCAATATCACCTAAATTTTTGCTCTTTAGATATGTTCTGATTTTTTCTTTTAACAAATAATCTAAGTAATTATCTGATCGCCTGTTTAATTCATTTTTCTCTTTTATCTCCAGTATTAATTCATTAGGATGTATTAAAAAGACAGGATAGTGATCAAATAACTCTGCCTCTAATGTTAATAGTGTTCTAAACATTTTAGTGATTTTGGGTGCTATACGAAGAGTTGTTCCTATATATGGATATAGATATGAAATTAAAGGAAACTCCATAATTGCACTTTGTCCCGGCTTTGCCAAAGAATTACTACTGCATCTATATGGTTTACGAGGTGACATTAACCATTTTATTTTCTCTTTAGAACCGAAAGAAAAGAAAAAATCAAATCTTTGGGATGCAACAGAGCTATCTATCTTAAATCCTGTTTCCATTAATGCTCGTGGAGTGTATTTATTTACCCTTAATGCTGGAGCTCTAAATGATATTACATCTTCTCCACTTATATCTTCTAATGTTTTTTTGGAATAATCTAATTTCTGTATTTGATTTTTTAAATTAAGTAAATCAAAGGCATCATTATTAGAATGTGTTACACCATGACTGCCAATTTCATGACCATATTTTACAATCTCTCTAACTGATTCAGGAAATATCTTTGCATAATCTGTAGTAACAAAAAAAGTACAAAAAAAATGGTGTCCGCTATAGATTTCTAATAATTTTGGTATTCCGAATGTGCTTACTAATTTGCCTGTTTTAATGCTCTGTTTATTATTGACTATGGAAGTGAGTTCAACATCATTAGTAAAAAAGACCAGCTTATTCTTATTCATAATTTGAATTTAGCAATCTCTCTGGCTGGATTACCTCTTAAAAAACACTTGTCAGGCATTTTTCCAGTTACTACCGATCCGGCTGTTACAATACTATATTCTCCAATATCAGCTCCACTAAGTATAGTAACAGAAACCCCAATCCAAACTCCTTTGCGTATTCTAACCGGAGCTACATAGGAATCAAGAACATTGGAGAAATGTTTATAGGGATTACTATGAGCAAGAATATATATATGACCAGCTAAAGCTGCATCATCTTCTATAAATATATACTCAGGATAGGCATTGTCCAATACACAATGCATACCAATCATTACATTTTTACCAATATGTACACCTCTTTTTTTATGCAGCCAAACCCTTAGAGAATTTAAGGGACAATTATAAGCAAGGGTCTGAAATAGATAGTTACGAGTTTTTCTAATAAAGAATTCTACTTTACTAAGTCCTCTACTATTACTTGACCTGGATATCTGTTGCTTCAAGTTTTTACTTGTTTCATAGTAAGGTATTTTTTTATATTGAATCATTGTACTCTTAATTGTTTTACCCATTTCTTTACCTTATACTTTGGTAAAGTTAGAATATAGTATCTAATCCACCATTTAAAATAATCATCATTCCATCTTGCTGGATGCACATTTAACATAATCTTATTCGGTAACAGATCTCCCTGTATATGCTTAATTAATTCCTCTGTAGTATGAATTTCATAAGAATATGAGGATTTCACATAATCCCGACTACTATACTTATCACCATCCCATCTATTACCGGTATCTGTTAAATACAAAATTTTGTTAAAATTGAAATCTAAATACGGCTCTGCTATCAAACCATAACTACGATAATCGTATTGATTCCAAATTTCCTTACCTGATCATCAGACTGTCCCACCGCTACTATGTGGAATCGAGACCCTACATCAATCCCTGCGCTGTGAGGGTAAACAATTTGCCATACTTCTTCCTTTTTCTTTTCCATTTCTTTTCATTTTTAAAAATTAATTAAAAATGCTCTTGAAAGAAATGTATTTTTAGAACTCATTATTATTCCATACGGGGTTCTTGATCTCGACTTCCATCGGGATCAAGACCACCATTAAACTTTCTAAGAGCCCTCGCTAAAAACGAGGGCTTTACATTCCAGCCATGATTTGGGTGGGGTTTTGATACGCCATTTAACTCAAGGGCTTCTTTTTCAAGAGCTATCAAAATGGAAGTTAGCTGTATAATTTTACTATTGTTTTCAACAGTCTCTTTGTTTTGGGTTAATTATTAAGT
>ERZ1026792.1452-NODE-1452-length-14839-cov-3.081294_pt1 | contig 14839 bp, 9 predicted proteins | sample MGYA00520884_ERZ1026792 | MGnify/ENA primary metagenome ERZ1026792 (study PRJEB33270, sample SAMEA104284473) | anaerobic digester metagenome | biome: Anaerobic digester microbiome; feature: mesophilic sludge digester; material: Anaerobic digester biomass | place... | reverse complement strand
GGCACACTCTTTATCGGATTGCCTCAAATCCCTTGCGAAGCACGCCCGTTAGAGTGCGTCAAGGGGGACGCTGTCAATCAGTTACGCGTTTCCCCCTACGGAGGACAGGCGAGTCGCGCCGGGGGCATATAAATTTTTTCCTAAATTCATTTCGTTTTCGAAGGTATCTTTCTAGAGATATAATCATAAAACGCTACTTTATAGGTGGAGCATTCATGAAAATCGAACAGAACAGCCGCTTATTATTTATTGGAGATTCCATTACAGATTGTGGAAAGGCTATTCCGATTGGAGAAGGCATTGGATTAGGTAACGGCTATGTCAGTTTGGTGAATGCTTTCTTACAAGCCTATTACCCTAAACGAAAAATTCGTGTCACGAATCTGGGAACCAGCGGAAATACCGTGCGAGACCTGAAAGCCCGCTGGCATAACGATGTCATTTCTCTTGCTCCCGATTGGCTGAGTATCATGATCGGCATCAATGATGTTTGGCGGCATTTCGATTCGGCATTCCAACCAGAAATTCAGGTTTCACTTCAAGAATACCGATCCACGCTCTTAGCCCTCACCCAGGCGGTTCGCCCAAGCCTGAAAGGTTTGGTGATCATGGCTCCTTATTTTCTGGAGACAAACACTGAAGAGCCTATGCGCCAAATGATGGATGTATATGGTCAGGCAGCAGCGGAGGTTGCAAAGGAAGTTGGGGCGATCTTCGTCAACACTCAAAGCGTATTCGATCACTACCTTGAAGTGCAGCATTCCATGAGCCTAAGCGCAGATCGTATTCACCCCAATTTAACTGGTCACCTGCTGATTGCGCAAGCTTTTCTTTGCGCAGTTGACTTTGATTGGCAGCTGCTCACATGCCAGTATGTTCACGATGATTCACTGGGTACCTCTGAAAAAGTTTAGTCAGTCTGATTCTATAATGGGTTCTCAAAACTTAGCCTATTTTATCCATAATTTTAGAATGTATATTACCTATGCGCAAACCAAAGGAATTTTAAAAAGACCGAATTGAGGATTCTATGCAACCCGCTCATCATTTAGATCAACCAACAGCCCTTGAGAAAGCCTTTCACCGCGACATGCTCCAGATTTATCAGCGGGCAAAAGAAGAATGCGGCTACAATGCCACCCGCTTCCTTCAGATGGTCGCAAACGATGGCGGACTCAAAACGGCGCAGAAGCTGCTTGCTACGGCTACCCCCTCAGATGGCTTTGTGGAGCTCTGGGAAAACCGACGTCTGGATCTCTCCATGGAAAATCTGGTGCTAAACCCGAAATATCGTTCGTTGTTTAGCCAACAAGAAATTGAGACTGCCAAGGAGCGGCTCAATGCTTATGGCTTTACCCCCCAAGAAGAGTAAGGCTGCGACCGTATCGGTCAATTCCTAAAAACCAGGTTTTTATTTTAAATCGAGCCCCGCTCATATAAAGCGATCAAGGCTAGTTTCCTAGCCTTGATCGTGATTCATTTTTACAAATTCGCGTTGAGTTACGCTTCGTATACTTCGTCTAACATCGCTTGCACAATCTCCTCAGGTGGTAAAGGCAAATCCTTTTGAGAAAACATCAGCACCGAGAGTAAAGGCATGTCCTTCACAAATTCAAGAGTGCCCATTTCGATTCCGCCTTCGGTATCTTCTATCTCCTTGATATCCTTTTGTGGACCACGGGAAATCATTTGCTCGATGATCGGTGCAATAACTTCCTTTCCGCGCGGATCTTGCATCCATTCGGCAATGGTCGATTCCTCATTCAGAAGGCTGGGCAGTACAAGAGTCGATTCCAAGTTTACGTTCACCTTTTGGCGGATATCAGCAGAGGAAGCGCCGACCAAGATTTCAAATTCACCGCTTTCAGTAATCCAGCGATGATAGCCTGGATGATAAAATGCGAATGCCCTAAAATCCAGGGGAATAGTTACAGTTTTAGTTTCTCCGGGCTGTAGTTCAACTTTTGTAAAGCCCTTTAGCTCTTTCTTAGGTCGGCGCAAACTGCATTTCTGGTCGTGCACGTAAACCTGGACAATCTCTTTGCCGGTGACCTGACCTACGTTCTTGACATCTACCGATACCACCACACCATCAACATCTTTGAATGATTGTTGCGAAACTTTTAGATTGCTATATTCAAAGCTGGTGTAACTCAGCCCGAACCCGAACGGGAATTGCACAGGAACTTGCTTCTCATCGTAGTAGCGGTAACCGATAAACATGCCTTCACCATAGTAAACCTTGCCAACCTCTCCTGGCCAATTGATAAATGCTGGCGTATCCTCGAGCCGAATCGGGAAGGTCTCAGAAAGCTTTCCGCTTGGGTTCACCTTACCAAACAGGATTTCCGCAACAGCGGTGCCCCCAGCTTGCCCCATCATCCAGCCTTCCAACACAGCAGCAACGCCCTCAACCCAATCTTGCATCGCGACCGCAGCCCCATTATTGAGTACCACCACGCTATTTGGCTGAGCTTTAGCCACCGCCTTGATGAGCGCCACCTGCTGCTGGGTGAGGTCAATATTCTGGCGGTCATAGCCCTCAGATTCGATATATGTTGGCAAAGCGATGAAGAGGATGGCTGCATCGGCTGCAACTGCTTCTGCTACCGCGGCATCAATCAGATCCTGACGGAAATCCTCTCCCTTTGGATAACCCTCGCTATAACTAAACTCTATATTGCTCGCCGTCTTTTTCAGTTCTTCCAAAGGAATCGATACTTTCGTCGGGTTCACATGCGAGCTTCCGCCGCCCTGAAAATGTGGTGACTTCGCTCCGCGACCAATCACAGCAATTTTGCGCTGACCCTTTAGCGGGAGCAAGCCATTGTTCTTCAGCAGAACCATGCCCTCAGAGGCGATTTTTCCCGCTAATTGATGGTGCGCTTCCTGGTCGAATTCACCGCCTTTAGGTGTTTGCTGAGCTTTAAAAATAATCTTTAGAATGCGCCGCACCGATTCATCCACAACGGCTTCGTCCAGTTCCCCTTTGCGAACAGCCTCCACTGATGCTTTTACCCGAGCTTCTTGAGGACCTGGCATCTCAAGATCAAGCCCGCCCTTGAAAGACGCTACCCGGTCGTGCACAGCACCCCAGTCAGACACCACCAAACCCTCAAAGCCCCAATCCTGCTTGAGGATCTGAGTGAGCAGAAAATAATTCTCGGAAGCATACGTACCGTTGAGTTTGTTATAAGAGCACATCACCGTCCAGGGTTTAGCTTGTTTGACGGCTTTTTCGAAGGCTGTCAAGTAAATTTCGTGCAATGTGCGCTCATCGATTTCCGAGCTAATCGAAAAGCGCTGATATTCCTGATTGTTCCCTGCAAAGTGCTTTAAGGAGGTTCCTACACCTCGCTTTTGCACGCCTTCGATGTAGTGAGCAGCCATTTCCCCTGCTAAATATGGATCTTCGGAAAAGTATTCAAAGTTGCGCCCACAAAGCGGGGAGCGTTTCATGTTCGTGCCCGGACCAAGGATCACATCCACATTTTGGGCAATGCACTCCTCTGCAATGGCTTCACCCATCTGTTGCACCAATTCAGTGTTCCAAGTGGAAGAAACGCAGGAAGCAGTCGGGAAACACGTGGCTGGCAGGCTCCGCTGATCAGGATCGCTCATATCTGGCACGTGGCGCAATCCATTCGGGCCATCCGATACGGTCATCGCGGGTACACCTAAGCGCTCGATTGGGGTTGTGTTCCAGAATGAAGCCCCGATGCACAATCCAACTTTTTCTTCCAAAGTCATTTTCTTGATGATTTCTTCGATTTGTTCTGACATTTTTCTCTCCTATATTTAAGCATTTGCCGCATGTGCGTACGTGTCATACACAGAGCGGATTTTCAACGCGGATTGGATTTCTGTTTCCTCCCAGCCAGCTGGAACAGGAACTGTAACGCTGATCGATCGTTTTGCCGGCAGGTCAAAGTAATTATCACTGAACACAGCTTCTTCCCCCTCAAAGGTCAACTCAACCAGACGGCTAAGAGAAGCAGCGGTCAGGGTTATATGCGCTGTCTCATTTTCCACTTTGACCTGAGCGCTAATCTCTGGTTCCTTGAGTTCTAAGTGTTTGCTTGGGGCAAAGTAGGCTGTCTGCCGGCTCACCATCTGTTCACCCTGCCAAAGCTCAGCAATAAACACTAAACTTCTAGCAAGATCTGGGTCATCCTTCAAAATTGTAGAAAAGTCTACCTCGCAGAGCTTCATAGCTTGCATGGGCTCAGCGGTTACCTTTTGAAATCCTGTTTTGGCTACATCCCCATCCAATGTCTCGAGCGACCAAGTAAGTGTCCCTTCCCAGCGTTCGCGTAGTTCGTTCGTGATGTAAACAGTCTGCACCGGCGGTGCATCTTCTATGGAGAGCAATACCGGCGCATAAAAGCGCTTCGCCGCATAGTGGAGTGCTTTCCAGCGTCCAAAGTAATCGAGGCTGGACCAAGATGCCACCGGCCAGCAGTCATTGAGCTGCCAATAGAGGATCCCAGAGACCCGCTCTGGATGCCGGCGCCAGTGCTCAGCGCCGTACCGAATGCCCTCCGCCTGTAAGACCATGCTCAGATAAACCAGCGATTCAAAATCTTTAGGCAAACGGAAGCTATCGAGCATTTGGGCGATGATCAATTGGTTGCCGCTGGCATTCTTCTGGTGGCACTCCATGATATATGAGGTCATATTCCAGTCTTTTTCCTCGGCAAAACTACGAATGGTCTCCATTGGCGGGAGTGCCTGAAAACCAAACTCACTCATAAAGCGTGGGAGCTGTGTGCGATAAGCGCTGAAGGGCTTGCGCCCATGCCAAACTTCCCAATAATGAGAGTCGCCTTGTTCTTGACCATTAGGATCCTGAAAAGCGACTCCAGAAGAAGGCGAACTAGGCCAATAAGCGTGATCTGGATCTTCTGAGGCAATCCATGCGGGTAGAAGTTGATGAAAAAACTGAGTATAGGCAGCTTTGATCGGTTCGAGGTTTATTCCTGGCCAGTCCCAGCTCACTAAACCCCATTCCATCTCATTATTGCCGCACCACAACGCTAAGCTGGCGTGATGGCGCAATCTGCGCACATTTTCCAGTACTTCTTGATGCACATTCTCCAAAAAATCCGGTTCATCCAGCGGATAAACGCTGCAAGAAAAGATGCACTCCTGCCAGACCAAAATTCCTAAGCGGTCGCAGATGTCATAAAAGCGGTCATCTTCATAGAACCCGCCTCCCCAAACCCGCAGCATATTCTGATGTGTAAGTACAGCATCCCTGAGCAGCTTTTCCAACCTTTCGCGCGTGATGCGTGTTGGAAAAGAGTCCGCTGGGATCCAGTTGGAACCTTTGGCAAGAATTGGCTGACCATTGACCACAAAAGTGAATGACTTACCCCAAGCATCGGGTTCCTGGCGCAGCTCAATTGTTCTTAAGCCAATCTGATAAAATTTTTCATCTTCGGCTTGCTCACCTTTCAGGCTGATCTGCACTTGATAGAGCGGTTGCTCTCCATAACCATTGGGCCACCAAAGTTGTGGGTGGTCAATGATGATAAAAGCTTTAGCGCACTGGGTTTCATCTACCGGGCTGGAGGTCTCCCACACCTCGCCGGTTGGGGAAATGACCTGCATAAGGATGTCGTATTCTCCCTGATGCCAAGCTTGGATGGTAACTTCCGCTTCCAGCCGGACTTGATCTTCAGTGTGGAATTGGTGCAAGTGAACGTTCTCGATACGGGCATCATCAGCGCCCTCCAAGCGAATGTCTTTCCATATCCCGATAGGCGGGAGCTGCGGACCCCAATCCCAACCAAATTGACAGGGAGCTTTACGCAAGTGTGGCGCACCAGGTAAACCTTGGGGAACCCCTTGCATGTGGCGCACCTTCTCCCGCTCAGCGCAGTAACGCACCGGTGAGCTGAAAGTAATGCCAATTTCATTCTCACCAGGTCTTAGGAGATCTTTCACATCCCAGCGGAACTGGCGAAACATATTGGCTGTGCTTCCTAAGATAACCCCATTCAGGCTTACCGTCGCTACAGTATCTAAGCCATCACAAACTAAGTCAATGTGGGCTCGCTGGGCAAGTTCCTCATCTACCGAAAAGATGCGCCGATATTCCCAATCCGCCTCAGCCACCCACTGTACTTTCTTCTCATTATCCCCCACGAAAGGATCGGGGATGCTGCCTAACGCTAATAAATCAGTATGCACTCCACCGGGTACCGTAGCTGGTGCCCACTGATCCATGCCAACCTGGCGGAATTCCCACATTCCTGTAAGCGTTTGTGTTTTCATGCAAAAATATGCTCCTTCCTATCAGGCTATAGTTCCAAATGATGTAGATAAACAGTTGATGAATAGAAATGCCATTCTATTCTGTGGAATAGACCACTGTCGAAAGGTCCCACTCCTCATGAATCTTGGGCACATCGCTGATCAACCGCTTCGTATAAGCTTCCTTCGGGTGTAATATTACTTCCTCAGCCGTTCCGCTTTCCACAATCCTCCCCTTTTTCATGATATATACCGTCTGAGATAGATAATAAGCCAAACCGATATCATGCGTAATAAAAATTAGGGTAGTGCCTTCTTCCGCATTCAATTTCAGGAGCATATCCAAGATAGTTGCTCTTGAACAGGCATCGATCATCGAGGTAGGTTCGTCTGCAATTAAGATCTTAGGTTTGAGCAAGAATACGCGAGCAATCATCAAGCGTTGCATCTGCCCGCCCGAAAGTTCGAAAGGATATTTATTGGTCAGTTCCTCGAACTTCATATTGACGAATCTGCAAGCTTCACTCATCATGTGAACTTTTTCTTCATAAGATATGTGCTTCCCATCGCGCATGTTAATGCAATCCAAAAGAACATCATCGATTTTCCGAAAGATATTATAGGAGGAGTACGGGTCCTGAAAAATGGCTTGAATATTTTTCCAATATTCCAACCGTTTTTTGTGCGTGCTGATATCCCGCTTCTTGCCTAAAAAGTAAATCTCTCCCTCAGTGGGTTCTGTGAGACCTAATAGCAGCTTTGCTAAAGTGGTTTTCCCACTACCCGACTCGCCCACAATCGAGACAATTTCTTTATTGTGAATCTCAAGCGACACATGATCAACAGCAAGTGTTTTGGTGCGCCCCATACCATATACTTTCGTCAACTCAACGCACTTAAGGCATGACCCCGAACCGTTATCCATTTTGATACGCCTTTCTTAATTCTTCTTCAGAAAAAATGCAGCGATATGCACGTCCATTGCCAAGCTCTTGCATGTCAATCGTATTCATCTTTGTACACTGCGGAATGACATATTTACAGCGAGCCGCAAAGCGGCAGCCAGAAGGCGGATCCTTAAGGTTGGGGGGAGCGCCAGGAATTGCAACCAGCTGCTGTTCCCGCATACCTTCCTCTGGTACGATGACCGAGCCCATCAGCCCTCGTGAATAAGGATGCAGCGGGTCAAGGACGACCTCATCCGCAGTACCCTTTTCCACAATTTGGCCGGCATACATGACCATGATGTCATCAACCACGTTATAAAGCAGGGGTAGCTCATGGGTGATAAAAACCATCCCTTTGATAAATCCGCTCTGCATCAAGTCCACCAGCATTTTTATGACCATTTTTTGGCTGGTTACGTCCAAGGCTGAGGAGGGCTCATCAGCAATCAGAACTTTCGGTCCAAGAATGACTGAGACAGCAATCACTGTGCGCTGTTTCATTCCGCCTGAAAGCTCAACTGGGTATTTATACAGAACCGATTCTGGCAGCCCGAGTAAATTAAAACGCTCTTTGGCGAGATTAAAAATTTCCTCTTTTGTGGCTTTGGGGTTGTGAGCCCAAATCACATCCTGAATAAAGTTGAGCACTTTCTGCGTTGGGTTAAGCGCATTCATTGCAGCCTGAGGAATATAAGAGATTTCCGTCCCCAAGATCTTGCGGCGAATGACATCTGGATCCATTTTGGTAATATTATTCCCATCCAGGTAGATATCTCCGCTGATATAATGCAAGGGCGAAAAGTAATAACCCATCATACTCAAGGCAAGCGTTGACTTTCCACAGCCTGATTCTCCAGCAATACCCAATGATTTTCCTTCTTCCACTTTGAGAGAGACGCGATCGACAGCGTAAACATCCTCATGAAAACGGGTGACATACTTTGTTGAGAGTTCGTTAACTTCCAATAAGACTTTAGACATATTCACCTGCTATTCCCGTAAGGTCGGGTTGAAAACCTGGTCAAGACCAGTGTTCATTAGGTTCATCGAAAAAGAGATTAGTGCAATCATAAGCAACACAGGTAAGTAAGCCCACCACTTTCCCATAATATGTGCCTGATAAATCATCGCCCAATTCATCATTAACCCTAATGTGGGCACTTCTGTTGTGCGCGGTCCTAACCCCAAGATAGAAAGGCTTGCTTCAGCAAGAATTGCCGATGAAATTTGCAGGATCAAAGCCATCACCACATAAGAAGCAATATAAGGGAAAATATCATGGGTAATGATGTAGAAGATTGAGTGACCCGACAATTTAGAAAGGTTGACGTGGTCACGATTGCGTAAGGACATGACCTGTGAGCGTACCGCTCTGGTAGTCCAAACCCAAGATGTAAGCCCAATCACCACGGCTATGGTAACCGGTCCGCGTTTATCTTGCCCAATGCTAAAAGAAATCAAGATGAGTAAGACAAAACTCGGAATCACGATGAATAAATTAGTGATAAACATGATGAAGTCATCTACGCGCCCACCGATGTAACCAGACAGAAGGCCTAAAGTCAGACCAATAAAAGTTGCGATCAAGCCTGCTATAAGCCCAATTTGAAGAGAGACACCGGTAGCCTTAACTAATTCAGTCAAAACGTCCCGTCCAAAATTATCAGTGCCCAATGGCAACACGCGCACATTTGCTACTTCATTTATATTGACATAATCATTTTGGTTTACGACATCGGTTTCTACTAACTCGCCAGTCTCTGGGTTTCTCTCCGCAATGATAATCCCCTCAGTTGAAAGCAGATTTCTGATTGAATCGTTGAGACGTTGATAATAACGCTGCTTTGCATAAATCATCCCTAAACTTTCATTAGGATCGTAATATTCAAACCATAGGTCTAAAAGTGCTTTGATATCATCGACGTTTATTTGGTCTTCAGGAATTCCATAGGTGACCAACCATGTCTTCATAGCTTCTCGATCTTCTGCGGGAAAGCGCTGTGCAATCCGTTTGGCATCAGCATCCTTTAAATTGAGCATATAAGTAGGGGAAGATACGATGCTATCATAAGTATTAACATAAGTGCCTGGTGGGAAAAATGTTCCTTGCCCAATAATTTCTAGAGGTTCAGAGGTGGTAAATAAAGGGTACAGAAAGATGAGTAACAAAATAGCAATCAGGATGCAAAAACCGGTTACAAATTTACCTGAATGAAAGACTTGTTGAAGAGTGTGTTTCATTCTTTCTACCTCCTATTCCGCTTGAGCTGCTTTAATGCGAGGATCGATTAAGCCATAAACAATCTCGATGAGAAAGTTGGCTATCAAAACCATGATGGTGATGATTAAAGTGGAGGCAGAAATTAAGGGGTAGTCCTGGCCCATCACACCATTCAATAATGTATACCCCAATCCGGGGTAACTAAATATAATTTCAGCAATAAGTGCACCCCCTACCATCGTACCAATCGATAAAGCCAAGCCTGTGATTTGAGGGAGCATTGCATTTCGGAACACATACTTGATGATAGTTCCATCCTTTATTCCCATAAAACGCGCGTATTTTACATAATCTGCATTCAATTCATAGATTGACATGGAGCGCATTCCAATGGCTTGCCCTCCAATTGCTACCAGGACAATAGACCAGAATGGTAATTGGTAATGTGAAATTACAGATTTAACAAATTGCCAGCTTAAGTTAGGAATCAAATCAAAGCCATATCCACCAGATGTCGGGAACCATTTCAAATCCACTGCAAAAATAGCCAATAAGATAACAGCCATGCCAAAGGCTGGAATACTACTGACAAATAAACTCACTGGCATAATGACTTTATCCCAACCCTTTCTGCTATAGGCTGCAACAGCGCCGAGCACATTCCCAATTATCCACCCCACAATGATCGCTGGGAATTGCAAGCCAATGGTCCACAAGATAGAGGAACCGATAATATCTGCTACCGGTCTCGGGAATTGACTGAAAGAAAGCCCAAAATCGCCCTTCAACACATTTCGCACGTAAATAAAGAATTGCTGAATCATGGGCTTATCCACCCCGAAAAGCTCAGCATATCTTTCATACACTGCTTTCATGCCGGTTGTTTCAGACATTCCCTGTGCCAACCTCCCTACAATAGCCGCAACAGGATCGCCTGGCATTAGTCGGGGGAGGAAAAAGTTGAGGATAAAGGCAAATATCAGCGTGATGAACAACCAAAGCACCTTATTTAAGAAATATTTCCGGTATCCTTTCATGTGGGCTCCTTTTTTATAACAGCCATGTTCCGAGAAATTCGGAACATGGCTGTATTACATGAACTTTGGTCTATGGGTTAACGAGCGTCACATTATAGAGACCAGCAACCGACCAACCATCCATCAAATCTAATGGAGGTACAGGCGGAACGGTCCCATCACCCTCATGCGGGAAGTTCGTCCAAACGCTCTCGTTCACCGTATGGAACGACTGTGGACGATACATTAACGTGAAGGAGGGAATGTCAGTGAGGTAAATCTTAACCAATTCAGTATAAGCATTCTTCAGCTCGGCTTCATCTGTCATGGATGGGATCGCCTGGATAAGCTCATCCGCAGCAGGATTCTTATAACCACCCCAGTTTCCATTCCAGTTATTCGTGGTCTCTGCAAATTCAGAGCTCATCAGGTGGCGAATACGCGACCATGGTTGCGTAGGACCAGCACCATCACTCCACATCATAAAAATGTCATATCCTTCTTGAAGTGGCCAATTGGTAACCACAGTCTGATAGACTGCCCATTCAGGGTAATTGGTCGTGATGTCTATGCCAATTTCTTTACCTGCAGCAGCAACAACTTCGATAGCGGCTTGCCAATCCGACCAGCCGTTGGGTGCAGTCGCGACGTAGTGCAGGTTCTGGCCTTCAAATTCGCGCCAACCATCACCATCCGTATCTACGATTCCAGCATCATCGAGTAACTTCTTAGCGCCTTCAATGTCTTTACCCGCAAACTGTAAGTCTTTGACTGCGTCATGGTCATACAATGCCTGCTCGCCTGGTGTAGGATTCATCAAGGAGCGGGGAACCTGATCAAATGTTGCGGATTGATTGGTCATGGCATTAGCAATAATCGTGTCATAATCTACGGCTATTGCGATTGCCTTACGCACAGCTAACTGATCCAAACCATAAGCACCTAAATTGAAGAAGGCAGTCGGCAGACTGGCACCAATGTGATAGGGTGCATCTGGCAAGTAGGTTGAAACAGGTAACCCATCTTTCAACCACAGGTCCTGAACGTTAGCAATGAATTGTTGCGAAACATCCACTTCACCAGCCTTGAAAGCCGTCGTACCAGCATCATTGTCCTTGTAGATCATGTGTCCGAGATACTTTGGTATTGGCAGCTTGCCCCACATCGAGGCATCTTGACCCCAGTAGTTCTCGTCCCGAATCAAGACCACTTTCGTGTCATCGGTATAGAATTTGTAATAGGGACCAGACCAGACGACATCTTCGGCAGTATCAGTTAAGAAAGCGGCAGAGTCCTCACCCACACGGGCTTCCAGCTTCTGGGTCCAAGCTTTCTGGATCACATAGTTGCTGCTTAGATAGGATTGAACAAGTAACGGGTTTAGAGCTTTACCGTCTTCGCCAAGGACGGCTTTAATTACGACGGTCTGTGGATCCTCGGCAACAATATCTTCAATATAAGCTTGGTTTGCAGCGCCCGTAGCAGTATTGTATTTCACGTGTGTTGCCCAAGTGTAGGCGACGTCTTCTGCGGTTACCGGGGTGCCATCACTCCAATGTGCCGCTTCCTTGATCTTGAAGGTAATTTGCGTTCTGCCTTCATCCCAAGCGAAATCGCCATCGGCGAGCAAAGGATAAACCTGACCATCAAGCATATTGTACAAATAGGGTGTCTCGAACATCAATACGCGGGCATTATCCTGCTGAGCAATGGTCATCGCATTGTTACAGCTAGAGGAATAAGGGTTCCAACAAACAACCGAACCCCATTGCTGACCGTTGAAATACATGGTCTCATTTCGAGGAAGGACCACATCACCAGCCACCACTTCCCCAGTTTCTTCTGGGGCTTCAGTAGCTTCCGTAGGGGCTTCTGTAGCCTCGGTCGGTTCTTCCGTTGGTTCTGCAGGCGCGGCTGTAGTTTCAGCCGGAGCCTCAGTGGTTGCTGTGCCACCGCATGCACTAAGCACAAGGGCAAGCACGAGCAATATGGACAAAATTGTAATTCTGCGTTTCATTTTTCTCCTTTTAAACTTTAGAAACAAACAACTTCATTGACAAACAAACTGTTTTTCTTCCTGATATCCGACCTCCTTCTTCTCAACCTTGTTCCAAACGAAAAATCCACGCTAAAAATCGAGACGGGCTTTTTCAATTTAAGGCTGCTCCACTTAAATATGCACCACAGGATTGCCGAACGACAAGTTCTGTATCCACGATAATGCGTTTCTTCTCGGTTGAATCAGTTTCGATCATCTCAATTAGCGCTTCTGCAGCTAAGTTCCCCATTTTCGATATGGGTTGACGAACCGTCGTCAGGGGGGGATTTGTTTTAGCAGAACTGGAGAGATCATCAAAACCAACCAGAGCAATATCTTCTGGAATGCGTAGATCTGCTTCTCGTAACGCCCGCATTGCTCCATATACCATCATGTCGCTGGCAATAAAGACTGCTTCCGGTTTTTGCTTGATCAGGCGTTGCATAGCTTTGTAGCCACCCTCTTCTGAATAATCCCCTTCTGCAACCAAAAGCTGGGAAAATGGTAGCTTGGCATCCCGGAGAGCGTTAAGATAACCCTGGAAGCGATCTGCACCGGAAATTTGGTCCAAATCGCCGGTAATCGTGGCAATGCGCTTATAACCTAAATGCACCAAGTGCATCACGGCGTTGCGTGCGGCTTGCACATTGTCAACATCTAAATAACTGACATCCAAGAGTGGGTGGCGCCCAACCATTAAGAAAGGTATATGGCTATCCACAAGTGAATTAACGATTGAATCTCTGATAGGTACTGAGGCTATAATTACGCCTTCAATCAATCCGTTATGTAAAATCTGCGAAATCATACGGCGTTCGTACTCAGGCTCAGAAAGCCAGAGCATAACAAAGTACCCTAAGGCATTGCATGATGCCGAAATTCCTTGCAGCAGCAGGGGAAAATAAGGATCGCTAAAAATCTTTACGACGCTGGTTGGGATGACAACTCCGATGATATTAGTCTTACCCGATACGAGTCCCTTTGCTGCCAGGTTAGGCTGGAAACCAATTTGATCAAGCACTTCCTGTACCTTTTGACGGGTTGAATCGCTCACGTTGGGGTCATGATTGATGACGCGGGAGACCGTTGAACGCGAAACTCCGCTCAGGCGGGCAATATCTTCTAAGGTGAGTGGCATTAATTTACCCAGTTTCCTTACATCCGATTTGCAATTAATCGGTAAGGCTAATTTCAGAAAGATCGGGCTTAATAATCTTCCAAGTTAGCCATCAAACGGTGCTTAGCTATGGGAGTGATAGAAGGGATTTGCTCATTTTATCGAATAAAATCAGCTATTGCTTACCGCACTTTTATCAATCTCTTTTAGCTGAACCTTTGGTGTTGTTAATCAATCTCCATTGGGAACGCTCCCAAACTTGCCTTTATTATAGCACCCCACCAGCTTTTGTCAATAACAAATTAACGATTTATTTATATTTCTTTAATTATAGGTGGGTTTTAATGCTAAGTAAGACCTTTTATGGAATGTAGAGATGAATTTCTTAGATGACCTGGGTAAGAAAAGGCTGCTCAGGTTTCCCTGAGCAGCCTTTTGGTACACACTGTTTTACTTGGATATTAACGGCAGATATATTCTCGGCAAGGGATGCACAATCAGTATAACTGTGGCTTCGTTTGAGTCAAGCTTACCATCGTTTACCTTGAAGACCAGGCTGTCCGTCCCAAACCAGTGGGAATCCGGGGTATAGGTGCAGTACCTTCCATCACATTCCAAAGTACCATGCTCTGGTTCAGTCACAATGTGGTAGGTTCCAAAATCGCCATCTGGATCAGTAGCAAGTAACTCAAAATCTACCGCAGTGTTCTCCATAGTTTCCACCGTTGCACCATATGCAACAGGCGGATCATTCACTGGGGTGACAGTTATACTGACAGTTGCAGTATTGGAATCAGCTAAGCCATCATTGACTTTATAAACGAAGCTATCCGGGCCGTTGTAGTTCAAATCCGGAGTGTAGGTGACAGTCAATCCCTCGATTACCAGAGACCCATGCAATGGCGGCGTCACGATTATCACGGTAAGTGGATTCCCATCTGCATCGTAAACGTCGAGTGGAATATCCAAAGATGTATCTTCTGCCGTGGTAACCGTCATGTCCTGAGCTACTGGCGGTATGTTAATTTCATTTACTGTAACCGTAATCGTCTCGCAGACAGTCGCGACGCCATCGCTTACGCAAACATCAAATGTGTACTCTCCAGGACCCTGCGCTTCAGTTGGCGTCCAGGTAAATTCACCAGTATCAGGATCAATAGTAGCCCCATCGGGTACCTCGCCCGTTGTCCCGTCTTCCAGGCTAAAGGTCAGCGTTTGAGCAGGGATATCGCTATCGGAAGC
>ERZ1026792.1450-NODE-1450-length-14850-cov-2.754602_pt1 | contig 14850 bp, 10 predicted proteins | sample MGYA00520884_ERZ1026792 | MGnify/ENA primary metagenome ERZ1026792 (study PRJEB33270, sample SAMEA104284473) | anaerobic digester metagenome | biome: Anaerobic digester microbiome; feature: mesophilic sludge digester; material: Anaerobic digester biomass... | reverse complement strand
CACGTCACCGAAGTCGTTGCGGCCGCTGCGGCCGCCGATGGCCCAGAGCTGCTCGTTCAGCACAACAGCCGCCGGGCTGCCCTCGGCCTGCGGAAGTGGAGCCACGCTCGCCCATGCATCGGTGGTCGGGTCGTAGACGACATGGTCGGAGATCGTCGAGCGCGCGGTGCCGCCACCGATCACGTGGATCTTGTTGTCGAGCACAGTTGCTGCGTGCCCGCCGCTCGCCGTCGGCAACGCAGCGGCAGTGCTCCAGGTCGCGCTGGCGACGTCGTACACCCAGACCTCGTCGGTGGGCCGGCTGGAGGTGCCCGTGAAGCCACCGATGACGTAGATGCGCCCGTCGACCGCTGCCACCGACGGTGCGTTCACGCCGCCACCCGGTAGCACCGTCACGTCGATCCAGCCAGCACCGTCGAAGCGCTCGACCTCGGTGATCGGCTTGCCATCCTCGCCGGTGCCGCCGACCGCGTAGAGCGCTCCCGCTGCCACCACGACTCCGTGCGCCGACCGCGCCCGGAGCAGCGGCGGTGCAGCCGACCACGACGGCTCGATGCGGGAGGTGGACGGCGCGGAGGAGGCCACCGGCGCGATGGTGGTGGCCATCGTCGGCTGCGATGCCGTGCTCACAGCCTCGGTCGATGGTTCTTCGCTCGCGCACGCTGCGGATGACACCGCCAGCACGACCACGAGTGCGGCCCGCGCCGCGGACCTCACGACCTCGGCTCCAGGACGACGACCGCAGTCTCTGTCGGGCGGCGAGCTGCGAAGGCGTCGAGGTCCTTGTCGATCTCCCGCCACCGCGACCACAGACGCTCCCGCTCCTCACCGCGGGCGGCGCGGCCGGTGGCCGGGCGCGGGCCACCGCCGCCGGGAACCTCGATCCGCACGTCGGGGTGGGCCTGCATGTTCAGCCACCACGCCGGCTCGGCCTCGCCCCAGCCGTTCATCGCCAAGGTGACCAGGTTCGGCCCATCCTCGAAGTAGCCGACCATCACCGTGCGCTCGAGGCCGGTGCGGCGCCCGACCGTGGTGACGCTCATCGCCCCCCATCCTTTCGACTTCGGGCGCCACAGGCCCAGCCGGCCGCGCGTGAGGCGGTACACGCGTCGATGGGTGAACCAGAAGAGACGAATGAACCAGCGAGGTGGAAGTCGCGGTGTGGTCTTCTGCTCGTTCATGTGCGTTCGCTCCTTCGTGGGTGCAGGCGCTGCTGGGCGCTCGGCGGACAGGTGCGGGTCGCGTCCACGTTACGACCAGCTGGTGAGTTGGTAGTCGATGCGAGTGCCGAGCAGCAGGTTGGCGTACGACGAGGCGACCAGCAATCCGCTCTGCCCGTCGTAGACGAGATCCGACACCTCGCCCGCGCCCGACTCGTGGATCGTGACCGTGAAACCGGAGTCGGTGGCGTCGACCGCGCTCACCGACACCGACGCCTGCGTCACCGGGTCGAAGTCCAGCTCCTGGCCGGCACTCAGCTGGTCCAGCGCGTCGGGCGAGATCCACAAGCCACCGACCTGAGCGGCTCCGTCGACGCGCTCCATGTACTCGGTGACCGACGGTGCGACATCGGAGTAGAGAGTGCGCGAGAACAGGTACCGCGCCCAGTCCGTGCCCGAGGTGCGGCGGTCGACCGTGAGGCCGGCCGCGAGGTAGATGGGCGAGCCGGTGACGTCGACCGTGACGGTGGAGTCGTACTCGACGTGGTTGACCGAGTCGACCCACGCCGGAGCGGCGGCCATCGCCCACGGCAGCGCCGGCTGGCGCATGTTGACCAGCGTGCTCTGCGTGAGGAAGGTGGAACCGTCGCGACCCTCGCCTTGCGCAACCGGGCCGGTGATGGGCGGGCCTTGCGTCGCGCCCGCCGTGTGCAACAGCACGCCGGAGTCGAGGTCGTAGACCCACGTGTAGTTGCCCAGGTCGCTGATCGATTGCAGCCAGATCGAGGAGAACTGGGTGTCGCCGATCGAGTACGGCATGCGCACGATCTTCAGGTCGTCGGTGACGACCTCGTCGATCTGCGCCAGCACATCCGGGTGCAGCCAGTAGTCCGATCCGGCCCCGGGAATGCCAACCGCGCCACCCCACGTGAGCGTGGTGACGGAGCTGTCGAGCGCCAGGTCGCTCAACCCGAAGGCGCGGATGGACAGCGCGGCGATCGAGTCGTTGAGCGCGACCACGTCGACCTGCGTGTAGCCGTGCCCGGCCGCGGTCTCGATGTCCTCACGCCGGTAGTGGTCGCCGGTCGTCGGGTCGACCCAGTTGCCCTCCTCGTCCTCCACGTACCGGTGGTACGAGTTGGCCACCGACGCAGCGCTCGCGTAGTACGTGAGGCGCGACCCCTGCGCGACCCACGTGGGGGCGGGCATGTCGCGCAGCTCGGGCAGCAGGGTGACGAAGAAGTTCTCGTCGGCGAGCGCGGCCTCGGCGTCGGGCGCCGTGTGCGCCGTCGGTGCGGTGGTCGGCGAGGTCGGCGAGGTCGGCGCGGTCGGTGAGGGTTCTGTCGATGCCTCGGTCGCGGTCGGTGCCGGCGCGGGTGGCACGATCGAGTCGGTCTGCTGCGCGACCGTCGTATCGGGGCCGAGCATCACGTTCGTATCGGTCGGCACAGTCGCCGGCCCGACGACGCTCCGAGCCCATCCGCTGTCGGCGCCGGGCCGCACCCACACGGCCACCACAGCCAGCACGACCGCGCCGACGAGGAAGAGGCCGAGCGTACGAGGTGGGCGCTCCTGATGTGGCGCTGCAACAGCGACCCACTCATGGCCGTTCCACTGCGGGCCCGCGCCGACGGGGTTCTGGATGGGATCCATGACGCCCTCCACCCACCAGGGTGAGCCCGCACCCGATGGCGGCGCCAGGGTCCAATGGGTGCGATGGCCGAGTGTGGCTGGCACCACCTCGTGATCGGTGGGATCACCATTGCCCTGAGGGAGCCTGCTCGCGAGGATGAGGCGGTGATGATCGCCTCGCCCGTGGGCCTGTGGAGCCGGAACGACCTTCGCGCTCGTTGGAGGTCGTTGTTGGTGCTGGGCGTGCTGGCTGGCGTCACCACGGGTCTGGCCGTTGCCTCCTTCGACGGGGCACTGCGCACCGGCTCGGCGTTGAGCCGCCTCGAAGAGCGCAACCTCGCCAGCGACGCCGTCGTCTTCGCCTCGCAGAGCTCCCTCGAGCAGCCCCACTGGACGACCCTCGCGACGCGACCGGAGGTGGAACAGATCGCGCGTTGGCAGTTGGTGTTCGGGCTGGTCGACGGTGTGGACAGCGTGCTCTTCGCTCCCGGCGACGACGTCTTCCTGAACACGGTCGACCGGCCGATCGTGGTGGAAGGTCGCATGTTCGACCCGGCGGCGACCGACGAGATGGTCATCACCGACGCCTTCGTCGGCGAACCTGGCGTCTTGCCTGGTGTGGGTGACGTGGTGCATCTCGACGCCTACAGCTCGTTCGACCCGACGGCGCCACCCGGGCCATCCGTGGACTTCACCGTCGTCGGTGTCGTCCACTCCTCGCTGTCGTACGTGTTCACCGGCGGGATGTTCATCTCGCCGGGCTTCGCCGCCGCCTACCAAGGACAGATCGTGACGGCGGAGAACGCGATGGTGACACTGCGCAACGGCGCGGCCGATGTCGCTGCGCTCCGCCGCCATGCGAGCACCGATGTCTTCCAGGGGGTGCCGGTGCTGGACCTGCAGGTCACGGCTCGACGGGTGACCGCCACCACCGACGTGGAACGAGCGATGTTGCTGCTGTTGGCGGCGATCATCGCACTGTCGGGCCTGGTGTTCGTCGGGCAGGCCATGGCTCGATCGGCAGCCGCCATCGGCGCCGACGCCCCCACGCTGCGAGCGCTGGGCATGACCCGTCGCGAGCTGACGCTGTGTGCCTGCTGGCCCCACGCGCTCACCGTGGTGGCCGCCGTGGTCTCGACGGTGCTCACCGCCGCAATCGCCTCACGGTGGTTCCCGGTGGGCCTGGCCGCGCAGGTGGACCCGGACCGCGGGTTCCGGTTCGATGCGCTGCTGCTCAGCGCGGCAGCGCTGGGCGTGATGGTGCTGATCGTCGCCGGCGTGGCCCTGGCCAGTTGGCTGGCGGCGGGACCGGAACGCCCGGTGGAGGTGGCGCGGCACGCGCGGCTCACCCGGCTGGGCTTCATCCGCCCGCTGACGGTGGGCGTGGGCATGCGGATGGCGCTGGACGGCGGGCGCCGCTCGGCGCGACGGACTTCTCGGTCGGCGCTGGTCGGTGCAACCGCGGCGGTTGCCGGCATCGTGGCGGTCATCACGCTCAACCACGGTCTCGCCGACGCGCTCCAGCACCCCGAGGTGGCCGGCATCGCATGGGATGCCACCGTGGTGCCCAATCCCGACGACGTCTCACCGGCCACCGGGGTCGACCCGGCGGTGGTCGCCGCCGTCGTTGCGCAGCCTGGGCTGGCGGCCATCGGCACGATCGGCAGAACGGTCACCCAGATCGGCGAGGTTGGTGTTCCCACCTTCACCGTCGTCGACGTCGTCGACGGACGCGCCGGAGGCGACGTACGGCTGGTGACCTTGACGGGCAGTGCACCTCACGCCGACAACGAGGTGACGCTCGGGCCGTCGACCGCGCGAGATCTCGGAGTCGGCATCGGCGACTCTGTGCGCCTCGCCGATGGAGGTGAAGCCACGGTGGTGGGGCTCGGCTTGTTCCCCTCCGACGTGCACGCGCAGTTCGACGAGGGCGCCTGGATCACCGCTGGTCGATTCTTCGGCCCGGTGCCCAACGGGAGCACCGTGTCCGAGGGTGCGGAGTTCGTGATCGCTGTTCGCTTCGCCGACCGCACGGATCTCGAGGCGCAGGTGGCCGAGCTTGGCTCATCGCTGGGGGCGTCGGTGCAGTACGTGGCGCCCGCCGAGCTGCCGTTGGAGCTGAGCAACCTGCACAATGTGCAGCGCCTGCCCGAAGTGCTGGCAGCCTTCCTCGCCGTGCTGGGTGTGGTCGCCACCGGTCACGGCCTGTTTCAATCGGTTCGCCTTCGCCGCAAGGACTTCGCAGTGATGGGCGCGCTGGGCATCACCCGTCGCGGATCCAGGCTGATCCTGGCCGCCCACGGCACGATGCTGGCACTCGTCGGCCTCGCGTTCGGGGTGCCGCTGGGGCTGCTCGCCGGTCGCACCGGGTGGCAAGCCATCACCGATCGTGTGCCCATCACGTTCCGCTCGCCGTTCGCACTCGTTGCCGTGCTGCTGGTGGTGCCGGCAGCGATCCTGGTGGCGAACGTGCTGGCGGTGCTGCCCGCTCGCCGTGCTGCCAAGCTCGACCCCGCACTGGTGCTGCGAACGGAGTGAGCGCCGGCGCCGCATCGCCCCTCTCGCACGCTCCGAGCGTGGCCTCAGTGCTGCGTTGCGTTGCTGGGCATCCGGTCGATCGGCACCGGCCGCCCGACGAAGTAGCCCTGGGCGAGGGGTACTCCCGCCGCTTGCAGCGCCTGCTGCTCGGCCTCGGTCTCCACGCCTTCGGCGATGATCTTGCAGCCGTGCGCGTCGGCGAAGGCCACCAACGTCTTCACGAACGTCTGCCGCGCCGCGTCCATCTCGATGCCGCTCACCGCGTCGCGGTGCAGCTTCATGAACGCAGGCCGCAACTGTTCGATGCGCGCCAGGCTCTCGTACCCGGCGCCAGCGTCGTCGATGGCGACCATCACCTCGGGCAGCCGGCCCAACGGGCCGTCGAGCAGGCTCGCCATGTCGGCAGACCCACCGACCTCGATCACCAGCGGGCAGGGGGCAGCGGCGACGATGCCGGCCAGCAGCTCGGCGTCGTTGGCAAGGCCCACCGAGACGTTGATCGCCAGCCAGGTGTCCGCGGGCAGCGCGTGCGCGGAGACCAGCGCAGCGTGCGCCAACGCGGTGTCCAGCTCCACCCCGATCCCGGCCGACTTCGCCTCCGCCAGGCTCTCCTGTGGGGATTGGCCGTCGGCGAAGCGAGCGAGCGCCTCGTACCCCACCGGTGCACCGGTGTGGAGATCGATGATCGGCTGGAAGACGGTGAAGAACGTGTACTCGTCGAAGACCCCGGACTGAGCACCACTCGAGCTGCGCCGGCGGTTCTTGAACAGCTGTGGCGCCGGCTCCTGAGTGGTCGCCGTGGTGGCCGGCGACGCGGCGGGTGCCCGTTGCACCCGAACGCCCGATGTCGGGCTTCCCGTGTGGAGCACGGATGCCCAATCGCCGAAGGCTCCCGACGGAGTGCGAATCGGGCCGCCGCGCTCGGCGGGCACCGGAGCGGTCTTCACCGCGGTGGGGCGGTAGAGCCAACCTCGCAGGTGCAGCCACAGATCGACCACGCTGTTGCCGATGCCGACGAACGCCACCATGGCGTAGAGGGCGAGTGATGCGTTCAGCGCGGCGAAGAACAGGTGGTTCCACTGGTTGCGTTGCACGTCGAGCACGGCGTTGTACGCGGAGAAGGCGATCAACAGGAACGGGGTCACGATGAACAACGCGCGCGCAGTGGTGCGGTTCCGCACCTTCGGGGTGCGCTTGAACGAGCTCTTCTCACCCGTGATGAGCTGCAGCACCGACGCGAACGTTCCGGACAGGTTCACCGTCAGCAGGATCAGGTTGAACCCGTAGATGCGGAACACATCGAGCCGCTTGTAGCCGCAGTAGCGAAGGTCGCTCGCCATCATCAAGAAGTACGGCAGCGCGATGAGCGGCAGCACGGGCTTCAGCAACCCGCTGTTGAACGGGTAGATCAACAGGATCAGCAGGCACAGCGACGACCAGAAGATCGATGCCATGTAGTTGACCCGCAGGAACACCTCACCGAAGCGGTTCTGCACGCCGTTCTCGCGGCGGGTGCGCGACTGCTTGCGCAGCTTGGAGAGGATCAGCAGGCCACCGTTGGCCCAGCGCTGGCGCTGGATGCACAACGATCCGAAGTCGGGCGGAGTGGCGCTGTAGGCGAGCCGTTCGGGGTAGTTGTACAGCTTCCAGCCGTGGATGCCCAGGTCGATCGTGGACTCCGTGTCCTCGATGACCGTTCGGTCCTGGATGTAGCGCCGGATCTCCCAGTTGCCCTGGTGATCGATCTCGACGATGTCGTCGAGCGCGCGCTTGCGCAGGAGTGCGTTGGCGCCCACCCAGAAGGTGGCGTCGTAGTGGGTCATGCCCTGGTGCACGATGTGCTGCAGGTCGGTGGTGGCGCCGGCGATGCGCTCGATGCGGGTGGCCGAGCCCGGGTACGAGCTGTAGGGCGTCTGCGCGACACCCACGGTGGAGTGGCCGCTCTGCTCGAGCAGATGCAGTATCCGCGCGCAGTACTCCGGGAGCAGCACGCTGTCGGCATCGAGGGTGAGCACGTAGTCGGGGTCGGGAACCGTCAGGTCGGCGTGGCGGGGCGAGCATGGCACCAGCGCCCGCCCCAAGGGCGTTGCGATCTCCTGGTAGCTGCCGCCCATCAGCGCGATGTAGCTGTTCAGGTTCATCGCCTTGTTGGCGGCATGCGACGACGACACGTACTGCTTGCGCTCGAAGCTGGTGAGCTCGGCCCGGAAGGTGGCCACGAGGCGTCGATACAGCTCCAGCAGGCGATCCGTGGGCAGGCTGGCGCCTTCGTCGGCCCCGGCGGTCAGTGCCTCGGCAATGACTTCCAGGTCGCGGGCGAGGGCGCCGAGCACGTGCTCCACGAAGAAGGTGTCGGCGTGGTCGATGATCTCCTGGCGGGCACCCAACTCGCGCAGCCAGATCGCAGAGAACTCGTAGTGCGATGCCAGGTCGCGCATGTCCTGTGCTGATGGTTGCCGATCGCCCATCTGGATGTTCTCGAAGTGTTCGAGCGCTGCCACCGCGCGTGCGAGCGGCGCGGACAGTTCGCCTTGGATCTTCGACGGCAGTTGGCGGGCGGTGTTCAGCATCTCGCGCGCGGCGTTCGTCGTGGGGTTGGGCGGATCGTCGATGAGCAGCACGACACGCAGGTGCGGGTGCTCCTGCAACGCGGCCGACAGCAGCGTCGTGCGGATGACCCGCTCGTCCTCCTGGTAGGAAGGAACGAGCACCGTGACCGTCGGTACCGACTGCGTGAAGAAGTGATCGATCTCGGCGCGCGGCGCGCGGTGGTGGGCCCTGCTGCGATAGAAGAAGCCGATGCGGGTGATGAGGTAGGCCATCGCCGACGCGGTCAGCGCGGTGACGACGATGATGTAGACGATTGCCTCGATCACGAGGCGAGCACTCGATGCGTCGCCTTCCACGAACTGCTGCACGATCGTGAGGAACACGTAGGTGAACCACGCGGAGACCGTCAGCACGATCGCCAGTCGGCCGATCATGATCCTGCGATCGGAGATGGGCGGCGCCACGATGGGAATCGGCTGATCCCTGTGGTCGCTGCCCCATTGCCGCCGGGTGTTGCCGTGATGTGGCGCCTTCCGCTTGATGCCCATCGGAGTTCCTGTTCTGCTGGTCAGCGATCGCTGCTGGCGGCGACGCCCCACTGCTGGGTGCATCGCCACAGGAACATCGGTTGCTCTCGGTGCATTCGTGAGGAGAACTTCAAGAACGGCTCAGGGTTTGCGCGCGATCGGCCGATGACCCACACGGCAGCGGCGATCTCGGCCGCGCCCAGCGGGAAGCAGGATCATCGTGGGTTCGACACGAAACACCGACGACAGTGAGGCGGGCGGCTCGATCGCCGCCGCTGTGGCCGACGAGCGACCTGATGGCGACGAACTGCCGTCGGAACCGACCGAGCGGCTCTCGTGGGTGAGGGTTGCGGCCATCGTTGCGATCGTCGGTCTCGTCGCCGCGGGCTTCGCCTTCGCCGGGAAGCGATTGACGGCCGACGACGAGCTGCTCGATCGGTCGTGGAGCGTCCCCTACGTCGACGTCACGTTGACCCCGACCTATCAGTTCCAGAACCCGCAGTCGAACCCGGCGCGAGACATCGCGCTCGCGTTCGTGGTGGCGGATCCCGACGAACCCTGCGACCCCAGCTGGGGTGGCGCGTATTCGCTGGACGACGCTGCGCGCGACCTCGAGCTCGACCGTCGGATCACGCAGCTGAGGGCCGCCGGCGGCGACATCATGGTCTCGTTCGGTGGTCAGGCGAACAGTGAGCTGGCGTTCGTGTGCACCGACGACGCCGACCTCGCCAGTGCGTATCGCAGCGTGGTGGAGCGCTACGACCTCCACGCCATCGATCTCGACATCGAGAACGCCGACATCGCCGACGCGATCGAGGCGCAGATCCGCGCCAAGGCCGGTCTCCCCGCCGGCGCCCCGGTCGGCGGCTCCTCTGCTGCGGCCGACGCACCTGAGGGCGTCGATCCTGTCACCGGCGAGGTCCTCACCGCGTAGTCGTGCCGGTCGTCACCGCCCTGCGCGCCACTCGCCGCGGGGGAGTGGCGCTCCACGTCGACGCGGAGTACGTGTGCGTCGTGAGCGAGGCGCTCGTGGCCCGCTGGCGCCTGTTCAAAGGCCGCGAGCTCACCGACGACGACCTCGCGGAGATCCGCGCCTCGGCCTCGGCCGAACGCATCACCGGCGACGCCTATCGTCTGCTCGGCCACCGGGCCAGGAGCCGCGAGGAGCTGCGCCGGCGGCTCCTCGCCAAGCAGCACGAGCCCGGCGCCGTGGACGAGTTGCTCGAGCGCCTCACGGCGGAGGGGTTCATCGACGACGCCGCCTTCGCGCGCAGCTACGCGGCCGACAAACGCCGGCTGGCGGGCTGGGGCGACGCGCGCATCCGCCGGGGCCTGCGCGAGCTCGGTGTGCCGTCGGCCGACGCGGACGAGGCCTTGGGCGTCCAGAACGAGGGCGACGAACTCGAACGCGCGCTCGCGCTGCTACGGCGTCGCGGCGTCCCGAAGGCCCCGCTCGACGCAGCCCGCCGGCGCGCGCTCCAGGCACTGCTCCGGCGGGGCTTCTCCAGCGCCTCGGCTCACGCGGCCGTCCGCATCTGGGCCGAACATCCCCGCGACGTCCCGAATTGACGGGGCGCGCCACGGTCACGTACTATCGTGTCACGCGACTTGTGTGCGTGCATGGTGTCCACTCTCGCTTCTGCGCAGCGATACACACGGCGCTGCGGCGCCGAGCCGGTTCAACCGATAGATGAGGGGTCGACGATGAGGCATCCGGGAGGTCCTGCCCACCACTGACTCGTCCGACCCCTGGGCGTCCCTGCATCCGGACCGGGTATCGCGGTGCACGTGCGAGCGTGGCACTGGCCGGGCACGTTGCCCGGCCTTTTTCGTGCCGCGCGACTGGTGAAGGGACAGAGACGATGATGACAGCCGTGTTTCTCGTGATCGGCCTCGCAGTGGGCGTGGCGGTGGGCTACTTCATCCGCCGCAATGTCGCCTCGGGCAAGCTCGCCGGAGCCGAGCGCGAGGCCGAGAAGATGTTGAAGGACTCGCGCCGCGAGGCCGAGACGGTGCTCAAGGAAGCCCGACTCGAGGCCAAGGAGGAGGTCCACCGGGTCCGGAGCGAGGTGGAGGGCGAACTGCGTGACCGGCGCGAGGAGCTGGCGAAGTCCGAGCAGCGCATCCTCCAGCGCGAGGAGGCCATCGACGCCCGGGCCGCGGAGCAGGACCGGCGCGAGCAATCCATCCGTGACCGCGACGCCAACAGTCAGCGCCTCTCGGACGAGGCGAACCAGGCCCACATCGAGGCCATGATGCAGCTCGAGCGCATCTCCGGCCTCAGTGCCGCGCAGGCCAAGGAGATGCTGCTCAAACAGACGGAGGACGAGGCGCGCCATGAGATGGCCAAGCTCGTGCGTCAGGTGGAGGAGGAGGCGCGCAGGGAGGCCGACCGGCGCGCCCGCAACGTCCTCTCGCTGAGCATCCAGCGCACGGCGGCCGATCACGTCGCCGAGACCACGGTCTCCGTCGTCAACCTGCCGTCCGACGACATGAAGGGCCGCATCATCGGACGCGAGGGTCGCAACATCCGCACGCTCGAGAACATCACGGGCATCGACTTCATCATCGACGACACACCCGAGGCCGTCGTGCTGTCGGGCTTCGACGGCGTGCGACGGGAGACCGCCCGACTCACACTGACCAAGCTCATCACCGACGGTCGCATCCACCCGGCCCGCATCGAGGAGACGTACGCTCAGGCGAAGGCTGAGGTCGAGGCCGCTATGGAGGAGGCTGGAGAGCAGGCCTGCTTCGACACGAACGTCCACGGCGTGGCGCCCGAGCTGGTCAAGGTCCTCGGGCGCCTCAAGTACCGCACCAGCTACGGCCAGAACGTGCTCAACCACTCCGTCGAGGTGGCCCACCTCGCCGGCATCATGGCGGCCGAGCTGGGCGCCAACGTCAAGATCGCCAAACGCGCCGGGTTGTTGCACGACATCGGCAAGGCTGTGGACCACGAGGTCGACGGATCTCACGCGAACATCTCCCATCAGCTCTGCAAGAAGTACAAGGAGTCGCAGAGCGTCTGCCACGCCATCCAGGCGCACCACCAGGACGTCGAGCCGCAGACGGTGGAGGCGGTGCTGGTGCAGGCCGCCGACGCCGTCAGCGCCGCTCGTCCCGGAGCCCGTCGCGAGTCGCTGGAGAACTACATCCAGCGGCTGGAGTCGCTGGAGCAGATCGCCGAGAGCAAGAAGGGCGTCGAGCGGTGCTTCGCGATGCAGGCGGGCCGCGAGGTCCGCGTCATGGTCAAACCGGGCGAGATCGACGACGATGCGACCGCGCTGCTGGCGCACGAGATCGCGCGCGACATCGAGGACCAGCTGGACTACCCAGGCCAGATCCGCGTCACGGTCATCCGCGAGAGCCGCGCGGTGGAGATCGCCAAGTAAGCGGGTCGCGGCCGGACGACCTCCCGGCGCGCGACCAACGTCCACCACGCAGTGACCGTCATGCAGGACCGCTATTACCTCCGCTCGTTCGGCTGTCAGATGAACGACCATGACGCCGAGCGTATCCGGGCGCTCCTCGAGGCGGAGGGGCTGGAGCGGGTCGACGCACCCGACGCGGCCGACGTGCTCGTCTACAACACCTGCACCGTGCGCAAGAGCGCCGACGAGAGGCTCGCCGGGCACCTCGGCACGGCGGCTCGCCTCAAGCGGTCTGACCCTTCGCGTCTGGTGCTCGTGACGGGCTGCCTGCCGCAGGCCGAACAGTCGGACCTCTTCACCCGCTTCCCGTTCGTCGACGGCGCCCTCGGCCCGCAGAACCTGCATCGGCTCCCCGAGCTGCTGCGGGCGGCCGCCCGGCGGGCGGATCAGGGCCCGCCGGGCTACTTCGACGACGGGCCCGTGCTGAGCGGCGGACTCGCCGGGCGACGCGAGCGGCCGTTCCAGGCGTGGCTCCAGGTGATGAGCGGCTGCACCAACTACTGCACGTACTGCATCGTGCCCTACGTGCGTGGTCCGGAGCGCAGCCGCCCACTGGCCGAGCTCGTGGCGGCGGCTGAGGCCCTGGTCGCCGACGGCGTGTGCGAGATCACGTTGCTCGGCCAGAACGTCAACGCGTATGGACTCGATCTCGAGACAGACAGAGCCGCCCCGGGAGCGCGTTTCGCCGAGCTGCTGCAGCACCTCGACGCGCTCCCGGGCCTGGACCGCATCCGGTTCATGACGTCGCACCCGAAGGACCTCGGAGACGATCTCGTCGCCGCCGTCGCCACCCTGCCGAGCGTGTGCGAACACGTGCACCTGCCGGTGCAGGCGGGCTCCGACGCGGTGCTCCGCGCCATGCGCCGTGGATACACGGCGGGCCAGTACCTGGAGCGTGTCCACGCGCTGAGGGAGGCGGTGCCGGAGGTGAGCATCACCACCGACCTCATCGCAGGCTTCCCCGGCGAGACCGAGCGGGACTTCGAGCGCACCCTCGACCTGGTGCGCCAGGCCGCCTTCGACGGCGCCTTCACCTTCATGTACTCGGCCCGTCCCGGCACACAGGCGGCGCAGCTCCCCGATCAGGTGCCGCTCGAGCTCCGACGCGAGCGCGTGGAGCGACTGATCGAGCTGACGCAGCAGCAGGCGCTCGCCTCCCACAGCGCCTGGGTCGGGCGCCGGGTCGAGGTCCTCGTGGAGGGCCGCAGCCGTGACGGCGCCTTGTACCGGGGACGCACCCGTCAGAACGTGACGGCCAATCTCGACGGCGACGCCGACGCCGGTGCTATAGTGACCGTGGAAGTGACCGCAGCGACCTCCACCACGCTACGCGGCACCACGGTCTGAGCCGGCGAGAAGGAGGCGTCGTCATGCAAGGCTGCATCTGCCCCCACCCTCCGCTGCTCATCCCCGAGGTGGGGGGGACCACACGCAACAAGGTCGCCGCGACGGTGATGGCGATGGAGAGGCTCGCCGCCTCGGTCGGGGAGCCCGAGACCGTCGTCGTCATCTCTCCGCACGCGGACAGCTTCGAGGCGGCCCACGCCGTGAAGACCGCATCCCGACTTCACGGCGACTTCGGGCGCTTCCGCCATCCGGAGGCCGCATACAGCTACGACAACGACGTGCACTTCGCCGAGCTGCTCCTGGCTCGGGCCGGTGACCACCGCAGGATCAGCGTCGTACCCGACGACGGCGACGTGCTCGATTGGGGGGTGCTGGTCCCGCTCAGCTTCCTGCACTGCCGGAGTATCGTCAGCCTCTCGGTGGTCGGACCGTACGCCGACCATCGCGCCCTCGGCCAGTTGGTCCGGCGCTGTGCGGAGGAGCTCGCTCGAGACACGTTGTTCCTGGCGTCCGGCGATCTCTCCCACGCCCTCATCCACGGAGCGCCGGCGCCCTACGACCCGCGCGGCAAGCTGTTCGACGACGAGGTCGTGGAGCTGCTCCGCGTGGGCGACTTCCCGGGCCTCATGCGGATCGACCCTGTACTGCTGAGCGGAGCAGCCGAATGTGGCCTGCGCAGCTTCGTCGCACTCGGCGGCTTCCTCGGCGACGATGCTACCGTCGACCCGGAGGTCCTCAGTTACGAGGGGCCTTACGGGGTCGGCTACCTCGTCGCCCGCTTCGGCCCGCGGCCGGCGCCTGCAGACGCGCAGGCATGACGGCGCCCGCCGAAGAGCCCTCTGGCCCGGCCGACTACGCCCTGAGCTGTGTGGCGGCGTGCGTGACCGGCGAACCTGCGCCGCGACCGCCCGCCGACCTCTCCTGCGCCCCTCCGGCCGGTTGTTTCGTCACCCTCAAGAAGCGGGGTGACCTGCGCGGCTGCATCGGCACGATAGAACCCGTCCGGCACAGCCTGGCAGCAGAAATCATCGACAACGCCATCAGCGCTGCAACCAGAGACCCGCGTTTTCTTCCGGTTGAGCCCGAGGAACTGGCGGAGCTTGAGGTGTCAGTCGATGTCCTGTTCCCGCCGGAGGAAGTGGACGACATGACGTGCCTTGACCCGAAGCGCTTCGGGGTGATCGTCGAGAACGGCTCACGCCGGGGGCTTCTGTTGCCGGACCTGGATGGTGTTGATACCGTCGAGCAGCAAGTGGAGATTGCGCGCCACAAAGCGTTCATACATCAGTCAGAGCCAATCAAGCTCTACCGTTTTGAAGTCGTGCGCCACGAGTAAGCTCAACAATATATACATCAGTCCTTAACAAATACATAACCGACCTCTTCAATTGGCACGATTTGTGCACACCTTCATATCGGCTTGGGTGGCACATATCACAGGAGGCCGATATATGAATGCTTGGTTGGTTATCCTGCTAGCCACGCTCATGATGGTTGTTGGCTCGTCAGCATGGGCAACAACCGTCACGTGCAACATCGATACGGTCGGTGACCTCACGACCTACACCTACACGCTCACCTCCATGGAAGCCGGTGACTACATCTCATCGTTCCACGTGTTTGCGTTGCTCGATCTTTCGCTGATAGTGGGCAATACTGCGC
>ERZ1026792.1443-NODE-1443-length-14898-cov-3.141290_pt1 | contig 14898 bp, 20 predicted proteins | sample MGYA00520884_ERZ1026792 | MGnify/ENA primary metagenome ERZ1026792 (study PRJEB33270, sample SAMEA104284473) | anaerobic digester metagenome | biome: Anaerobic digester microbiome; feature: mesophilic sludge digester; material: Anaerobic digester biomass... | reverse complement strand
CTCCCTTAGCCGCTGGGGTTCCTTCGGCATCCGCACGAGCGATGCCATGCTGTTAGGCGAGCGGTCCAGGACTTCCACGGCGGTACCCTCCTCGCCCGTCCACACGCCGCTCGCGTTGCCGTTGATGGTGGCGGTGTCGAATCCAGCTCGCGTGAGTACTTCCGTCATGGGCTTTCCCTCCCGACCACTAACCCTCCGCAGAGACGGGTAGCAGCCTCGAAGTCGGCCAGCTCGTCGGCCGTCACTTCACGGGCACCGTCCGCCTCGGCGTAGTAGGGCACCAGCAGGTAGCCGGTGCCGTCGCGCTTCGCCTTGGAGACATAGAACGGCCCGTCCTCGCGGGGACGCATGATGACGCTCATCCCGACCACCCCGCCGCATCGTCCGTCAGCGCTCGGAGGGTCACGCCTCCGGCCGACTCCCACCACTCCACGAACGCCTGGGTGGGGAAGCGCTTGGTGCGGCCGGAGACGATGCACGGGACGTAGCGGCTCGCCGCCGCCCGGTCACCTTGACGCATGGCTGCGTCGTAGCGGATGCCGTGGTGGTAGACGGTCGACTCGGCTACGCCCATGACGTGAGCGACCTGCCACGCTGGGGTGAACGGCCAGTCCAACTGTTCGGCCAACGGGGCGCGAGGGTCGAAACCCTCGCGCCACGCGGCCCGCTTCGCTTCTATCTGCGGGGAGGCCATGAGTCACGACTCCCCAAAGGGGATTTCGTCGTCGTCCAGGGAGCCGTCGACCACCTCGCCCGTCTCCGGGTCCACGTCCGGGTCCGGCGTAGAGTCCGCGCCGATGCGGTCGGCCACGCGGTCGGCAAGGTCGGACGGCTCACGCGGCGTCTCCGCCACGCCTGCCGCCACGCGGTCGTTGAACAGGGCATCGCTGTCGGCCTGTAGCGCCGCCGCCAGTCGCTCGGACTCCTTCGGGGCCAGCTTCAGAGCTTGGATGAGGACCGTCTTGGCTCCCATCGCGGCGTAGTCGCTCGTCCATGGCCCCACGACCACGCCGCCCTTGTTCGTCGGCGCGAAGCGGTCCCGGATGGCGTCCACGTCGGGACGGCGCATGACCTTCATCAGCTTGCCGCCGTTACGCAACCGCACCACGGCGTAGAAGGCCATTACGTCCTCGTCTCGGCGCTCGCCCTCCATGTCGGGGACGTGCTCGATGCGCGGGTCCGAGCCGAGCTGGTAGGTGAAGTGGTCGCCTCGGTAGACCGCCTCGGCCACGATGTCCGAGACTTCCCCGGAGCGGTACGCGAGCTGCGCAAGGCCCATATAGCCGGGCTGAAACTGCGCCTCCATGCTGCGCGTCTTCTTGGAGTAGCGAGGGATGAGGAAGCCTTCCCCGAACATCCCCGGGCGGAGTCCGGCCTGCGCCGCCTTGAGCAAAGCGCCCATGAACGACGGCACGGTGCACTTCTGAAGGTCGGGGTTCATCCGGACCTCCGTCAGCGCGATACGCATCATGGAGTCGGCGGAGATGTGCGCCGGGAGCGCCGCCGCCACCTGCCGCTTGAAGGACTCGGAGCTGAACACGTCCAGCACGCTCTGCGGCGTGCCGTTCCTTGCCGGAGCCTGTGCGTCACGCGTAGCGACGGCCTGTGAGTCAGTCATTTGGTCTCCTTGGGAGTACCGAAGACGCGCGTCTCGGTCGTGCGGGAGAACTCGCCCGCGATGGCCGGGTACGCGTCCCGGAGTGCTTTCGTGTCAAGCGTGGTGCGGCGCTGCGTCTTCCAGGTCAGCAGGTAGCCGTCCACGAGCGCCTTCTCGTGCTCGCCCATGAGGGCGCAGAGCTGTTGCTTCGCCGACTCGGCCTCGCGCTTGGCGGAGTCCGCCGTGCCCTTGGCTTCGAGGTACGTCCGGAGCAGCCGCGCCGCCTCGGGGTCGTCCAGCGGTACGGCCGGGTCCGGGAGCGGGTCCCGGTAGAGGTCGCGCAGGACCGCCGCGTCTCCGTCCGAGCCGTTCGGCTGCGGCGGCTGACCGGTCAGAACGTGCCGCTCCCAGAACTCCCGCGCCGCCTCGATGCAGCGGCGCTGGATGCGCCGGTCCGGCCGGGTTGGGATGATGCGGAGCGCCCCGGGGTCGCCGATATCGGCGGCCCCGTAGGACAGCGGCAGCTCGGTGACGGCCAGATACCACTGCTGCTGGATGTAGTACGCGGCTGGCAGGTCGCCCGTTTCCTCGTTCCAGTCCCGCCAGCCGTACTTGAACGCGGTCTTGGCCTCCAGGATGGCGACCGGCGTGCGCGGGTGCTCCGTGGTCGCCACCATGCGGTCCACCGACGCTCCCGCCGGGAATCCCCAATCGGTGCGCACGACCGGCCGAGGCCGGTAGGTCACGAGTCCCGGCTTGGCCCGGGCGAACTCGTCCGCGATGAAGTCTTCCAGCGCCAGCCCGCGCCTCATGGCGAGGGAGCTGCCGTCTGTCTCCGGGACGGGGTTCGTCTTCTCGCGCCAGACCTGAAGCGGGCTGGACCAAGGCGAGATTCCGAGGATGGCGGCCACGTCGGTGCCGCCGATGTAGGTGCGCCGTCCCTCCAGGAACGCGCGGCGTTTGCGCTCTGCGACGGTACTCATAGTCCCGCCGCCCACAGCCGCGCCTCTTCGCGCCCCTCGCGGACCATCTCGGCGTGCCCGAGCGGCGCGTCGTAGACCTCGCCGCAGTACGGGCAGGACCACGCCTGCGCCCCGTAGTCATCCTGGACTTCCTGCGCGTCCTCGCCGTTCGCGTAGCAGTAGGGGCAGTAACCTCGGTCGTCCGGCGGCGTCGTCTTCCAAGCGTCGTAGCTGCTCATGAGACCACCGCCCAGATGCCCCACATGAGCAGCGCAGCCAAGCCGATGCCGGCCAGCGTGAAGGGGAGGGCGAGAAGGTGGTAGAGCAGCGCCTCGCGCCGCTTAGGCGAGGCTACGACGTTGCGCCCCGCCGTTTTGCTGCTACCATACGCGTACAGCGACGGGGTTCCTGTAGTGGGTTTTCCGGAGCTGAGGAACGCGGCTGTCTTTGACCGGAGGCCGCGTCCCGCATTTGGGGTGGACACTTCATCCTCCTGTGTGCGGGTTTCCTCTCACTGCGTTAGTCCGTCTCTCTACCTCCTGCCCTAGCTGTTACTACGTCGTAGTCTATACTAGAGTGCCCTCTCGGGGTTGTCCAGTGTCGTTGCGAGAAAATTATCCAGGGAGTCGCGGAGGATACGCCTTGGGCCGCCCGGTGTGCGGTGTCCCTGGAGGACTCCGGCGTCGAAGAGCCGGGCGATGGTCTTGTAGCTGAGGGGATGGCCGGCGGCCGTGGCGTAGGCGGCCGCCCGGGTAGTGGTCAGGTAGTCTTCGCGCCTAGGTCTGCCTCGGCCGCGCTTCGTCATATCCGCTCAGCGGAGCCGCCTGCGGACCGCCCTGGCCGTCTGCTCGGCCCGCTTGCCCTTGCTGGTCAGGGTGACGACCGTCGGCTCCGGACCGCCGTCGTCGCTGACGCTCACCCTGATAGGGAATCGGATGTGGGAGTCTATGTGTCCTCATCACGAATGCAGAAACCGCCCGAAGGCGGTTTCGCGAGCCCCGGACGTAGCCCGAGGCGGGTTCAACAAGGTCATTATTCCCAGATTGCCCCTTGTGAGTCAATCCGTTCCCGCATGGCACGCTGGTACCCGCGCGTCCAGGGCCGCCTGCCGTACTGTAGTCCGTCTCGATTCTCATCGGCTCCCTCCCGTCTTTGGTCCCATCTATCAGGCTATCACCCCCGGGCCATACACGCCCTTGAGCGATGCTTGAGCCGTCGTATCTCAAGCTGCTGTCCTCCGCTGCCGATACTATCCAGTCAGGGAGACGGCAAGAGCCGGGACGACGGTAGGGGAACGTCGCCCCGGCTCGCGCGGCTCGTCACGCCTTCGGTGCCGCCGTCTTCGCCACGTCGTACAGGCCCGCAGCCGCCAATCCCAGAAGCAGCCCGGCGACCGCCGCGCCGTAGAGGCCGCTGGTCGCCCAGAGGTAGTCGGCCACGTTCAGCGCGACGGCCACGACGACCGCCGCGAGCAGCGCCCACTTGCCGGCCACTCCGAAGGACTTGCACAGCTCCACGATGGCGACCACGGCCGGAACGCTCAGGATGGTGGTCATGGTGTCCATTCACTCACCTCCCTCCGCGTTCCCGTAGGTAGCGGTCGGCCTCGGACGCGAAGACGCGCCAGCGGGCGCGCACACGGCCGGGACGGTCCGCGTTCAGGTTCCGGCCGCGCAGGCGACCCTCGCGGAGCTGCGCGCGCACGGTCTGCTCGGGCGTGCCGGTGAGCGCCGCGTACTCCGCGACGGAGAGCAGGCGGCGGTTGCGGAGACGGCTGTTCATATCGGCAGCCTTTCCTGCGAGCTGGCCGCTGCAATCCGGCGACGACTGATTTCAACGTACTCCGATTCCCTCTCGATGCCGATGAAGTCACGGCCCTCCATCGCGCAGGCGACGCCGGTAGTGCCGGAGCCAGTGAAGGGGTCGAGCACCGTATCGCCTGCGCGGGCCACGAGGCGCACGAGCCAGCGCATGAGGGCGACGGGCTTGACGGTCGGGTGGTGGTTCTGGCGCGGCAACGGCTTCATCTCTCGCGGCTCGTTCGTGTACGGGTACGTGCCGTAAGCCCTGTCGCCCATCGCTACCGACTGCGCGACCGTCTTCGCCATCCCCTCCAGCCCCTCATTCCGCTCCGCCCGGCTCGCCTTGGCGCAGTAGAAGAAGCGGGACGCGCCACCGGAGTCAGTAGCACTGGCAACGAGCCCAACCTGTCCAACAGCCATAGACCCATACCCGATACCACTTCGGCGGGCGGGATAACCTCCCGCTGGCAGAGTCCCACTCTGCCCATCCACCATCGCCGCCGCCGCTTCGTCGAGGATGACGTTGGCGGGCCAGCGGCCGGCTGGTGGTGTGTAGTCTGACGGTTGTAGCCGACCATGTGGTGCGGCGTGAAACGACGGCCGCTCCCCTCCTGAGTACGCGCCTCCGTTGAGGTTGTCACCCGTTTCGATGCGGCACTCCTCAATCCCCAGTTCCCGCATCGGCCCCGGCTTGCGGGCGAGGATGATGGGTTCCCACGCGGGCTTGAGACACGCCTTGCCCTTGGGGAAGCCGGACCCGTACAGCCACATGAGCGTGTCCCGTATCTCGAACCCGGCGTCTTCGATGGCGCAGGCGAGGCGGTGCCATGTGCGGGTGCCACCGAAGGCGAGGAGGTAGTGGGAGGGCTTGAGGACGGTCAGGGCTTGCTCGGCCCAGTCTTGGTGCCATGCCTGCATCGGGGCCATGCTCGTGCCGTATCCGTAGCGGACCTTTGAGCGGCCGTGTGGGTTGTCCGGCGTCTGGTAGTTCGCATCTCCCGGCTGCCGCACATCGGCCTTGCCAGTGAGCCGGTCCCATTCCTTCCCCATGAACTCCAGCCCATAGGGAGGGTCACAGACCACCGCGTCCACCGACCCGGCCTCCATCCCAGCCATGACCTCGAGGCAGTCGCCGTGGTGAAGGGTGAAGGTCACGGCCGCACGCTCCACGCACTCCAGTCCGCGCCGCTCTCGGCTCGGATGATGCGCAACAGCGTCGGCAGCTCGGCCTCGCTCCAGCCGACCTCAAGCGCAAGCCCGCGCCACTGTTCCGCACCGCTGCCATAGTGCACGGCGTGAGCCTGCGCGGCCTCAGCCGCGGCCCGCTCGGCGGCCTCGCGGGCGCGACGCTCGGCCCGCTCACGGGCTAATCGTCGCTGCTCGGCGCGCCACTCGCGCACGTCATCGGCGGCCCGCTCACGGGCGGCGGCCTTCACGGTCATGACGTGCAGTGGAATGGGCTGTCGGGGAGGCATGTCGAGAACCATCGGAGCCGGGTTGAGCAGCGTCAGTGTCGCGAGCAGGGTGGCCATATTGCCCCTTCCGTCGCTTGTCGGACGGCCGCAGGACCAGGGACGGTGGCGAGAACGAGCCGCAATCCACCGAAACGTCCCAGTCCTGCGGCGTATCACGCAGAGCTGCGGTCACGGCACCACGCAGCCTGCGGAGCGTCATCTCACACTCCTCTCGCCGCGAACAGCGGGCACAGGGCCAGCGTGTCCGCAGCTTGACCACCTCATGTCACGGCCGGGATGTCAGGCTCGCTGACCAGCGTGCCGACCGTCAGCGTCACCACGTCGCCGTCGGCCCCAGAGGGTCATGTCAGCGCCTCTTGTAGCGGTCGACGCGGATGACGGTGTGCAGGTATGAGTACGGCCGCCAGCCCTGCCTGACGGCATCGCCCTCATTTCCGCCGATAGTGGTGACGCGCTTGAGAGCCCCGAGGTTCCCGGTCACAATGGCGATATGGTCCGGCGTCGGGTCGGTCCCGGGCCAGTTGAGACACACTAGGTCGCCCTTGCGAGCGTTCACCTTGCTGACCGTGCGATGCGTCTTCCGCGCCCAGTCGGCCCACGACGGCACCCAGGCAGGCTGCGGCGGGAGGTCGCGCCGGTAGCCTGCCCGGTGCAGGATGAAGACGACGAAAGCGGCACACCATGCCGTGGGGAATGTGATGCCGGCGGCGGCGAGGTAGTTCTTGATGCGCGCGCCCCAGTTGGGAGTCGTCTCGTGGACGCCGACCTCCTTCTTGGCGAGGTCAGCGATCCGCTTGCGCCATTGCTCCGGGAAGAGCGCGTCCATCGTAGCTTGGTTGAACGTCCCGGTCTGCGGGATGCCGACGAACTTCTGGTAGCGCTTGAGCGTCTGCTCGCACGGCTTGCCGCACTTGCTCGTGCGCCACTTGAAGCCCGGCGCGACGGGGAGCCTGTTGGCCTTCATGCGCTGGTAGAGGCGGCGCTTCTTGCTCTGGTAGTTCATGGCACTCCTCTCAGGTCACGTAGGTCGCAAGCAGCGTCAGCCATGAACCGAGGACTGCTGCGACGAGAGCACGATACCACCACACGAGTGACGACATATCCTTCGTGAGCTTCGTGACGCAGGTCCCGAGGCCCTCCTTGCCATTGCCGAAGACCGTCTCCTCAAGCTTCGCCACCCGAGTGTCGTGTTCGTTCGCCGCGCGCACGGCTTTCTCGACGATCTGTTGTAGCGTCCAGACCTGCTCCGGGGTGAAGCCAGGGACCTGCGTATCGGTCATCGCAGCACCCCACGTAGCCATTGCACCGTCAATCGTGTCATCTCGGGCACGAGAGCCGTCGCCTTCTCATCACACGAGACGGACAGCTCCACGTAGTCGCCCAGCGTCAACGGCCAGACCGCAGTGACGGCGACCGGCTCGCCGGGGTCCGTCATCTCGCTGTGTCGCGCGACACAGATGCCGTCGACCATGAGCCTGAGCGTCACCGTACCGGGCGCTTTCGGCGCCGCTGTGGCAAAGAGCGCGTAGACACCGGGACTCACGCAAGCGAGGCGACTGGGTGTATCGGCTGACCACATGCGGTAGTTGTCCATGCAGCCCGTGCCATCAAGCGTAAGCACAGCAGGCGTCGCTATCGCTTTGCCTGCGGCCTTGGCGTCGATGGCAAGAGTGGCGAATGGCGGGCTGCCGACGGTGCCGATGACCATCATGGACGACTGCAGCGTGCCCCGTCGTGGCGCGATGGCCCAGCCGACCTCACCTGCAGACGGAGCGACAGAAGACAGACAGCCGACACCGCTGACGGGCGCTGTCGAGCCGCCGATGGTAGCCGCCACGGTGCCGTCGCCTTCTACCGATTCGATCTTGATCTGCCTGATATCGATACCGACACGCTTGCCGACCTCGTCGATGATGGTCGCCGCGACCTCATGCATGTCCATGGTCATGTGCGCAGCTCCCGTGCCGTGGCGGTCATCGTGCCGCCGATGGAGAGGGGCATGTCGATGGCGTCGAGGATGTAGCGCTTCGTCTCAGTCGTCTCCACCTCCACCACGTCCAGCGGCGCGAGTCCGGGGTGCACGATCTGAGACCACGACAGCGACGTCGAACGCCCGAGCAACTGTGCGAGTCTCGCGTCCGCGGCGGCCTGCGCTTTGGCCTGCGTCGTCAGGAGGCTGGAGCTGTACAGATAGGGCACCTGCCCGAAGAGGCCGTAGCGGTACGTCGGACTTGTGGGGTCTTCGTCCCAAGCCTCCGCACGTATCGGCGTCGCGATCTCGGGACCTTCACCGGTCGCGATGACGCCGTTGTAGGTGTCGGTCAGCTTCGTCTCCCGGTCACGTTCGGTCATGAGGGCCGTCGCTCCGGGCGCGAAGGAGAAGACAGGCACTGTCGCCGCTGTCGGCTGCGTCCTCAGCACGGCCACACCGTCGGCGTCGAACATGAGGATGTAGCCGTGCGCCTCGGCGAGTGCACAGGCATCGGCCCATGGGTCGCCGCTCGTACTCGTGCCCAGCGTGGCCTTGGCGCCGAGCGTCTCCGAGTAGAGCGCCTCGGGCATGTTCGTCGTGACGAGAGGCCAGCGGTCCTGGAGGATGGACGTGATAGCCGCAGCGAGGTTCGTGCCGGCAGCGATCTGCATCGGGTCAGCCCACACGGCGCGGGCGATACGCACCGAGAGGTCGGCGCAGGAAACGGAGAGGCTGGAGCCGCTCGCCTGCTCTTTCCATTCCGCGTTCTCGACGCTGAACACGCCCAGCGGCACGAGCAGCTCGTCGCCGTCGTCGAGGACGAATCCCCGCCACAGCTTGACGGTCGTGCCGGGCACGGAGACGAGACGGTAGAGGTCGTCTGTGTCATGCGTCCCGTCCGGCAGCAGCTCCAGCGAGGCATCGCGTGTCTGCGTCCGCCGGGCGTCGGCCTTGACCGAGCCACCACCGAGCGAGACCGCCGTTAGCTCCTCTTCGCCGAGATAGAGCGCCGCGCGGACGATGACCTGCTGCGTCGCACCTGTCACGCAGGCATCAAGTGCTGCTGTGTCGGGCATCGTCATGCCGGACCCCGCACGTAGTTCTGGGCGATCTCACCATCGGAGAGCGCGTCACTGTAGACGGCAGCGAGGGCGATGTCACCGGCGAAACGGTCCGTCACCGAGGCGAACAGGGCGGCGAACAGGGCACCCGTCGAGAGTGACTGCGTGCCTGTATCGACGGCGACGGCAGCACCCAGCGGCAGGCCGTCGAAGAAGCACTGCAACTCGCCGTCAGAGACACGTCCGGCGAGGTGATGCCACGCACCATCGGCGTAGTCCTGTGTCCCCGAGGCCGGAGCGACGAGGCGCGCCGTGGCATCGTTACGGAAGGCGACGAGGACGCCGGTCGTCGTGAGCGCGAGGCTGAACTCCTCACTCGTACCGTCCGTGAGACTCAGCAGGTAGGCATCCTGCGCAGTCGACGTGCGGAACCAGCATTCGACCGTACCCTCACCGTCGCTGGCCACGTTGCAGGCGGGCAACTCGACGTACTCGCTGTCGGCGGACGACCGCAGGTAGTACGGGTCAGCGTCCGTGCCCATGCCGCCCCAACCGGATGACTCCGTGCCGTCGAAGCCGTGCAGGGTCGCATCGTTACCGTTCGCCGAGGCGTCGGTCCACGTGGTGAAGGCCGGATCGTTATAGCCGGGATAGATACCACCGTCGGCACGGGCCGCATCCCACAAGGCGAAGATGCTGCGTCCGACACGCATGTCGGCGAAGGGGTAGAGAGTGGTCGAATCGCCGACCTCGATGCAGTCGATGCTCGCCTTGCGGACCTCGCCACCGACGACGCCACCGCGACCCCACGATGCCTTGGTGATGGCCACGATGCGGGCATCGCCGAAGGGCGTCACGAGACGCAGGGGACCACGGTAGGCGGCGATGGCCGCGAGTGCTGCGATCTGCGTGCTGCCGATGGCCGTGACGTCGAAGCTCGCCGAAGTCCCGGCGACGGGGCCACTGACGACCACGGGACGGTCACGGTCGAGCGGTGTGAACGTCGCCGTCTCGCCCTGCTGCTGCTCCTGCAGATGCGTCAGCGGGATATCCGTCCACTTGAGCGTCAAATCGTCGAGCGGTATCAGCGTCCAGCCTGTGTCCTGGCGTTCGGGTGCGACGCAGGCATAGACCGACCAGTCGGAGTAGCGGCGCACCTCGTCAGCAGTCGACCAGAGCGATGCCTGCGCGCGGTAGACCGTGAGTGCGCCGGGTACGTACTCGCTGTCGGCGCCGACGGTCGCGGTGTGACCGGCGACGATTGGCGTAGCCGTGATGCCCCCCACCTCACGCCAGCCGTCGTCCGTCTGGCGCTGGACGGTCACGAGGGCGGAGTCGTCGTCGTAGCCCGTGAGGCTCGCGACGTTCGCCGCGATGCGGATGCGCTCGTCCTCTGCCTCTGGCGTCAGCGTCAGTACCGGCGGCTCTGGCAGGGGCACATCCTGCGTCCACTGCACGTAGGCATCGGCAGACCATGCGGCAGCAGGCGTCGCGGCGGCGTTGATGCCGATGGGATGGTCACGGAGCACGCGGACGAAGAGTGTGTAGTCGCCGTTCGCAAGCGGCTCGGGCACCTCACTCGTCACGTCTATCGAGGAGGGCGCGCCGACCTCAGCTATCTCGTCCATGACCGACCATAGCTGCACCGGTTCACCCGCCGGCCGTGTCGTGAACGTGCCTGCATAGATAGCGAACTCGACCTTGACCTTGGTGCAGAAGTTGGCGCGCCCAGTCGGTAGCTGCCAGTCTTCGACGTCAGCCGACACGGTGACTGTGCAATCCGGTGTCTGTGTCGTCTCCACGGTGCCGGTCGGTGCGCTCGGGTTGGCGACGCTCGCCGGTTCGGTCGTGTAGAGCTTGCAGCGCATCTGGTAGATGCTGACTGTGGACTCATTGCCGCCACTGACAAGAGCCTCGGTCTTGTAGGTCAGCACCTCGTCACTTGTGTTCTTCGCCACGCCCCACTCGCCGATGACGCCCTTGTAGTTGACGTAGATGGCACCCTGGTCGGCAGCCATCTCGTCGTTCGTGATGCTCGTGAGCTTGGGGATGTAGCGCGTCATCTGGCGCTGCTTATCGCCATTGCGGTCGCAGACGGCGAACAGGTGATACTTACTCACATCACTCGTCTTCTTTACCCGCGCAAAAGTCGCCACGCTGACGATGCGTTCACCAGTGCCGAGTGCCTGCGTCGGGTAGCCGAGGAACGCAAAGTTGCTCTTATTGATGACGCCGGTGATATAGGTCGCGTCGTAAGCGTCGGCAAGGATAGTGAGGATGTTCGTGCCGCCCGTCTTCGTCCAACTGGTGCTCCCATCTAGATCTGCATTCGGCACCTGCGTGTAGACCGGCATTACGCCCTCCTCAACTCAAGCGCCAACTCGGTGAGACCGCCGGTCACGCCGTCGCGGATGGTGCGGGCGAGAGTCGCAGTCTGGCCTGCGTCAGAGGCGACGCCGCCGTCCACGTGCACATCGACCTGGACCGCGCCCTTGCCGATGGTGATGCTCTGCACCCGTGCGCCGCTACCACCGCCGACACCGGCAAAGGCCATGTTGCCCAGACCGAGGTCGCGGATGTTGACGAGACCGGCGACGGCGGCACTCACTTGCCCGCGGCTACCGGCGATACCCTCGGCGAGGCCCTGCCCGATAGCGACGCCGAGACCGGCGAAGACGCGCGACGGGCTGTCGATGCCAAGCACCTTCTTAGCGGCGCTGGAGAGACTGTCGACGAGACTGGAGAGCTTGTCGGTGACCCAGTGCCACGCCGCTGTGATGCCATCCAGGAGGCCGCGCACGATGTCCTCGCCGGCCGAATAGAGCAGGCGACCGAGATTGCCGAGGGCGCTCTTTATCTTGCCGGGCAGACTGCGGATGAGGTCAAGGACCTTGCCGATGCCGTCCGACACGGCATCATTGATGCCGTTCCAAGCCGAGCTGACGAGACTCTTGAGGCCGTTCCAGACTGAGGACCAGACGCTCTTGATGCTGTCGAGCACCCGCGAGATGGTCTCCTTGACCGCATCGATGCTGTTACGGACGACGCTCTTGATGCCGTCCCATATCGCCGACGCGGCCTCCTTGATTGCGTTCCACGCCGTGCCCCAGTCGCCATGGATGAGGGCCATGACGGCCTTAATGATGCTCTGCACGACGGTAATCGCCGTCTGCACGATCGTCTTGATGTTGCCCCAGACGGCCGTGACAAGAGGGCCGAAGAGCGCCCAGACCGCGTCCCACACCGCCTTTGCCGCGGCCATGCCTGTGGAGATGGTCTCGCGGATGGCATCGACGGCGGCTAAGACCACGTCCTTGATGGCCGCCCAGACGGTCGTTGCCGTGTCCTTGATGGCTCCCCAGACCGCGTTCACGATGTCCCTGAACGTCTCGGACTTCTTATAGGCGATGACGAGGCCGGCGACAAGGGCGGCGATTGCGGCAACGACAAGGCCGATGGGGTTGGCGCTCATGGCGGCGTTGAGGAGCCACTGGGCAGCGGCGACCACCTTCGCCGCGGCAGCATGGGCGATCATCTTGGCGCGCAGGAGCGTGTACTGCACGATCCCGGCACGTGTGACAATGCCATCCTGCACCTTGGCGACGAAGAGAAACTGGTAAACCCCTGCAAGAGTGCCCACCACCGGTGCCAGAACAGCCATCGCTGCTGCAAGAGCAGCAGTTACCACAGCCGCAGTCTTGACTGGCCCAGGCAGGCTGTCGAACTTCTTGATGAGGTCGGTTAGAACGACGATGCCTGAAGCGATGGTCGGCATGAGCGCACTCATGAGGCTCTCAGACATATCCTCGAACGAACGCTTGGCCTTCTCGATCTGCCCTGGAAGTGAGTCGCCGGCTGCCTTGGCAGCGCCGCCGAACTCTTCGTTGAGCTCCTTCAGGATGATCTTCTGGGCGCCCATCGTGTCGCCGGACTCGACCATGGCGGCGATCTGCTTCTTCTGCGCCTCCGTGAACTGGACACCGACACGGGACAGGGAGCCGACCCCCTTGATGGGGTCGTTCAGCGCCTTGCCTAGCTGTATCGCTGCCGATGAGGCATCGGTGCCCATCTTCGCGGCCATGTCGGCGGCCGCCATCGTCGCCTGGTCGAAGATCTTGTCCGCGCCGACGTTCTTGATGTTCTTGAAGGTGAGGAGCAGCGCCTCGGTCTGCATGATGGAGTCGTCGGTCTGACCACTGTAGTTCTGGATTGAACTTGCGAGGTTCGTGAGATGATCGACCGTGACGCCAGCCGCGCCGCCCGTGGACTTGATACCGGCGGCAAGCTGGGCCTGTGCAGCGGAGGCCTCCATGCATTCGCCGATGCCCGTCTTCACGACCATGCTGAGACCGGCAAGGGCAGCAGTACCGGCTGCCGCTAAGGCCATGCTGGCCTTCTTGCCGATGCCGGAGGACTTCGTGGCCAGCTCGTTGCCAGTGCTGTCGAACTTCGCTCCGGCATCGCTCATGCCACGGTCGAAGGCGCCGCTGTCCAGCCCCATCGTGGCGACAAGCTCAGCTACCGTCAGCATGGCTTCTTACCTCGCTTGGGGAAGCTTGCGAAGAAGGCCGGCGCGTCCTTGGCGGTCAGCGGCCGCTTGCGCTGCCCCTCGGTGCCCTCAGAGACGATGCGGAAGACGCTCTCGGCTGAGAGACCGCCTACCAGTGCCGTGAACCTTCGCCAGCTCATGTCGTCGAGCGCCTCACTCAGGTCGATCCGGTACTCGCGCTGGAAGTCGGCTTCGAGCGCTTGCCAGTGCCGGATGACTTCGTCTGCCCCGCTACGGGGCGCTGAGCTTCCCCCGAGGACTCTCCGGTGTTCGCGTAGGCCTTCATCACGGCCTGCAGAAGCTCGGCCATCTCATCGACTGTCATGCCGCCCTCAAGCCATGCCTCGAGCACGCCGGCCGGCACTATCTCGGAGAGACAGGCAAGCGTCTCGGAAGCCGATATTTCCTTGTCGCCTTCGCCATCGGCCTTCATGCGTAGGAGACGCAGGACAGGCTTCGCCGGCAGGGTCGGATAGAGCTCCCAGTCGCGGCCCAGATAGCGGACTACGACGGGCTCGCGTGCCGACTCGGCAAGGGCGGCGTCGAAGTCGATGTAGCGCTTACTCATGCTCAGGTCCTCGTGATCTGACCGTACACCGACAGCTCGGCTTCCCAAGCGGCTTTCTCGCCGCCGCCGAAGGCGGTCACGTTGGGCCATGCCTCGAAGGTGAGGACTTCGCCACCGCTGGCGGCCGGACTCTCGATCTGGAACTCAAGCAGAGCATCCGGCCCGACCTCATCCTGCACCGCTTCGAGGGCGGCCTGTCCGGCGTCGCGCGTGCCGTCGTCGGCGTTCTCGATCCGTGCACCCTTGAGAGTCACCGTGTAGGAACGGCCGATAGGGACGGGCTTGGCAAAGCCGCCGTCGTTTGCGTCCGCGAAGTCCACATCCGCCACGTCGGTCTTGATGGAGATGCCGTCCTCGTCGAGACCGCCGATGGGAGTCCAGGTCGGACTGCCTGAAGTCCCCGTGTTCACCGAGATCGTGAAGTCCCGGCTCAGTACCTTGTCGTCACTTGTCGCTGGCATGACTTACTCCTTAGTCTCGGTTTGCTGTCTTGTTCCGCACGTGGAGTGCGAAGTTGAGTGTGAAGCGGTAACGGTTGCGCTCGTCGCGGCCAAGGGTGAACGGTGCCGTCTGTGACGAAGAGCACACGCACAAGCGCATCTCGTCGGTGCCGCCCTCGTCCAAGGTGACGTAGCGGAGTCCCTGCATGGCGTCATAGATGGCCTGCGCTCTTGCCGCCGGAGTCTCCACATCGTCGGGAGCGCCACGCACCATGATCTGCACGGTCGGTTCATCCCAGCCATAGGTCGCTGCCGGTCCCAGCGGATTGCCGCCGGTGGAGAGAATCATGACGGCCTCATCCGGGCTGTCCGGGAGATGCTCGAGGAAGATGTCGCCGCCGGGAAGCTCAGCGTCGTAATCGCCGAGACCCAGACTCTCCATCTGCTTGGCGAGTGCCCGCGTGATCATAGC
>ERZ1026792.1441-NODE-1441-length-14953-cov-5.543572_pt1 | contig 14953 bp, 11 predicted proteins | sample MGYA00520884_ERZ1026792 | MGnify/ENA primary metagenome ERZ1026792 (study PRJEB33270, sample SAMEA104284473) | anaerobic digester metagenome | biome: Anaerobic digester microbiome; feature: mesophilic sludge digester; material: Anaerobic digester biomass... | reverse complement strand
ACCCTGGGCATTGCTTTGCTTCGCGGCTGCTGAAGGCAGAGAATTCCAACTACCTTGACGGCGAATGGAACGTTTATCACGCGAGCGGCTTGGTTTGGCGCAAGAACCACAACCAACCTGCCGCAAAAAGCGCCAGCTCGCCCCGCCTTGTAATGAGCGCCTGCGCGGCAGCCTCCGCCTATCCCCGCGCTGCTTTCAACTTGGTGGGAGGTTTTGATGAGGATTTCTTTGCATACACAGAAGACATCGACCTCGACATGCGCCTGCAACTGGCAGGCTATCCCTTCGTCTATCTTCCCCAGGCGGTGGTTGCGCATGTCGGCTCCGGCAGTACGAGCTACCGTAGCGAACTATCTGTTTATTACGGGCATCGGAACCTGATTTGGGTCTTCGTGAAAAACATGCCGGGATTCCTTTTCTACCTCTTACTTCCCGCCCACATTTTCTTCAATTTGCTTTATCTCATTGCAGGATTCTTTATACCGTCCGGGAAAGCTCTCTTGCGGGGAAAAAGAGACGCTCTTAAGGGTCTTCCCGGAATGTTGAAAAAGCGCCATTTTATTCAATCTCGGCGAGAGATCACGCTTTTTCAGTTTGCAAAGCTGTTGGACTGGAATCCACTTTCGCCTCTTGTAAAAATACTCGCACGCAATCCCTCAACAAAGGACCAAAATGACTGAATCTTTACTGCAACCCACCCCCTCCAAAGAGCCATATTCACGCTTCTTCTATATCAACCCGGTCGGAGAGCTTTCGATTGTCTCTTCCATTCATGATGCACTGAATGCAACACAGGACGGGGGATATATGTGGCTTGATTATTGCGATCCTAAAACTGAGGATCTCGAGCCCCTTATCACCGAGCTAAACATTCATCCTCTGAGTATCGAGGATAGCCTCAATGAAGAACAACTGCCCAAGCTGGACTTGTTCCCGAATTATTCTTTCCTGATCTTGAACATCTTCGATTTTTCTTCTGAAGAATTGTTAGCCAAAGAACTTGACCTAGCGGTTGGAAGGAATTTTGTCATTAGTATCACTCACCGCGACAGACAAAGACGTCCGTTGATGCAAGGCATGGAGAGACTTGTGGAGCGGGAGAGAAACAAAATCCAAAACGGACCATCCTTCCTCGTCCACCTGATAACCGACTCGGTGGTAGACCGAAAGTTTTTGGCTATTGACAGAATCGAAACCAAGCTGGACAAGGACGAGGATGAGATCCTGAAGGGTTCACCGGATTATGACCTCTCCCGACTGTTGGACTCCCGGCGTGATCTGATGACTATCCGTAAATCCGTATTCTATGAACGCGAAGTGCTCAGTAAGCTGATCCGCCAGGATAGCCCTTTCATTGCAGAGAAGTCGCTTGTTTTCTTCCGGGATGTGTATGACCACCTCTCACGCTACTATGAACTTTCAGAAACCGCACGGGATCAGGTAACCAGCCTGATGGAGATACACCTCTCACTGGTCAGCAATCGTATGGCTGCAACCTCCAACCGCACCAACGCCATCATGCGGCGATTAACGCTGATCAGCAGTATTTTCATGCCGCTCACGCTCATCTCAGGTATCGGAGGGATGTCGGAGTACACCATGATAGTTGGGCAGGAGAACTGGAAAATCGGTTATCTGCTTTTAATGGTGTTAATGATCATCGTGGCAACGATCAATTTTCTTCTCTTACGCCGCATGGAACGCAACTTGCCGGGAGATGAATAGACCCCTTTTGAGGGGTCTATTCCACCTTGCTGCAGGCATTAATCTTCCGGTGAGATATCTTCAGAAGGCGCTTCTTGAAGCAACTGAGGATTCTCAAGTTGCTGCAGGGAACGCAAAGCGGCTTCGAGGTTGAGAGGCGCGTTGATGAGTTTGAGCAATTCTTCCCAGAAGCGCTCCCCATCCACCTTTTCCCACATCCCTAAAAAGTTTTGATAATCCGCCTTTCGCTTTTCCGCGCGGTTCGCCTGAAAAGCCTCCAATCCGGGGAGCAGCCTGCGGAGCGGGCGGTTGTTGCCAAAGTATGTCCGTATCCGCTCTTCTTCTTCCTGGATGAACCGTGGGATCATCTCAACCCAAACATCCGCGTCGTGAATCTCTCCCAAAACATCCTGAAAATTTCGAGTTTGGCTGATGAAAGGTTTCAGGTTTCCACCGTAAAGGTCAGCAAAAGCCTCCATCGTATAGCGCAGGCGCTTGGCGCTGATGCGCATGTTGTGCAGCTCGGTCACGTTCCGTTCGTCGCGGATAAAAGCGGCATGCGCCATGAGCTCATTTTGGCGGGCGCTGATCCCGCTGAAGGCGAGCTCATAAAGCGCCGGAGAAAAAAGATACACGCCTTCCGACATCTCCCGGAGGGGCGCCGCCCACTTCGCCAGGCTGACCAGGGTGTCATCTGCCTGAAGCCTTTGGACAGCAGCAGCAACACCTTTCTGCGCTTCCGCCCGCTGCTGTCTGAGGCGCAACTGCAGACGATTCAGTCCCGGCGCCAACCGGGGATCCGCGTATTCCGGCATGATCTCCGCCAGGACCGCCAACTGTACGTCCAGGTCGCGGGCAGCCCCCAGTGAGCGGGTGACCTCCCGCACGTCGCGGGAATATCCTTTGTATTCCTTTCGCGAGAAGCAGCCCTCAAAGATCGTCAGCGCGCTGCGCAGCCGGCGCGAAGCAACCCGCATCCGGTGGATGAACTCAATATCCTTCGCCTCCAGCACGCCTTCAATTTCAGCGTACATCGCCAGCACGTGCGTGTTGATAATCCTTGCTCCATATATACAGACTGCTTCCGATCGGATTTTGCTCATCACCTCTCCTTAAAGAACTTACCCCAGGCATGCTGGGGTAAGGCGTTTGCTACTTTGGTTTCTTGCCTTTTGTCAGCCGGTTGTGCAGCAGCTCCAGAATTGGCTTTTTCAGGTCCTCAAAAATTTTCTCGGGAGTTTGATCGGCGTTGACAGTCAGGAAGTTGTACTCTTCCGACATGATATCGAATTGTTCGAGGATCATGGTCTGGTACTGCACAAAGCTGTCGTAAAAATTATCGGCGATATGCAAGTCCATGCCGGCTTCCCAGTAATTTAAGCCGCGTCCGTGGATCAGTCGGGACACCAAAGAAGGAATGCTAGCTTTCATGTAGAGGATCAGGTCGGGCTTCAGAGCAATGCCATAGAGTTCTTTTGCCCAGACCCTGTTGACCCCGCGAAGACTGTCTCGTGCAACAGCCGAGTAGAAGTAGCGGTCTGAAAGCACTACAAAACCAGCCTGCAGAGCGGGGATGATCAGGTTTTCCAGGCGGTCGGCAAAGTCGGCAGCATAGAAGAGGCTCATAGTGATCGGACCGAGCGTGTGTCCGCTTTTCGCGGCTTCAAGCCCCGCCGAGGTCAATTCGGAACGCGTCAAACCAGTGTCCGAGACCGCATAGCCTTCATCTTCCAGCCACCTGCGCAGCATCTTTACCTGGGTGGAGCGCCCAACGCCATCCGTCCCTTCCAGCACAATAAGCTTGCCGGAGAGTTTGCCGAAATCACGGTAGGGAAAGCCTGCCCCATAGAAGGTCGCTTTGTTCATTTTGAGCCTCCTTTTTTAGCCTTGGCTGCCTGGATATTGGTCACGGAGATGGGCATTCTATTGGGGTTGGGCAGTCCATCAAAGCCGACGAGGATCTTTTTAATGATGGAACGAACTCTTTTTTGCTGTTCCTTCACCGGTTTGGTGCCGTCGATCATGGTCAGACCAAACTCATCCACCATTTTGTCATACTCATTCAGGATCCTTCCCTGGAACAGCTCAAAACTCTCATTGATGTTCTCAGAGAGCCCCAGGTCCATTCCTGCTTCGTAATACTTCAGGCTGGCTCTTGCGCCGGTTATCCTCTCCACGGCAACACCCAGCGGCACGCGGAAATATAGCGCCGCGTCCGGCATAATGGCGAAGGAGTACATGCTGCGCACCCACTGCGGATCCACACCCCTGGCGACATCACGCGCGAACGCCGTGAAGGCGTAGCGATCAGCCAAAACAATCACGCCAGCCTTCAGCAAGGGATAGATGCTGTTTTCCCAGCGATCAGCGAAATCAGTGCAGTGCAAGATGCTGAAAGTGGTGGGGGTGAATGTTTTTGTCTTCTTCGCGGCACGGGTGGTGCTTTTCACCAACGCGGAGCTGTTCCATTCGCTAAAATAGACGGAATAGCCCGCGCCCAGAAGCCACTTGTACAACAGGTCGATTTGCGTGGATTTGCCGGAACCATCAATTCCTTCCACAACAATCAACTTTCCCCGGGTATCATTCTTTTTTAACACAAGCTATGCCTCCTTCATGTTCAAGCCTGGCACAAAAATTACTATCTCAAATGAGAGATAAGCAAATTATAGTTTACTTGTAGGAATTTTGTGTATATAAAATCACTTTCAGCAAGTTTTCAGAGGGGAAGGATGTTAATCCTCCTTCCATTCATCGTTCGTAGCATCTAATTCCAGCAGTTCGCGTGATATTACGAGCGCGACCCGTTCGCCAATATTCCTTGCTCGCTCAATTGTTCGCTCAAGGGTATGGATTCCAAGTTGGGGTGGGGTTTGGCTCTTCATTTTGTGGCGGTGGAACAGGCGTGGCTGTCGGGACGATAACGTCCAAACTCTCCACAAACTGTCTCGCGAGCAAATCAAAGTAAAACAAATCTCCATTGGATGCCCGTAAGATCACCCGCGAGCCTTTCACGTCTTCAACGCGGAGGGCGCCGCTCTTGCGCGGGCAATCGACATTCACTGTTGTCCGACTGTACTCCTCCTCGGTGATGATCCGTAATTGGACCAAGCCAAGGCTTTCATCATCGCGGTAATACCCGGCGGAGAGTGAGTAGACCAAACCGTCTATTTCTCCAACCCAGCCATTAGTGGATTTCAGCTCCCTGCGAAGGTCGTCGAAACCGAGGTCTTCAATCACACCCCGTAATTGCGAGCCGACTTCAGCGGGCGTCGGTATTGCTTCAATGCTCCTGGTTCCCGTAAAGTCATCTTCCGCGAGCGGCTGGGCGGCATATTGGGTCGCTGCCTGCCTGAATTGTTCCAACCGTGTGACTTCAGTTGCTTTCTGTGCCGGATCCGTGATTTGTGTAATGATCGCATCCCATTCCCCAGGAATCGCGTTTTTGTACAAATCAACATCATCTGAATGTTGATTCCGAACGGCATTAGCCAAGCTCGCCAAGCCAATCATTATGGTCAATATAATGCCGGTCATCAGGACATAATTAATCTTTTTCATCTTAAGGCACTCCTTACACAAGCCCGGTCCTGATTGGTTGAAATCGAAAGACAAGTTAACTATCTATGCCATAACATGCGTCAGGGTCTTCCTGTTCATTTTGTCACTGGCGCTTTATCCACCTAAAAACCAAAAACCTAATTAATTGCCTATAAACCTTTATTACATACTTATATCCAATTATAACAGGTTAAAGTTAAAACGCGCTTGTTAGCGCGTTTTAACTTTAAGAAGCATTTTCTATGCTTCCTTGTCTTCGTCATCTGTATTATCGAGCTCGAGCAATTCACCCGACACAACGAACACGATCCGTTCACAGATGTTTGTTACCCGATCGGCGGTGCGTTCGAGATTATGAATGACCCAAAGCACCTGATCGGCGTGGTCGATCTTTTCTGGGTTCTTAATCATGTTCTGCACAACCTTGCGGTAGATGGTGCGGTATTGTTCATCCACCTCTTCATCTTCTTTTGAAATGGCGTAAGCCGCCGAAAGATCCTCCGAAACAAAAGCGCCCAATGCGCGGTGGAGCATGGAAGTTGCCTTATCTGCCATAGCGGATATTTCCCGGATCGGGATCGGCGTATCGTCATCCGCCAGGCGTATGGCAACTTTTGAGATGCCCTTGGCGTAATCGCCAATGCGTTCCAACTCCGTGATGATCTCAAGCATGGCTGCCAAGACACGCAGGTCGCGCGCAAGCGGCGATTGCGTGGCAAAAATAATCAGAATGTGGTTCTCGATCGCGAAACGCTTATCGTTGATGCGCTTGTCTTCCAGGCTGATGCCTTTCGCCGCAGCAACATCCCGGCGGCGCAAAGCATCCACCGAATTTAATATAGCCTGCTCTGCCAAACTGCCCAGCAAGAGCATTTCGTCTTGAACAAGTTTGATTTCCTGATCTAAGGTAAAACGAGACATAAAGCCTCCAAAGCTATTTTAGAGTGTCTAAGATTATATAGCAACTCAACCCATCCAACCATTCCAAATTTACCTGAAGCGATCGCCTTTGGTACGCTCTACTATACCACGCGTGCTTTGTTTTCTCCGGAGGTGCTGGTTAAGGGCTGGTTGGCAAGTTGTAAAAGAACGGTTAATTACGGTTTTCAAGATACACCGCCGGAATGGAGAAAAAGAAATTCGAGCCAGAATTTTCGACGCTTTCAGCCCAAATTTTACCACCGTGGGCTTCCACGACATGCCGGCAAATGGAAAGCCCCAAGCCTGTGCCTCCGCCGGACCTGGCTCGGTCTGCCTTATAAAAGCGCTCAAAGATGCGCGTTAAATCCTTTTTCGCGATGCCGATTCCGTTATCGCTGACCTTAAAGACCACCATCTGCCCATCCTGATAGGCGCTCACCTGTATCCACCCGCCTTCTTGAGTAAATTTTATGGCATTGTGAATCAAGTTGATAAATACCTGCGCGATGCGCTCGGGGTCCGCAAAAACGGACGGCAGGTCAGTCGGACAGTTGGAGCTGAGTGTGAGACCGGCTCGTTCCGCCTGAAGCATCATACGGTCCACAGCTTTTTGAATCAGCATACATGGCTCGATCTGCAGAAAATCGAAGATCAGATATCCGGCTTCAATGCGGGAAAGCTCTAAAAGTTCGTTGACCATCTGGATGAGGTTGTCCACCTCGCTGTCCATCCGCACCACAAAACTGCGGGCTACGGTCGGGTCTTCCAGAGCGCCGTCCAGCAGCGTCTCGCTGAGGGCTTTGAGCCCAGCCATGGGCGTACGCAGTTCGTGCGAGATGTTCGAGACGAAGTCGCGGCGGATGACTTCGAGCCGGTGCGTCTGGGTCAGGTCCTGGAATAGCAGCATCGAACGCCCGGTCAGTTCTTCTCCGAGGGGAATGCCGACAACCTGGAGATATTTGTGCATGGAACCGATTTCCATGGTGATCGTCTTGGCAGGACCATTGCGCGTGTCTTCCCAAAGTTCCACGAGGCGGTGATGGCGCACCACTTCCACAATAGAGCGGTCCAGCGCTTCTTTTTCTTCAATCGCGAAGAGCTTTTCCGCAGCCCTGTTCAGTAACCGCACTCTGCCGTTCTGATCCGCGATGAGGAGCCCATCGGTCATCTGACCCAAGACTGCCGAGAGCATCGCGCGTTCTTTGGAAATAGCCGTAAATTGGTCGCCAATTTGCTCAGCGGTTTTTTGCAGGGCTTCACGCAGCTCGCGTATTTCAAGGAGGGAGTTCTGCATGGGCGCCAGGTTGATTTCCTGATATTTGCCTTCGCCAAGTTCTTCAGCAGCCCTGGTCAGCGTCTTCAGATCATCCACGTAGCGGCTCGTATGCAACAGGCTGATGTATAGCCCAATGACCAAGCCTGTCAGGGAAATGAGGAACGCTGCATTGTGCACCAGCGAGAGGTCCACCGGCTCGCCGGTGGCGGATGCTTTTTGGTAGGCGCTTTTTTCAAGCAAGGGCAGGGCGATCAGCCATACCGCCAGCACAAGCACCAGCGTCGTGATAAAAGGTTTGGCAATACGGGTGTGGATGCGCATTTTTATCGTCCGCCTCATCCTTCAAAGCGGTAACCTGCTCCTCTGACGGTGATGATCCTTTGGGGGAACTCGGGCACTGCCTCAATTTTTTCCCGCAGCCAGCGGATATGCACATCCACCGTGCGCGAATCGCCCACGAAACTCCATCCCCATACCTGTTCCAATATCATCTCGCGGGTCAGCACGCGCCCCTTATGCTGCCCCATGAAGGTCAGTAATTCAAATTCCTTGGGCTTGCATGCCAATACTTTGCCGTCCAGGCGGACTTCCCGCCGGCTGAGGTCAATCTCAAGGTTGCCGAAAACCATCGTCTTGGGTTGGTCCGCGGCTTGTGCGGCAGTGCCGACTTCCTCGCGGATCAAGCGTACACGCCGGAGCAGCGCCTTTACGCGGGCAATCAGTTCGCGCATGCTGAAAGGCTTGGGCAGATAATCATCCGCCCCGACCTCCAAACCAACCACCCGGTCGATTTCGTCGTCCCTGGCAGTCAGCATCAAAACAGGCGTGTTGGATTCTTGGCGCAGTGTCCGGCAAATCTCAAACCCATCCATTCCTGGAAGCATAACGTCCAAAATGACCAGATCTGGCTTGAAAACCTGAAAAGTTCCAGGGCGGTGATGCCGTTGCCAGCCACTTCAACAATGTATCCTTCTTTCTTTAGATTGTAGGACAAAGTCTCCTGCAGCGCGATTTCGTCGTCCACAACCAGAATCTTATCTGCCATATTTCCTCCACATCGTCAAAAATAAAGCTTAACTCGTTAACAATTGTATCTTAAAACCCATGCAAGCGGAAGCGTTTGTTCAATCATGTATGCGTTTCAAAAGTCCGTGGATAGAGAAAAAGAGGAAGTTCCAATACAATTTAGTTGAGGAAAAAAGAAAGGAACTTCCAATGACAAAAGTAGTCCCCATAAGTATAACGATAAGCATCGAAAAAGGGGAGGGAGAGAAAATTGAAGCTGAACTCAGCTCCGACACCTTCCCGCAAGACCTTGCCCAACTGGGTCAGCAAATGATCGAGCTGGCAGGGACAAAGGCGCTGTCAGCTTTTGATGATCAACTGAGAAAGGAAGAATACCGGGAAGGCAAGGTTCTTCGCACCGAGCAGCGCACCTATCGGTTTGCGCACCTCAGTCTAAGCTGCAAGCGGCGCAGCTATCAGATGCCGGATGGAAGGGTGTGCACACCGTTGGACGCGCTAATGGGATTTGAGAGATATCAGCGACGGAGTTGGGAAGTCATGGAACAAAGCTGCGCGTTAGCATCGGATGTCAGCTATCGCAAAGCGGCGCACCTGCAGAGCTTTATTAGTCATAACAAAACCAGCCCAGCCACGATCTGCCGGGATATCAGGGCGGTGGGAGAAAGGATCCAGGCGCAGGAGAGAGCCTTTCAGGCAGAGGAAGCAGGTCAAATCAAAGCGAGGGTCTTGTATTGCGAATCGGATGGGATCTGGATTGCGTTGCAGCACAACAAGAAAAAGAAGTCCGAGATCAGGGTGGCGATAACTTATACCGGCAAGCAATGGGTCTCAAAAGGGCGAAAAAAGCTGGTGAACAAGCAGATAACAGCCGCAATGGGGATAAAAAGCCAGAAATGGGAAGAAATGCTCCGGGAAAGGACCTGGTGTCATTACGACCTGAGAACCACGAAACTGGTGTATGTGGGCGGGGATGGAGCTGAGTGGGTTGGGCGTAGTTTTGACCTGATTGGCGCTATGGACAAGATACGGGTGTTGGACCGCTTCCACGTCAAGAGGGCGGTGAGCAGAGCCTTTGGGGAGGTTCTGGACACCAGGCAGGTAATGGCTCAGATCTACAAACAAGGTTTCGAGAGCGTGGAAGCGCAATTGATGGAAGCGACTGCAAAGGGAGACAAGACAAGGGTTAAGGACAGGCTCGCCTGCATGCAATACTTACGCGGGCATAAGGAGGAGATCATTCCGGCGCCATCGATGGGCAGTATAGAATCGACCATCGGCAAGTTTGTGGCGCAGCGGATGAAGACCAGAGGGGTTAGCTGGAGCGAGAAAGGAGCCGCGGCGATGCTGGCGGTATTGATGCACAAGGAGGAACTCTATGAACACAGCTTCCCGTATGCAAAACCTGAAGTAAAGAAAAGTGAAAAAAGAAAACGTACAAAAAGAGAGAATGAGAGTGTACACCAAGCCAGTTTTGCCATCCTGAAAACTGGCAAAATCACGACACCTTATGCTAAACTATTCAAGAACCTGAACAATGCGAACCTTCCTCCTTCTTCCTAAACACGGGAATATGAAACAGATACATCGAGAAAACCATCTCAGTGATGGAGATGGAATCGGAACTGAACAAAGTCTTTCAAAGCAGCCAGCAGCAGGTCACAGCCTTGCTGTTTGACTTGCTTGAAGCGCAATTACATGCCTATGTGAGCGCGCAAACGGAATGGAAGAACATCGGGACAGAGCAGCGCAGTGTCTTGTTGGAGAGCGGCAGCATCACCTATCGCAGGCACATCTACAAGGACAAACAAGGAAAGCGTAACGAGCCGTTTGATGACTCGCATTGCCTCACAATTCTATAAACCTATAAATTTAACTTATTGACACGGAACCTATTTCGGCTAAAATAGAGGCTACGCGGGCGTCGCCAAGTGGTAAGGCATTAGCCTTCCAAGCTAACATTCGTCGGTTCGAATCCGATCGCCCGCTCTTTTTATTTAACCTTCAGGATACAGTCGGTTCGAATACCCGCAGGGGGCACAGGTGTCCGATCGCCCGCTCTTTTTATTTAACCTTCAGGATACAGTCGGTTCGAATACCCGCAGGGGGCACAGGTGTCCGATCGCCCGCTCTTTTTATTTAACCTTCAGGGTACAGTCGGTTCGAATACCCGCAGGGGGTACAGGTGTCCGATCGCCCGCTTTTTCTTTTAATCTCACCAAAACGGTCGGGGCTTGCCTTTGAACAAACCTCATGCCTTGGACTGTTATGAGATTGTTGGTGATTTCGTCCTGAATTGATTTTGTTTTGTCATTTCGCTTTCGAGGAACTTGCCCATCGCTTCTCGGATCTACCAACTCGGATTTGCATGAATTTTTCTGCAACGGATGGGATTATACTTTCCTCTTTTTCAAAAACTGAGAGACGGAACCCATGTTGGTACGATTGTTTACACATCTTTTGGCATGATTATTGAATACACAAAAAGTGTATATGAACACCACAGACAGACAGTAAACCTTCATCGTCTGCAAACATGCCAAGACGCTATCAGAAGACGCTGGAATATCCATCTTTCTCAATTCAAATCCTGAAGCAGGTTTGGAGTAGTGTGAAGCCTCAGTTTCAGGATGCTTCTCTACTATTCCAACCAATTATCTATCTATAAACCAGAAATTAATGGTTATAGATCGTTAAGTTAACCTGTCAAATCTAATTCTTTTTGTTATAATAAATTCAAGTTTCTGAGCGCAACAGATACAACTTAATACTAACAACCATTAACTTCTTTATATTTCGTTCATAACTACAGGAGGATCCGTATGAACAGTTCCAGAAAGAAAACTCCATTGGCAATCATAATTGTCGATCTGCTCAAGGCGTGCAAAATGGCGGTTACCGCCATTATCCTCATGACCATCTGCTTTTCAGCCGTGTCACCGATCACGCCTGTTGCATCAAGCAGCTTGGAGCATCATCCCGACAGTCGTCGAATGGAGCAAGTGAACGTCTGTGCCAATCCGGTAATTTCCACAGACACGACCTGGACCGCAGGCAACATCTACCTGGCTGACTGTATTGTGACAGTAAACGCCGGGGTGACACTCACCGTTGAAGCCGGGGCAATTGTACGGTTTGGCGGCTCCGGCAGGGGGCTCAAGGTATTGGGAACACTCAACGTAACAGGTACTGAAGGCAACCCAGCTGTTTTCACCAGTTTGAATGATGATCCCACCAAGAACTGGTATGGTATTGTGTTGTACCAAAACAGCGCAGCCAACATCGATCACGCGCATATCCGTTATGCTGGCTCAGGGACCTGTGTACAAGACTTTGCGGACAGCCTCTACAACAATTGCAATAACCGTTCCCAACTGGACGTGCGCATGGGCAATCTGGTAATGAATAATTCAGAGATACGCGATGGCAGCAGGGATGGCATAACGCTGCAAACACCTGGTCTGACCCCTTCCATTCAAAACACAAGCATATCCAATAATTCGAACAGCAACGCAGGGGACAAAATAGGTTTTGCGATCACCCAAACAACCATCAATATGCAGCCTGCTTACGCGAACCTAAGCTTCGATGGGAACGATTTCGATCAGGTTGGAATAGTAATTGCCGAGCTTAACCAGGATGTCAGTTTGGGTGGGGCACCTATACGCTTCTATATTGGCAGTAACCTTAATATCCCTTCCGGGAGAACCTTGACCGTCCAACCTGGCACTGACCTGGATTTTACATTAGTAAATGCGACATTCACTGTTTTAGCAGGAGGCACTTTACTTATTCAGGGGAATCAGTCACAGCCTGTCACGATCAAAGATGTGGGCGTTGAGGTCTCTTTTGGAGGCATGGCGAATATGTCTTACGCTTATTTTGACGGCGGCAATCGTATCTATTATGGGCTATATGATCGGGCTGATGGAGTAAGGATCGATCATTGTAAGTTTCATAACTTCACTATATATGGTATTTACGCTGTCGCAGGGGTGGGTAATAGCATTCATCTGGAAGCAACAGATGTTGAGCTTGCCAATAATCAAAAAAATGGCATATATATTTCCAATAATGGTTCTGGCGGCATTTTTGACATGACCTGGATCGGCGGCAGGATCACAGGCAACAATGAAAACGGCATAAATGTCGCTTATGGGCCTGCCAGCCTGACACTAAAGGATCTGATCATTAGTGCTAATGGGCAAAACGGTCTGATTTCCACTGGTAACAATAACAGCCTCTATCTCGATAATGTGCAGATATCAAACAACACTAATGAAAGCATTTCCTGGAGCTGCAACGGATCGATCACCGCAAAAGATCTCAGCCTCAGTGGGAATGGGCGCGATGCTCTTGCGTTGTCCGGTTGCACTGTGACCAGCGGTCGGGAGTGGGATCTGGGTGAGGCGGGCGTTCCAGTGGTTGTCACAAACAATATTTCCGTCGAAAGCGGAGGCGTCCTTTCTATTGCCCCTGGAACGAGGCTTGGTTTTGAAGCATCCAAGTCCATGAGTGTCCGCCCGGGCGGCGCGCTTTATGTCTTGGGAACAGCCGACGAACCCATCGTTTTCAGCCGGGCGTATGAAACCCAATCCGGGGATAACGCGTGGCTTGGATTAACGAATCTTAGGGGCACCATGATCCTGCGGCACTGTGAGGTAGCTTACACCAATTCTGGCTCTCAGTATGCTGGTATAACCGTTGGGGCTGATACTGCGAACCCTGTTACAAATACGATCATTCAAAACTGCAGGATCCACGACAATGGTGTGGGCATCAAGGCATATGCCCCATCCTCATCAACTACAACCATTGTCTACAACGAGTTTCATGACAACGCAACCCACGCGGTCAGAAATAATGGTTTTGGCGAGGAAGCGATAAATGCTTACTACAACTACTGGGGAGATCCAACCGGACCATGCCATGCCACACTAAATCCAGGTGGTTTGGGCGATCCTGTGGGCGATAAAGTCAATTTCACCCCATTCCTCACTGCCCCGCCTGAAGAATCGACGTTGGTGGGCGAAATGTGGGTCAGCAGCGCGGGACCCAGCTTGATCAGTCCCGGGGAGGTGAATGACTACGCCATCCAGTACCTCAATCTGACAGATGATTCCATCCTGGATGCTGTCGCGGTGATCCAACTCCCGTTGGCAGGCAGCTACATCAGCAGCACCAATGGCGGCATTTACTGGCCAGCACGACACCAGGTGTTCTGGCCGCTTGGCGACATCGCCCCCGGAACGCAGGGTATGTTGACCGCAAGAGTGCGCTTCGACTGGGGTCTGCCTCGCAGCTACAAGGATGGATCCTACACTGTTCTGGCTGGCAGCAATTACCAGAGCGAGGCTCTTGATTTTGACGATTACCTGAACTTTGACAGAGACGTGCTGAACGATATTGTTTCGATTGATATTTCTGTAATTCCTGCATCTCCAGCCTTTGAAACGCTCTACGCCGAAGCGATCGCAGAGGGCTTCGAATTCAAGGGAGCTTATCAAAACACCTTTGAGAGCGGCAATCTCTCCTACCTGGCTGCGATGCGCACGCCAGACAAACGCACTGCCCGCTTTATCATCCTGGATGAGGATGGCTATGCTACCGCCTCCACAACAGACGGCAGCACCTTCTACTCGATCCAGGACCTTAATGGCGGTCAACATTCAAACTTGCTTACGCTCGAAAGCACCTTATGGGGAAGCTGGGCTGATCCACAAGGTACAAACAGCATCCTGGCAGAGTGCAGTTACTCCCGTTGTATGCGCAACTGCAGTATGAAAAAGATCTCTATTGAGATGATGAAAGACGCAGCTAAACGCGCGGGGGGATGGCTGTTAGCCGTCCCTGTCATTGGCGGCATTGCCGGTGCCGCCTGGGCAGTCTATGAAGTGGCGGATATGTCACACGACATCTATCTGTGTCACGAGAGCTGCACGATCAACCCCCACACAGGCTGCTGCAATGCCGGGGAAATCTTGTGGGCGCCGTCAACCCTGATGGGCAATACCAGTTGCAGCAGATATGTCTGCCATGACTCATCGCTCTCCTATCCCCCAACCCCAAACAGTACTGATCCCTGTGGATATGGCAATCGCTGTGTGGCTGGCTATGGAAGTAAAGGCGGCTGTAAACCTTGTATTGAGGATTATAAACTTTCGGTCGGATTGATCGGTCCTGAAATGCTGGTTGAGTCTGCTTGCCAATCCGGCACGATCAATGGCGTCAAAAGGAAATTAAACAGATGCAGTGAAATGGGGATCCGTGTAGCCAAAGACCCCAACGCGATCTACGGTCCGGTCGGCGACGTTTTGCCGGAGCAGGAAATGGATTACCGCATTACCTGTGAAAACGAAGGCGAAGGGAATGCCTATGGGGTCTACATCATCAATGACTTACCGGAGCAATTGGACGAGAGCACACTGGTGATCAATAACGGCGGAGTATACCTGTCCGATGAGAGAC
>ERZ1026792.1436-NODE-1436-length-14980-cov-2.318185_pt1 | contig 14980 bp, 13 predicted proteins | sample MGYA00520884_ERZ1026792 | MGnify/ENA primary metagenome ERZ1026792 (study PRJEB33270, sample SAMEA104284473) | anaerobic digester metagenome | biome: Anaerobic digester microbiome; feature: mesophilic sludge digester; material: Anaerobic digester biomass... | reverse complement strand
ACCTCTCTGTGAATGGAACCATCATACTGGCTGCCATGGGCGGGTTTGCGGTCGCAGTGACCACCGGAAGCACATTTTTAGGTTTTATCATGGGTGCATTGATCGGCGGTTTTGTCGCCTTGATCGTCGCATTTTCAAGCATTACTTTAAAGCAATCCCAGGTAGCAGTGGGGTTCATTCTGACATTACTTTGCCGGGATCTGGCTTATTTCCTTGGCAACCCCTTCATGGGGTTATCTGGTCCAACAGTTAAATACGCCCCCATTGCTTTCCTGAAGGATATTCCCATATTGGGTCAGGTATTCTTTCGGCAGGATATTCTGACCTATCTCAGTTATCTCCTGATTATTGTGGCATATGTATATTTCTTCAAAACCCGTCCCGGATTAATGCTCAGAGGTATTGGTGAGCGACCCGCAGCTGCCTATGTGCGGGGCGCTAATGTAAATCGGATGCGATATTTTTACACAGTAATTGGAGGTATGCTGGTTGGCTTGGCAGGTCCCATGTACTCCCTTAGTGTGAAAGCTGGTTGGAAAGGCACCATCTCCGGTCTGGATGGAATAGGCTGGATTGCCTTGGCAATTACCATATTTGGCGCCTGGAATCCATTGCGGGTGGCTTTGGGTGCCTATCTGTTCGCATTTTTGCAATGGCTGGGATTGGTGTTGCAACCCAGTCTTCCAGGAGTCCCATCACAGGTGTTGCAAGTGGCACCATTCCCCTTGATGATCCTGACTCTATTATTGGTCAATATCGGGAATGCGGAATGGGTTGAACAGGTACTGGCGGGAATGCCTGAAAAAACCCGCCGATTTGTGGCTCGTTTATTAAGAACTCTACGTACATCACCGCCCACTTCATTGGGCGTACCATTTGATAACGAATAGGAAATTTTGGATGTCTGCATTTGTTGGCTTTCGCTGTTCAGTGTGTAAAACTGAATATTCTCCAACCCAGGTCAGGTACACCTGTCCCACGGATGGTGGAAACCTGGACGTCGTGCTGGATATTGGCGGGATCCGCAAGAAGTATGAAATTGAGGATATCACCAGCCGGACGGATCCCTCTCTGTGGCGATATTTGCCGCTTCTTCCTGTGGATGCTCCGGAAGCAGGGGAGACACCCCTTCATTTGGCAGGCTGGACGCCAATTTATTCCCCACAAAGACTGGCGGAAAAGCTGGGGATTCAATCCCTCTGGGTTAAAGACGAGGGACGCAATCCCACGGCTTCTTTTAAAGATCGTGCCAGTGCTTTGGTTGTCACCTTGGCCCGGCAGATGAATATGGAAGTGGTCACCACTGCGTCCACCGGTAATGCCGGGGCAGCCCTGGCTGGAATGGCGGCAGCAGTGGGTCAAAAAACGGTGATATTCGCGCCGCGTTCAGCACCACCAGCAAAAGTGGCTCAACTGCTGGTTTACGGGTCCCAAGTCATATTGGTGGATGGAAATTATGACCAGGCATTTGACCTTTGTGTCAGGGCGGCGGATGAATTTGGATGGTATTGCCGGAACACTGGTTATAATCCCTTCACAGCGGAAGGCAAGAAGACCGCGGCTTTTGAGATTTGGGAACAAATAATTCTTCGGATGCCAAAAGAAAATCGATCGTTGACGGTGTTTGTCTCGGTTGGAGATGGGAACATAATTTCTGGAATTCATAAAGGCTTCAAGGATTTGCATGCCCTGGGCTGGTTGGAACAAATGCCCAGAATTATAGGTGTCCAGGCAGCCGGTTCAGCAGCCGTTGCAAATGCTTTTAATGCCGGAACGGATAAAATAACCCCTGTAAATGCCAAAACAGTGGCAGACAGCATATCTGTCGATCTTCCACGGGATGGGAGCCGCGCAGTCCATGCAGCAACCGAGACAGGGGGGACATACCTGACTGTTACAGATGAAGAAATATTGAAAGCCATTGGTGAATTGGGTCAATCAGGAATATTTGCAGAACCCGCGGGAGCCACGGCATACGCCGGATTGGTAAAAGCCTGCCGGGAAAATCTCATTCAATCGGATGAACCGATTTTGGTAATGAATACAGGGAATGGGTTAAAGGATATCCACGCAGCCATGCAGGCTGTACCGCCTGCTCCCATTATTGAACCTGACATGAAATCCTTGCGGAAAATTCTCAATTCGGGAAGGTGATGAATATGACCGAACCTACATTTACGATTATTGCTCCCGTTTACAATGAAAAAGAATCACTGCCCTTTCTCTATCAGAGGGTGAAGGAAGTGATGGATTCAACCGGAGAACCATGGGAACTGATTCTTGTGGATGATGGTTCCCGTGATGGTTCAACTGATGAAATTCGAGCCCTGGCAGCCCAGGATAAACGGGTTCGTCCAGTAATTTTTGCCCGTAATTTTGGTCACCAGCTTGCGGTGACAGCGGGTTTGGATTACAGCCGCGGTCATGCGGTTGTGATCATTGATGCTGACCTGCAGGATCCTCCCGAGGTGATTTTGGAGATGATTCAGAAATGGAGGGAAGGTTTCGAGGTCGTGTATGCCGTCCGGGAAGATCGTGAAGGTGAGACCTGGTTTAAAAAACTCACAGCCTCTCTCTTTTACCGTTTGATTTTCCGAATTACTGATGTGAAAATCCCCCTGGATACGGGCGATTTCCGGTTGCTGGATCGTAAAGTCGTGGATGTGATGAACCGGATGCGTGAGCATCACCGCTTCCTGCGGGGGATGTCCTCCTGGGTGGGATTTAAGCAAGTCGGTGTCTCATACAAGCGGGCAGCCCGGTTTGCCGGTGAAACCAAGTATCCATTTAAGAAAATGTTCAAGCTGGCGGTGAACGCAATTACAGGATTTTCATATCTGCCCCTGCAAATTGCCACCTATATGGGATTTATCTCTGCCTGTTTGGCATTGGTGGCAATTCCTATTGTGATTATTTTACGTACAACCACGGAAAGTCAGTTTACAGGGCAGGCGTCCTCACTAATCGCCATTCTATTCCTGGGAGGAGTGCAGCTGATATCCTTGGGTATTTTGGGAGAGTATGTTGGGCGGATTTACGATGAGGTGAAAGGACGACCTTTATATGTGATTAGCGAAGCACCGGTCGATGACCATGAAAAAAATAATGAGAGGAATAAGTAGATGACTAAAATTGATTTTACCGTTTATCCGGAGCGGCGAAAACATGCCATCCAACGGGCTCGTGAGAGGAATATTATTATTCCGACCTATGCCCAAATGAATGACCCCAACCTGATTCCGGCTGGTATCCGGGCTGAACTGAAGGGGATTGGTTTGTGGGATATTCACCCGCGCAATCTCTTCCGCATTACCTGGAAAAATCAACCAATCGATTCAGGTGGGGATTTTATTGACATTAATTATGTGGAGCTTCCGTCCGAATTAACCGGTACGAAGGCAAAAATTATCGCAATCGTGGGAAAATGGTTCCCAACAGGCGCCCATAAAGTGGGAGCAGCGTTCGGATGCCTGGTTCCCCGCCTGGTAACCGGACAATTCGATCCCACCAGCCAAAAAGCTGTATGGCCGTCCACGGGCAATTATTGCCGCGGTGGTGCTTATGATTCCGCTTTACTGGGATGTGATTCCATTGCCATCATGCCGGAAGGGATGAGCCGTGAGCGGTTTGAATGGCTGTCCAAGGTGGCAGGTGAAACCATAGCCACACCAGGAAGCGAATCCAATGTTAAGGAAATTTTCGACAAATGCTGGGAGCTGCGCCAATCAGGTCAGGATCTGATGATCTTCAACCAGTTTGAAGAATTTGGCAATTATCTCTGGCATTATTCCATCACCGGTCGGGCTATGGAAGCCGCGTTAAGGGCAACCATGCGCCCGGGTGATGAATACCGCGGTGTGGCACTTACAACCGGTTCAGCTGGAACGATCGCGACAGGCGATTATCTAAAAACGCTGTATCCGACCAGCAAAATCGTTGCCAGTGAAGCACTGCAATGCCCGACCATGCTTCGTAATGGTTATGGAGCGCACCGGATTGAAGGCATTGGCGACAAACACATCCCCTGGGTGCATAATGTCCGAAACACGGATATGGTTGTGGCAATTGATGATGAAGCTGTAACCGCAATTGCACGCTTGTTCAACGAAACTGCTGGAAAGGCATATCTTCAGCGTAAGGGTGTTCCTGAGGAGATGATTGCCAAATTGAATCTTTTGGGCTTTTCCGGCATTGCCAATATGCTTTCTGCGGTTAAATTCGCCAAGTATTATGAACTGGGTGAACAGGACGTGGTTTTGACTGTGCTTACCGATTCAATCGATTTGTATGGTAGCCGTCTCCAGGAAATGCATGCTGAATATGGGCAATACACAGAATGTGATGCTGCCGAGCATTATGGTCGATATCTGATGGGTGTAACAACTGATGCGTTATTGGAATTGACCTATGAGAAACGCCGCCGGGTGCATGATCTCAAGTATTACACCTGGGTGGAGCAGCAGGGCAAAACTTACGAGGAAATTCTGGCACAATGGTATGATAAGAATTATTGGACCGATTTACCTCCCCAGGTTTCAGAAATTGATGCCCTCATCACTGAATTCAACGAAGAGGTGGGGTTGATCAACCAGTATAAATGACAGACAGCGATGGTGAATCGACCTGAATCCACGGCTTTAATCCTGGTGGGAGTGATCCCTTCACCCCAAGATCTTGAAATTGCCCGTGTTCTGGGTTGGTATCGCATCCCTCTCCGCTTTGCCCCCAAAGTTGTGGCTGTGGATTACCTGGCTTTTTATCAGACAGGTGCTTTTGGGGCGGATCACCGCTGGCGGATTGAAACATTTGCCGAAGTGCGCGGGCATGAACTGACCACGAGACGTGAATTATTACGATCGGAACCGGATCATCCCCGCGCACATGAGGAATATTACAAGCTGACGATTGGACCTTTACTCAGGCTGTCCGCTGCGATTGTGGCTGCAAAATGGAAGAGGGTGACTTTTTTATACACCACCGGTGAATTATTTCAGAGTGCAAAGACGGTGGATGACCTGGTGGTGCGTTCAGAGGAACGGGCTCTATTATGGCGCTCCCTGCGGGAGAGGGCTCAACAAGCCGGGCAGTATGCCGCTGAACAATTACCTGATGTGGATCTGGATCCGCTGTTGCTGGCAATGCTGGGTGATTTGAAGTTTTATTCTGAAAACCCGGCTATCTATGAAAACGGAGAATAAAATGAAATTATTGATCCGCTCAGGCAGCCTGGTGACACCCACAAAAATTTGCCGGGCTGATCTTCTGGTAGAGGATGGCATCATTCGGGAGATAGGGGTTGATCTATCAATTCCGGATGATACGGAAATCGTGGATGCCTCTGGCAAACTGGTCATGCCCGGTGGTGTGGATCCCCATGTACATCTGGATTTACCGACATTTGGAACTGTATCATCGGATGACCATTACACAGGTACCAAGGCAGCGGCTTTTGGCGGGACAACTACAGTCATTGATTTTATTCCTCAACAAAGTGAACCATTGTTGTCAAACCTGGAGGCCTGGCATAACAAGGCGGCAGGCAGGGCAGCCATCGATTACAGTTTTCATATGAATATCACACACCTTGATGAACAGGTGGAAGCCGATCTCCCGCTGCTGGTTCGGGAGGGGATACCCAGCATCAAGGTTTTTACAGCATATAACGATCGTTTACGCCTGCCGGATGGGGATATATTCAAGGTGATGCGCATAGCCAATAACCATGATATCCTCACCCTATTGCATGCGGAAAATGGGGATGTTATTGACATACTCATCCGGGAGGCATTGATTGCCGGACATACTGAACCCATCTGGCACGCCCGGACGCGTCCAGCCTGGGGGGCAGTTGAGTCTGCATTAAGGGGAGCTGCCTTTTCCGCCCAGTCGGGTGGTTCACTTTACCTGGTGCATATGAGTACTGCCGGGGAAGTCGATATGCTGGAATATGCACGTGAAAAGGGCATTCCCATAATGGGAGAAACCTGCCCGCAATATTTATGCTTCACAGAAAAAGATTTACAGCGTGAGGACGGTGCTAAATGGATCTGTTCACCCCCCATACGGATCGGGATGGACCAGGTCCGATTATGGGAGGGATTGAAGGATGGGATTATTCAGGCAGTGGGGACAGATCACTGCCCATTTTTTTATGATGGAACAAAAGAAATCATCTATGAGGGGCAATCGATAAAAATTCCCGGCAAGGAACTTGGAGAGGGAAATTTCTCAAGAACACCCAACGGATTACCCGGAGTTGGTGATCGCCTGCCGATAATGTGGACGGAAGGTGTCGGTCATAAAAGAATAACTCCACAACAATTTGTCCAGCTCCATTGCACCCAACCCGCAAAGATATTTGGTTTATATCCCCGCAAGGGTACAATCCAGGTTGGTTCGGATGCTGATATTGTCATCTGGAATCCGGATTACTCTCTTACTTATGGAATATCGGTCGCCAGGCATCGAACAGACTATAATTTATATGAAGGATGGGAATTGAAAGGATTTCCTGAAAAAGTATTTCTTGGAGGAGATCTGATCGTGGATCAGGGACAATGGTGTGGCAGGGCAGGTGGTGGAAAATTCCTTAAGCGGCATGCAGGTGAAATCATCTAGGGGATTTATTTTATGCTTGTCATTCTTGCTCCATTATTTCTGTTTTTGATGACCCTGGTCGGATACGTGGTTTACCGCGTTCGGAATCATATGGGATTGGCATGGGTGATCCATGTCGTGATTACCATTTTTACATTTGGATTCATGGTTTTTCTTCGTTTTCGTTTGCCCACTGAATTCGAGGTTGAGGGTTGGAGGGGATTTACCACACTGGTTGGAGGTAATATCCATTTTCAGGCGGATTACATATCTTGGTCATTCGCCATGACCTTGATGACCATGGCGATGGCATTTATCTTTACCGTTCCCGCCCGGCTTGCCAGCCAGAGCCATCCGGGTATCTGGACGCGTGCCCTGGTGGTAGTTAGTTTTGGTTTGTTGGCGGTATTCTCCAGGAATCCGCTGTCCATTGCATTGGCATGGACTGCTTTGGATATTGTCGAACTGATATTGATGATGAACTCAGTTACCACGGCAAGGTTGCGGGATCAGGTGGTAATTATGTTCGGTCTTCGATTGGGGGGGACTCTGGCATTAATTTGGGCGATGATCATCAGCAATGGTACAGGTGTCCCGTTGGAATTGGAGACCATGAAACCTTTGATCAGCATCTTCGTTTTAATTGGATGCGGACTGCGACTGGGAATCCTGCCACTGAATCTACCTTTTACAGAAGAGGGATTATTGCGTCGCGGGTTGGGGACAGTCATTCGAACTGTGACATCGCTGTCAAGTCTGGCAGTCCTGGCGCGGTTTCCTTCCCAGCTTATTCCTGAGGGTTGGAGGGCAATCCTTTTACCCCTTGTCATTTGTGGGATGTTGTACAGTGGGGTGATGTGGTTTGCATCCACAGATGAGTTGAAGGGCAGACCTTACTTTATGATCTCATTGGCTGGTTTGGCAGTCATATCTGTTATTCAAGGTCATCCTGATTCTGTTGGTGTCTGGACATCCGCAATCATGTTGAGCGGCATTTTTTTCTTCCTGTCAACTGCCGGTGGAACGTTATGGTATATCCTGGCGGGACTAAGTTTGATCGGAATGACCGGACTGCCCTATACTCCGGCTGCTACCGGGTGGAATGCGATCATCAATGGCGGTTTCAATCTGACAGCGGTCGCAGTATTTTTGGTCATCCTTTTTCTCATCCTGGGATGTTTTAAAAATATATTTCGAGAGCGTGAAATTGTCACTGCATCGGACCCCGTAGCGCGAATCATGTATCCTGTCGGGTTGTTCATATTGGTTGTCATGCAATGGCTGATTGGGATATTTGGCGGACCCCAATTTGGGGGCGTGGGAGTCTGGTGGGCTTCGACTATCCTGGTAATCTTTAGCCTGGGAATCGGGACAATTTGGCTTATCCGCCGACAATTGGGAAAAAGGATAAACCCGGAATCCTGGATCGTCATTGCTGGTCGAAGGCTGGGCTCCATCGGATCTGCAGTATTTGGTTTACGCTGGATTTATCAAATTATCTGGTGGGTGCTTGGATTAATCGAACGATTGGTGGGATTTTTAACAGGGGTATTGGAGGGTGACGGGGGAGTTCTTTGGGCGTTAGTGCTGCTGGCATTATTACTCACCCTCATTCAGGGAGGTGGCTGAAGCATGCCCGTTCACTGGACATATTTTATCCCCGTGGTTATTGTTTCGACCACCACACTGGGTTTACTATTAAGTCAAAACTGGAGAACAAGCCTGCTGGTTCTGGTTGCGCAATACTTGGCAGTCTTCTGGATGATTACATCAGTCTGGTCAATCGGGCTGGCTGCGGTGAAATTAGTGACCGGATTTACGGCGGTGACGATGTTGGCTATTCTACAGCCTGATCCCTTGCAGCGAAAAGGAATATTAAAAACCACTTCACCTCGGGGATTCGTAATCGTTTCAGCTGGTTTGGGATTTACATTGGCAATATTAATTTCCTTAACAATTAAAGATTGGTTTCCCATAAATATCGCCATGCGTATGGGTGGTTTTATCCTGATTGCCATGAGCCTGCTTCAACTGGGTATGACCAATCAATTTTTCCGCCTCATTCTGGGATTATTGACCCTTCTTTCAGGATTTGAAGTCCTGTATGCTGGATTGGAGAATTCGGTGTTGGTTACCGGACTGTTATCCATCCTAACCATCGGTCTGGCGCTGGTGGGAGCGTACCTGATTGCTCAAATTGTCCCGGGAGAAGAGACATGAACGCTCCCTGGATTTGGATCATTCTTCCGATGGTTGTCGCGGCGATATTGTTCTTTCTGCGCGCCAACCAGAAAATCGCTGGGATACTATCGATCATCAGTCAATTATTGTTGGCAGCAATGGCAGGCTGGCTGCCAATTGGGATGACAACCAAGGTTGGTCCATTTGTTATTGAAATATCCTCCACACTGAATATATTGGGCAGGCGCCTGGTTTTGGAAAACACCGATCGCTCCTACCTGGTATATCTCTTTATTCTCGGGACTGTGTGGGCATTGCTTACAATGGTGGTCAAACCTGATCGACTAATGCCATCACTTCAATTGACAATTATTGTCTTGTTGGTCAGCGCCCGGGCTGTTGAGCCCTTTCTTTTTGGCGCATTATTGATTGAAATGGCGATATTAACAAGCATTCCCATGATGGTTCCTCCCGGTACTTCCCCCTCACGGGGAGTGATGCGATACCTGATATTCCAAACGTTGGCATTACCGTTCATATTACTTGCTGGATGGGCATTTGGAATGGTGCAGATTGATCCTGCCAATAAGGGAGTTTTACTACGAGCTTCAGTAGCCCTCGGTTTGGGATTTGCATTTTGGCTGGCGGTTTTCCCATTTTATTCCTGGATACCCATGCTCTCCGAAAAAGTTCATCCGATTGCTTTTGGATTCATCTTAAGTCTGCTGCCTTTTATCATTCTCATGCTGGGACTGGATTTTCTTAATGGGTACATCTGGATAAAGCAGGGGATTATGTTGGTGCCAATCCTCCAGGTGACCGGGTTGGTGATGATTGTGACTGGTGGTGTATGGGCGGCATTTCAACACAACTTATCCAGGTTGGTGGGATATGCAATCATTCTGGATACCGGTTTCATGTTGCTGGCAGTGAGCCTGCAAAACCGGTTGGGGATGGAGACATTTGCAGCCAACTGGATCCCAAGGCAAATATCGCTTCTTATTCTTATCTTTGGATTATCAGTGTTACGAAGCAGGGAGATCCCTCCGACCATTGAAGGAATTAAGGGGATTGGTACCCGGTTTCCCATCCTGGCATCGGCAATGGCTCTTGCCATGGCTTCATTTGTTGGTTTACCGCTGACTGGCGGTTTTCCAGTACGTGAGACTTTATTGGGGGAGCTGGGATCCCAAATGCCGCTTCTGGTTGGCTGGGTATTGGTCGGAGTCTGTGGATTCTTGTTCAGCATGTTGCGGTGCATTGCATCATTTTTCCACTCGGATAATATTCGATGGAATGTCGAAGAAACCTGGTATGAGGGATTGATAATCATTGCAGCAATGGTATTATTAATTGGAACCGGCATTTTTCCGGCTGGTTTTTATAAAGGTATATTCCAGTTATTATCAGGATTTCCTAACCTGCCATAATTGAGTAATATTATGATCATGAATACATAATTGGAGGCATCATGGAACTGGAGCAGATTGTCCAGCGGTTGGAATGGTTGGAAGATGAACGGCGGAAAGATAAATTAACGATATCCACTCTTCAGGAGCGGGTCGCAGCCCTGGAAGGAAATCTTCCTTCGATGATGCAGCAAATTCGTGAACTAAGCACCGAATTATCCAGATTGTCTGTCATGATGGGTAAAATGGATCAATTGGAGACCTCCATCGGGCAATTGAGAGTTGAATTTGGTCGCTCCCTGGAAGGAGTCGAGCGTCAACGGGCAGAAAAAGAACGCGAACAAGAAAAGATCCGCCAGGGAGATGTGGACACCTTCAATAAATCAATTGCTGACCTTCGGAAAGGATTGGAACCTTATGGTGATTTGAAACGCAGTCTGCAAGCCCGGATGGAGGAGGATTTCCGGCTGGGGCGATTGATCGAGGATTTGGAACAGAAAATGCTTCAAGCCCGTCGATCTGATGATGAATATCAACATGCTCAAAAGCTGTTGGAAGACAATCAACGACAGGACGCCAAAAAATTAACCGACCTTCAGGGTGAAGTGGCTGCTTTACGAAAACGGCATGAAGAACAACGCGGCAAACTTGATATTTCAATGGACTCACTCCGGAAGTTGGAAATCAGGTTGGGGGAAATTCTGACCAATGAGTCGGACAGAAGGCAGGCACAGGTCGCATTCCTCGAGAAACAAACCATGCTCAATGTTGAGCGCGATCGGATTTGGAAGGAGTGGCAGACAAAGTTCGATGAAATTTCGACCGTTTCCACAAGCCTGGATGCTCAATTGCAATCCCTTGATGCCGTCCAGCGGGCAATCAGACATGCCCAGGAAGAATATGAAGAGGTGACCCAGCGTTTCGAACGCCGAATCAATGAAATTACTGAGATGCAGCGATTGATGGAAGATCGTTTCAGGCAGGAATGGGCTGGATTCCGCGCAGATGATCAAAAGAGATGGACAAATTATGCTCTCTCACAGGAAGAACAACAACGTGAAATGGGCAGACAATTCCAGCAATTGACCGACCGGTTCATTCCCATTGAAGAGTTGACTCATGATCTCAACGATCATCTCCAGCAAGTTAATGAAGAAACCGGAAAACGACTGCAGGCACTTTTAACAGCGGTTCGTCAAATGACCGATAATTACGACCAAACCCTGGGGAAAAGGCAGGGATGATCCAAAGTCTGCCTCCCCTTTTCTTGTTATGTAAATTGTCCGGAGAGATGCCATGCACGTGATTGGGACTGCCGGTCATGTGGATCATGGCAAATCGACGCTGGTAACAGCCATCACTGGGATAAACCCCGACCGGTTGAAGGAAGAACAGGAAAGGGAAATGACCATTGAACTGGGATTTTCCTGGTTCAGTCTGCCGGATGGTGAGGAAGTGGGCGTGGTTGATGTGCCCGGGCACCGGGATTTTATCAACCATATGCTTGCGGGGGTGGGGGGAATTGATGCGGTGTTGTTCGTGGTTGCCGCAGATGAAGGGGTTATGCCTCAAACCCGGGAGCACCTCGCAATATTGGATCTGCTTCAAGTACCGGCAGGCATCATTGTCCTCAACAAAGTCGACCTGATTGATGACCCGGATTGGCTCGACCTGGTGGAAATGGACATCCGGGAGGCAGTGGCAGGTTCTGTGTTGGAGTCAGCTTCATTGGTACGGGTTTCCGCCAGAACCGGTGTAGGAATTGATAATTTAATCGGGAAAATATCTGAATGCCTGAAAGGTCAACCCAATCGTCCTGATCTGGGTCGCCCAAGGCTTTCTGTGGACCGGGTTTTTACGGTAGCTGGTTTTGGTACCGTTGTCACCGGAACGCTTTTGGATGGTTGTCTGGGCAGCGGTGATGAGGTTGAAATTCTCCCTTCCGGGAAAAAAGCCAGAATCCGATCCCTCCAAACTTATAAAAAAAAGCAATCCCGGGTGATGCCGGGTACCAGAACCGCAGTCAATTTGAGCGGGATTGATGTTGATCAAATTCAACGTGGAGATGTGGTGGCTGCAATTGGCACATATCAAACAACCCGGCGGATTGATGTTCATTGTAAACTTCTTCCCGATGTGGCAAATCCATTAACCCATAACAGTGAGATAAAATTCTACCTGGGGACAACGGAAGTGATGGGCAGGGTGCGCCTGTTGGGGCAGGAGGTTTTGTCTGGTGGTGAAAGCGGTTGGCTGCAACTGGAGCTAAAAGAGCCAATCGTCGCAGCGCGGGGAGATCATTATATTCTGCGCCGACCTTCACCCGAAGAAACACTGGGTGGCGGAAGAATTGTGGATCCACAGCCGCCCAGCAGGCATAAACGCTTTGATTCAACGATTCTGGATCATTTAATGGTACTGGAGGAAGGTGAACCAACAGATGTGTTTTTCAGAGCTTTGGCAGGAATGGACATCACATTTTTTTCGGAAGTGGTGGCTCGATCCAGGCTTTCCAATGACGTAGCCCAACAGGCAGCCGGAGAATTAATTCAATCAGGGCTAATCCTTCAACTTGATGAAAGGAAAGGAAACCTGATTGCTGAAACACTGCTTACCTCGAGCTCATTTTGGAAAAAATTAACTGACCAGGCAATTAATGAATTGAGTAAATTTCACCAAACCTATCCACTCCGCAGGGGGATGCCGCGTGAGGCTTTAAAAAGCCGGCTAAAATTGCAACCCCGACCCTTTCAGGCAGCAGTAAATCGCTGGGAACAGGTTGGGCAAATGGTTGAAAATGGAGCCCGTGTGGCTTTGTCTGATTTTCAGGTGGTATTTACACCAGATCAGCAAACCCGGGTGGATCAATTAATATCGCGCTTCGTAAAGAATCCCTTTTCACCTCCAACCCTTAAGGAATGCCAGTCTGAGATTGGTGAGGAACTATTTTCCGTCTTATTGGAGGAGGGGATTTTTATCAGTGTCAATCCGGAGGTGGTATTTCTTAAAAAAGATTATGAAATCCTCCTTGACTGGGTCAGACAGTATTTATTGAAAAATAAGACTCTAACTGTGGCGGAATTTCGCGATCACTTCAACACAAGCCGGCGGTACGCGTTGGCATTTTTGGAGCATCTGGATGCTGTGGGTGTCACAAAACGGGATGATGATTTCCGGCAGCTGAAAATATGATGACAATTATAATTTTTTGTCATGAATTATTTCCAATAAATCCTTCAAGGAGTTGACAGACTCATAGCCACAAGATATAATATCGGCTTGCACTGCCCCGGTATGTTGGCTGGGGCGTTAAATTGTATCCCCAACTTCCCCGCAGCGCGGCGCAGAATGGGCGCGGTGCCTGTGGTGAAGTGAAGATTGGAGCAGAGAAAAAATGAAGTATGCAATTGTCGAAAGCGGCGGCAAGCAGTACAAAGCCGTCGAGGGAGCCACAATCGATGTGGATCTCCTGACTGCTGAACCCAACCAGAATGTAGCACTCGAATCAGTGCTGCTGGTTGTGGACGGTGATCGTGTGGAAGTTGGCACTCCGTCTTTAACAGGCGCCAGTGTGGCTGCCACCGTGGTTGGGCATGTGAAAGGTCCCAAGCTGACTGTTTTCCACTATCGCCCCAAGAAACGCATTCGCACCAAAACTGGTCACCGGCAGACGTACACCCGCCTGATGATCAATTCTATTGAAATGGAGTAGGTACCATGGCACATAAAAAAGGTGGTGGATCCAGTCGAAACGGTCGCGACAGCAATGCACAACGGCTTGGTGTAAAGCGATATGCGGGCGAGTATGTTCTTTCAGGGAACATTCTTGTACGTCAACGCGGCACCCGCATTAAACCCGGTTTAAATGTCGGACTGGGAAAGGACGACACCATTTTTGCAACCGCGGAAGGCGTCGTTTTATTTGAGACTCTGCCCAATGGACGAAAGCGCGTCAGCGTTATGCCAGTGGAGCAGGCGCCCGAAGAACAGGCATAACAAATTGCTCCGCACCGCCGGTGCGCATCTGCACCGCCGGAAGTGGAAGTGATCAGAAAGGTAAATTGACAATGAAGAAGGGTATTCACCCCACTTATTATCCAGATGCGCAGGTGGTTTGCGCTTGCGGAAACACCTGGACGACAGGCTCCACCCGCAAGGTAATCCGAACTGAAGTTTGTTCCTCCTGCCATCCTTTCTTTACTGGTCAGCAGCAGCGCCTCGTGGACATTGAGGGTCAGGTTGACAGATTCTATCGCAAGCTGGAAGCCAGCAAGACCATGAAATCAGCTGTGAAAGCCCGGGAAACTGACCGTGTCTCGACTTCCCGTCCCTTGGTTGAACTTGATCTTGGCAAGCGTCCAACTGAAGCGCTTGAAAAAGCTGGCATCACGACCATTGGACAGGTCCTGGAAAAACTGGAAGCTGGATCAGCGGCTTTATTGGAAGTGGACGGTTTTGGACGCAAATCTTTAATTGATCTGAAGAAAAAATTGCGCGCCAATGGTTATACCATTCCTGAAGCAGCCGAAGATATTGCTGCCTGAGTCAGGTAAATAGAAGTAAAAAAAAGACTTCCGACAACTTCGGAAGTCTTTTTTTATTTTGCCTGATCGTATTCCTTTTTTTATTGAATTCAATCCAGTTTATTATCCATATCTCCAATATATTATCCATAAACCCAAACCGGATTAGCCGGCAGGGAAGAGATTAATTTTCCAATATATGATCCCCGGTTGGTGATATTTTTGCGTCCGGACGGGCAATATGTCATCAGGAATCAGGTGGCTTCCCAG
>ERZ1026792.1432-NODE-1432-length-15032-cov-4.236900_pt1 | contig 15032 bp, 9 predicted proteins | sample MGYA00520884_ERZ1026792 | MGnify/ENA primary metagenome ERZ1026792 (study PRJEB33270, sample SAMEA104284473) | anaerobic digester metagenome | biome: Anaerobic digester microbiome; feature: mesophilic sludge digester; material: Anaerobic digester biomass | place... | reverse complement strand
GAGCGCGAGAGGCGGGAGCAGGCGCGCGAGGAGCTGCGCAAGCTCTACGCCGAATCGATCAAGGACGTCCACGTCGGCAAGATAGTGGAGGGCACCGTACTCGGGGTCGACAAGGGCGTCGTGCTCGTGGACATCGGATACAAGTCCGAGGGGGCCGTCCCGATCGAGGAGTTCAGGAACAAGGACACCATAAAAGCGGGCGACAAGGTGCAGGTGCTCCTGGAGTCCAAGGAGGACCAGGATGGCGTCGTGGTCCTCTCGAAGATCAAGGCCGACAAGATGAGCCACTGGGAGGAGACGGTCGCCCTCTGCAAGGAGGGCAAGATCGTCAAGGGCCGGGTCCTCCGGAAGGTCAAGGGCGGCCTCATGGTCGACATCGGCCTGGAGGCCTTCCTGCCCGCGTCCCACATCGGGCTGCGCCACGTCAAGAACATGGAGAGTTTCCTCGGGAAGGAACTGGAGTTCAAGGTCATCAAGATCAACCCCGAGAGGAGGAATGTCGTCCTCTCGCGCCGCGTCCTCCTCGAGGAGGAGCGGAAACGGCAGCGGGAGCGCGTCTTCGCGACCGTCAAGGTCGGGGACATCATCGAGGGGCTCGTAAAGAACATCACCGACTTCGGCGCCTTCATCGACCTCAACGGGATCGACGGCCTCCTGCACATCACCGACATGTCGTGGGGGCGCGTGAGCCATCCGTCGGAGGTCGTGGCGGTGGGCGACAAGGTCAAGGTCAAGGTCCTCGAGTTCGACAAGGAACGCGAGCGGATCTCCCTGGGCCTGAAGCAGCTCCTCCCGAACCCATGGGACACCATCTCCGAGCGGTACCAGATCGGCTCCAGGGTGAAGGGGCGCGTGACCAACATCGTCGCCTACGGGGCCTTCGTCGAGCTGGAGAAGGGGATCGAGGGGCTCGTCCACATCTCCGAGTTGTCCTGGACGCGGAAGGTCGGCCACCCGTCCGAGGTCCTCGGGATCGGCGACACGGTCGAGGCGATGGTGCTCAACACCGACTCCGAGGCGCAGAAGATCTCCCTCGGACTCCGCCAGACGGAGACCAACCCATGGACGGTCGTCGATGAAAAATACCCCGTGGGGGCCGTGATCAAGGGAAAGATCCGGAATATCGTCCCGTACGGGGCGTTCATCGAGCTCGAGGAGGGATTGGAGGGGCTGATACACATCTCGGATATATCCTGGACGAGGAAGCTGAGCCACCCGTCGGAAGTGCTGAAGCGCGGCGAGATCGTGGAGGCGAAGATCCTATCCGTGGACCAGGAGAACAAGAAGATCTCCCTCGGCATCAAGCAGCTGAAGGGCAACCCCTGGGACGGGATAGACCGGCGCTTCCATGTCGGGGACAGCGTCGCCGGCACCATCAGCAACATCACCGGTTTCGGCCTTTTCGTGGAGCTGGGGGACGGGATCGAGGGGCTGGTTCACATCTCCCAGGTGGAGAAAAAGCCGGACGAGGATATAAAGGCCGCCTACAAGGTGGGCGACAGGGTCAACGCCCGGATCCTGCGGATCGATCCGGTGGAGCGCAAGATCGGCCTCAGCATCAAGGATTATATCGAACCGCCTGACCGGGGCCAGGGGCGGGAGAGGGAAGAAACGGGGCGCCCGGCGCGGCCCGAGGCGGCGCTGCACAACCCGGTCCTCTCCGAGGACATATCCCTCTCCGACATCGACGGCGCGGGGGCCGGCGATACGAAGCCCTGATTGACCCCGGGGGCGGGGATGGGACGGGGACCGTGCGGCGGCCGCGCCCCGGGCGCATGGCCTACGCCGGGCGTGAGGGTGGATAATGGCATCCGCTGACGCGGTCCGCGAGCAGGTCGAGCGCATCGCGAAGGGGACGGTCACGCTCGAGACCGCGCGGGAACTAGAGGACCGCCTTCGCGAGGGCCGTCCGCTCCGCGTCAAGCTAGGGGCGGACCCGAGCGCCCCTGACATCCATCTCGGCCATGCGGTCGCCCTCGCCAAGCTCCGCGCCTTCCAGGATCTCGGCCACACGGTACTCTTCATCGTCGGGGATTTCACCGCGCGCATCGGGGACCCGAGCGGCCGATCGAAAACGCGGCCCCGGCTCTCGCGGGAAGAGGTGGAGCGGAACGCGGAGACGTACACGAGGCAGGTCTTCACGATCCTCGACCCGAAGAGAACCGAGGTGCTCTTCAACAGCCGCTGGCTCGACCGCCTCTCCTTCGCGGAGCTGGTCCGCCTCGCCTCGAAGACGACGGTCGCGCAGATGCTGCAGCGCGACGACTACGCCAAACGCTACGCCGCGGGAACCCCGATCTCGCTCCACGAGTTCCTCTACCCGCTCGCGCAGGCGTACGATTCGATCGAAGTGCGGGCCGACGTCGAGGTCGGCGGGACCGACCAGACGTTCAATCTGCTCCTCGGCCGGGAGATGCAGCGCGCGTACGGCCAGCGGCCGCAGGTCGTCCTCACCATGCCGCTCCTCGAGGGGCTCGACGGCGTGGAGAAGATGAGCAAGTCCCTCGGCAACCATATCGGGATCGCGGAGCCGCCTTTCGAGATATACGGGAAAGTAATGAGCATCCCGGACGCGCTGATGCCCCGTTACTTCGGCCTCCTGACCGAGCTCGATTTCGAGGCGCTCCGGAAGGAAATACCGCATCCCCGCGACCTCAAGATGCGGCTGGCCCGGGGGATCGTGGCGAGGTTCCACGGGGAGGGGGCGGCCGCCTCCGCGGAAGAGAACTTCGCCGTCGCCTTCGGGAAGGGTGGGGTGCCGTCGGACGGGGATTGGGTCAAGGTGGTCCGTCTATCCCCCGGGGAGTATCCCTTGATCGCCCTGCTCAGGGATTCGGGCCTCGCAGCAACCGGTTCCGAGGCAAGGCGTAAGATCAGAGAAGGGGCGGTAAGGATAGACGGGAGGAAGGTCTCGGACGAGGGCGAAAAGCTTTCGGTCGGGGCGGCAGGCGAGGAGCGCATCCTCAGGCTCGGAAGAAGGAAGTTCGCCCGGATCGTTTCGGAAAGAGCGCCGGGGGGGGCGTGAAAATATTTTCATCCCCGGGCGATTTTTGCTGTTGACAGTATCTCCGGCCGCCGGTATAATGGCAGCAGCAAAATTGGGATCTGTGTCCGCGGCGGCGATGCGAGGTACAAATGCCCGATAGCGCCTGAAGGTTCTTCAGGGATGTTCTTTGAGCCGATGACGAGGACATCGTCACGATGTCCTTTTTTGTCGCCCCGCGAGGCGGGGCGGGGGCTCTTTGAAAACTGGATAGTGCGATGCGCCGGAAGTCGAGCCAACGTCAAGCACGCCCGGCGGGCCCGGGTCACTCCGGGAACGCCGGGAATGTCACAGGCTCTCTACGGAGAGTTTGATCCTGGCTCAGAACGAACGCTGGCGGCGTGGATTAGGCATGCAAGTCGAACGATCAGGCGCGCAAGCGACTGATAGTGGCGAAAGGGTGAGTAACACGTGGGCAATCTGCCCCCGAGACGGGAATAACCTCGGGAAACCGAAGCTAATACCGGATGACGCCGCGCCCCCGCATGGGGGGGCGGCGAAAGGTGTCCGCAAGGGCGCCGCTCGGGGATGAGCCCGCGGCCTATCAGCTAGTTGGTGAGGTAACGGCCCACCAAGGCGATGACGGGTAGCCGGCCTGAGAGGGTGACCGGCCACATTGGGACTGAGACACTGCCCAGACTCCTACGGGAGGCTGCAGTCGAGGATCTTCCGCAATGGGGGAAACCCTGACGGAGCGACGCCGCGTGGAGGATGAAGGCCTTCGGGTCGTAAACTCCTGTCAGTCTGGAAGAAAATCTGCAGCAATGTGGATTGACCGTACAGGCAGAGGAAGCTCCGGCTAACTCCGTGCCAGCAGCCGCGGTAATACGGAGGGTGCGAGCGTTGTTCGGAATCATTGGGCGTAAAGGGCATGTAGGCGGCTTTGCAAGTCGGATGTGAAATCCCATTACTCAAAGATGGAACGGCATTCGTAACTGCAAGGCTTGAGTGCAGGGGAAGAGAGCGGAATTCTCGGTGTAGCGGTGAAATGCGTAGATATCGAGAAGAACACCAGCGGCGTAAGCGGCTCTCTATCCTGACACTGACGCTGAGATGCGAAAGCCAGGGGAGCGAACGGGATTAGATACCCCGGTAGTCCTGGCCATAAACGATGTGCACTTGGTGTTGGGCCGCGAGGCTCAGTGCCGAAGCTAACGCATTAAGTGCACCGCCTGGGGAGTACGACCGCAAGGTTGAAACTCAAAGGAATTGACGGGGGCCCGCACAAGCGGTGGAGCATGTGGCTTAATTCGACGCAACGCGAAGAACCTTACCGGGGTTTGACATGCCTCTGCTAATCCTGCGAAAGCAGGACTCCTTCGAGGGTGAGGCACAGGTGCTGCATGGCTGTCGTCAGCTCGTGCCGTGAGGTGTTGGGTTAAGTCCCGCAACGAGCGCAACCCTTGTCCTTAGTTGCTAACACGAAAGGTGAGCACTCTAAGGAGACTGCCCCAGTCAATGGGGAGGAAGGTGGGGATGACGTCAAGTCATCATGGCCCTTATATCCCGGGCTGCACACGTGCTACAATGGCCGGTACAGCGAGTAGCGACACCGCGAGGTGGAGCAAATCTCCAAAACCGGTCTCAGTTCGGATTGAAGTCTGCAACTCGACTTCATGAAGCTGGAATCGCTAGTAATGGCGGATCAGCTACGCCGCCGTGAATACGTTCCCGGGCCTTGTACACACCGCCCGTCACATCACGAAAGCTGGCTGTACCCGAAGTCGCCGTACCGACCCGCAAGGGGGGCAGGCGCCGAAGGTATGGTCAGTGATTGGGATGAAGTCGTAACAAGGTAGCCGTATCGGAAGGTGCGGCTGGATCACCTCCTTTCTAAGGACGACAGACGGTGGCAAGGCTTCTTGACGCATCGCACTATCCGGTTTTCAACGAGCGCGTTCTTTGACTGCGCGGATCTGAACTACGGTTGATGGTTTCTGGTGGATCGTTTTCAGCGAGTGGCGATGCGCCGCGAGAAACGAGAAACGAGACACCGTGGTCGGGCCTGTAGCTCAGATGGCTAGAGCGCACCCCTGATAAGGGTGAGGTCGGTAGTTCGATTCTACCCAGGCCCACCATATCAAGCCATGAGCCGTAAGCGGCAGGTATGGCGTCAACGGCCTGCCGCCCGCGGCTGATCGAGGGGCTGTAGCTCAGTTGGGAGAGCGCCAGCTTTGCAAGCTGGATGTCAGGGGTTCAAATCCCCTCAGCTCCACCAATACCGAGTCCGCGCGACGATCAGGATCGAATGCAATCCGCCGCCACGCGGCGGGTTCAGATAGATCAGATCTTTGACAATTGGATAGAGAACTTCAATTTGCCGAGAAGAACATTTGGTTAAGCTACTAAGAGCTTACGGTGGATGCCTTGGCAGCAATAGGCGACGAAGGACGCGGCAAGCTGCGATAAGCCTCGGGGAGCCGCAAGCAGGCTTTGATCCGGGGATCTCCGAATGGGGCAACCCGCCCGGAGTAATGTCCGGGAATCCCGCTTCGGCGGGAGGCGACACTGGGAGAAGTGAAACATCTCAGTAACCCAAGGAAGAGAAACCGAAAGGTATTCCCTGAGTAGTGGCGAGCGAAACGGGAACAGCCTAAACCCCGCGTGGGGCATAGCCTGCACGCGTTCCCGCGCGGGGGGTTGAGGGAGTTGGTCGCCCTGTGGTGCAGACCAGAGGGCCTGTCAAAAACCGAACCCGTAGCCGAATCCTCTGGAAAGGGGAATCAAAGAAGGTGATAATCCTGTAGGCGAAACGGGCGAGGCAGGCTGGACCAGCCACCCAAGTAACACGGGACACGTGAAATTCCGTGTGAATCCGGGCCGACCACGGCCTAAGGCTAAATACTAATTGCTGACCGATAGTGAACAAGTACCGTGAGGGAAAGGTGAAAAGCACCCCGGTGAGGGGAGTGAAATAGTACCTGAAACCGTGAGCTTACAAGCAGTCGAAGCACTATAGTCCGGCGCGCAAGCGCCGGGCCATGTGTGACGGCGTGCCTTTTGCTTAATGAGCCGGCGAGTTACTATGCGCGGCAAGGCTAACCCGCAAGGGGAAGCCGCAGCGAAAGCGAGTCCGAATAGGGCGAACATAGTCGCGCGGAGTAGACCCGAAGCCGAGTGATCTACCCATGGCCAGGGTGAAACTTCGGTAACACGAAGGGGAGGCCCGAACCTTTGCACGTTGAAAAGTGCCTGGATGAGCTGTGGGTCGGAGTGAAAAGCTAATCGAACTCGGTGATAGCTGGTTCTCCCCGAAATAGCTTGAGGGCTAGCCTCGTAAAATGGACAGCGGAGGTAGAGCACTGAATGGTCTAGGGGTCTTACCGGACTACCAAACCCAATCAAACTCCGAATTCCGTTGCACCTTATTACGGGAGTCAGACAGCGGGGGATAAGCTTCGTTGTCGAGAGGGAAACAGCCCAGATCGTCAGCTAAGGCCCCGAAATACGGGCTAAGTGCGTAAGGATGTGGAATTGCTAAAACAGCTAGGATGTTGGCTTAGAAGCAGCCATCATTTAAAGAGTGCGTAACAGCTCACTAGTCGAGTAATTCCGCGCCGATAATGCTCGGGACTCAAGCCCGTTGCCGAAGCTACGGATATCGACGCCTCGCATCGAAATGACAAATCGCCTTCAGACGCTCGGCGTCTGGATTTTGCCGTTTCGATGCGGGGCATCGGTGTGGTAGGGGAGCATTCTGCACGCGTTGAAGCCGTACCGTGAGGAGCGGTGGAGTGTGCAGAAGTGATTATGCCGGCATGAGTAGCGATAATCCCGTTGAGAAAACGGGACGCCGAAAACCCAAGGTTTCCTGGGGAAGGTTAATCCGCCCAGGGTTAGTCGATACCTAAGTCGAGGCCGAAAGGCGTAGATGATGGACGAGCCGTTAATATTCGGCTACTACCTTGACGGCGTTGTCGGGCGCAAGCCCGGCAGTGCTAGGGAGTCGCGCAGGAGGCTGGGTCAGCCCCCGATCGGAAGTGGGGGTCCAAGCCTGTAGAGGGTCCCGGTAGGCAAATCCGCCGGGGCATCAACCTCAAGGGGTGACGGGACGCGGAACCTACGGGTGAAGCGGATTGATCGATGCCACGCTGCCAAGAAATGGCTTCTATGTATGTCGTCAGGGTAATCGTACCGTAAACCGACACAGGTGGGTGGGGTGAATATCCTAAGGCGCTCGAGAGAACCCTCGTTAAGGAACTCGGCAATCTAGCCCCGTAACTTCGGAAGAAGGGGTGCCCTTTTTCGTGAAGTCCCAGCGGATGGAGCGAAGAGGGGCCGCAGTGAAAGGGTCCAGGCGACTGTTTACTAAAAACACAGGTCTCTGCCAAGTCGAAAGACGATGTATAGAGACTGACAAGTGACCAATGCCGAAAGGTTAAGGTGAGGGGTCAGCCTAAGATTATATCAAGGGCGAAGCTCCGAGCCGAAGCCCCGGTGAATGTCGGCCGTAACTATAACGGTCCTAAGGTAGCGAAATTCCTTGTCGGGTAAGTTCCGACCTGCACGAATCTTGTAACGATCTGGACGCTGTCTCGACGAGGGGCTCGGCGAAATTGAGGTAGCGGTGAAGACTCCGCTTACCCGCGGAAAGACGGAAAGACCCCGTGAACCTTTACTGTAGCCTGATATTGGATTTCGATTCGATCTGTGTAGGATAGGTGGGAGGCTTTGAGACCGGCGCGCTAGCGTCGGTGGAGCCGTCCTTGAAATACCACTCTCTTCGCATTGGAATTCTAACCCCGTGTCGTGAATCCGGCCGGGGGACATTGTCAGGCGGGCAGTTTGACTGGGGCGGTTTCCTCCTAAAGTGTAACGGAGGAGCACAAAGGTTCCCTCAGCACGGTCGGCAATCGTGCGCAGAGCGTAAAGGTACAAGGGAGCTTGACTGCGAGTCATACAAGACGAGCAGGTGCGAAAGCAGGTCTTAGTGATCCGGCGGTTGAATGTGGAATTGCCGTCGCTCATCGGACAAAAGGTACTCCGGGGATAACAGGCTTATCGCTCCCAAGAGTTCATATCGACGGAGCGGTTTGGCACCTCGATGTCGGCTCATCATATCCTGGGGCTGGAGAAGGTCCCAAGGGTTCGTCTGTTCGCCGATTAAAATGGTACGTGAGCTGGGTTTAGAACGTCGTGAGACAGTTCGGTCCCTATCTTCCGTGGGCGCAGGATATCTGAGGAGGTCGGTCCCTAGTACGAGAGGACCGGGATTGACGGACCTCTGGTGTTCCAGTTGTCCCGCCAGGGGCATTGCTGGGTAGCTATGTCCGGAAAGGATAAGCGCTGAAAGCATCTAAGCGCCAAGCCCCCTCCAAGATTAGATATCCCCATGAGACCACTCGCAGACTACGAGGTTGATAGGCCGGGGGTGTAAGGCCCGCGAGGGCTTCAGCTTACCGGTACTAATCGGTCCATCGGCTTAACCAATATCTTCTCGGCATATTGAAGTTCTCTATCCGATTGCGTTTTCTGACCGGAGGCCGGCGCATTGCCCTTCGGTCGAGGGCCGTATTCCCGGTGACCATGGCGGAGGGGCCACACCTCTTCCCATTCCGAACAGAGTCGTTAAGCCCTCCAGCGCCGATGGTACTACCTCCAAAGGGTGGGAGAGCAGGTCGTTGCCGGGATTAAATCCGCGCGGGCCGTGAAGACATCACGGCCCGTGTGTTTTTAAGGCCCCCGCGCCGTGGGGAAGACCCGCGCCACGGGGCGGGGGGGCGTGTTTGGCGGCGGGTTTTATGCGGATGGTGCGCCGCGGGGGTCGCGCCGGACGGATCCCTGGCGGCTGCCGGAAGCGCGGCGCGGCCGCTCGGACTCGCCGCGCGAAGGCGGAAGAATGACGACTGGCGCCGTTCTCCTGAACCTGCCCGGATTGGGCAACTCCGGGGAAGATCATTGGCAGACGCACTGGGAAAGGCGCGATCGCGGCGCGATCCGCCTGATCCAGGATGAGTGGAGATCCCCGAAATGCCGCGACTGGGTCTCCCGCCTGGAGGAGTTTCTCTCGAACCGCGGGGGCCAATTTGTAATTTCAGCCCACAGTTCCGCCTGCGTGATGGTGGCCCATTGGGCCCTGAACTCAGATGCCCCGTCCGTCGGTGCGGTAAGGGCGGCGCTCCTGGTCGCCCCAAGCGATCCCGAGGCGCCCGGTTATCCGAAGGGCCCATCCGGCTTCGCCCCGGTTCCACTGGCCAGGCTGCCCTTCCCCACGCATCTCGTGTACAGTTCCAATGATCCGACCGTCACCCCGTCGCGCGCGCGGGCGTTCGGGGCCGCCTGGGGCAGCCGCCTCACGGAACTGCAGAACGCGGGCCATATCGAGCCGCGGAGCGGCTTCGGCCCGTGGGGGCAGGGCTTTGCCTTCGTTGAAGAGTTGCGGCGCATGGGTTGACATTCCCCTCAAACCGGCCCGGCATCCCTCTCGCGCCCAGCCGGTCGCCCGGCCGCGGACAGGCTTTGGGGGGGAGGCCCGGAACGGCGATCCGTCCGCGCAAAAGGAGAATTCGTGAGGCCGCGCACGAGGATCATATGCACGCTGGGGCCCGCGAGCATGTCGGAGAATATCCTCCGCGGCATGATCCGCGCGGGGATGGACGTCGTCCGCATCAACTGCTCGCACGCCGGCCATGCCGCCGTTGTCTCATCCGTCGCGATGGTCCGGGCGCTCAACAGGAAGATGCGGCGGCGGATACGCGTCCTTCTCGACCTTGAGGGGCCGCGCATTCGCGTCGGGGACCTCGAGGGCGGGCGGCCGATCCCCCTGAAGAAGTCGCAGGCGCTCCGCCTCAGGGCCGGGCGATTCAAGGGGAGGGGAAGCGTAATCCCGATCGAATACGCCGGGCCCCTGACGGACCTCCGGGGCGCGGAGCATATCTTCATAGACGACGGGAACATAAGCCTCAGGGTGGAGAGGATCCGGGCGGATGAAATCGCGACCAGGGTCGTGACCGCCGGCATCCTGAAGGGGCACAAGGGGGTGAACGCCCCCGGGGCGCACCTTTCCATCCCGGACGTCTCCTCGAAAGACCTCGCCGATATCCGGCTCGGCGTTCGGGAGCGGGTGGATATGATCGCGCAGTCGTTCGTCCGGTCGCCGCGGGCGATGGCGCGGATAAGGGATGAGGTCGCCCCGCGCCTGCCGGGGTGCGCGCTGATCGCCAAGATCGAGAACGAGGAGGGGATCAGGCGGCTCGACGGGATCATCGGGTCGTCCGACGGGATCATGGTCGCGCGCGGCGACCTGGGCGTCTCGATGCCGATATGGGAGGTACCCATTCTCCAGAAGGAGATTATCGCGCGGTGCAAGGCGAGGGGGAGATTCGCCATCACTGCGACCCAGATGCTCGAGAGCATGACGGAAAACCCCCGGCCGACGCGCGCGGAGGTCTCGGACGTGGCGAACGCCATCCTTGACGGCACCGACTACGTGATGCTTTCCGGCGAAACGGCCGCCGGGAGGCACCCGGTGGAGGCGGTGAGGATGATGAACGAGGTGATAAAGTTCACTGAGCGCTCGCGCCGGGATCACGCGGACGGCCGGCGCGGCGCCGGTCGGATCCACGGACAGGGACGGGCGGGGCGATCCCCGTCAGGCCCGCGGCCAAGCGGAGGGGCGCGATGAGAGAGGTCAGGGTTGAGGAGATCACGCGGGCCGTGAAGGGGCTCTGCATAGAGACGAACATCGTCGCCGACGAGGACGTGCTCAAGGCGTTCAGGGGGCGCCTCAAGACGGAGACATCCCCGGTGGGGAAGGAGGTCCTGAAGACGCTCATCGAAAACGCGCGGATCGCGAGGGAGGAGCGCCTCCCCATCTGCCAGGACACGGGGATGGCGGTCGTCTTCCTCGAGGTCGGCCAGGAAGTCCACCTCGCCGGGGGGGGGATCGAAGAGGCGGTGAACGAGGGCGTCCGGCAGGGGTACAGGGACGGATACTTGAGAAAATCCGTGGTGGCGCACCCGGTCGCGAGGGGGAACACGGGGGACAACGCGCCGGCGGTGATCCACACGCGCATCGTTCCCGGCGACAGAGTCAGGATCACCGTCGCGCCCAAGGGATTCGGGAGCGAGAACATGAGTTTCGTCAAGATGTGCACCCCGACGGCCGGTTACGAGGGGATCAAGCAGTTCGTCGTCGAGTGCGTGAAGAAGGCGGGGGGGAACCCGTGCCCGCCCGTCGTCGTCGGCGTCGGGATCGGCGGGACGTTCGAGAAGGCGGCGCTGATGGCGAAGCAGGCGCTCACGAGGAAGCTAGGCGATAAGAGCCCGGAGGCCGGGATCGCGAAGCTTGAGGTCGAGCTCCTCGAGGAGATCAACAAGACGGGGGTCGGGCCGCAGGGGCTCGGCGGCTCCACGACGGCTCTCGCCGTACACGTAAATCACTTCCCGACGCACATCGCCGGGATGCCGGTGGCGGTGAACATCTGCTGCCACGCGTACAGGCACGGGGTGAAAGAAGTGTGAGGGCGCATGCGCGTAGACGGCTGTGGCGCGCACACGCCGATACGCCCTGGCGCCCATACGGCACAAGGGGGGAATATGCCTGAGATCGAGATACGGACGCCGCTCACGGACGAGGCGGTAAAGAAGCTCAAGGCCGGGGACAGCGTGCTCATCACGGGGACGATCTACACGGCGCGCGACGCGGCGCACAAACGGCTCACCGAGGCGGTCGCGAAGGGGGAGAAGCCCCCCGTTGAGCTGAAGGGGCAGATCTTCTACTACGCGGGGCCTTCCCCCGCCCCACCCGGGAAGCCGATCGGGTCCGTCGGCCCCACGACGAGCTACCGGATGGACGCGTTCGCTCCGAAGACGATGGAGCTTGGGCTCAAGGGTATGATCGGGAAGGGGCCGCGCGCGCAGGGGGTCATAGACGCTATGGTGAAGCACACGGCGGTCTACTTCGCCGCCGTGGGCGGGGCGGGGGCCCTGCTCGCCAAGTGCGTGAAGGCGGCGAGGCCGGTCGCCTACGCGGACCTCGGCGCCGAGGCGATCACGGAGCTGACGGTCGAAAAGTTTCCCGCAATCGTCGCGACCGACTGCAGGGGGAATGATCTGTACAGCAGGAAGCCCTAGCTGCTATTCTACATGCGGGGGGCAGTCTCCTGCTGCGCGTGTCACAACGGGCGTTGGTTCGACCCGCCGGCGGACATCCCCCTCGCCCCGGGGATATCGGTTCGACGACCGTGCCGCGCAGCCGAGAAGCGGGCTTCCGAACGTGCCCTCGCGTACTCGCCCATTGCCGCTCTTCCGGCGGTCTTGGTTGAGGTTCGGGCGCGGCAATGCGGCGATTACACGTTTGGAGATGTGCCTGCTGCCGCTGCACTGATGGGGCCGCCGATGTCGGCAGAACGGCGATGCACCGCGGGAAGAGAATCCATGTGCACCCCCGGATTGGGCGTGCAAGGGCTGGTGGTGCGCATACTGCAATGCGCTGCGGGCATCATCGCTGCAGCGATCATAGCATTCGAGCTGTACCGCAGGGTGTGCTGCGCGGAGATGGATCAGACGGTTTCCCGTGATGGCGCATGGCTGACGCTTGCGATTCTGTTCTCTTTGCTGGGTGCGGTTGTCGGTTGGATTCCAGCCCGGCCGGCCTTGCTCTGTTTCTTCTCCATGGCGGGGATCTTGTGTGCTGTCGCTGCAAGTCGCCGGCTTTCGTTCGATCTCTTCTCGTGGCATTCCAAGGAGTGGTATGCGTTCAAGAGGGATAACCAAATTGAGCAATTTGACGGCGTGCTCGGGTATGACCTCATCCCCTCCTCAACCGCAACCCATCGATATAAGGATCTGAAGGCGACCTATACCATCGATTCCGACAAGTGCCGCCTCACCCCGAGCCCGCATCGTCCGTTGGGCACGGTGCTTATTACGGGTTGTTCGTATACACTGGGGGTCTGGGTGAATGATGCGGAGACCTACCCGTATGTATTGGCTGCACGCTATTGGAAGGGGTATAAGATCCGCAACCGCTCATGCGGTGGCTGGTCCACGACCCAGGCGGATCTCATCGTGTCTGAGGCGCTGGCCGCTGAAAAGAAGCCTCGAGTAGTCATCTACGGCATGATGGCGGGTTTTGCGCACAGGATGCGCAACTATCTGCGGAAAAGCTGGCTGGAATCGATGCGCGTGGCGAGGGAACCCCTCCTGAGGGCGCAGCGTGGAGAGAGATTTATTCGGGGCCATCCGCATTTCGAACTGTGTGATGGGCAATTGAAGTATCTCGGGGTCGTGGGAACAGAGGCCGCCGTGAATGATGATGCCCCGGAGTTGGAGGCAAAGGAGCAGGCAATAACCGCAGCCCTCTTGAAAGACATGCATCGCCGGTGCCTAAAAAACGGGGTGCCATTTGTTGTCGTAATTCTCCCCAATAAATGGCAAATGCGGGTAGACCCTGAAATCGAAGCGGTCATGCAAACGGATCGTATCCCCTACCTGGATCTGTCATACATGCGGGTCAGTACATCCCCGTATGATACGCACCCGGATGCCCGCGTGTACGAACATATCGCCAGGGCGATGGCGCAATCGTTTATTTCCAACATCCTCTACGAGCGAGGATTCCAATCCATCCTCGCCCAAAGAGGATCAACCTGAAGGAGGGGCGGATGGGCAAGATCATTTTTGCGGTTGCGGCGGTCATAGTGTTGTACGCGATCATCGCCTACAACCGGCTTGTGCGCCTGCGGAACAGGATAGAGAACGCCTGGTCGCAGATCGACGTGCAGTTGCGGCGCCGGTACGACCTGATTCCCAACCTCGTCGAGACGGTGAAGGGGTATGCCGCGCACGAGAAGGAGGTCTTCCAGAAGGTGACGGAGGCGCGCGCGAAGGCGATCAACGCCACCGGCGCCGCCGCGCAGGGCCAGGCCGAGAACGCCCTGAGCGGCGCGCTCAAGTCGCTCTTCGCCGTGGCGGAGAACTACCCGGATCTCAAGGCGAACCAGAACTTCCTGATGCTCCAGGAGGAGCTCGCGGGGACGGAGGGCAAGATCGCCTACTCCCGCCAGTTCTACAACGACATGGTGATGATGTACGACACCTCCCGCCAGACGTTCCCCACCAGCGTCGTGGCCGGGGCGTTCAACTTCCCCGACAAGGAGTATTTCCAGGCCGGCGGGGAGGAGGCGCGCGGGCCGGTGAAGGTGAAGTTCTGATTTCGGGGGAAAGAATCCAGCGGCAAGGGGCGCGCGGGTGGAGGCGATGACACGGAGTTCGCCGCGACCATGGGAGCATCGCCGTTCGTGCACTGCCATCCACTATATGCCGGGCGGGCGCGCGTGAAAAAGAGCGTCGTGCGTTATCCGGGAACGATCGCGAACGCCCGGCCGCGGATCGGGGAGCAATCACGGCGCAGGCGCGACCCGATCCCCGACCCGGTCGTTGCAATGAAGGGCCTCGCCGCCTACGGACAATAACATGATCTACGAACAGATAGCCGCCAACAAGCGGAACTCGATCCTGCTCTGCGCCCTATTCGTCGTCTTCGTCGCCTTTCTGGGCTGGATCTTCGGGCAGGTCTCCTCGATGGGGAACGGGGGGATCGCGCTCGCCGTGGTCATCGCCCTCTTCTGGACGTTCGGTTCCTACTACTGGAGCGACCGGATCGTCCTGGCCATGAGCGGCGCGAGGCCGCTCCGGAAAGAGGAGTTTCCGCACCTCTTCCACTCCGTCGAAGGGCTTTCGATCGCGGCCGGGCTACCGGTTCCGAGGGTCTACGTCATCGAGGACAGCGCGCCGAACGCCTTCGCCACCGGGCGCGATCCGGGTCACGCGGTCATATGCGTGACCACGGGCCTCCTCCATAAACTGGACCGCCTAGAGCTGGAAGGGGTCGTCGCGCACGAGCTCTCCCACATCGGAAACTACGACATCCTCCTCGGTTCGCTCGTCGTCGTGATGGTGGGGATCGTCACCCTTTTGAGCGACTGGATCATGCGCTCCTACTTCTGGGGGGGGAGAAGGCGGAGGGACGATGAGAGGGGGGGGC
>ERZ1026792.1427-NODE-1427-length-15067-cov-3.705756_pt1 | contig 15067 bp, 8 predicted proteins | sample MGYA00520884_ERZ1026792 | MGnify/ENA primary metagenome ERZ1026792 (study PRJEB33270, sample SAMEA104284473) | anaerobic digester metagenome | biome: Anaerobic digester microbiome; feature: mesophilic sludge digester; material: Anaerobic digester biomass | place... | reverse complement strand
GTTCATACATGATCGAAACATGGGAGAGGGCGGGCATAACTGCAGTAAATGGAGCCAATGATTTAAACACTTTCGCAATGTTTTCACCGATCTATTTCCTGCGTAATTGGACTGAGGGCGGGATGAGTTTCAGCCAGGCAGTACAGACCGCTTTTGACCAGGAATACAACAAAATCAATTCTTATAGTCATCCTTTCAATCATTATCGGATTTGTAATTGGTTTTTTCACAAATGGACTTATTACAAAATCAAAAATTGAGAAATTTATCAAAATAGGTACCCATCAAGGGTTCAAAGGGAAATATTACCAAATAATTAATCCGACAGAAGAGCAAGAGGAAAATATAAATCCGATTTTGGATAAATATGGACAGGTGTTTCATCAGAATATGATAAACATGCGAATAAGAATGAAAGAATTACATGATTCGATGGTTATGGATCTTAAGCCTTACCTTGCTGATGATCAATTTAATAGGTTAAAAGAGTCTATCAATAGATTTGGTAAAAACAAAGATTTCGGACCAGGAAGACACCACCCAAGGCCGCCACAAAATGATTGTGAACCCGGAACGCAAAAAAAACGACACCAAATCAATTAATGAAGAGGTCTTTAGCTACCAGCTCAATCTTAGTTAGTTTATTGACGGGATTTATTTAATTAAAATAACAATTGGGGATAAAACCACTGTTAGACCTCTTATCATAAAACGCTAAATTCGCTAAATACCTGTAGATTAGTCATAAGAAAAATCTTTAAGCAACCTCCTATACACCGAAAAAACCCGGGCTCTCGAAATAAAACCAACGTATTTACCTTGATCTAACACTACCAGGTTAAATTTATCAGAATTATAAAATTTTTGAGCAACATCATTCATTGACTCTCCAATCTCTATTGTTGTTTCTGGCATAAACATCAGTGTATTCACTGGAGTGATTTCATACAGCTCGGGTTTAAAGATTATCTCACGAACATGATCTAAAATTACAATCCCCATAAAAGTTCCATCATCATCCACCACAGGAAAAATATTACGGGACGACTTTGAAATCAACTTAACGAGATCACCCAGTGTTGCAGTAGGTTTTATTGCTAAAAAATTTGTTTCTATCAGGTTATCCGATTTCATTAACATCAGAACAGCCTGATCTTTGTTATGGGTGATAAGCTCTCCTTTTTCCGCCAGTTTTTTGTTGTAAAGCGAATGGGGTTCAAAATATTTTGTTGTCAAATAGGAAATAGTTGCAGTTATTATCAAAGGCGGGAACAGTTCATATCCTCCTGTTATTTCGGCAATTAAAAAGATAGCAGTAAGTGGCGCATGCATTACGCCAGCCATTACCCCAGCCATGCCAACTAAAGAGAAGTTACTTTCGGAAATACCTATGTCAAAAAACGTATTAATTAATCTACCGGTAAAAAATCCAATCACTCCTCCCATAAACAATGAAGGGGCAAAAGTTCCACCAACACCGCCTGCTCCTGTAGTAACTGCAGTGGCAATGGCTTTTAAAAAAATAAGTAACAGCAACAATACTAAAAACACCCATTGATTATAAGCCAAATCTCCAAAAAGGCTTTTATTAATAAGACTTTCACCTTGCCGGCGTAGGATATCCATCAATGACTCATAACCCTCGCCATAAAACGAAGGGAAAACATAAATGAGCAGTCCAAGAATTAAGCTCCCGACAATTACTCGGATATACTGATTTTTTACACGAGAAAATTTCTCTTCGATATTCATCACCGTGCGGGAAAAATAGAAGGAGGCTAAGCCAGAGGTAATACCGAGAAAAATATAAAAAAATACATCTTTGAGTACAAAAGGAGTATCTATTACATAAAAAAACGGCACACTACTTCCCATTAAAAGCCATGCAACCAAAGAGCCGCTCACTGCAGAAATTAATAACGGAATCAATGTGCTGATCGTCAATTCAATCATCAGCATTTCGATAGTAAAGACCACACCGGCAATGGGAGCTTTAAAAATTCCTGCAATAGCTCCTGCACTACCGCAGCCAATCATCAACACTACAGTTTTATAATTAAGTCGAAACAAACGAGCAAGATTCGACCCAATGGCTGATCCGGTTAGTACAACAGGCGCTTCAAGCCCCACTGAACCACCAAAACCTACTGTTAGTGAACTAGCTACAACTGAGCTAAATGTATTGTGAGGTTTAATATAACCATTTTTTTTAGAAATAGCGTGTAAAACTTTGCTAACGCCATGACCTAAATCATCCTTTATTAATTTTCTGACAAAAAGGACCGTCAAAAAGATCCCAGTCAATGGAATGACGAAATTGAGTAATATCTTTTTTTCAAAAACAAAACCTTTTATTACCAATACATAGGTAGTGTGTGCCAAATTTTTGAGTAATACAGCTGCAATACCGCTAAATACACCAATTAGCACACTTAGAATTAAAACAAAATTCCGTTCAGAAATATGCTTAATCCTCCAAAGAAGTATTTTTTCAAAAAAATTATGGTTTTTCATTCGGCTGCTAAAATATAAAAAAGAGTGATCATCGAATAATAAAAGGGATTGTCATTTATTTTTACTTTTTATTTAAAGTTAAAAGTTAGCGATAGATAATAGATATTAAAAAGTAATTGATTAAAAAAATATAGTGTAATTTTGCCATCGTTTAAGACAAAAGGTAAACTTGCAGAAAAGGTTAATTTTAAATAAAAAAAAACCAACAAGAAAAGTTTTTAGACTACGACTACTATTTTACACATATTACAATATGTTAGATTTCTGCGGTATAATCAATCCCATTTTCAAATACAACCATTTCATTTTTCTAAAGGAAACAACTAACCCATTTTAAATACATTTTAGCCATGAAACAAAGAATCTATTATCGTATAATGAAAGTTACACAAACCTTTCCAGTTATTTTATGGTTATTTTTCTCGTCATTTTTATTTGCCACCTATACTCATGCACAAACAATCAAAGGTGAGCAATCAACTGAAGGAATAACAATTTTTAAACTTCCAACCGATCCTGATCAAATGTGGGAATTAACCAAAGAAGGTACGGATTCTGGGATAAGAAGTAATGGAAATTATCCTCCAATTTGGGAACATCCAGTAAACACAGGTACAATACATAATTATATTGTTAACCTGGCAGCCAATCCACGTGTAAACAATATCCCTCTACAGCCGGGTGACTGGATGGGTGGTTTTTATTTAGATGACAACAATGTTCTCAGGTGCGGAGGCTCGAGAATGTGGACAGGAACCGAAAATGTAATGATTACTCTATTCGGGGATGACAATATGACGCCAGAGAAAGATGGATTTGACTTTGGAGAATTGATAGAATTCCGCTTTTTTCTTCAACAAACTCAAAAAGAGTATGTCGTTTCCATAGCATCCTATCATGTTCAACTTGGTTATGTAACTAACGGCAGATGGTATCCTTTAAGCCTTTCTATGTTTATGGACATGAAAGCTGTATGCGCCTTCGACTTTTACATACAAGCTTCTGAAAATCCAACTTGTATTGGCAATCAAGTAACACTAAGTGCAGAAGAATTTGTAGGAACAGGCGGACCTTATACCTATTCATGGTCGTCAATCCCTGAAGGGTTTAACTATAATATTAAAAATCCTCCACCAATTACTTTAAATGTTACTACAGATTTTTTTCTTACCGTAACCGCTCCTAACAACATATCTAATCATCAAATTACTTTATTAGTACACGATTTTCCGACTGCCAATGCAGGTTCTGATGGAACTATTTGCGAGAATGAAATTTTTAACGTAAGCGGCACTTCAACAAATGCTTTTAGTGTGCTATGGGAAACTAATGGCGATGGCTCATTCACTAATCCTACAAAAGCTTCAACCAATTATACACCGGGACCAATTGATAAAGTCAATGGAACTGTTGAATTAACATTTAATGCTGAGCCTTTTAGCCCTTGCCAAACAGGAGCCTCCGATAACCTGACTTTAACAATACAATCATTACCAACGGTTGATGCCGGACCTGATATGAATGGATGTGAAACACTTCCTTTAACAATAGAAGCCACATCAACCAATTTTAGCTCCGTTCAATGGACTACAAGTGGTACAGGAACTTTTAGCGATCCCAATTCACTAATTACACAATATACCCCCTCCAGTAATGATATAACAAATGATGTAACACTGACAGTTTCCGTTCAATCTATTTCACCTTGTCAAACTACAACAAGTGACAATATGAAGATTACATTTATCCCTCCTCCAACTTGTTCCGCACCAACAACAATTCGTAGATGTGAAGGAACTGCTTTTAACTTAAATGGATCAGTAACAAATAGTTCCGGAATATTATGGACTACTCAAGGAGATGGTACATTCGCAAATCCAGAACAACTTCAAACGATATATTATCCCGGCCCACAAGATATCGAAAACTCGGGAACACAAGTTACACTTACCGCCTACGCACTTCCACCTTGCACTATGCCAGCTACAAAAGTGGTCTCTATCATAATTCAACAACTACCAAGAATTCTAACCTTTGGAGAAAATACAGATTTTGCCTGTAATGAAATCCCCCTCCAACTCAATGCTGAAGTAACACAATATAACACGATATCTTGGTCGAGAACCGGTGATGGTACTTTTAATAAAACCAACATTTTAAATCCGATATATACACCTGGACCAAATGATAAAACTAATGGATTTTTCACTCTTACATTATCCGCTACATCTAAAGTACCATGCTTAACAGGAACCACATTAAGCAAAACAATTTACATAGTAAATAATCCTACTGTTGAAATAAACACACCTTCCAACCAATTGTTTTGTGCAGAGCTCCAACTTCAAGCAACAGCCAATTCATACGATAGTCTCCTTTGGATTACAAATGGAGATGGAAATTTCAGCAATTCAACAGTACTTAATCCCACTTATTACGCCGGAGAAAATGATATGGACACAGGCGCAAACATTAAGTTAACATTGGTTGCAGCGCCTATCGCTCCATGTTTGGCAGCAGCAGAATCATATATTTATGCCAGTTTTAAACGCCCACCATCTGCTAATGCAGGAAACAATGCAACAATTTGTGAAAATCAAACCCATACCCTCAATGGCATCGCACAATCATACTCAACCGTTCAATGGGAAACAAATGGTAGCGGGACTTTTAATAACCCTTTAATATTAAATCCGGTTTATACTCCAAGCGACGCCGATAAAACGGCCGGATCAGTAGCGCTTACTCTAACGGCTCAACCCATTTCTCCATGTGCTGACTCGGCTTCTGATCAAATGATCCTTACTATTAAACGGATTGCAGTAGCTAATGCTGGCAGTGATGCAACGATTTGTGAAGATGCTACATATACTTTGAATGGAACAGCTCAACGATACTCATCAGTAAGCTGGAGTAGCTCAGGTACTGGAACTTTTAACAATCCATCAATATTAAAACCTATTTATACCCCAAGCGCTGCTGATAAAATTTCCGGATCAGTAGTGCTTACTCTAACGGCTCAACCAATTTCGCCATGTAGTGTTACAGCGTCGGATCAAATGACTCTGACTATTCAACGGCTTGCCACTGCCAACGCAGGAAGTAATGCAACGATTTGTGAAGATGCTACATATACTTTGAATGGAGCAGCGCAACGATATTCATCAGTAAGCTGGAGCACATCAGGAACAGGGACTTTTAACAATCCTTCAATATTAAAACCGGTTTACACTCCAAGCGCTGCCGATAAAACCGCCGGATCAGTCGTGCTTACTCTAACAGCTCAACCTATTTCTCCGTGTAGCGTTTCAGCGTCGGATCAAATGATCCTGACCATTCAACGGCTTGCATTTGCTAATGCCGGCAGTGATGCAACGATTTGTGAAGATGCTACATATACTATGAAAAGTACAGCGCAACGATATTCATCAGTAAGCTGGAGTAGCTCAGGTACTGGAACTTTTAACAATCCTTCAATATTAAAACCTGTTTATACTCCAAGCGCTGCCGATAAAATTGCCGGATCAGTCGTGCTCACTCTAACGGCTCAACCTATTTCTCCATGTATCGTTTCAGCATCGGATCAAATGACTCTGACTATTCAACGGCTTGCCACTGCCAACGCAGGAGATAATGTAACAATTTGTGAAAATGAAACAGTTACTTTAAATGGAACAGCTCAACGATATTCATCAGTGAGCTGGAGCAGTTCAGGAACAGGAACTTTTAACAATCCATCAATATTAAAACCTGTTTATACTCCTAGCGAACAAGATAAAAACACCGGTCTTGTAATCATCACTCTTACTGTTCAACCTATTTCGCCATGCGCTGTTGCAGCTACTGACTATGTAATAATTAATATTTATCGGATGCCTGTAGTTTCAGCAGGAAATGATGCTGCCATCTGTGAAGATGAAACAATTACTTTAAATGGAACAGCACAACGCTATTCATCAGTAAGCTGGAGCACCTCAGGAACAGGAACTTTTAATAATCCATCAACATTAAAACCTGTTTATACTCCAAGCGCCGCCGATAAAACCAACGGATCAGTCGTGCTTACTCTAACAGTTCAACCTATTTCTCCATGTAGCATTACAGCGTCGGATCAAATGACACTATTTATCGAAAATCTTAACATTATACACAACCTCGAACCAACTCAAACTGTCAACATGGGTAGTACTTTGAATTTGGTATTCGAAGTAGAAGCCCATAATGACGGCATATACACATGGTTTTTTAATGATGAAGCGATCGAAAATAGTAATAATTCAATTTTTACAATCCCCAGTATATCGGCAACTGATGCAGGTTACTATCTTTGTTTATTCGTACATAACTGTGGCGAAGTAAGCAGTAATGAGTCTTTCGTACAAGTAATCCAGCTTTCAGCTCACGAAATAAACTTACCGCAGCTTTGGAGTGGTATCTCCTCTTATGTTGTACCTGATAACCCAGCAATGAATGCTATTTTTGCTCAAATCATTAACAATATCGAAATAGTTCAAAACTATGATGGTATTTACTGGCCAAGTCAAAATATAAATACTTTGGGCAACTGGTCAACAACAAAAGGATACAGAATAAAAATGCTTAATACTGATCAGTTAATGATATCAGGAACGGTTCAATATCCGGTTGATGAATTAACTCTTCCACCAAATTGGTCAATTATACCGGTTAATGTTCCTTGTATCATCAACACTTCAGAATTCTTCAGCGATTACCCATCAATTTTGATGATTAAAGAAATAGCAGGATCACAAATTTACTGGCCAGAATATAACATCAATTCACTTGTTGAACTATTACCAGGAAAGGCCTATGAAATTTACAACTCTTCATCACAACCTATAAACATTACATTCCCGCTTTGCGATGGGCCATTAATGAATTTTGAATTTAAAAGCGTTGAGCCAGATATAATTCATCCGTGGAATCCTATCTACAAAACTCCCATCAGCCATATTTTCGGATTTTTACCGGAAGCAACAGGTCAATTCGAACAAGGCGATTTAATCGGGATATTTACACAATCAGATTTGTGTGCTGGAATTGCTAAAGTGGAGGTTATTGATAAAGCATTCAGCCTAACTGCTTTCGGCACTGATATTTTTGCCTCAGATAAAACTGGATTTGAATATGCCGAACCGGTAAAGTTCAAAATATTTAAACCCACTACAGGTCAGGAATACCCACTTAACATTCAATATTCCGATGGCGCTGATGAATCTCTTTTTACAGCTAACGGAATAACTCTGATAAAAAAAGCAGAATGTTTAATGACAAATGTTGAATCGCAATCAGGCCTTGTCAAAGATTTTCATGTTTATGTCTTTCCAAATCCAACTACAGGAAATATTAATATAACCTTAACGTCGAATGCAACTTTTGATGGCAAATTTGAAATTATTAACACATCAGGCCAGCTAATACAAAAAGTTAACTTCAAACACACAAACAACAATACCACTCAAAGTGTTGATCTATCTAATAATCCTGCAGGAATTTATTACTTACGCATTATTGGAGAAAACATTTTAAAGACAAGAAAGATATTACTCAGGTAATATTAATTTTTAATACGATTTAAAAATGCTCTCATAAAATGGGAGCATTTTTTGTTTTATCAAAAGAGTAACAATAGATGAAAAAATCCTGAATTAAAAAAAAATCAAAACTGCAATTAATTCAATTACAATCTAATAAAAATCTTTATAAGTTTTTTTTTAAAGTTAAAAAGATAGTTTATGCTTTTCACGTAACTTTGCCATCAAACATATTGCATTGAACCCACTTAGAAGATTAGCAGGACAAACAGCCATTTATGGTCTTAGTAGTATTATCGGACGGTTGCTCAATTACCTTCTGGTGCCTCTTTATACGCGTGTTCTCATTACTTCCGAATATGGCATTTACACCGAAATGTACGCCTATGTCTCAATCCTTTGGGTAATTTTAACTTATGGGATGGAGACCACTTTTTTCCGCTTTTCACAAAGCGAAACCGACAAAACAGATGTTTATAGCACCTCACTTTTGTCTCTTATTTTTACTTCAGGGGTATTCCTAATTATTTCATTGATTTATGCCCAACCGATTGCCGTTTGGCTTGGGTACCCTAATAATGTAAACTATGTTGTTTGGTTTGTGTTCATACTGGCTTTTGATGCCATCTCTGCAATTCCATTTGCAAAACTTAGACAGGATAATCGCCCAATGAAATTTGCCATACTGAAACTTATAAATATTGGTTCTAACATTGGGCTAAATCTCTTTTTTATACTACTCTGCCCTTTTATCCTAAAGACATACCCCGACACAAACCTTGCATCGTTTGTCAAGAGCTTTTTTAACCCTGACGATCTCGTTAGTTATATTTTTGTTTCCAACCTCATATCCACAACTTTAACCCTTATTTTACAATTACCTGATTTCCCCTGGAAAAAGTACTCCTTCAATTTTCATTTATGGAAAAAGATGCTGGTTTATACGTGGCCGTTACTTGTCGTTTCCGTAGCCGGCTCTATCAACCTTTCGCTCGACAAAATCCTGCTGGCCAAGTTGCTCCCTTCGGGTACCGATGTAATGGGGCAAGTTGGAATTTATGGCGCTTGTTATAAGGTCTCGATTATCATGACGCTGTTTGTTCAAACTTTTCGTTACGCTGCCGATCCCTTTTTTTTCAATGAATCTGCTCAAGTAGGAGCGCGCCAGTTGTATGCTGATGTTCTAACACTTTTTATGATTGCTGTTTCGACTATTTTCCTTTTGACAATGATGTATATTGATATAGTCATTCTATTTATCGGTACAGCATACAGAGAAGGTAAGGCCGTAATTCCACTGCTATTGCTTGGCAATCTTTTTCTTGGTGTTTTCTACAATTTCTCCATTTGGTACAAACTAACCAATAAAACTATTTACGGCGCAGCTCTGTCTATCATTGGGGCTACAATCACAATTATTCTCAACATATTGCTAATACCCTCTATGGGATATTATGGATCAGCCTGGGCAGCCTTTTTTGCCTATTTTACAATGATGACGCTATCGTATATCCTTGGCCAACGGCATTTTAAAATACCATACAACCTCAAACGCTTGATTTTTTACCCTTTACTGGCAATCGCATTATATTTTGCCAGCGAATTATTAAAGCCTGAAAGTAAGTTGCTACATCTAACTATCAATACAATTTTAACAGCAGGGTATCTTTTCATTGTTGTAAAATTAGATAAAAAGCTTTTATTTGATGTATTGAAAAAGAACTAAACCATCATCTAAGTAAACTTTTCACTTTCTAAATACCAAATTACTACTCTTACCTATTTTTTTAAACTCTCATTTCCCCTTTATCCTTTCCTAATAATTGTCGCCTGTTGAGGCTCAGATTTTTCAGCAAAAAGTTTGCGGTAAGTAATGTGCTTTTTTCCAAATTTTCCACCTACAGCTTTATGCAACGCTTCCATACGCGGATTAAAATCGCCAACCCACGACAATTCTATTTCAGTATAATGCGGCCGGTGATCAAAAACTTTACGTAATTCTCTAAAAATAGCCGACTCTATACCATACCCTTGAAATGAAGGCACTACCCCCATTACCGTAATCTTTGTTCTTGTAATCTCCTTCTTCCATAGGTAGTAAGCAAACCTGCATTTATTAATCAAACCTAATTTTCCATTGAAATGTCTAAAAATCTGGTTGACATCAGGAAACATGACTAAAAAAGCGATAGGTTTTCCTTCATGGTATGCAAACCAAATCAACTGCTCATCAAGTATAGGTTTTGCTTTTTGCAGTTCGCTCAAAATATCTAATGAATTTAACGGAGTAAAATGCTCATGATTGCTCCACGCCTGATCATAAATAGTCTTTAGATCATTAATATATTTTTTGGCATTTGCCATTTTGAAATGCTCAAAAGTAAATCCAGGTTTCTTAGCAATCCATTCTGCAATTTTCCAAAATCGTTCCGGGAAAGGAATTGTTAAATCAAGATAATTTGTAGTTTGATTAAAGTATGGCGAAAAGCCATAATCTTCAAAAAACTTTCGATAATAGGGATGATGATAATTCATCCCATAACTTGGCGGTGTAAAACCTTCCACAAGCAACCCCTGATACTGGTCATTTTCGCCAAAGTTTATTGGGCCGTCCATAGCTTCCATCCCTTGAAGCTGAAGCCACTCTTTACATTTGTCGAATAACAGTTTAGCAGCCTGATAATTATCAATACACTCAAAAAAACCCAAACCTCCCGTTGGTTGTTTATAGGTATTAGCTTTCATTTTGTTGAAAAACGCTGCTACACGACCTGCCAACCTGTGGCTATCGTCAAATAAAATCCAACGAATGGCTTTTCCATCATTAAAATATCCATTCTTCAACGGATCAAAAACAGCCTCAATATCAGAATCCATCAAGCAAATCCAATTTTTATCACCTTTGTAAATTAGTCGGGCAACGTCATGAAAGAGTTTTGCATCTTTTTTTGTAGTAACTTCGTAGATGTTCATTTTTCGTAAAAATTAACTGTTGTGTACATTGAAAGGCTATTATAAAACGTTCTGATAATTGATTTATTAAAAAATTACAGCACGAAAAACAAATTATAAAACTCAATATTTATAAAAGGATTGAAAAAGCTCTATTGGTTTATTATTAAATCCTATATCGGTCCTCTGCTATTTACCTTTTTCATAGCTCTCTTCATTCTTGTTATGCAATTTTTGTGGAAGTACGTTGATGAATTAGTTGGTAAAGGGCTTGAACTACATATACTACTCGAACTTCTCTTTTATGCATCTAGTACTTTTGTTCCTTTAGCGCTTCCTTTGGCTATCCTGCTTTCGTCACTGATGACATTTGGCAATTTTGGCGAACATTACGAATTGGTGGCCATGAAGTCAACGGGCATTGCCTTGCGGCGTATCATGATGCCGTTAATCATACTTTCAATCTTCATCAGCGGATTTGCCTTTTTCTTTTCCAACAATGTTTTACCTATCGCCAACCTTAAATTCCACGCTTTGCTTTATGACGTAAGGCAAAAAAAACTCACTTTCAATATTCAGGAAGGTGTTTTCTATAATGGAATCGAGGGCTTCACCATTTATGTAAGAGAAAAAGAACCGGATAAAAACCTCCTTCGGGACGTGATGATTTACAATCATTCCGACCGAATGGGTAACATGAGATTAACAACAGCAAAATATGGCACAATGGCTCTTTCTGCCAACCAATCCATGCTCGTTTTTAATCTTTATGACGGGCATAATTATGAAGAGATCACCGACAGGCAAAATTATCAGATAACCAGGCCATTCCAACGTATTTCTTTTTCCGAGCAAACCCGTACATTTAGTGGCCTCGACTTTGGCATGAACCGTACTGACGAAACACTTTTCCGAAACAACTATCAAATGATGAATCTCGATCAGTTAACCCATGCTACCGACTCTCTTAAAAATGATCTCGAGACGCGGAAAGAGAACCTAAATAACATAGTGAACGAACGATTTTCACATCTCCATCAAGTTGAATCCTTAATTAATAAAGAAAATAACAAAAATGTTAGCTTTTCACTAAATGAAGTAGATACGGCCTCAATGATTAAAGCAACTGATATTGCATTAAGATCATCACGTCAGATAAAAAATCAGATAGAATACAATCGAAAAGATATTGAAGGCCGTAAGAAAAGAATAATTCGTCACGAGTTAGAATGGCATCGAAAATTTACACTTTCCATAGCATGTCTCATACTGTTTTTTATCGGCGCACCGCTTGGAGCCATAATTCGCAAAGGGGGGCTTGGCATGCCTGTAGTGTTTTCAATCATCTTTTTTGTAATTTTTCATGTTATATCTATTTCGGGTGAGAAATATGCACGCGCAGGCGTAATGGATCCCGCAATTGCCATGTGGTTAGCATCATTGGTGTTGCTACCGCTTGGAATATTTCTTACATACAAAGCCACTACAGATTCGCCATTACTTGACGCAGATGTGTGGAAAAGAATATTTAAATTAATGCTGTTAAAATCTGATAACAAAACTAATTGACAATGAAAATACTGATTCTCTGCAACAAATCTCCCTATCCGCCTAAAGAGGGAGGGCCTATTGCCATGAACGCAATAATTGAAGGATTAATTGAAGCCGGCCATCAAGTTAAAGTGCTTGCAATTAATACAAACAAATACTTTATTAAAGAAAATGACATACCCGAAAGTTACCGACAGAAAACAGGTATTGAAACAGTTTATATTGATCTTTCAATAAAACCTTTAGATGCTCTGCTTAATCTTTTCAGTAAAGATTCGTACCATGTTCAACGTTTCATTAGTAAAGAATTTGAAAAAAAGCTAATCTCTATCCTGCAAAACGACACTTTTGATATAGTTCAGCTTGAAACGCTATACATTAGCCCCTTTATAGAAACAATAAGAGAGAATTCCAAGGCTAAAATCGTATTACGAGCTCATAATATCGAGCATCTGATATGGGAACGTGTAGCGGAAATCAGTTCTAATCCACTCAAAAAACTCTACCTGAAACATCTTGCAAAAAAGTTAAAAAATTACGAGCTTGAAATAATCTCCAAATACGATGGTATTGCCACAATCACAAGTAAAGATGCAAGCTTTTTTAAAAATACAGGTTGCGAAGTTCCTATAATCTCTATACCATTTGGGATTGATCTAGAAAAAATAAAAGAAAACCCTGGTATTAAGGCTGAGTTTCCTTCATTATTCCATATCGGTGCAATGAATTGGATGCCGAATATAGAGGGCATAAAATGGTTTCTCGATAAAGTATGGCCTTTGATACAACCAGAATTTCCTAACCTAAAGTTTTACATTGCCGGCAGATCAATGCCTTCATGGTTATATCAAAAGCAATTACCCAATGTGGAAATAGTTGGAGAGGTGCCTGATGCATTCGATTTCATGTATTCTAAAGCTATTGAAATTGTACCACTTTTTTCGGGAAGCGGAATACGGATCAAGATCATCGAAGGAATGGCTGTAGCAAAAGCTATTATCTCAACTACAATTGGCGCAGAAGGAATAAACGTTACCCATGAAAAGAATATTCTTTTAGCTGACGACCCAATAGCTTTTGCAAATGCTGTAAAACGCTGTGTAAACGATGAGCAATTTGTGCTGTCGCTTGGCACTAATGCCCGTGAACTGATCAGAAATGAACATTCAAATAAACAAATTATAGAAAAGCTTACTAAATTTTATCATTCACTTGTACTACCACAATAAACCCTAACGATTATCTTTGTCAAATGAAATTACTTGTAATATTACCACGCGTCCCCTACCCTCTCGAAAAGGGAGATAAGCTTCGAGCTTACAACCAGATAAGATTTTTGTCGAAAACGAATGAAATTACGCTTTGTGCACTAAACGACACAAAGTTGCATCCAAATGCCAAAAGCGAATTAAAACCTTATTGCAAAAGGTTATACATATTAAATATCAGTAAATGGAGCATCATCCTCAATCTTTTCAAGGCTCTGTTTAAAGGGATACCCTTTCAAGTCGGATATTTTTATAACCGAAAAGCAAAACAGCAGATACAACAAATCATAAACGAGGTTAAACCTGATCATATTTATTGTCAATTAATCAGAGTAGCTGAATACGTTAAAAACAACTCAACACCCAAAACCATTGATTATCAGGATGTTTTTTCAAAAGGTGTAGAACGGCGTATTGCCACTTCACCATTTTACCTAAGGCCACTGTTACGAATGGAATATAAAAGACTACTAAAATATGAATGTAACATCTTCGATATTTTCAACAATAAAACCATCATTTCTGCTCCCGACCGTGACTTGATACCGCATCCTGAAAGAAAAAAAATACATATCATACCCAATGGTGTGGATACTGAGTTTTTCAAGCCGATGGATGTCGAAAAACAATTTGAGATAGTGTTTATCGGTAATATGGGATATCCTCCAAACGTTGATGCTGCCGAATACCTTGCAAAAGAAATTTTACCGCAAGTAAAAAAGCGATATCCCGATGCTATATTTATTTCAGCCTTGAATAAAAGCCACCTTGAAGACCTTCTGCAAAAAGTGGAAGAGAAACTTTTTCAGAACAGACTCTATCAAATGTTTTTGCCTTATGATAAGGGTTCTCTGGCATCGCTTTTACACGAGATTGGTGATATCAAAAAAGAAGAATATCAAGCAGATGGTATCTTTCTGGAAGCCGTTATAAATCAAGAAGATTTACATTACTTTCAGGACTATCTGTTGACATAAAACTCTGTTGTTAATAAGCAGTATTTCAGTTACTGCTTGTATAATTAAAATAATGATGTTATGACTAACATTAATAATATTTATAGAAGAAAGATTGATCCCAGTGAGTGAAACAATAATTACTGCTGATGAACATAAAGCTTACTTTGAAGAAGAGGTTATAAGCTTTTATAGATTACTGGTTGAATATATAAAAGATAGCTCTATAATATCAACATTTGAAGTGTATGATGCCACGGACTACTGGAAT